>Ga0307435_1001319_pt1 | contig 10364 bp, 9 predicted proteins | sample SalMarWE160470MG_FD_202164 | JGI IMG/M metagenome (GOLD analysis project Ga0307435, IMG submission 202164) | Salt marsh sediment microbial communities from the Plum Island Ecosystem LTER, Massachusetts, United States - WE1604-70 | ecosystem: Environmental > Aquatic > Marine > Intertidal zone >...
GGAATTCTTTTGATTAAAAAAGTAAGAAACTAATTTCCATAATCGCAGGGGGTCCCATCCATGGGTTTAAGAAACAAATATGCCATCGTAGGGATCATCCCGGTATCTCGCCCGAAGAATACCTCTCTTTATCTGAATCATTACAAGGGCATTTTTGCGATGATCTTCCGTGCCACCGGCAATATTTCCTACCTTCCCTATAAGTCGAGCGTATCGAAATCGGGCCTGAATCGCCTTCTTTTCCAAGTCAGAGGCAAACGGTACGAAGCGTGTCATAGAATTGACAGCTTGATGCCATTTCACCAAAAATTTGCTTCTTTAGCCTAAAACCATCCCACCCCAGTATCGGGTCTCAAGGTCCAGGAAATACCCCTTGTGTAAGCTGTTTCCATGGCTGCAACGCATCTTTCTCTTTTCACAACAAACTGGATGTGCATGGCACATAACTTGCCATCTATTTTATAATAACACGCTTATTCCATTAGAACCCAAAATAATCAGGAGAATACACGATGAAAAATCTGAGCCTGGTTAATAAGTTCCTTTTCCCCACAATCCTTCTTATAATCATCGGTATGGGCTTTTCAGCCGCCATTTCTTATGTCAATTCAAAAAGTGCTATGGAGGTAATCATCACCAGCCAGATTACCCAATTCTGTGAGTCAACACTGAAAAATATCTCTTTCTGGATAAGCGACCGTAAGCTGGAGCTGAGTAATTGGAGCAAACAGGCATCTTTTCGAAAAGCAACGAGCGATGTAATGTATGTTAGCGTTGCCACTCTTGAATTAGGCCTGTTAAAGGATGATTATAAGTTCTACGAAACAATATGCATCACCGATACCAATGGTGATGTCGTTGCTTCCTCTGACCCTAACATGGTCAAGAAGATCAGCTTATCAGGATGGGAACCATTTAAGAAATCACTGGATGGAAATAGTGCTGTCTCGGACGTTATTAATAGCAAGACAACAGGCAAACCCATATTCGCGGTTTCTGTCCCTATCAAAAGCAAAGAAGAGATTGTCGGCGTGCTTTTCGGTATGGTCGATTTGATGTATTTCAGCAGGAATTTCATCGATCCGGTGAAGATAGGGAAAACAGGGTATGGTTTTCTCATTAACCCAAAAGGGCTGGCCATCGCCCACCCGGATAAGTCTCAAGTCATGGCGCTCGATTTGAGCACATTGGATTTAGGTCCAAAAATTCTTGGTAAAAACAAAGGGGTGGTTCAATCCCGGCTCAACGGCATGGATCAGCTCGTTGCCTTTGAAAAAGCCGTAGACCTTGGATGGATCATGGTAGTCAGTGCAAATACGGAAGAAATCTTTGCACCGGCTAACAGGCTCCGCCTCGTCAATATCACCCTGACTCTCGCGATCGTCATCATAGCCGCCCTGATCATCTTTCTTATCGCTAGGTCCGTTGCAAAGCCGATTGATCGTGTGATTGGGACTTTAAGCTCTATGGCAAACCATGTCAATTCCGAAGCGGCTCATGTTTCCGCTGCCAGTATGTCCCTGGCAGATAGGGCATCCAATCAGGCAGCATCCATCGAAGAGGCAGCTTCATCTCTGGAAGAGATGGCTGCCATGACCAAGCAGAATGCTGAAAATTCTGTCCAGGCGGATAATCTCATGAAAGAGGCCACTCAGACTTTAAACAAGGGAAAGGAATCAATGAACAAACTGACCCTTTCAATGGACGATATATCCAAGACGGGCGAAGAGACCCAGAAAATCGTCAAAACTATCGATGAGATCGCTTTTCAGACCAATCTCCTGGCCCTCAATGCGGCCGTTGAAGCAGCCAGGGCAGGAGATGCAGGTGCTGGTTTCGCTGTGGTGGCCGACGAGGTCCGGAATCTCGCCATGAGGGCTGCCGAGGCGGCCCGCAATACGGCAATCTTGATCGAAGAATCCGTTAAAAAAATCAAAGACGGCACCGGACTCGTTACCATAACCAATAATGACTTTTCAGGGGTAGCTGTAAGCTCTTCAAAGGTGGGCCAGCTTTTTGCCGAGATCTCCGCCGCTTCCCGTGACCAGGCAGAAGGCATCGAACAGATTAACCAGGCAGTCGCCCAGATGGACTCGGCCACCCAGCGGAATGTAGCTAACGCACAAGAGTCGGCCGCAGCCTCTGCTGAGATGAATTCCCTTGCACAAAAAATGAGAGAGGTCATTAATGATCTTGTGCGTATCACTGGAGTAAAGAATCATCAGGGAAACGGGGAGGAGCCAGTGACAGCCGGTCTATCTGAGAGGGTCTCAGAAAAGGGAGCCCCTTTACCAAGCTGATCGAGTTAATTGATCCAAGGCCTATGGTGCCAAAGGTAAAAAAATTAGGTAATTGAGTAACACTTGGTACTGGCTGACCACACCGGCATCCCTTCCCGAATCCCATTCTCATCAATTTCTTCGAGTCCAGGCCCTATCGAAATAGCACTTCGATGGATAAGCTTCTTATGAGAAGCATTCTTATTGCCCATCAACGAAAAGAAGATACCACATGATGCGTCATCTTAGCCTTGATCCCCAAGGTGATATTGCCTATACTCCAGCTTACGCTTCAGGGTTATCGGTGAAAGAAACATTGGGCTGAACAGGAGGATATCCTTTTTTGCCATATGCCTTTTCTCTACAAGGGATTGCATGGCCAGGGGCATAGCAATTAAAGGCATCCACCCTGTTCCATGCAAAGAAGATATCTCCACGCTCTCTGCGCTCGGGGCCTTAGTCCCTCGATTTGTAAATACGGTAACGTATTTATTCCCTCGGGACTAAGTGCTGAGTGAGCATTTGTTTAGATATTTCTCGTTTAGATACGTGACTATATTTGAGAATCGAAGCACTTAGGAGTAAAATTCTTCGGGATTGCATGAGAAATCAAGGGACTGGATCCCATAAGCACAGGAGGTTCGATCCATGGGTTTAAGAGACAAATATGCTATCGTAGGGATCGGGTATACGCCGCAGGGGCGGGTCCCGGGGAGAACGGCCTTGAGCTTCCACGTGGAGGCATCCGCCAATGCGATAGCGGACGCCGGGCTCAAGGCAAAGGACATCGACGGCATCATCTGTTATCGCGCCTTTCCGTCTGCATCAGGCGAGGGACCGGTGACACCCTACCTGGCCTCCCAGCACCTCGGGCTTTCCCCCACCTATATGAGCCAGGATGCCAACTGTTCCAGGAGCCACATCCAGCACGCAGTTGGCGTGCTTGACTCGGGCCTTTGCCGGTATGTAGTCCTGTCTTACGGGCACAATGCCTTTTCCTCAGACAGCATGCGTCGAATGCTGCTCGAGCGCAACGGTGACGATGCGGCTTTCGGTCATTTCGGGGCCGCCGCAGGTTACGCGCTGGCAGCCAGGCGGGCCATGCATACCTTTCGAACCGGCCCCGAAACATGGAAGCATATTGCCGTAGGCCAGCGAAAATGGGCCAACCTGAATCCGGTCGCCACCATGCATCAGCGGACCATGACCTTTGATGATTACTACAATTCCGGCTGGGTTGTGGAGCCCTTTCGTCTTTTCGACAACTGCCTCATGTCCGACGGAGGGCGTGCCGTGGTAATCACCTCCGCGGAAAGGGCGCGTGATCTAAAACACCACCCTGTTCTCATCATGGGAATGGGCCAGCATAACCCTTCATGCGACGTCCATCAGGCACTGCACCTAGCCGGCCCCACAGGGGCCAAGAAGGCGGCTGAGACAGCCTTCGGAATGGCCGGTATCACCGTGGATGATGTGGATGCCTGCCAGATCTATGACTGTTTCACCTACACCGTGGAGATAACGCTCCAGGACTACGGTTTCTTCGGCCCGGGAGAGGGGCAGGACTGGTTCAAGGGCGGGACCATTGAGCCCGGCGGAAGGATGCCGGTCAATACCTCCGGCGGTCAGTTGTCCGAGGCCTACTACATGGGGCTTACCCCCCTGTCCGAGGCATCCATGCAACTGATGGGCCGATGCGGAGACCGGCAGCTCGGCCCTGCGACAAAAACCCCGTCGCCCGAGGTCATCCTGTGCAGCGACAACGGCGGCGTGCTCCAGACGCACACCTGCACTATTCTGAGGAGATCGTAGATGAATGAGTATCCAAAGCCGCTGCCTGATATCAATAACGACAACAAAGAGTTCTGGAGCGGCTGCAAGGCCCATGAACTGAGGTTCCAGAAGTGCAGGGACTGCGGCCACGTGCGATGGCCTCCCTCCATTATCTGCCCAGCGTGTCACTCCCGTGAAACGGAGTGGATCGTCTCAAGCGGGAAGGGCACGGTGTACAGCTTCGTGATTTACCACGTGGCCTACCATGAAGGATTTAAGAATGATGTTCCCTATGTTGTGGCGGACGTGGAGTTGGAAGAAGGCCCGCGGCTCCTGACCAACATCGTGGACTGCCCTCACGAGAACATCACATGCGATATGCCGGCACAGGTGGTGTGGGATGATGTGACCGAGGACTACAGCCTGCCGAAATTCAGACCGATCCTCCCGTAACTATTTGAATTGAGATTCTCGCCTTGCATGAATATGGTTAGAATGGGAATCCTGCCTGAGAGTTTATACTCTGTGGCGCCGTGACCGGCAGTTTGAGCCCAACTGGTCCCTTTGTGAGCATGCCCTTTTATCACTCGCCCGGCTTGGGTAACTAAATCTGGAACAGGCCGTTGTGAACCTCATCGATAATGCGATAAAATTCAGCGATGAAGGGGGCACGGTTCTGGTCAAGGCTGCGCAAACAGATGGGCAGATCAGCATAAGCGTCCGCGACCAGGGTTGCGGCATAGAAAATGAGCATCTGCCTCGACTCTTCGAGCGTTTTTACCGGGTTGATAAGGCCCGGAGCAGACACATGGGCGGCACAGGGTTGGGGCTCGCCATCGTCAAACACATCGCCCAGGCCCATGGCGGCCGGTTATCGATTGAGAGCACTCCTGGAAAAGGAAGTACCTTTTCAATCCATATCCCGAGCACGTAGGTAACAATCGTAAGCCTCACACGGGATTGATCTTTCCCTCCACTCCCTATGCCCACCCACTTTGCGTGACTTCATCGCACTCAAGCACTCTATTTCACCCCTGCCACTGCCTGGGCGATATTGTAGCAACAGCCGCCCATCTTCTCCAAGGAGTTGAGGATATCGATAAAAAGCATGCCCCTGTCTATCTCGCAGGTACCTTCAACTAAGCGATCGTGGTGGCTTAACCTCATCTCCTCGGTCATCCGGCTGATACTCTCCACCAACCGTACTGCCTCCGGCATGATCTCCTTGTTGTTCTTCTGAATGCCGTCAAGAACGAGGGTGAGAAACTCCCTTGCCTCGGACGTGATAGCCACATAATCCAGTATCGCCTGCTCCGAGAAAAAGAGCTTTTCCTGGATCATCGTATCGAGAGACTCTGCGATATCCTCGAGCTCATCGCCAATCCTCTCGATGTTATTCGTCATTCGCAAGAGGGATGTTATCTCCTTGGATTCCTCTATGACTATATTCTGCTGCATAAGCTTTACAAGAAAACCCATGATCTCCTTCTGGAGATTATCCAGAACATCCTCCCTTTCCTTCCATTTTGCCAATATACTCGAATTACGTATCTTTAAACAGCCGATCACCTCATCGAACATGGCCTTGGCCTCCTGGCCCATCCTGATGATTTCCCGTTTTGCCTCCACCAGTGCCACCTCCGGTGTGTCGAGATACCGCCGGTCCAGATATTTAATATGGTAGATCTCATCAAAGGGCTCTTTTCTTCCACGAGGGGTTAACCATACGGCCATCTTCACCAGATAGGGAAGGAGTACGAGGAATAGGATCGCATTGATCACATTAAACAAGGTGTGGGCGTTGGCGATGTGTCTCGAGATAAAAGGCTTCTCCCCGCCGATGAGGAAATCGGGGCCGGAAACACCGAAAATTCCCGTCGTCACATAGGTGACGATATCCACAAAATAGGGAAAGATTATAACAATAAAGGCAACGCCAAGCACGTTGAAGAGGGTATGGGCCATTGCCGTCTGACGTGCAGTCACATTGGATCCGATGCTCGCCAGCTGGGCCGTGATGGTGGTGCCGATATTCTCGCCCAGGATCATGGCAACGCTCCCCTCAAAGCTCAATAAACCCTGGCTGGCCAATGCCATGGTGATGCCGACCGTGGCGCTCGAGCTCTGGACTGCCATGGTGAGCGCAGCACCGGCAAGGACACAGAGAAGGATTTCACTCAGGTCTTGGGCCTGAAATCTCGTCAAGAAGGTCACGAAGGAAGGTTCTCCTTTGAGGGGCGCGAGCCCTGCCTTCATGGTGCTCAACCCGAAGAATAGGATGCCGAACCCCAGCAAGACCTCCCCCCACTGTTGCCACCTTCTCGATCCAAAGAAGAAGCGAAGCAATACCCCCAGGGCGATTATCGGTGGTGCGTAGTTGCTTATGTTAAAGGCTATCAACTGGGCCGTCACCGTGGTGCCGATATTGGCCCCCAACACAACCCCAACCGCCTGGGTCAGGGTCATGAGACCTGCATCAACAAAGCCGACCAGCATCACCGTGGTGGCGCTTGAGCTCTGCACCGCACTGGTGACCAATGTGCCTGTTGCACAGGCAATTACCCTGTTTGAGGACACGGCACTCAAAACGGCGCGCAATCTCTTTCCCGCAACCTTCTTGAGCCCGTCGGACATGAGCCTCATGCCGAAAATGAAAAGGCCGAGACCCCCGAGTGTTTGAAAGATTATCGCCTGCATATGAGTCTATGTGCCCAGCATGTAATGACGGGTTCTCGAAATTATAAGGATAGGAGTGTGAGATTGAAAACCATTACTATGTAATGGCTTTGAATCAATGGCGTACCATACTATGATTCACAGGTTTTATAGCACATATTTTCCAATCGTCAAGCTTAAACCAAGCCTTTTAGATAGCCGTGATGATAGCACTCCTACAAGAGGAGCCCCTTCACATCCAAACTGCCTCGACACGTTGAATATTACAGGCCGCCCTTTATGATTATGAGCTGCAGCTGATCTGAGGTGTCCTCGGCCCTATCCGAGATCGTTGTGATACTCTCGAGGCACTGTTTGAGGTGGATCTTATGGCCCAAGTCCAGATCGGTTTTAAAGATATCGCGCGTTAAATCCCATTCCTCCTTATCCACCTCAGACTCCATAATCCCTACCTGGCTGGCATCCTCCTGGATAATGCCGGGGTCCTCACCCTTTAAAAAGGACCTCGCTGCCTCCATTAACGGGGTGCAGGAAGAGATCGATTTTTCCATGATCCTCCAGAAATGCGGCCTCATCTCCTGGGGGATATCGGGGCGCTGATCGAGGAAGAAATCACAACAGGCTTCAGCTGCATTCGCAATGCCGTCCATGTGCTGTCCCAGGTGGAATATGTCCGACCTGAGCGAGGGAAGATAGGCTCCTGAATAGAGCTTGCTCATGATCTCTCTAAGAATCATGTCTGCCGCCGTCTCAGACCGATCCACCTTGAGGGCAAGCGCTTTGGCCTCAACTATGTGATCATTCAGATATTCCTTCACTGTATCAAGTGCGAGTTGGAGACAGCTAAACACGCTATCGAGGTGTTTCAGGATGAGCTCATTTATCTCTTTCTCTTTTCTAAATGACATAGTAGTGACCTCCTTTACACCTGAAATATTTTTACCAAAACATAGGAGATGATGCCAGCCGAAAGGGGTGTTGATATCCATCCAATGAGGATTTTCATCAAGGTTCGCTTGCTTACGGTTCTGACGCCCCTCACCAACCCAATGCCGGCCACCCCTCCCACAATAGCCTGAGAAGAAGAAACGGGCACTCCCACCTGGGTGAAGATCTCCACGGTGATCGCCCCTGCAAGAACTGCAATTAACGCGGCGTACTCATCCAGAGGGGTAATATCCCTTCCCACCGTCATCATGACCCCTTTGCTGTAAGTCAATACGCCACCTGCAATACTGAGGCTACCGATCAGTAAGCCTTCAAAGGGAGTCAGCAATCCGGCGCCGACGTAAACGCCGGTCACATTGGCAACGTTGTTCGATCCCAGTGCATAGGCGCCGAGACATCCCGCGAAGATCAGGCTCCAGAAGAAAATAGTAGAACGCATTTGAGGGCTGCGGATGTACGTGGCGATAAAGAAACTGATCAAATGGTAGAGCAGGAAACTCAGTATCATGCCGCCAATGGGCGTCAACAACCAGCACGCAACTATTTTGTAGAGATTGGAGAAGCCGGGTATTCCGGATACCATGCCAACCCCTACAATGGCGCCGGTGATCGCTTGTGAGGTAGAGCTCGGTATGGCCAGATAGGTTACAACGAACATGGTAATGCCCGCAGCGAGAGCAGCCAAAAAGGCGCCTCTTGGGGTCAGGGTAGAGAGCTCACTCACCGTGGAAAAGCATTTCTCCCCCTCTATCAAGGCTCCCAGAACGACAAAAAGGGAGGTAAGCAGGATTGCGGTACGATATTTGACGATTTTTGCGGCAACGGCGGTCCCGAACACGTTGGCGGAATCGTTGCTGCCCAATGTCCAGCCAAGAAAAATCCCTGAAATTAGCGTCCACATGGTAGGTAGTAATCCGATTGCGAACTTCTTTAGATCATAGCAAAGAAGTGAGAACAAATTTCGTAAAACTCACCGCACTTCATATTCGACGGTAACGAAACTCAGAATTTCCATAATACACAAATATTCTAAATTCTTCTAGATCTAAGGGGTATTCCTGCAGGGTGTTTTGGTTCTGTCCATCTTTTGCCTATTATATCACTATATTAAAGAAACTTCTGGACAATCGCCTCCGGATCAGCTATACAAACAGCCATCTGGCATTTCATCCCGGAGGTACTTGTGCTGAACCCGTCGGAAATCTTTGTACGGCTCGTCCGCCCCAGTGAAGAGCAGCGTTTTCAGAACCTGATGCAGGAGCATCATTATCTGGGCGCTCTGCCCAAAATCAGTGAGACCCTGTGGTATGTGGCCTCTTTTGCTGATCAATGGGTCGCTCTTCTGAGTTTTTCCGCTCCAGCCTTAAAGTGTTCGGCGCGGGATCGGTGGATCGGATGGAGTCACCGCCATCAATACGATCGGCTGAAGCTGCTGACCAATAACAGCCGTTTCCTGATCCTTCCCGATTGGCATCTTCCAAATCTGGCTTCCCGCATTCTATCGTTGTGTCAAAAGAGGCTGCCAATCGATTGGCAGACTGCTTTTGGCCATCCGCTTGTCCTGATCGAGACCTTTGTGGACCCGCAACGGTTCCGGGGGACCATCTACAAAGCGGCCGGATGGAGCTACGCAGGCGATTCCAAAGGCTTTCAGCGGACCCGGCACGGTTACACCGCAACGGCACACGCACCGAAGATGGTTTTTGTAAAACCCTTGATCCCTGATGCGCAAGCACTTTTATCCCGGCCGATTCTCAAACCCGCGTATCGTACAGGAGGTGGAAAAATCATGCTCAAAGCAGAACACATGGAATCCTTACGCTCCTTTTTTACCGATATTCCCGATCCTCGACGTGCCCAGGGACGGCGTCATAGTCTGTCAACGGTGTTAGCCATCGCCACAGCAGCGACCCTGTGTGGCATGCGCGGCTATCTGGCCATCTCAGATTGGGCCAAAAGCCTGGGGCAAAAGGCCCGGGAGCGGTTTTGCTGCCGATATGAAAACGGGCGCTCTGTGGTGCCGAGTCTGTTCACCATCCGTGATGTCCTGATCCGCGTCGATCCCGTCTCTCTTGACCGTGCACTCCAGCGCTGGAACCAGGCATATGGCCAGGAGGACGAATCTCTGGCTATTGACGGAAAAACCATGTGCAATGCCATCGACGATCACGGTCATCAGACCCACATCATGAGCGTGGTCGGTCATCAGAGCAAGGCCTGCTACACCCAAAAAAAGTAGGCGCCCTGAAAGGAGGCGATGAAAAGGGTAAACGCACCAACGAAATCAAGACCGCCATCCCCCTGCTCGATGCCATCGATATTGAAGGGAAAACCATTACCGCCGATGCCCTGTTGACTTAAGAAAGATATCGCCACCTACCTGGTCGAACAACGAAACGCTTCTTACCAGTTCACCGTGAAAGGCAACCAGCCCGGGGTTTTTCAAGACATCGCCTTGTACTTTGAAGACCGCCAGGCGCCGGACTTCATCGATTGCTCACCCCCTGACCACGGCCGGATCGAAGTCCGAAAGATCTGGACCACACCTGAACTCAACGACTATTTGAACTTTCCCCATGTCGGACAATCATTCGTCGTTCAACGAGAGTTCACTGAGAAGAAAACTGGTCAATACTCCTGTGAGATCGCTTACGGCATAACCAGTCGAACACCCGAGCAGGCTGACCC
>Ga0307435_1001320_pt1 | contig 10357 bp, 9 predicted proteins | sample SalMarWE160470MG_FD_202164 | JGI IMG/M metagenome (GOLD analysis project Ga0307435, IMG submission 202164) | Salt marsh sediment microbial communities from the Plum Island Ecosystem LTER, Massachusetts, United States - WE1604-70 | ecosystem: Environmental > Aquatic > Marine > Intertidal zone >...
GCAGAAATACACATGATGCCGCGGAACTTACGCAGGAAACGTTTGTCAAAATAATAAAGAAGATAAATGAATTCGAAGGCAGAAGCAGCTTTTATACCTGGGCGTTTAGAATAGCCGTTAATTTGACCTTGAATTACTGCCAGAGAAGCGCCAGGCTGGAACAAAGGAGCCTTGATGCCGAAGACACAGAATACAGTCGGCAGTCTAAGCAGCAGCTGAAGGAGCTTTTGGCTGATAAAAGTAATCCCGACCCGGCTGTTATGGTTCAAAACAAGGAGTTGTACAATATAGTCATACAATCGCTGATGAAACTTGATGATGCACATAGAGCAGTGATTGTATTAAGAGATATTGAAGGTATGAATTATGCTCGAATCGCAGAGGTGCTGGACATCGAACTGGGCACGGTTAAAAGCAGACTGAGCAGGGCCAGAAACAATCTAAAAAAGATAATCGAGGCCAATTTACAATGAAACAAGAAAATCAAAACATCGAAGAGTTGCTGAACAGTTTCATTGATGGGGAGCTGACAGAAAGGGAGAAGACCAAGGTTGAACGGCTGATATCACACGATGCAGAAGCTGCACGGCGTTTGCGTGAGCTGCGGAAAAGTAAAATTCTGGTTAGCTCTTTACCTCACGCAGAGGCGCCCGCACAAATTCTGGAGAATGTAAAAGCCTCGCTGGAGATAGGTACACAATCGGCCGAACGCCCCTGGAGCGAAGAACCTTCCGACAGCCGGGTAGGAGCCAGACATTTGATGTTTCGCAAGGTTTTAGCTGCCGCCGCCATGGTTGGTCTGGTAGCTGTTTTATCGATAGTGATTTACACAATTGTTGCTCCTGAACCTGATTCCAACACAGTTGTGCCCGCCGTAGCATTTGACGGCAGACTTGAATTGAAGACGGATGCGTTGAGAACAGTTAACACATTTATCGACAGGACAATTGAGGCTAAGGGACTTTCAGATTCAATAAGTTTGACAAGCCAGGGAGATAAACGCATATACTCTATTACTTGCAGCAAAGAGGATTTAACTTTATTGCTGTCTGATTTAGCCGATGTTTGGAAAAGATGTAATTCGTCGGCACTATTTGTTGAAACCGAAAAGACAGGGAAACGAAAGTTCGACGATATTAGCAGTGCTCAGGTTATCACGATAGTCAATGATTTGATAACACCGGTCAAGCCGGATCTGACTACGGGAGAAAAAGTGGTCGAAAAAATACCAGACCAACAGGGAGCAAAAAAACAGGTGCATCTGAGCATTGTGGTTGCTGGCAGCGATTAATGGATAAGCGGTATCGAGAGAGTGTTATTCGGGGTGTTTGAGACCGCTGAACATCCGCAATTCATACAAATCCTAGAACTGATGAAGTAAATCAGTTAAGCTGATTTCTTTTTGCCTTTAGTGTCCGGCTTGGTCTTGTCTGTAGACTTTGATTCTTTGGTTTCGGATTTCTTTTCTTTAGTAGTGGTATCGGTTTTACCTTTCTCGCTTTTCTCTCCCTGCTTATAACTTTCGCTTCTATAATCGGTTTGGTAGAATCCGGAGCCTTTGAAGATTATACCTGAGCCGGTTCCTACAAGCCGTTTCAGGTTTGACTTTCCACAGTCGGGACATTTCCGCAGAGGTCTGGCCGTTATGGGCTGGAACTTCTCAAACTCATATCCGCAGTTTTCACATATATACTCATAAGTGGGCATAGCGGTTACTCCCTGTCGGTTGTTTCATCTTCGTTGACTATCTGTTCAGCCGGTTGTTCCTGTGTTAGCTTATTGACAATTACTTTGCTCGGTCGGATAACCCGGCCGTTAAGTGTATATCCCTTTTGAAACTCTTCGAGCACAATATTTTCTTCTTGTTCGGGCTCGGTTTTTTGCATCACTGCCTGGTGCGTGACCGGGTCGAATATTTCGCCCTGCGCCTTTATCTGCTCCACGTTGAGTGACTTCAGGATGTCCAGCATTTGATAGTAGACCATCTGAATACCCTTGAGAAGTACATTGACATTTGCAGCCGATTGTGCGTTTTGTAGTGTACGTTCAAAATCATCCAGAACAGGAAGAAAGGTTTTTATGATTTTCTCCTTTTCGTAGCTAATCGACTCGGCGATTTGTTTGGCCGTGCGTTTCTGCAAATTATCGTAGTCGGCGCTGACACGCTGCAGCTTCGCAAAAAGCTCCTCCTTTTCCTTCTGCAGATCCTCTATCCTGCTTTGGAGCTCTTCGGCCTCATCCATCTTTTCCTTGGTATGTCTTTGTTCCCCTGTTGTTTCGGATTTTTTCTTTTTCATCGGTTGTTACCAAAGTATTTTTTAAGTTTTTCGAAAAAACGTGTTGACTGTGGAGAAACAGTTTTATTCTCTGTTTTGGCGAACTCTCTCAATAACTCTTGTTGTTTTGCGTTTAGTTTATTGGGCGTTTCAATAATGATTTGCACGAGCTGGTCTCCGGTTCTTCCCGTTCGAATATCCGGCAGGCCCTGGCCCTTTATTCTAAAGATGCTTCCATATTGTGAGCCTGACGGTATTTTCAGGCCTCTTTTGCCGTTAAGACTCGGCACGTCAATAGTTGTCCCCAGGGCAGCCTGTGTAAAGCTTATAGGAACAATAGCAATCAGGTCATTTCGGTCTCGCTGAAGAAATTCGTGGGGTTTTACTCTCACGTAGCAGTATAGGTCGCCTCTTGGCCCACCGCCTCGGCCGGGCTCACCCTCACCGGCAACTCTTATACCCTGGCCTTCGTGGACACCTTTAGGGATTTTGATATTGACGACTCTCTTTTTGGGTACTCTGCCCGTACCTTTGCATTTTTTGCAGGGATTAGTGATGACTTGACCACTGCCTCTGCATTTCGGGCACGTTGAGACCATCTGGAAGAAGCCGCCACGGCTTGCTACCTGGCCTGTCCCTCCACAAGTAGAGCATTTATCCGGCATTGTCCCTCGTGCACTGCCGCTGCCATTGCATTCGGCGCACATATCCTGCCGGGTAAACTCGATAGTTTTCTCTACACCTTTGGCGATGTCATCAAGCGTCAGCTCGACGGTGGTTTCCAAGTCATAGCCGCGTGTGGGACCGGTTCGCCGACCAGTTGTTCTTCTGCTTCGACCGCCGAAGATTCCACCTAACAAATCGTCGAGGCCAAACATACTGAAAATATCATCGAAGTTCATTCGGGAGAAGTCGTGCATCCCCATCCCGCGAAGACCTTCGTGACCGAACTGGTCGTAACGCTTTCGCTTATCGGCGTCGCTTAAGACTTCATAAGCCTCGGCGCATTCTTTGAACTTGGCCTCGGCTTCTTTATCATCCGGATTTTTATCCGGATGATACTTCATTGCCATACGCCGATATGCGCGCTTAATGTCAGCTTCGGAGGCGGTTTTACTCACCCCCAGAACTTCATAATAGTCCCGCTTGGCCATAATCTCGTATTGCGTCGTGCGTATTGCGTATCGCGTTTTCTGCTAAAGTTTCTTAAGCAGGTTTGATATCATTCGACAGATGTGGTCCAGCCTTTCAAGCAATATAGTTTCTGTGTCTTTTTGTAGATACTTCAACGCTTCTGCTATTGTTACTTGCGTCTCCAGCTCTGCACAACTTCCTAATGACATGTACAAAAATTGCATGTATTCTTTATTATGATGTCTCCTGAAACCTTCTGCCACATTTGAAGGTATAGAAACCGCTGCGCGTCTCATCTGGCTAACTAAACCATACATCTCCTGTTTTGGAAACTTCTCTGTCAATCTATATATATCTTTAACCAGACCTATACCCGTTTTCCAAATATCCAAATCCCTGTATGTTTTTATTTTTCCCGGCATATACTCTTTCTCTTTTACGCAACACGCATCACGCGATACGCACGACGAAGTTTATCTTACTGAACCCGGTATAGGCTCTTCGTCTTTGTCCTTCTCGTCTAAATCTGTAATTAATACGTTAGTCGTCAGCATCAGGGCTGCTATGGAGGCGGCCGTTTCCAATGCGGTTCTGGCAACTTTTGCCGGGTCGATAATGCCGGCTTTGAACATATCCACGAACTGGCCTGTGTTGGCGTTGTAGCCAACATTCTTGTCCTTCTGGTTTTTTTCGAGAAGTTGAGCAACGACCACATCGCCCTGGTCGCCGGAGTTATCCACTATCCGGGCTGTCGGCGTTTTAAGGGCGTTGCATATAATATCAAAACCAATTTTTTCATCGCCTTTGGCCTTTGCTCTTGCCTTCTCTACCTCGCTGATGGCACGCAAGAACGTAACGCCACCACCTGCAACAACACCTTCTTCGGTTGCTGCCCTTGTGGCGTGAAGTGCATCGTCCAGCAGGTCTTTTCGCTCCTTCATTTCCGCTTCCGTTGCGGCGCCGGCTTTAATGACGGCAACCCCGCCGGTCAGCTTTGCGAGCCGCTCCTGCAGCTTTTCACGGTCGTAATCGCTGGTTGTCTTTTCAATTTGATTGCGTATCTGGTCGCAGCGGGCAGTGATGTCTTTCTTTTTGCCGGCCCCTTCGATTATCGTGGTTGTATCCTTACCCACAACGATTTTTTTGGCTTGGCCTAATTGCGAAAGTTCAATGCCTTCGAGCTTGATGCCTAAATCTTCGGTGATAACCTGCCCTGCGGTTGATATGCTAATATCGGCCAACATCGCTTTTCTTCGGTCGCCGAAGCCGGGTGCTTTGACTGCACAAACTCTTAAGACGCCTTGCAGTCGGTTAATAACCAGTGCCGCCAGTGCTTCGCCTTCCACGTCCTCAGCAATAATCAACAGCGGCCGGGCCATATGAGCAATTTTTTCAAGCAGTGGAACAAGCTCGCGGACATTGGAAATTTTCTTTTCATGCAGCAGAATATAGGCGTCATCAAGTACGGCTTCGAGGGTGTCGGCGTTCGTCATAAAGTACGGGGATATATAACCCTTATCGAACTGCATACCTTCAACAAAGCTCAGCTCGTTTTCCATTCCCTTGCCTTCTTCGACCTCGATAACACCTTCCCTGCCGACCTTATCAATTGCGTCTGCAAGGATTTCGCCGACTTGTTGGTCATTGTTTGCGCTGATAGTCGCCACTTTTGCAATGTCGCTATGACCCTTGACAGAAACGCTCACGGATTGGATGAATTTGGTAACGACTTCGGCGGCCTTACTGATTCCCCGCTGAATGGCCATTGGATTTGCACCTGCGGTTACGTGCCTCAGACCCTCGATGTAAATCGCTTCTGCAAGGACTGTTGAAGTAGTAGTCCCATCGCCGACGACATCGGAGGTTTTGCTGGCGACCTGGTTGACCATCTTGGCGCCCATGTTCTTGAATGGTTCGGGAAGTTCGATTTCTTTGCTGACCGTGACACCATCCTTCGTTACCTTCGGAGAGCCCCAGCTTTTTTGCAGTATGACATTCTTGCCGGTCGGTCCGAGAGTGACTTTAACAGCTTCGGCCAGTTGTGACAGGCCGTCTTTAAGCTCTGCTCGTGCTGTATCATTAAACATCATTTGTTTTGCCATTTTTGTACCCCTACAAATCCTTCTACAAAAAGTTTAATATGTCTTTATATGCTTTTCGAATTTATCCGCCACATTTCTTGGCGAATTTACCTTTCAATAATCCCAAGGATGTCACTTTCTCGCAAAATCACATATTTTTCTCTGTCGATTTCGATTTCGCTTCCCAGGTATTTACCGTAGATGACCTCATCGTTTTTCTTTACAGACATTTTACCGCGCTTACCGTCATCGAGCAGTTTGCCCGGCCCGGTGGTCACTATTTTGCCGATCTGTGGTTTTTCTTTTGCAGCATCGGGCAAAATGATACCGCCTGATGTCTTCTCTTCGGCATCTAATTGCTTTATTACAACTCTATCATCCAAAGGTCTAAGTTTCATAACTCACTCCTTTTCTACTTAGGTTCCACTTTTTAACTACCTTTTACAGTATACACAAATTTGATTATTTGCTTATTTCTTAACCGGGACAAGCGTCACTGACTTTAAGTTCATCACTGCGCCGCCGGGCATAGTATCGGGCTTGACCGAAAGATTGTATGTGCCGGGCCTGGTGATTTTCACAGTTCCAATTTTTTCAGAAACAAAGTTCGTCCAGGAGCCTGTGTCCTTTACTTTACCGGCAAGTTTCTGTTTGGCCACCGAGAGGGTGTACTCGCTGCCGCCCGAACCTGCTGCACAAGCGAATGTTATCGAAGCATTGAAGGTCCCTATTTTGGTCACTATAAAACGCCATACGACATAATCGTCAGGATTCGTCCAGTAACCGATGTTGTCCTTACCTCCGCCCGACTCGTACCTCGCGTTTGTTCCGCGAACAACGGCATCACCGGCTTTAAGAACAACCGTACCATCTTCTGCCTGCGGAATGACAGCCGCTTCAGCCTCCATTTCCAACAGGACGACGGTATCAGTCACATCGGGCGCCTTACGGGGTATGGTGACGACGAGATTACCGTTTTCATCACTATCCAGGAGCAGTTCAGCACGGTCTTTTCGAGCCAGCAGATAAGCCTTTTGGACATCGTTTCTGGGCATTGGCACATTCAATTCGCCGTTTTTTGGCCAATCGAAGACATGTAGGTACAACCTGCCGGGCTTGGCTGTGCACCTGCCCCAGGGAAGTTTCTCAAATGGACTGGCTGTTGTACCATAAATGCTTTCGCTGTTCTTCGCCATCCATTTACCCATAGCTGCCAAACGTTCCACACTGGATTGGGGGATAAGGCCTTCTGAAGTAGGTCCGACGTTGAGCAGGAAGTTGCCGCCTTTGCTGGCAATATCCACGAGTTTACGAAGCAGGTCTTCCTTTGACTTCCAGTTGTTATCGTATGACTTGAAGCCCCAGGTATCGTTCATTGTCATGCAGGTTTCCCAGTCAACACCGGGCAGCCCGGTCGGCGGTATTTCCTGTTCGGGCGTTCCGAAATCACCTGCGAAATTCCCCTCCTTGGTCATACCCTGCATACTTTTACGCCCTTTGCCGACACGGTTGTTGATAATAATATCAGGCTGAAGGCCTCGAACGTAATTGTACAGGTCTATACCCTGTGGTTCGGTCCAGTCCTTTATCCATTCACCATCGAACCACATCACGCCAAGTGGACCGTAATTGGTTATCAGCTCCCTGAGCTGCGGCTTCAAATAAGTTTTGACGTATCGGCTGAAATTAGGATTCGTACGACCGCCATCATTATAGTTTGGGTAGAAAGGCGCCTGCGCATCGGGATGGTGCCAATCCATTATAGAGTGGTAGAAGCACAGCCTGATACCGTGTTTCCTGCACGCGACGGACAATTCCTTGAGTATGTCGCGTTTGAACGGCGCAGTATCCATAATGTCATAGCCGGACACCTTCGAATCCCATAGACAGAAACCATCGTGGTGCTTACTGGTGATGACGATGTACTTCATTCCCGCATTTTTAGCGATTTGAACCCACTGGTCGGCATTGAATTTAACGGGATTGAATTGTTTAGCATACTTTTCATACTCTGCAACGGGGATGTCGGCATTTTCCATAATCCACTCCCCGATGCCTGATATTTGCTTACCTTTATATGTTCCTGCAGGTATAGAATATACGCCCCAGTGGATGAACATCCCGAATCTCGTCTCTCGCCACCATTGCATCCGTATATCGCGCTGCTCTGCGGTTTCAGGTAATGCTGATTTGGCGGTCATCTGGGCACAAGCCGAAATTACAAAGGCACTCAACACCGTAAGCACAATTACCAGACTTATTCTGTACCTGTATACAGGTATATAAGTTTGGAACGGTTTTGCTTTTTTACACATTGTTCATCCTCTTTCGCTTATCTGCTGGAGGTCATTGGCTCCGGGGCTAATTACATCATGCCCATTCCTCCGCCCATTCCTCCCATACCACCGCCCATACCCGGGCCGCCTGGAGGCATAGCCATCTCATCTTTATCCTTGGGCTTTTCCGATACAAGACAATCTGTGGTTAATAACAAGCCGGCTATACTTGCAGCGTTTTGCAGGGCAATTCGTGTTACTTTAACCGGGTCGATGACGCCGGCTTTAAGCAGGTCCTCGTACTTGTCTTTGTCAGCGTTATAGCCGAAACCGCCTTTGCCTTCCATGACCTTATTAACGACGAGATTTGGTGTAGTTCCGGCATTGTCGGCTATGCAGTAGCACGGCATCCGCAGGGCCTTAACCAATATGTCGGCTCCGGTTTGTTCATCGCCTTTAAGTTTTAATTTTGCGACTGCGTCAATACAGCGTATAAGGGCTACACCACCGCCTGGCACGATGCCCTCTTCGATGGCTGCTCTGGTAGCGTGAAGGGCATCCTCGATTCGAGCTTTTCGTTCCTTCATTTCCGTTTCGCTTGCGGCACCGACGTTGATTTGGGCAACGCCGCCGGTTAGCTTGGCGAGACGTTCCTGTAATTTCTCACGGTCGTAATCGCTTGTGATCGTTTCGATTTCATTCTGGATTTGCTTGATTCTACCGCTGATGCCCTCCTGGCTGCCGGCCCCTTCAACGATGATTGTATTATCGTTGTCGATGGTTACCTTTTTGGCCTGGCCGAGCTGTTTAATACTAATGTTCTCCATCTCGATGCCCAAATCTTTGAAAATCGGCTCGGCACCTGTAAGGATTGCAATATCCTGCAGCATTGCCTTTCTTCGGTCGCCATAACCGGGGGCTTTTACAGCTGCACACTGCAATATGCCTTTTAACTTGTTGACCACCAGAGTTGCCAGTGCTTCACTCTCGACATCCTCTGCGATAATAAGCAATGGCCTTTTAGTTTTTGCAATCTTTTCAAGCAGCGGCACAAGCTTGCCTACATTGCTGATTTTTTCCTCGTGAATCAGCATATATGGCTTTTCCAGCTCGCAAACCATATTTCCCGGGTCGGTCACGAAGTGTGGTGAAAGGTAACCGCGGTCAAACTGCATCCCTTCCACAAAATCTACGGTTGTCTCGAAGCTTTTGCCTTCTTCGACGGTGATGACGCCGTCCTTGCCTACCCGCTGGAAGGCTTGAGCCATAATCTTTCCAATTTCTACGTCGTTATTAGCTGATACCGAGGCGATATTGATTATGTCATCTATTTTTGTGATGTCGATTGGTTTTGCCAGCGAGGCGAGCTTGTCGGTTACTGCCTTAGCGGCCTTTTGCAAACCGCGATTCAGGGCCATAGAATCCGCGCCGGCTGCAAGGTTCCTGTAAGCTTCCTTGAACAATGCCTCGGTGAGTACGGTAGCCGTGGTTGTTCCGTCGCCGACGATTTTCGAGGTTTTGCTGGCGGCTTCTTTTACCAGTTTTGCGCCAAGGTTTTCATTCTTGTCGATAAGGTCGATTTCTTCAGCCACTGTTACGCCATCTTTGGTTACGGTCGGTCCGCCCCAGCTTTTATCGATAATAGCGTTTCGGCCTCGCGGGCCAAGCGTTGGTTTGACCGCTGCTGCCAGCTTTTCGACGCCGGCCAGCAGCTTGGCTCTTGCATCGCCTTCAAATGCCAATTCTTTAACTGCCATAATTACTTGCCTCCTTACTATGTAAAAAAGGTTTGACCGTTCATTTTACGCCTAATTTATAACAATGTAGCAAAGAATATACCAGTTTTTATATCCGGAGATGGTTGTTATAGGCCAATCAATCATAACTGTTTATAATAGCTATGATTATGTAAACAACAAATCAGTTAAACAAGGATTTAAACTGAATTTGCTGCAGGAAGAAATGCAAATTTTGGCATAGAAAATAAGCCGACTACGTCAAGTTGACAGGCAGAAAAAGTTAAAATAGGCAAAGTAAGAAAGATTGAAAGGAAGAAGAGGGGAGGGATTGGAAAGAGAAATAAAAGATTAAAATGGAAAAATCAAAATTATGGAGTCCTTTAAGGCAGATTTTTATGGCGGACAATATTTGGGTTCGTTTTTTATTTCATTGTTCATAGTTCATTGTTCATAGTTCATTGTTCGTAGCTCTTTGTTATTAAAGAGGTTGCGTTCATTTTTGGCTTTTCGGAAATTGGGTTCGTTCCTGCTTCGCCAGAGGCTACGCAAGGATAAATTGGGTTCGTTTTGGGTTCGTTTTTTATTTCATTGTTCATAGTTCATTGTTCATAGTTCATTGTTCATAGTTCATTGTTCATAGTTCATTGTTCATTGTTCGTAGTTCGTAGTTCATTGTTCGTAGCTCTTTGTTATTAAAGAGTTTGCGTTCATTTTTGGCTTTTCGGAAATTGGTTTTGATCCTGCTTCGCCAGAGGCTACGCAAGGATAAATTGGGTTCGTTTTGGGTTCGTTTTTCCCGCGTTCACCAAGTGTCCTTTTTTCATAATCCATTTTAATATAACAACTTACGT
>Ga0307435_1001323_pt1 | contig 10343 bp, 6 predicted proteins | sample SalMarWE160470MG_FD_202164 | JGI IMG/M metagenome (GOLD analysis project Ga0307435, IMG submission 202164) | Salt marsh sediment microbial communities from the Plum Island Ecosystem LTER, Massachusetts, United States - WE1604-70 | ecosystem: Environmental > Aquatic > Marine > Intertidal zone >...
TCAGCATCGGGCAGTGTAAATCGCGCAGGCCCTTCAATCAGAATTCTCGGCCCACGATAAAATTGAATGTTAATAAATCCGGAAAGGAGCGATCGTGTCGAGTCCGTATTGAAGAATTCGCCACCAGGTTTCGTCACATCTGCAGCGTCAGACCATCTGGCGTCCATGTCGTCCGTCAGGACGGCCACGGCTTCTTCCGCAGGACCCTGGAGATAAGAGATGCTAACAACAAATACCAGAAACCCCAGAAGCAGGCTCAAAGCAACCACCAGTGGCGTTCGCTTTACTTTTCGCCTTTCGGTCGGGCCAGGCCTCCGGGGAGGATGAAGCTCTCGTTGCGCTGCAGGCCTTTCCACAGGAACGGCGGGCGATGTCTTTTCGTAGTCAGCCATCGCCCGCCAAAAGGCCTCTTCCCATATCCATCCTATAGGCTCAGAGGCAAAAGACTCCCTTGGCCAGGTCGAATAATCTTCGGCGGCCAGGGATTGATAGGAATGCAGTGCCTCACAAAGCAGCATGTACTCGATATAGTCCTGTTGCAGAGACGGATATAGCCCCAAGAGCTGATCTAACCGCTCTTCCTGCTCAGGTTGAATCTGGCCGTCTCGGATTAAGCCGAGAAGGTCGCGGAACTCTTTGGTTTCTCTGGCGGTAGGTTTCATACTGCATCCTCCTGAGCTAACTTATGGCGTATACAAAGGAGCAACAGCTGATGAATGCGGTTGAGCGCCTTGTACACCGCGTCTATACTGCGTCCCAATGTCTGGGCTACACTGCGAGTCGTGCTGTGTATCTGATAACGCAGGCGTAACAGTTCTTTATCCTGCTCGCGCAAACTCTCAATGCACTCTTGCAGGGCCTCCCGTCGCCGATCTTCCTTTTGTGCTATTTCCGCGGCCTTTTCTTCTATGGTAGAGAACACCTTGGGTGATAGCTTCTGCAAACGATTCCTCTTCTTTTCGAAATGCTTAAGCACTTCAAACCGCGTGATATTGAGCGCCCATCTCAGAAAATGCTCGCGGCTTTCGAAGGAGCGATATTTTTCCCACATAACCACCACGGCATTTTGCAGTACATCATCCACGTCAGCATAATGTTTCACCAGGCAGCGTATATACCCACGAATGCGGTATTCATGGGCCAAATACAGACGCATGAACTCATCACCGCCAGTGTGTTGCCCTTGTTCTTTCATGGCGTTATTTCCCACAAGTGAGATATTTATCTTCTATAAATATTCCCGGTTAAACCGAGTAAATTGGAACAAATATATGAGATTTTTTGAAAAATTATACGTTCTACGGTGCAATTGGGCATCTAAGTCCTTCGACCTGGCTCAGGACGGGACAGAAAAGGTCCTAAGAGGAGCTACCGGAAACCGCTTCGTCACGCTTAGAAGCTATGATCTGAACAAACCTCCTCCGAAAGACGTTCACCAACCGGCCAAAACTTTAAGTGAACCAATCTCGCTGAAGAATCCTGTGCGGTGCAAATATTAATCAGCTATTAACTCTTTGCTCTTTAACGAGTTAATATTCTGATTTTCGTCAGCGATAAATCCGAATGTCTGTGATTCGCGTTTCAGTTTTGCTTAGAAGCTCTTGAACTTGACAGTCTCTGGCGTAGAGATTCCCATAATGCGCATACTGTCTCTGTTAAAATATCAGGGGCAGCAGCTTGTATTACGCAGCTAATCTGTGATATGATTTGAGCAATCCGCCAAGCCGTTCGATACAAACAATTTCAGCATCTTCATTTGTTTTGTGAATCGGTTCAATTATTCTTCCCAGGGATTGGTGAATTCTCTCGTGGTGATAATACTCGCAATACTGATTTACGGCATACTTAAGCTGTTTAACTGAGGTCAGTATCAGATGATCCAGACACTCCGATTTTACGGATTTTACAAAGCGTTCCGCGTAAGGATTCAAATCCGGGCTTCGCGACGGCAGCTTTACGGGTTTTACACCAGAGGATTTTAATATGTTGTGAAACTCATTGGTATAAAGCGGATCTCTGTCATGGATCAGGTATCTCTTGCCTTTTAGAAATCCATCTTCATAATCGGTTAGAATTTTTGCTGCCTGCTTCATATAATCACCGTCAGGCTGAGGTTTAATTGGAGCAAAGAACACTTTTCTCGTTGAAAGCTCTATAACAAACAAGAGCGTGCATCTTATCAGCTTTCTGCCAATGAGTAATTCAACAGTAAAGGAGTCACAGGCAGTTAAGACTTCCCAGTGACTTTTAATAAATTCCCACCATGTAGTTTTTACGGTTAAGTCAGGTTCAGGATCATAGCCGTTTTCGATAAGGATGTTTTTAACCGTTGATTTGCTGATATTGTATTTCAGGTAAACAAGCTGATCCGTGATTTTCTGATAACCCCAGCGGGGATTTTCTTCTTTGAATCTTGTTACAAGATTTACCATTTCCTGGCTGATTTGTGGTCTTCCGACTTTGCCGCGATTTTCACAGCCATTATATTTTTCAGCGATGAGGTTGCGAAACCAGCCCAGCACTGTGTCTGGAGTAAACAGAACAGTACATTGCTCCAGCATTTTTCTGCTGAGCTTTTTTGCCTTGGCAGCCACTCTCATTCGCTGGCTGTTGCTGAGCAGTATTCGTTTGTTCTGCCTTTCCTGCTGCTCCAGAAGTACCCTGACCTGTTCTTTCAGGTAGTCAATAGCTTTGTATAGCTCTTTGTCAACACAGTAGGCCAAATACGTGAGTAATGTAATCCATAATTTCTGTTTCATAGTCAGGAAATGCTAATAAATCAGAGAAAGCTTTGCAAATGCTTTCGTTAGACAAAGCTTTAAGTCTATATACTTCAGATGGTTATGGTGAGATAATATTTGCACCCTACGGGGTGGTCGCAGGTTCATAACGGGCTATTTTGGGACACAAAAAAAGAGATAACTCCTTGCTAATAAAGAAGTTATCTCTAGTTTCCATAGCGGGGGAGAGTTTCACAGACACGACCAGGCTAATGGTGCTCTAATAAGTCCACTTTACGATGAGGCAAAAACCGCCGTGAAGAGTGCTGTAGCAGCTTTCGGCTCTGGTGATCCGTTGTTCTCAATGGTTGAGGGAGAATTCAGTTTGTAGATCATTCGGCGTTGGTGCTCTTGGGGGGCACTATTTAAACAGGGGCCTTGAATTCTTCAGTAGCTTGTAGATTCCCTGCGGGTACTAAGCGGATAGCCAGTTTGATTTCTCCGGCAGGTTTATTGACCTGAATCTTTTCGATACATTGCCTTAGAGCAACGAGCTTTTCCTGAGGCAGACCCTGACGGAGTGTAAATTCCAGGCCAGATAAAAACTGCATCGAGTCACTTACGATATTATCAATCTCGGCCTGTGACAGGGAAATACGGTCAAGTTCTTCAATTCTGGCTTCGATTTGCTGCCTCTGTTGTTTAAGCTCATTCAACCGCCGGTCGATGTATTCACGATTGGTTGGGGTGATGTTGTCCAGCAGATTATCAATGATTTTACCGGTCTTTTCCTGCTCGGTTTGTGCTCGCTGGCGAGCGGCAACCAATTCTTCTCCTTCGAAGTTGACTTGCATTTTGACGGCCTCAGCCAGTTTTCTGCGACCATCTTTTTCCAAATAAGGCCTGTAAAAATCCAATACCATCTTTATAACCGCATCCTCAAGGATGTCCTTGGGTATTGCATTCATCTGGCATACGTTGGTACCTTTGGTGATATAGCCCCCGCAGCCGTAGTAGTACGTCTTAACTTGTGTCCCATCCAGCCGTCTCTTGCCCTTGTTTCGAGTAACACCCTGGTAACGATTGCCGCAGAGACCGCACTTTAATAGTCCGGAGAGGATAAATCGGCTTCGCTGGCCGTTCCAGGTTTTCCCGTGAGTATTAAGTTTTGAAACATGCTGTCTCTGCTCGATTGATTTGGGATGATTTTCAAGCCTTTGTCTGGCTTGTTCAAACAGCCTTCTGCTTATCAATCCCGGATGGGCATCACGAATTACTATCCAGTCTGACTTGCCATTAGGTACCAATCTTGCGCTGTGTACATTTTCGCGGTCCACAGCCCGGCCCTGGCTTATTCTGTGGAAGCGGGCATCTGTCCTGCGGTTCCAGACCATATCTCCGGCATAGATCGGGTTGACCAGGATAGACCTGATAGTCGAATCTGTCCAGAATCCGCTGTAGATGTGAGACCACTTAGGCCCGCGTGGCGTAGGGGTATCTTCTTGATTGAGTGTGTCGGCAAGCGACCTGTAGCCTTTACCTTGCTCTGCATACATTTGGAAGATTTGTTTGGCTACTTTTACACGTTTCGGGTCACTTAATGTAAGTTTGGCCTGGTCACGTTTGGATATGTTCAGCGATTCGCCACGGGCAAGAGTACGAATTAGATTTCCTTTTTCATCGAGGAGCTGCTTTGAGCCATCGGGCATGAAGCGGAGTATAAAGAGGAATTTCCCTTCAGCATTTTGGTATCGCAGGTCATAACCGTAGGGGGGTGTGCCTCCCATCCACCAGCCGCCTTCGACCTTTGAGAGCAGACCTCTTATAGTTACCTTCGATAAATCCTTTGACTCCTGCCTTGCCTGCCACTGCTTTACCGGTCGAAGCAGATCATCAGTAGTATCGCCATTAAAGTTCTCGGTGACATAAAGGACTTCGACACCATGGGTTTTGAGGATATGACGGTAATATCCTGCCTCATCATTATCAATACGTCCGAAGCGTTTTACATCGTATACGATGATCCTGTCGAATCGCTTGGTTGATTTCTGGGCATCCTGAACCATCTGCTGAAACGCACGCCTGCCCAGTGTGGATGTGCCGCTTATGGCATCATCGGTATAGAATTTTACCAGGCTGAGATCGTGCTCGGCAGCGTAGGTCTCTATGACCTTTTTCTGGTCGGGTATGGATTGTTCCTGGCGGTCTGTTGACCGCCGGACGTAGCCGACCGCCCGGCTGTTTTGGCGTGTTCCGGCCTCTTTTCTAAGCATATAAGTGGCCTCCATTAAAAGAGTTACGTTTTACCATATAGGGGCTTATATGCCTTTATATAGCAAGTTTATATCGAGGTATTTGGCTGGATATTAGCAGATATTTGCGAGTATTTGGGCTTTTATGGCGGACTTAGGTCGTATTTCTGGTTTGATATCAGTCCTGCTGCGGGATGCCCTCAAGATCATCGGAACTGATGAACTCGATTTGTGCCAGTTCATTCAGGATACACTGTTTGAAATGCTGGAAATCCTCCTCGGTGGCAATATAGAAACGCAGACATTTACCATCGTCAACTGGTTCGATCTCAAGCTCAGAAGTTAGTTTCTTTTTCCAGAATGACAGGTCATCGGCGAAGCGCCCTCTCTGCCAGACGTATGCTTTCTGTTTACGAGCTTTCACAGAGAAGCGGCGTTTCCCATCTAAACGATAAACCAGAGTCCGACGGTTAAGGTTGTTTTCACGATTTGAGGTTATCTCTGCGAGAAAGAATGCTGTTAATGCGTCATTTCCTATCATCGCCAAAGCGGTCTCCCAATCACTCCATCGCTTTGATGACTTGTCGCGACGGCCCGCATACTCTCGCAACTCAGGGGCCGGATAAATGCAGGTGCAGCTTAGGTATTCCAACTTGCCATCAGTGGCCAGTTTCAATTGATAGCAGCGTATATCCAAATCGTACTGTTCGCTCAACCATTCAGCTGTGGCAAGTACCTCGAAGTCGAAGGCTTCGGCCAGGAGGACGACCCGCTGCCGTTGATTCAATGCCGACATATCTGCATCAAAGAATTCCTCGATCTGCTCTTGTGCCTCTTCGTTGGGCACACCACTAAGGACGCTTAGACTGTCGATTAATTGTTGTGGTTCCCACTTGGAGACCATAGCTGTGTAACTTAGGGCTTGCAGCAACTGAAGCCGGTCGTTACCACGTTTTATTTCGATGACAACAGCCGCTGCATCTTTATCCACAGCCAGTAGGTCAATGCGGTCATCGACAACATCGGTGGGGCGAACCTCCTCACCTATCAACAAGAGCGTTTCACCCATCTCGGTAAAGAACGCCTCAGCGTTCTGCCGGATCAGTTGCTGCAGATCGTAGCGTTCCTTAAGACCTACCTCACTAAGTGACTGGTTTGTCATTGGTGTAAGGCTTTTTTGATTTCTATCAATTCGTAACATAACCTCACCTCATTTCTCAAGTAAAGAATGACCTAGCGCATAAAAAAGGGAGCGCCGAACCAAGGTCGCTCCCAGGATCCTCGCCAGAGGACTCACGAAACAACACTCGGCCGACGCTCCCATTTCGGGAGCGCGGTCCAAGCGCTGCTATCGTGAAAGGAACTCGTTTATGAGTTCAGTCTGGCGATTTCCTGAGAAGCAGCTACCTGATGCTCGCGCATCTTTCAAATTGTCCAATGCGGGCGGTTATCCGCCCGAAATTCTCAGATTCTCCTAATATGATTTATCAATATTTACGCTCGGTCTGATGACTGAGCACACTGTTTATATGCGATAATACCCGTAATTTGTCAAGTTCTAACTTATTCCATTATAAAACCACCTTACCTCCAAATTCAGCTAATCTGCGATGGTTGCAACCTACACCTATGCACAATAGACATGGCCTGGTGGTGAAAAGCGCCGAAAAGGGGGCCAGGAGATGCATATCTTAGAGCTGTAAAAAGCGCCTAAGGTGGAGCCACCACAGGCGACCGATGTTTTGTGTTTGGAAATGGTTCCAGATGCAAAAGGTCAGAAAGGATGTTGGCGGTGAAACATTATGAACTGATTAGGCGTAACATAACAGTGATCGTATGGTCCAACAGCGGACGGAATATCCTTGATTTATGCCATTATTCCGGTCCAAAGTTAATCGAAATACTCCTGAGTTTAGAGATTTTACACTACTACAATGCCCCCACAAAAGGTATTGGTTTTCGTGCGGTATCAACCGCCATTTCCAAAGCATCGGGGCCATCATCGTTCTTTGCCAGAGGGAACTGAATCAATTGCTGCAAAAGTTGCTGGTGCTTCCTGCTAAATCGCAACAATCCCTGACTTACATATGTTTCAAGACTGCAAATGCGAGAGTGCTTCTGAGAGCTATGCCGCAGGGACTCGATTCTAATATTGTGGCCGTTTTTTCTAAGACGGCGTTCCAGATCGTCGACCATTAGCTGCTGAAAATTATTACTTTCAACCGCAAATTGTGAGAAACGGTATATATCGGCATACTGTATTATCTTTTGAATAGTTTCATCCGGAGTGCAGTAAATCAGATCTGCAGCAATGACATACAAAATGTTAGTTCTGCTGTCCTTGAGTAAAACAATTATGGCCGTGTAATCTCCTTTAGAAGAACGTCCCATGCTCGGATCACATGCCCCGTAGAAACAGCCTTTGTGACCAATGGCCTCAATCAGATGTTGCGTATCCCTGAATTCACCGTCCCAGAAATGCATATTTTCTTTTTTAAATATACATTGTTTTGGATCTAAGGGGCAGTTTTGTTTCTCACGCTGAAAATATATATCTCCTTCTGTTTCCCGCATAACCATAAGATCGTAATAGCTTTCCCATTGAGGCCATAAGACTTTCGTGCCTTTGAGCATTCCTTCTTTTTCTATCTTAAAATATATTCTTGCTGCATCAGAACCTGTTTTACCTTCAAATTCCTCTCTTGATCTAAAAATCGCAGACCACCTTTCCCATAATTGCGGGTTATCACTAAATTCTTCAACAGCCTTATATGTTTTTCCATCCCAGCCGGGAGTTCTTTCAGGATCCACTAAGTTAGCCAATAAGGAGTTGTGGTTAAGTATTGTGCCTACAACAATGACATTGGTATCGGGATGGCCGGTATTTAGTAGAGTGCCACTGAACCAGGAACGGAGCTTCTCACGCTGTTCTTCAGATTCCACCTGTTCTTCATTCTCCAGGTCATCTGCTATGATAAGGCCGGGCCTGTCCTTGTCATGCTTTATGCCGCGAGGATTTTGGCCTACGCCGTAAGCGCAAATCATAGCCCCATTGGGAAGCTGAATCTTATTGTCTCGCCAGGGCTTTGGCCTTTTGACGTGGCAAATCTCCGGAAAATCCGAAGAGATCAAAGAGTTATCTATTAACTGGTGTTTTATATCTTTCAAAAGGGCAATTACCTGCTCCGTGGTATTGGAAGCAATTAATATTAATCTTTCCTTAAAATATAAAACACACCATAGTACATATACTAGGCTTACAATGGTGCTCTTAGCGTGACCACGTGGAGCGGCTATTGCAACCTTTGCCCTTCTCTTTCTGGTTATCTCAAATAGCAGAGCAAACATCTCCTCGTGCATTCTTGAAAAGGATGCATGGCAGTTGTTCTTCATATAGACTTCGGCAAAGGCCCGAGGTGACTGAGAAGCCAGATTGCGACGATGGCGGCTTAGCTCAGTTGACAGCACATTTATGGTATCACTTGGTTGTTTCATGGTTTTCTCCTTTATTATCCTGCCGAGGCGAGTCATCCTCGAATTCGGCTACGGTTTCATTTGCCTCGACGGCAGAATCTACCTGCTTAGTTTCATCGTCAGGCAACGTCTCTTGGATCTGTCTTAGTCGCATGGCCTCGTGTTCGATTTCCTCAAGGGAAAGCGAAGAGGCTACTGAGTGTCTAAGATCCGCCTCGATTCTCTGAGTCGCAATCGGAAGGTATCCGAGACTTTGCAGCCTCTCGCTGAGCCCACTTGCAATCTGAAAACATCGCTGTTCACCGTCCATCTTAGTTGCTGGCGAAGCATCCTTATCTCGCTGGAACTTGCGAATTCTCTGGATGCATCGTCCAGCCTCCACGTAGAGCATTCCTGCTATCTTTTCTACAAGTTTGGGATCCTTAGTCATCGCGTTTTCGTCTCGTATCGCCTTCCTGTCACGCTCGATAGACCTGTCTGAAATTTTCAATATCTGGGCCATGTCTGCTGGGGAATAGCCATCGGCCATCAGGTAATTGACAATCAGACGTCGTTCAGCCGGTCTTATACACTTTGGGTCAACAGTACCTGCCTGGATTTTCTGAAGAAGGCTTACAGTACGCTCATCACTATCACCGTCGCCATTCTTTGAAGGCTTAGGATTTTCCGGAGTTTGGAACGATTTGTTTGACTTCATTTTTTCACCTCCTGAAATTTGCCTACACAGTATTTTTCTACGAGATTTTGTGAGGCATTATCAACACCCACAAAGGCAATCCATCGTCGAACAACCACGTCACAGTAGTGAGGGTCAATCTCAATGCCGAAACATTTGCGCGACAGTCTTTCCGCTGCAATCAGGGTTGTGCCGCTGCCGAGGAAGGTATCCAGGACTATTTGACCACGCCTGCTTGAGTTGCGCATTGCCCGTTCGGCAAGCTCCAGGGGTTTCTGGGTAGGGTGTTTGTATTCCTTGGTCGGATCACGATGAACCTGCCAGAGTGTGCTTTCATTAGTAGGGCCATACCATTTGTGGGCGCCGTTATCCTCCATCCAACCGTAGAGACAAAACTCCGTCTGCTGGTTATAGTCACCGTAGCCGATGGCAAAGGATTCTTTGGCCCAGGTGATTACGCAGGAGACCTTCATACCAATAGACTCTAATAGCTGGTGCATGGGGCCGAACTGTCTGTGGCCGTTCCAGATATATACAGGTGCTCCGGCAGCGAGGAACCTGCTGACATTTCGTAAGATTACACCGAGCCACTTTGTGTATTCATCCTGAGTTAAATTGTCAGAATAAATCCTTTGCCATTGCCGCGATTGCTTTGGCCGGGCCCTTTCCGGCTGGGGACGGTTGCCACCGTAATAATCCACGTTGTATGGCGGGTCGGTGAAAAGCAGGTGGACTTTGTTGTCCCCGATAATTTTCCTTAGGGCTGAGGGTTTGCTGGAATCTCCGCACAGAAGACGATGGCTGTCCAGCTCTATCAGCTCTCCCGGCTGTGTGACGGCAGGGTTTTCCCTGTCGAGGGCTTCTTCTACATCGAAGTTTTCTTCTTTTGTTTGAGGCGAGTCGGCGTTAAGAGCTCTGTCGAGAAGGTCACTAATTTCCTCGGTTTCAAAGCCGGTAAGGCCAATATTGAATTCAGGCAGCTTTGTAAGCTCATCGAGCAGCAGGGCGAGTTTGTGTTCGTCCCAATGTCCCTGGATTTTATTTAGGGCGATATTGAGGGCCTTTTCGCGCTCCGGTGATAGGTCTACTACACTGCACAGGACCTCCGTATCGCCGCGGGCAACAAGAATCTTCGCTCGTTGATGACCACCGATTAAATTTCCTGTTCGGCGGTTCCAGACCAACGGCTCTACGCAATCGAATTCATCGATTGACTTTAGC
>Ga0307435_1001326_pt1 | contig 10328 bp, 6 predicted proteins | sample SalMarWE160470MG_FD_202164 | JGI IMG/M metagenome (GOLD analysis project Ga0307435, IMG submission 202164) | Salt marsh sediment microbial communities from the Plum Island Ecosystem LTER, Massachusetts, United States - WE1604-70 | ecosystem: Environmental > Aquatic > Marine > Intertidal zone >...
TTTCCATCCAATCTGGCACAACCATAGGAAGTCTCACAAGCATTCGAGAAAGAGAGCGACGCCGAACCAATCACTTGAGACTATGAATCACTTGAGACTATGATGGGAACGCATCTTATTCAAAGAGCCCTAGGTGCCGGTGCCTAACCTAAGATTCTCTCCGGGTGGCCGAGAAGCAGAAGACAATACAATACAGGAGTGGCGGTATCAAAGAAAAGAAGAGAATATCATGTTGTGTTGGACGGCACTGCTAGCCTGAGAATGAACTGGGACTGAGCTCACTTGCTCTTTTTCGATCCAGTCATCGAGCAATGAAGTGAGACAGACGCTTTCTCAGATTCTCTTCTCCGAAGTGCCGCCGTATCATTGAATAGAATCCTATTCATATACGTACTTGCTCACTATCCTATTTCGAAATTGGATCATGATCCATTGTAGATTGTCTCTTGATTAGTTGGTGTTTCTCCCCTCAATATCGCGAGTTTCTTACGTCCAAACTGCCGTATTGACTTGTGTGTTACTCATCCAAAATGCAAACAAAAGTGTAGCCAGCCTTCCTTAGATCCCTTCTTTGACTCCGAGAATATTGCCGGATCAAATCGATGCAAAGAATGCATTCCATAGAACTCCATGAACCAAAACAAGATGATATTATACAGTTTCATGTCTCCCATCCGCCCAGACTTAGGCTAAGGAAAGAGTGCCATGCGCTGACCTTAGACCAGAGGAACCAAACCTATAGTATAGCCCAGACCAAGCAAGAAAACGGATGCAGCAAGTCCTTTTTCTCGTTCGTACGATAGCATAGCAGATCTTTGGCCGATGGGATGGATAATCACAGGCAATAAATATTCTTTCCTGAGAAATCAATCCGAGTTTCCTACCGATCCCATTGTCGAGTTCACTCAATCCGATACGAACCCAACAATAGTGGCACTCCGTTCACTCCTCCGTTCGTGTCTTCTTCTCCAGGAGTCCCCTCACTGCAAGAGAAGGGACAAGACTGATCTATCCCTAGCCCTGAAACCAGACAAGAGTTATTCACCAGTTTACCAACCCGGAAGTCAGTATTCACTTGTTCGAATATGATCACTTCCACTTACCAAAGCGAAGTGCCGTGCCAGAGTTCTCACGCCTAGCGAAGTGCCGTGCCAGAGTTCTACCGCGGCTCCCAATGCCAACTACTACTCTTCCTCGGAAACTCATCCGAATTATCTACAGGAACTGACTGGAACTGATTCCGCGAACTATTCGAAATCTTGATCTGGAGCAAGTGCATTGTTGTTCCAGCTTGATCTCTTTGAGTGCTCGTCTAGACGTTCCGAGGCGGGACCCTAACCACTGCATGCATGCTTGACCAGAAACACAGTCCTTCCTTCCCTCGAGCAAGACCAGAAACACTAAACAAGAGCCTACTCCAAGAACCAGTGCAGTGCTAGCTGCCCCCATTTCTACTGCTTCCTTTTACTTTTAGATGCCGATGCCAACAAGTGCTTTTACTTGCTCGAACGAATAGTTGCAGCTACAGCTACTGATCCGTGACGCAGGAATCAATCCAATCTGGACTTCCGCTACCAATCAATCTTGTCTATCCGGACCGGACTTCTCATTTCCCGATACCCATCGTATTGCCTAAAGTTTTTTCGACGGAGAAAGATGACTTCTTACTCGAACTCTGCAATCTGGTAAGTGGTAGAGATTGATCTGAGGTTGGCTTTAGCTTTCAGGGAAGGGTTCTTCTGTCTCTTTGTTCGTAACATTATACGTTACTCACTGGAATGAGACCCGGGGTGAAGAGATCGGTCTCGACTTTCGTAAATCTCTGGCCCAGCTTTTGAACTAAACTACTAACTAAGAAGAAGGTTGCGAGGGATTAGAGATGTCACTGCGGAAGCACCTTTGATTTGGAATAGTTCGAATTCCCGGGGGTTTCGTCATCAACTCGTTTTTCTTAGTCCACGTGACTACTCTTTTCTTTTGAGTGTGCATATCCAGACAGATTGGCAGAACTGGTTTCTAACACGGCACTCTTCTCCATAACGCCTCTGCTTAAGTGCCATTCTCTAGTCTCATAACTCATGGATGTGCCATGGGTTCTATTCTCAACAGCAGCATCACAATCATTGGACCCGACCTCAACAGGCGCAGAAACAAGATTGATCTGGTTTTCTTGCTTGAGTTGTGTCAATGACATACTGGTTTTCTTGCTTGAGTTGTGTCAATGACATAAATAAATAAGTTGTGGTACCATTCATTCTATCATCCATCGTGTACCGGTCGTCCCTAGTTAGAGACACCCACTTCAACAGGAGCGAGGCTGGAATGTTCAACAGGAGCGAGGATGGAATGCTCGACCGGAAAGGGATCTTAGGCTGGGCTCGTATTTGATTCGTAACATGCCTACGTTACTCATTCCAATTCCAACGGGAGAGGCTGAAATGCTCGAATGAAATGAAAGGAATAATGCGAGATACGATAGAGATTTCTCGAAATCAAGAGCTTATCCGTGGCCTATGCTGCTCTGCCCGGCTTCTAATTCTTAAAGGATCTCTTCACCGGAACTCGTAAAAGATAGGGCTCCTCCAGGCCGCAAGCAACGATCAACTCAACTCATCTCGTAGCAAGCAACGATCAACTCATCTCGTATTTGATTCTCATCTCTATTCTGGCAGATACAGCTAAATGAATGGATTTGCAGAACGGCATTTAAGTAAGCAGATGGAACGGAACACCGATCATCTCTATTCGATGAGTCCATTCCCTTTGGAGATAAGCTCCGTCTCTTTATTGCGGGGGTATGAGGTGGAGACAAACTGATCCAAGGTTCTATTCTAGAAGCACACATAAAGAGTATAGGGGACCTTAACAGGGTCACTCATCTAGCTAGATCTATCTGGAGAAGGACTTCTCTGGCACTTGCTTGTAATGCTATCTTCCCTCGGAAATATGCTCAGTTGTGAGTTTAGTTCACTCTTTGATGTTATGGGATGGCTTTCCTTGACTGGAGTCCTGAATGCGATGACTTGAATCCTGAATGCGATTGGAATAATCTGACCTTGGCAAGAGGGGTTCCTGGCTAGCAAGTCGACTTGCACTCTGGGAAAAAGACTGATCTTCATGATTGGCGGAATAGAATCGATCTGGAGATCTACTCTAGCTATATGAACACCGGATAACTGAACTTGGAAACTACCATGTGCACCCCACTCATGGAATTTTATTCCTTTTCACTCAGCTCGAGGATTTCCCTCATAAAACCTACTAAAAACGATGAAAAAAGCACCTGATTTGCCATCAAAACCGATGAAGAAATACGAGAAATCGGCCTAATTCGCAACTCAGAAACTCGTAGGTGATCTTCTATTTATTATCCGGTGAAAAAACAATAGGATTTATAGGAGACTACTATTCCGGAATGGGATTGATTGCTAGCTGTAGCTCCAGATAGATTGCTGTAGCCTGCTGTCTTTCGTATCGAATAGAGGGAAGCAAGCTGTTGATAGATATGTCTTGGAGATAGCACTGGCCTGGTTCATAGATTTGCCCTGGCTCCGGGATTGTTGGAAGCAAGTCCGTATTGGTACCCGGCCTTTGGGACGCGTGGAATAGGATCCGTTGTCAAAGAAGACTTCTGTTATGAATTCATCCTGGTAAGTTTTCCGCGTGCGCACGCGAGTTTCTTCATGTTTAACCCGGCAAGGCTCTTGTTTTGGCGTGGCGCTACCCCCCTCTCCTTTGAAAGGGCTCGCACGAGCACCTACTATACTTTCGCGTCAATGGCGAGTCCCTCCAAACGCGGACTGACGAACTAGCTGTCGGTTTAAAATATGGGTGATATTCAATATAATATGAGCAACTTATTTAGAACCTTCTTTAAAAGGGGGCGGGTCCTCAGTCCTTCCCGGCGAGGGTGGACGCTAACCCGGGGCAGGAGAATAAGCTCCGCTCTTTTGAAGAATTCTAAGAAAAGGAAAATCCAGCTTTTTGGTAAGGGTTTGATCGAGGGAAGATTTTTTGACTTGTATTACAATCTGTGGGTCTTCCTCATTCTTATTTTGGTTTTCGTACGGATGTTGGTTCGCGCTTTATGGCATTTCAACGAACAAGCAAAGGGCCACCTTCTGCTTGTTGCGAGAGTGCCTGATCATAGCGACTATCCCGTATTTCCCCCAGCCCCAGAGGGGGAGGAGGGCCCTCCGACCCCTAATGTAATCGTCCCCCCAGATAATGCTGAAGAGATCTTGCAAGATTTGGCATCAAATCTTGAAAGGATTTTTCAAAATGAAGGCAGGGTCATGCAGGAAGGTCTCCCTATGAGAGACTTTGTCGACACTGTCCTTTGGCACGGGGGGGATCTATCCGTTCTCCAGCGGATATGGCTAGAGTTTGAGGAGTGGGGACTGGGCAGCGAATTCGGGATAGCTGCCGAAAACCTGCGCCGCAAATATGAACATGCGGAGCGAGACGAGCCCGATACCCCCGACCCAGATCTTGTGGAGGCAGAGGCCTCTATTGCCAAAGAAAAAGAAGGAGCGGGGGAAGCTGCTGGAACCTCAGCAGGCCCTTCAGGGGCCGGGAAAAGAAAAAGGGATTCTGATTCTAGCGATTCGTCAGGTGGGGATGGGGGTAACCCCGCTCCACCTGGAAACTCTCCCTCTCCGGATGAAGGGGGTGGGGAAGTCGCTAGTTTTATCGGGGACCTCTTTTAACTCCTCCTTCGAGGGCGAGGGGGTTATCCCATGATAAAGATTTTGGATAACGAAGTCATCAATCAATACTTCGTTTCGTTGGTAGAACCCACGCCAATATCATATTGACTCTAAATAATAGAGAGATCTTTTGATAGTCTCACTTCTATCAATGCAATGAAAGAACTATCCCTTCCTATTTGTTTGTCCTAATGAGACAAGGAAGAGCCTCCTTCTTTACCACTTTAGGGGATGGGGGTGAAGGGGGGTTTACATACAACCGGGGCAAAGTTGTTTATGATTGAATCTCAGAGGCATTCTTATCATTTGGTAGATCCAAGTCCATGGCCTATTTCGGGTTCACTCGGAGCTTTGGCAACCACCGTAGGAGGTGTGATGTACATGCACTCATTTCAAGGGGGTGCAACACTTCTCAGTTTGGGCCTAATATTTCTCCTTTATACCATGTTCGTATGGTGGCGGGATGTTCTACGTGAATCCACGTTGGAAGGGCATCATACAAAAGCTGTACAATTAGGACCTCGATATGGTTCTATTCTCTTCATAGTCTCGGAGGTTATGTTCCTTTTTGCTTTTTTTTGGGCTTCTTCTCATTCTTCTTTGGCACCTACGGTAGAGATCGGAGGTATTTGGCCCCCAAAAGGGATTGGGGTTTTAGATCCTTGGGAAATCCCTCTTCTTAATACCCCTATTCTCCCTTCATCCGGAGCTGCCGTAACTTGGGCTCATCATGCTATACTCGCGGGGAAGGAAAAACGAGCAGTTTACGCTTTAGTAGCAACCGTTTCACTGGCTCTAGTATCCACAGGCTTTCAAGGAATGGAATATTACCAAGCACCCTCCACTATTTCGGATAGTATTTATGGTTCTACCTTTTTCTTAGCAACTGGCTTTCATGGTTTTCATGTGATTATAGGTACTCTTTTCTTGATCGTATGTGGTATTCGCCAATATCTTGGTCATCTGACCAAGGAGCATCACGTTGGCTTTGAAGCAGCAGCATGGTACTGGCATTTTGTAGACGTGGTTCGGTTATTCCTATTTGTCTCTATCTATTGGTGGGGAGGTATATGAAAGAACGAATAAGTGGAATGAGGAATGAAAGCTCGAAGACAAAGAGAACTGGGCTATGCTTTAGGAACAACGGGGTAGCAGGTGAGGCCTTTTATTTCAGGTTGCTATGATAAACTTATTCTATTTGTTGTATCTTCGGGTCGTCCTTTGCCCGGTTCCACAATAAGGAAGTTTTCACTTGGTTCATACTTTTCTTCTTTAGCCTGCGTAGCTAGTCTGATTGGTTTCATCCCTAGCTTGCTACAACTACTATCTGTTTCTTTTTCATTAGCTTTAACAAGATTATTTCGCTTAGAATATTCTATTTTTTCTAATTAGCCGTGGTATGAAAGTGCTTTGGTCGACTGGAACTGTTAGGGAACAGGGAACACGGGCACGATAAAGGAACTGGTTAACATATTCTATTTCAAAGAAAGGGTTGATGCAGAGCATATTGAAAAAGGGGGCTTCTCACGAGCGAGCGGGAGTTTTCAATTCCGGATCAACAAGGCCAAGTAGCCATGGCCCATCTTAAGAGATTAAGTACTTCATTTCGCTTAAAACCTACATTCTCCCTAAACTAATTGAAGTTACACTGGAACTCGCTTTGCCAGGCGATACATCTCAATGTTTTTCTTTGGTTAACGCACCCGCCCCAAACAAACTCATACGTTGATGCCGACCCGGTACTTATTTCTCTATATTAGTATATATCCAAATAAATATTATGGATAAGCCGCCAGTTGAATGAAAGAAAGACCACCAACCACACCAGCATGAAGGTTGTGAAAAGCTGTGTTAAGCAACAGAAATCGGAATCGATGCCAGTGTCTCGCATATGTGATTGCTAGCCATAAGTCCCAACAAAACACTCAGAAGCCAGGAGCATTGAACAAGCTAGGTGTTGATATGCAATGAGATGGTTGAACCGCGATCTGCATACTTCTCGCACTTACTTAATCTTCTAATAGGCAAAAGCCGGTGCTTGTTTGCTTATTCCTTAGCTCAGTCAGCAGTCCAGTCTACGGCACCCGAACTAGTTGAGTCTTCTCCAGCTGCCGAGTGAGTGAACAATGCCCTCCACTTAATTGCCGATACTTTGACATAGGTATAAACCTTATTTATACTTTCTTTACCTGTGCTTATATCTATCCTTACCTACGCTTCACAAGACTTGACTTACCTATTTCTTATTATCCTCCCTATTCCTTCCTTGCTTATTATTTCTATTATTCAGCTAGCTGTTGCAAATAAGTAGTTTGAAGTTCTCTCATATGCATTTGAAGTTCTCTCATATGCTATATCCAATAAAAATGAAGGCAGGCAACGCGCCCTCCCTTCTTCTGCTACCAATCAAAGCAAGGAGTGTTCTTTCTGTCTTTCCTATTATAATAAAGTTGTTGATTGCATATCTTAAGCTAAGTAATCAAATAAAAAGTTTAGGCTTGTTACAACATATCTCGTCCTGGTTTGGTTACCTAGGCCAGAATAAGTTGACTACAGATCTTCCCACTTGCTTTGTGCCAGTAAGCACCGAAGATAGTCATATAGTTCTATTTGAAAGAAATAATGTGTTTTCATTGAATAGATGACAATAGATTTCATGCCTACAGCTTAAATCTTATTTTTCTTAGTTAATTCTTGACTAGTTCTACTGTTATAATCTCTTTTTTCAGATATTGGGATTATGATCTTATTGGTGGGAGTATCAACACAAAGCTCAGGGGGGGATAGTTACTAGTACAATCTGCGGATCAAAAGTACCTATAACAATGCTATACTAGGTACAGCCCTAAAAGAGACCAAGTATATTTCCTACCATGCAACTTGTATCAAAGTCAAGCCTTTGAATAAAGAATTTCAAGTTCTTACGTTTCCCTTTGTTCAAAGTCTGTCCAGATAGATAGAAGGCTGTTGGCATGAAAATAAGCACAGCAGCGCCCTTCGTCGCTAGTTCTCACTTCTCGAATCGTTTTCCAACCAGGTACCAGTAGCGTAGACAAAAGTGGCGAAACTCTCATTTCTCTTTTTCTCAAAGTAAAGTCAAAGAATAGTGGTAAATAGAATAAGCCAGAAAAACGAACTTATCCTCAAACAAAACCAATAGCACCCCACACATCAGAACCAAAGTAGGTAAGATAGTGCCATCTACCAAAGGTTCTCTAAATTGTCAGGTGTCGAAAGATATGTATTATCCTTTCTTTAATCTCGTGTACTTTATCTTTATTTGCTGAGTCTTACACTAGGAATAGTCGATCTCCCGCTCCTCGTAAAAAAAAACAATTGAATTGCCTTTATTTGATCTTAAAGAATCGGCATTGGCTTCAGATTTTATGGGAAAAGGCGCGTAGCGAAGAAGTGTATGCTCAATAAACTGAAGAAGCTTATATAAGAAATAAGCCATCATCACTATGTTTACTCCTACCCAAGGAAGGAGGTCAGTCAAAGCAATGAAATGAAGAGGCCGTGACCTAATACCTATCTGTGTTCTCTTGGATAGTGGTCTAGTTCGAATAGTTGTATAGTTATTTGTAAACCCAGGGGCCCTGAAATTAGCCAAAACAACCCGGTGGGGTAAAGTCGTCAAGTGGACTATGGTTCACAATAATAGTGACTGACACGAGATGCGATGCCAAGTTAGAAGGTAAAAAGTTCGAAAGTTGGAGGGGAGATGCCATGATCCTAGGTGTAGATTGGCTTATCAGCCTATGGCCATTCCTTTAAGACTTTTGAACGATGACTTAATGCTTCAATAAAAAGCCCTCCCCATATAGCACAGCCTTCGTAAGGCTTATCACACTCGGGCCTGTAACTGGAATCTGAACATTTCTTGTTTGGGGTTCGCAAACCGACTTAAGTCTTTATTTTCTAATAGGCTTGGCCTTCGGGGGAACAAAGCCATTCCATGGAACCTGAGACTTTGATTCCAGCCTACTTCTACTTGAAAAGCTTCTTCGTCGACAAATTCTTAGACCCCGTTGTCCAGTTTTGAACGATGGGAAGTAGAAATCTCTTTCCCACATTAGCGATTTGAGCAACCTCCGTTGAAAGCTTTCTTTGCCCCGCCAAAGGGCATTTGTCATCCTTGGTCTTCGTTCAGGCAAGTCTAATCACACAAGTGAGATAGAAACACTGATTCGGGAGTATCAACTAATTTCATTTAAATGGCTGGGAAAGAAATCAACTAATTGGTAGCCCGCTTGGTACTAAGAGGTTCCTTGCCCTTCTTCCATTTGGGAAAGTGATATTTTTTTGATTTGCTGGCAGGGAAGTATGTTTGTAGGTCAAAGTTGGAATTAGAATCGGGGAACTCGGTAAAGTAGCTTTCATAGCTTTCACATGTGAGCCCTATGGGTAGATATAAGAAGGTACCCGACATCATCCACCTTACGTTGAGACAGAAGAGAAAGAAGTTTATTCCCTCGCTAGCAAGCTTCTTCTACTACCTGATGATTGAATTGGACTTCCTTCCCCACAGAACCCAAGATGGTTGACTACTAGGCTCACAACTCTACGCAAAGGTAGGCTCGATGAAGAAAGCGCAGGGTTACTTTCTTGCCTGAGGAAGTAGTTAGAAGTACTTTCTTATTAATCTGCTTGATGTACATAAATCGATGGTTAAGGCGCGCAGCGGTAAGGTTCCCACCGAATCAAGAATTCGGCAATTGAGGAGCTCGATTAGTCATACTCACCACCACCAGCTCTAGGCCCATCGCCCGATCTCAGAACAAGTCAGCAGGGAGAGGGAGTTTATCTAAGCGAGAATGGGGTCGGGGCCAATGCTTCGTTTTGGCTTGATCTATTTCACAACAAGTGAAGTGGGAGATTGACGGTTGGTTTACAGACTGCTATCAGCTCGGGAAAAAAAGAAAGAAGTATCTAACTAGAGCTCGCTCCTTTAGTAAGGAATAGGGAAATTACCACTAGATGGCAGACAGAGAAAGCATAATCATATTACAGACAAAGCATAGTCATGTGATATTACAGACTTTCCAGTCAATCTTACGCAAGAATCGAATCCATTTCTTTCGTATATTAACTGCAACTTGCCTAGGAAGCTGACCTAAAGGTCTCTTTCTCGGAACCAGCTCTTAGGTCTTCTTCGCCTTATTGATTAGAGCGAGGCTTAGGGCGAAGGGCTAACGGAAGACCGACCCTTACTTTCCAATCTTGAAATGAAAATCAAAGAATTTCATGTGTGTGCGCGTGAGAGCCTTTTGTTTCAACTTTATTGCATGTGAGTGGAGACAACAATGGCTCTTCTTTGCTTTGGTTATGCGATTAGGAAAAGTGATCCACTTAGAGATGAATGTGATGTTCTTTCGCTTGGCCCAAGAGCAGGCACCCCTCCTGTATGCTAATCCTTGGTATCCGTAGTATTCTGACAATATTCAAGTCATTTTCATTGTTTGTTTTTAGTTTTGTTGTGGAGAAAGAGGGCTACTTAGGAAGCAAGGTAACTCTATGACCTTCCGTCCGTCTTTTCTTGAACATTTGACTTCGAATCCTAGCTTTTAGAAGGCTCATGCTTCGGCCCCGCTACCGCTCTACCACTGTGCTAGACTC
>Ga0307435_1001327_pt1 | contig 10322 bp, 4 predicted proteins | sample SalMarWE160470MG_FD_202164 | JGI IMG/M metagenome (GOLD analysis project Ga0307435, IMG submission 202164) | Salt marsh sediment microbial communities from the Plum Island Ecosystem LTER, Massachusetts, United States - WE1604-70 | ecosystem: Environmental > Aquatic > Marine > Intertidal zone >...
TTCTGCTCACCACGTGACACTACGTCACTGACCTCAGTAACTATTTCAAGAGTGATATCATTATTATCCCCTATATGGGGCGTGATTTCGAGTCTTGTTCCCGCATCAATTTGTTGCAGTTGAGCCTCGGTGTAGAAACCGGCGGTGGATACCGGCGCTGAGAGGTAGTAATATTCTTCGTTCATGACATTGAGCAAAGCCCGTCTGCCGTCCTGAGCCAAAACCTGAGGACTGGACACTATGTTTGCTTCACCATTCTGCTTAAGAAGGTTTAGCGTCAGCATTAACGAATTGGTAAATGTCGCATCAGGTGTATAGCCTATCTGAACACCCCATGGCCAATCGCCACCGAATCGTAAATCTGCGTCTCCGCCGCCATGGAAGTCTGAGCCGAATACTCCCGCTCTTATCTGGGGCCAACCCCACTCAACACCCAAGTTGAGCAGATTGCTCTTTTCCATCACGACAATGCGTGCATCCAGCATCACATGGCCCGGAGGCCGATCCATCTCTTTCAGGTCAGCAATGATACGATTCAATAAACCGGTCGGCGCCGTAATAAGCACTGTGTTAGTACCGCCAGTTTCTCCAGTTTCTGTCCGAACATAAGTTTCTGCCTGAACATAAGGTCGAAAAGCAGGAGATAAAAGTTGATATGCTACGGTGGCCGCAATATAGTTCAGTTTTACACGACGCGTTTCACTCACTGCCAGAAATGCCGGATCATCTAATTTCGCCGAGGCAACCAGATAGTAGTACGGCGTTTTTTTCACAACATAAGATGTGCCAGCCAACACAATATCAAGTGCAGTATCAAGAGGTATCGCTTCGAGTTGGGCGGTTACCGTACCGGCAACGGTCTCATCAGGTATAATAATCACGCCCGCCGCAGTTGCAATGGACTGTAAAACATCGCGAATATCATTATCCAAAAAGGTATTGCTGATAGGTTTATAGACTAAATATGAATTTGGTATTTCCTTAAAGCGGTAACCTGTGTCTTTCAACAGCTCTTGTAGAGCCTTCTCCAGCGGCTCATTAACGAGCCGGCAGGTTACCGTCCCCTTCACGGTATCGTCAGCGTAAATCTTAATACCGGATTGCGCTTCAAGATTCTGTAAAACCTCACGTAGATTCGTATCGATACAGACAATACTTACAAGCGGACTTCTATACGCCTTAGAAGCTTTGGCAGGAAAAATACTCGTGCCGCCTGGAACTTTTTCAACACCTCGTGGAGGAAAAGACATTGTAGGAGCGCTTGGACCAACTTGTATTTGTGGAACATTCGGGCCGATTACTGTTTCTCCAGAAAGCTGACCTAAAAGGTCGTCCACCTGATGTTGCAGCGTTCCTATCTGTTGCTCTATGAGTGTTCTCTGCTGAGCAAACTCGTTCTGCTCAGGCGCTAAGTCCAAAGTGGGACCTCGCGTGGTCATATCTGGCCTGCGAGTATCCGGGACACGTTCTGCTGCGGTTGGCGGTGCCGTCACAGGTGGTGTCAATGCAGCGGGTTTTGGAGGAGGTTCTCTCGATACAGGCAAACCATCATCATAATTTGTCGTGACATTAGTGTATACCCGACTTGGCGGATTGAAATCATAACCTTCCTTTATCGGTGCAATCTCACCATTCCAACCGTAGGGCACCTTTACAGAGTAACGACCCTTGGCATCAGTAGCACTGGATATCCCTCCCTCGCTCGCCGACATAAGTACACCTTCCAGAGGCACTCCACCCATACTCATGGTACCAGAAAGTGTAAACATGACCACCTCCGCAGTGTAGTCCTGATTACTTTGATCTCTGATAACACGAGGATACGGCATCTTCTCTGGCCTAAAGGTCCAACCCGGTTTTTCCGGTGTAACAGTGCCGCTCCAGTTGAAATCCACAGATAGTTCATATTTACCATCAGAACCGGTTATAGCTGAACCTCCACCACCGCTTGCAAAGACCTGCACACTTTCAATGGCGCCCTGGGCAGATATTATCTTGCCGGAAATGACACGCTTCTGTAGGGTCCAAGTGTAGTCCTGGTTAACTTCGGCGCTTATAAGAGGAGGATATGTCCGATCAGGTGGAGTAAATATGTAACCTTCCTTTTCCGGAATAATTGTTCCGGTCCAGCCATATGGAACAAGGGCGTTGTAATTACCATTCTGATCGGTTAAAACACGATTCGGCAGACCTTTCATCTCTACGCCAGCCACACCAGTTGTACCAGCAATCGTAAAGGTAATCGGCACTGCAGTGTAGTTCTGAGTCATATTTGCTGTAACACGAGAATACGTTTGACTAAGGGGTGTGAAGGTATAACCTATTAGGTCCGGTTTAACCGTACCACTCCATTCATATGGGACAACCGCCTTATAAGAGCCGTCAGGGCCGCTGATAGGATTACCTTGCAGACCATTCATTACTACCCCTTCTTTACCAACCGAACCGGAGATAGTATACGTAATCTCCTCTGGAAAGTAGTTCTGATTATCCAAATCGGTGGTGACATTAGTGTAGGGGATACTCGCCGGCTTGAAGGTGTAACCTCGTTTTTCAGGTGTAACTGTTCCAGTAAAACCATAATTGACAATGGCTATGTAGGAACCATCATTGTTTGTAGCAGGATTATTAGGCAATCCTCTCAACGTAACACCGGCTGTACCTGCTGTACCGGAAATTGTAAAGGTAATCGCTTCAACAATATAATCCTGATAGGTTTGGGCACTGATAACATTTGCATAAGGCCGCTCAGAAGGATTAAAGTTAAAACCTACTTTTTCCGGCTTCACAGTACCCGTCCAGCCGTATGGAACAATAGCGGTATAATTACCATTCGCCCCAGAAAGAACCGGTGTCGGAAAGCCTTTCATTTGGACGCTGCCCTCACTAACCGAACCGGTAATAGTAAAAGTAATCTGCTCTGCTTTATAATTCTCACCTATGTAATCCCTATCAACCTGTGTGTATGGTTTTCTAAGCGGGATGAAAGTATAACCAGCAAGCTCCGGTGTAACCGTACCGTTCCAGCCGAACTCAACAAGCGCTCTGTAAGTACCGTCAGCACTGCTAACAGGATTACCCGGCAGGCCGGTTATTACCACACCCGGTTGCCCTACCGAACCTGATATAGTAAATTTCATTATATCGAAGGTGTAATTCTGATTTTCAAAATTACTTTTAACGTTACTATAGGGTATTTCGGATGGGGTAAAGCTATAACCTTTCTTAATGGGCTTAACCTTTCCGCTCCAGCCATATTCCACGACGGCACTATAATAACCGTTTTCATCGGTGATAACATTACCGGGCAGACCACTCATCATCACACCGCTCTGACCCACTGAACCGGAAATTGTAAAAGTCTTTTTGCTGGGCGCGAACGGTTGACCGCTGATGCTCAGGCAGCAAAACAAAATGATGCAGCAGGCTATTGCACCGCCCGATAATATTCTACCAATATTCTTAATCGCCATAGACAACGTCCCTTTCTGTAGCCGTTATCCGGCTATTCTGCATTTCTTTACCTTGTATCGGCATTTAGGCATCCTTCTTTAGCAAAATATCTTGACCAACATTCACCTTTTAACGCCACTGAACGCCTACTCTCCGCTCGTACTCGCCTTGTTGTAAAGTTTTGACGACCCGCTGCTCACCATCAAGGGTGACCTCTAAACCCAACTGGGTGCTGAACAGCCCCTTCGAACCATATTCTAAGCTAATTTCTATACGATATAGACCCGCTGGATATTCGGAAAAGTCAATAAGTCCGGAAAAAGCCCTAAATTCAAATGGCAACATAATGCCCGGCTTTTCGCTATCAAGTCTCACTTGACCACTCATTGATAATCCATTGGCATTTGTAACCAGAGCCCTACATCGCCCCGGAGTGAAGTGCATCTTACCGTGATTACCTAATACAATCGAAGCTATGTACTCCGATCCTTTCTGCAGACCAATACTTATCGGTCCTGCTGCTCGAACTGTCGGCTTGGCATCATCACCTTCACATCTCTGATTGACAACGCAGACATGCGCAGTTGTCCATCCCGCATCTTGGCCATCAGGATAAGTGGCATTCAGACCCAAAATCGCATAATAGCAGGGATGCTCCATTTCAGAATTTTTTACTTTCGCAATAATTTGTATGTTCTGCCGTCCATAACGAGGTAGTCTGAAGCTTTTTGGCACCACTTCTAACCATTCAACACAGTTCAAATCTTCGCCCTTATACGATGGACCGAAAGCTACACCCCTAAGAACGGCCGGAAGCGCCAGAGCTACTCTGACATCGACAGCTTCATCCGAGTTGTTGGAAACTTGTATTACACTGTTGCGGGTTGATTCGGGCAAAGCGTTTATAATAATCTCTTTCGGCTCCACGTTAAGTGCTACATCAGCAGCGATTTTAGTGATACTCGGATCACCGGCAAAATCTACCTCCTTTTGAACCGAACCTCCACGCCGGCCGTCCACCAATACAGCCCCAGCTATCCGGTATCTTCCAGATGGCAGAGACCGTCCAATATCGCCGACCAACTTCAAATTGGACCCCGGTAGGATACCCGGCACCTGTATTTCTCTCTCTGAAAATAACCGCCAATGATCCCCGAAATAGCCCCAAACCGACAACAAGCCCCTCAACCGGGAATACGTCCCACCTATATTTGAAACATTCATCGACACAAGTGTTGTGGCCGATGCATTAGCAGTGGCCTCCTGGAACTCTAAATTCAGATCAGTCATTTCCACCTTACGAAGTGGTGCACGACCTTGTACATGAACCAACACTGGAATCACAAACTGAATGATTAATCCTACGTCCGTTTCCTCGGTTACTTCACCCAATCGAACAAGAATCGCAGCTGAGTAAATTCCTCGGACACCCCCCTGAACCCGTAAGCTCAATCTTACCGGTTCTATCGTCATCGGTTTCACACTGTAACTATCGCTGTTAAGCTTTATCCACTCTTTACATGACTGCAACTTTGCTCTATCAATATCACTCGCATTAGGCTCTACAACGCGCCATGATCCATCTTCTATTTGGCTTAAATCGACCACTCTTAAGCTTACTACGACCGTTTCCTCAAGATCATGGTTTTGAAGCTCTACCTCTGTCCTGACCCACTCCCCTGGGGCAGCCGCAATTTCCAGTTGCATCGGCTGCACTATAAACTGCCCTAATGCCGGAGCAGCAGACACAATAGCTAACATGAACCCGATAACATAAACCATAAATAATCGAGGTATGCCGTTTCTCCTTGTTCTTTTCATTTCATCCCCCTCTATTTTAAGACCTTGTAGTAGTCTTCCATTCCTACTTACACTTCTGAGATTACATCCTTTGGCCGATTTAAAAACATACGTGCAATTGACTTACATATTTATTTTAAATCCTAATTCACGTTAACCCTCGATAATATGACCTAAGAATACAGCCTTTACATTTTCGGCAATCTAACAACTCTACTTATTATAAATTCTTGCAAATTTGCTAAAGATCCCCAACTATCGATTAGTCCTCACAGAATAAGCTATTCGTCGTACGTGGGTGCTCAGCCCCTTTCTACTGTGATAAATATTTACCAAGTTTATCATTTTTTGAGATAAATGTCAAGTTTTATTTTGCCCATATTACCCAGAACGGCGTAATTTGGACTATTTGCCCTGAATGTATCGTTTAATTCAGGAATGATAGTCCCTCCATAATTATTAATACCCCCCTTCCCATCTTAGACCCGAAAACCAAACCAGCCCCTTCCGAGCCTAAGATTATCATTGCCTCTGATAATCAAATGCTGGGCTGGCTCGAGCATATAAACTTTAGGGAGGGAAGGATACATATATCTTCCTTCCCTCCCTATTAACTTCCCTTTCTGGCATTGCCTTTGCTGACAACAATCTGCCAGCAGGACATCAGTTATGCCATGTTATAGCTACCTACTATGGATCCACCCAAACAGCTTCCCAGTTCGGTTTTACGTTCAAAATCACGTTGGCTATATGTTTCTTCTTGCCAAAATCGACCTCGAAAACTTTGGGCTTCTCGAGTTTCACCCAGATTTTCCTCTTCTCTGTAACAGGACTCAGCGTCTTGTATACTTCTTCCTGCTTGGTTTCGCAGGCCTCATCTCTTACTTCGCAGTACCACTTGGTGTCGTCACCAGTAAGTAAATCGCCGAGAGCTGTACGCTCTATTGAGCAACCTAATTTCATATCAAAGTTGGTCTGGATGTTCATAGCTATGCTGCAGCCAGTATATACATGAAGTGATTCTTGCTTAATCAAAATGCCGTTATTTACGACATCTTTCTTGTTGTTAATCTCGAAATACAAACCGACATCCATATAGACCGGGATTTTGAAGTCAAGATTTATCGGTTTGAACTCTACTGGCCAATCATGAGCTTTCAGACGGAATACATCGCCTGTGTCCTGCTCTGCTGCCAACACTGGCATACTTACCAATACTGACAAGACAACTAATCCAAATAAAGTCTTCTTTAACATTTTTAATTTCCCCTTCTTAATTATTGCCCCTCAAAGGCCGATATAGCCTTGTATAGGGCCAGCCCAGTTCTTTTGGCTAGGCACACTCGTGCCTGTGCCACACACAATAGCGGGCAAGAACTTATTCACCCGACTTCTGCGGGTATGCCCGCTTTCTTTCCCACATAAGCCGGGGCCCATAATACTAACGGTTTCAAATTTAAATCGTCAGTTATATAATAAAACCACCTTAAGACCGGGCCTGTTTCCTTAAGGCAGCTCGTAAGCACGCTCCGCGCTTACGAGTTATCAACTTTTCAATACCACACCTCCTTTCTCCCTCATCCTTCAAAGGGCGGTTTGTATGGCACCTCTCCTTGGGTCCTGGGCACATACACACAATTGGCTAACTTACACAACTCAAGATGGCATATTCGCCATATTGTCTTCATCACCCTCCTCCAACCTAAGGTTTCGTCATTATCGTAAGTACGAGACTGCCTTTGTATGGCCCTGCCGGGTACAGCAGTAAACCTCTTGCACTAAATTTAATATCAACTGGAACATCAACACCTCCGAGAGGAGTTGGTTTCACCGAACTTATTATTGAAACGCCAGAACCAGCCACCGGAACATTTATGCCGTTTATCTCTACAGCAGTATGCTCCGGCCTAATCGTGACGCCCGAATCCTCACGTCTGAATGGCTCAAAAGTCGCTTTGACCTGATGAGGACAGTTAGCCATAACATGTGCTTCCAATTTGGCCGGTACGTTCTTAAAACCCGCAGGCGAAACAGTACCCAAATTTATACTGTCCGGCTTAATTGATATACCTACGAATGGCTCATCAGAAACCGCCGGAGGCAGTACTGCCGGTCGCACTGCCTGAACCATCCCAGTCAAACCGAAACACGTTACTACTATCGCACACGCTATAATTACTTTTTTCATTCTCTTATCCCCCCCAACCACCTTTCATTCTCTGATGGCGTTCCTTTCTACACATAGTGCATCCATCATTGCTGCCTTATCCATCCATAGAGTTTAAGGCACTCCGTTTGGTTTTGTGTGAATTTCTCCTCCTTGAGTGCTGACCGAGGTAAACGACCGATTATCTACACATGACACATTACGGTCTGGCCAGCAGGATTAAAAGTGAGTAAAGGAAAGAAATAATATGACATGCCTTTCCATCATCCTCACCTCTATCTCTAACACTCACTAAACTTAACATCCTCCTTGTGCCGTTTAGTGCCGTAATAGAGCAAACCTATTTATCCATTTTCCCTAATTTATAACTCTACCAGTTTTACTGGCCTATGTCAATAGCTAAAATTACGAAGTATGAATTTTTTCTTATGTATATTAGACTCTTATGTTTACTATTTTACCAATCTGTACTACAAATGTCAATATCTAAGGAGAAAATTTATACCAAATAATGTACCCATTTTTTGTATTTTAGCCATTCTACCAAGCGATGTCAATAGCTAAATATTGTAATTTTTCGCTTTTTTTCTTAATATTTTTAATCCTACCTAAACCCACCCAAAACATCAAAAGATAAACTATTTGGAATTTGTTGATTCATATTTTCCCAGTGTTTATCAGCATTTAAGTGCTCAAAATGATTATATCAAAGAAACCTACCGCTCAAAAACAACATAAGATATTACTAAACAAGAAGATATAAAATTCTACGGCTTTATTTGCAAAACGATAGATGTTAGAATAAAAAATCTCAAAAATTATAGGGCCCTCTAGCCTTAATCTTTGCATTCAGGATAGCAGACAGTTATCTGTGCTCGAGACCTTATTATTATAAGATTTCGCTGAAGTTAGGCATTGCAAAACACATAATTGTGATTGATTTTCAATAGTCCGGTTTAAGAGCATTTCAACTTTTCCACATTACGAGTTTTATTGAAGAAAATAATCCGGTATTTTATCTTCAAATCCTCCGTGGAAACTTATTATAATAGATAAATCATCGATGCCAAAGTAAATGGCTTCCAATTGCCCTCCATCGCACTCTTTAGCCAACGCCCACGATACATAGCCTCAGAACGACTGTGATAATGCTCGTGATAAACTAACCAACAAGGGCTAACGTGCCTTCGACGTATATCTTACAGGATTGTTCTAAGGATTGTTCTAAGGATTGTTGTGTTCAGATAGATGGCATATCAAATTAGAGATCTGACCGATATCTATCCCATCCGTAGAAAGACTCTGAATCGCGCAAACTATATATACCACAACTCCCCGAGCTGGACTCGAACCAGCAACCTAGCGGTTAACAGCCGCTCGCTCTACCGATTGAGCTATCGGGGAATGGTTCGTCACAAAAATAAAATTTGTAATCTACTATTTTGCTTTTATCTATATTTTCCAAACAGATTGCTCTAAAATAAATTGAATCTGCAACCTTATGATTAATCCGCCTTTGGCGGATTCACTCAATCCACTAAAGCTATCGTCGAATTTCGGTAAACCACATAAGGCACTATGCCATATTTCCCACACTAATTTCGTCCAAATTATCTCACGATATCTGCCAAATTTCAACAACTTTTCAAGGTTTATCTGTTTTTGCCGATAGTACCAAAAAGCGCATTAATACTGAATAAAAATAGATTCTATTGTAAATTGCTGCATTTACGAGTTTTAATCAATTTAGTTTATTGATTTATACACAATAATTTTCAATATATTATAGAAGTAGTAAAATTGAGAAATAAAATTAAACGAACAACAATAAACTTTTTCGTATCTTATATACAGACAATAAATTACAATTAATTTTTAGATTCTTAGGTGGCTGCTTACATGGCTAAAGATATACTCAACGTTGGAGGGTTCACTATACTAAAACGTATCGGAAACGGTGCGCGCAGTACAATCTACCTGGCAACTGATGGGCAAGAACAAAATCAAATAGCTCTAAAACGAGTCATATATGAAAAGCCGGAAGATTCAAGGGTCTTCGAGCAGACAGAAAATGAATTTAAAGTTGCCCGGCAGATAGACCACCCCTATGTCCGTAAGTGCTACCAACTAAAGAAAATTCGCAGTATGCTAAAGGTAAAAGAGCTCTTGCTTACTATGGAATATTTTGAGGGAAAACCTCTTGAAAACAGTCCTACCTTGAGTTTAGGAGACGTCCTCCTAGTATTCAGGATGGTCGCTAGTGGTCTTTACGCCATACATCAGCACGGGTATGTCCACTGTGACATAAAACCCAATAATATTCTTTTGAGTAAACCCGGTTCGATTAAAATTATCGATCTTGGACAAAGCTGTAAAATTGGAACCGTCAAGCCTCGCATTCAAGGAACACCCGATTATATTGCTCCTGAACAAGTCAGGCGAAAAGCGCTCGGGCCAAAAACTGACATCTTCAACCTCGGTGCCACGATGTATTGGGCACTAACTGGAAAAAACGTCCCGACACTAATACCTAAGACTAACAGCTACGGCTTACCTGTAACTGAGCAACTGATAGCACCTCACGAACTAAAGGAACAAATACCTTTGCGAGTCTCAAAACTTGTAATGGACTGCGTAAAAGAAGATCCTGCGGAGCGCCCACACAATATGACAACCGTTATATCCAGGCTGGACCTGATGATACATAGCATATTTGGCAGCAGAATAAAAACAAACAAAAATGCCTCAAACAACAATAATAGACTTGCTCAATAAAGGGGCAGAAGCCAACTACGCGGATAAATTCCGACGGGGCAACTTGATTCGTTTGCCCGCTGAAGGCTCTTTGATTATATCCGGTGACCTTCATGGACATCAGCGGAATTTTGAAAGAATAGTTGCC
>Ga0307435_1001329_pt1 | contig 10321 bp, 9 predicted proteins | sample SalMarWE160470MG_FD_202164 | JGI IMG/M metagenome (GOLD analysis project Ga0307435, IMG submission 202164) | Salt marsh sediment microbial communities from the Plum Island Ecosystem LTER, Massachusetts, United States - WE1604-70 | ecosystem: Environmental > Aquatic > Marine > Intertidal zone >...
TGCGAAAAGTTGACCGCCGAGGGTCGCCTCTATTTTATAGGTGACGTCAACAACGGGCTCTACCGCCAGACCGCCATTGCAGTTGGCGATGGCGTCAGAGCCGCCATGCAAATCTATCGTAGAGAAAAAGGGATGACCTTATGAAAATATTAGCCTCGACCGGTAATGAACACATCGCCCGCGTCTATATTGCCGAATTCGACCCCGGTGAACTGGTGGAGTTCGTCGAAGCTTTACAAACGCCGAAATCACGCCAGGTGAAATGGGTGCTCCTGATTTCCACCCTGTATGGTTGTCCGGTGGAATGCGCCATGTGCGATGCGGGCGGCTTTTATCATGGCAAGGTGCCAGCAGACAAGATGTTATCCCAGATCGATTACATGGTTCGCCAGCGCTATCCCGATGGGTTCATCCCTTGCAAGCAGTTCAAGATCCAGTTCTCACGCATGGGAGAGCCAACCTTTAACCCAGCCGTGCTCGAAGTGCTGAAAGCACTTCCTGAGCGCTACCACGCTCCAGGTTTGATGCCCTCGATATCGACCATCGCGCCCCATGGGCGCGAGGCATTCTTCGAAGGCCTGCTTGAGATTAAAAACCAGCGTTATTCAGGCGGTCAATTCCAATTTCAATACTCCATCCATACCACTGACTGGCGCTTGCGCAGCCAGATCATCCCGGTAAAGACCTGGGATTTTGAAACCATGGCGGCTTTTGGCGAGAGGTTCTACCAGCCTGGCGACCGCAAGATCACGCTTAACTTTGCGCTTGGAAAAGAGATGCTCGTCGAGCCGGAAGTCCTCTTGCGTCACTTCGATCCGGCAAAATTCTTGATCAAAATCACCCCGCTGAACCCCACCCATAAAGCCCTGGAAAGTGGCCTGGCTTCTTACATCGACCCCCAGCGTCAACCTGATGACCACCAGGTCGTGCTGGCATTGAAAAATGCTGGCTACCAGGTCATCGTCAGCATCGGTGAGATTGAAGAAAACCTGGTAGGCAGCAATTGCGGCCAATACGTGATCAAGCACCTCAAGCAAAAACAGGCCATAGCGGGCGGCTACACCTATGAAATTGAACCTTACAACGGGATCTCGCCCAATTCTCCCTAGCAAAGAACACTTTCCCTCTCGATGATTCCCATGGAACCTATGTCCAACTCCCGGCGACCATTAAGATATGCAAGAGCCCTCTGAGCATACCCTGGCTTCGGGTTGGTTTGATAACAAGATCTGTATTTGAGAAATGCCCCTGGGCAAAACAATCGCGACTTTGACCAGCGATCATTAATCTGTGTCGAGTATAGATTATTCACCCAACGGGAAAAATCCCCTACTTCTTTTTCAAATATCCAAGCAATAAATAACCACTGATTTCATTTCCTGTAGTAGTTGTATTCCAAATCATTAAACCGGTCAAGACTATCCACCAATTAAACGCGCCAGCGCAAAGGCCACCGTTGCTGCCAGCCCACCGACCAGCACAGTCTGCGAGCCGCCGCGCAGCGGGCTGAGACCGGTGAATTGTCCCTTGAAGAATCCGAATAGGAACAAAGCCAGGAGCGTCACACCAACCGATACCCACAACGCCATGTTCAAACTGGATAGCAGTATGTACGGCGCCAGCGGAATCAGCCCGCCCCCAATGTACGAGAGGGCAATCGTCAGCGCGCTCTGGCTGGCGCGTTTGGGGTCGGGAGCATCCAGGCCAAGTTCAAAGCGCATCATGAAATCTACCCAGCGCTTCCGATCCTTGCTAAAAGCTGTTACAACTGGCTTGAGTTCGGTTTCGGTCAGACCATATTCCCGGAAGATTTCGGCCACTTCTTCCTTTTCTTTCTCGGGAAATTGCTCGGTTTCGTCCATTTCGCGTTGGCGCTCGGTGGCGTAGTGCTCGTCATCGGTGCGGGCTGCCAGGTAGCCGCCCAACCCCATCGCAATGGACCCGGCGGCGATCTCGGCCAGCCCGGCAGTGACGACGATATTCGTCGCCGCACCCGCGCCAGAGATGCCCGCCGCCAGCGCAAACGGGACGGTCAACCCGTCGGACATGCCAATGACAATATCGCGCACGGTATCTGTGGCGGTGAAATGACGTTCAATATGAGGTGTGGTTGGCATAGGATAATCCTTTCAGTCGTATAAACCTTGGCTATAACGCCTGAGTTCGAGCATAAAGACCAGCGGGTTAGCAACAATCAGCTTGGTCGTGACGATTGGATATCTAAGGGGGTGTCGGGATGCGTCACCGAGTGGGATTAAGGGTTATCTCCTTTGGATGGTTTCTCTTCTGGGATCTTTGCAAATAGGCTGCAATTGGAAAACCTGCCAGGCTGGGTATCCAGAACGAAATCAATCGATAACCCAACACCACGACCACCGTCGTCGCCTGAGAGACACCCAACCCGTTGTACAGCACTGCCATGCTACTCTCCACCACACCCACACCTCCCGGAATGACAAAAGCCATTTTCCCCAAAAGCAGCGGCAGGCCGTACCCCGCCAGTAGCACGCCCGGGCTGACGTTTTCCCCAGCGGCTACAAACAGCAAGTACAGTGTCAGCATGTCGAAGGCCACGTTTAGGAAAGCTCCTTCTGCAGGGCGATGCCACGCGCCCTGCCACAGCGTATCCCAGGCGCCAAACAGGTCGCTAGATTCCTGTCGGGAGGCGTCCGGGTCGAAGGATTTTCGACGCAAACCTGCCACACGGCTGGACATCCACATGATGGCCTTAGTAGCCTGGTTCCGGAAGCGCACCGCCAGGGCTACGCTGCCGATGATCAATCCCAGGATCAGCAGGGTCGCGCCGAACCCAATCAACTGGGCTTGTGTCAGGCTGTGGACCAGGATCAGATGAACCAACCCAAAAATAGAGACCAGTACCAGCATGATGTTGTTGAACAGCGGTAAAAAAATACTGGCCAATGTTGCGCCCTCCATGCTGCTCTTGCCTCCGCTTGTCCAGCGATAGATCACCGCCGAGCTGCCGACTATGCCTCCCGCAACCATGCCAATGCTGGTTGATCCAAAAACAATCAAAGTATTAAGCCACAGCGACACCTTCTGGTGAGCAATGGCGAGAATACTTTGCAGCAGAAAGCCGCTACCCAGGTAACTTAAGACTTGGGCAATAAACGCCAGCCCCACAGCCCAAAGTTCCATTGATGTGAGCACCTTCCAGGAATTCTCCAGGGCGGTGATCTGCGGCAGGATCAAATACACGGCAACGCCTAACACCGCCAGTATCCCCATCTTTTGCCAGGCTTGATTTTGTTTTATCAATCCGAATATATATTTCAAACGTTAAGCTCCGTATTTACGATAAAACCAGCGCTTGGCAAATTCTGCTGACAGGAAATACAGGGCGACGATCCCAAAAATGATCAAAAGATACAGGGGTGGCAGCGGCGTAAAACCCAGCAGATTGGCCAACGGCGTATACGGCAGCGCTAGCGTGAAGACCATCACCAGCACTGTCATCCCCAGCATAGCGCGGCTGGGAAGGCTGCGCAGGAAGGGCAGTTGTGTGCGCACCGCAAAAACCACCACTCCTGCCGAAAGCACGGATTCGATGAACCAGCCGGTATGGAAAGCCCCTTCCCCGGCCTTCAACAACCACAGCAATACCCCAAAAGTGGCTATGTCAAAAATCGAACTGAGCGGTCCAAACACCAGCATGAAGCGGCTAATGAATTTGATATCCCAGCGGTGAGGGCGCTCCACAAACACATCGTCCACGTTGTCATTGGCAATGGTCATTTCGGGCAGGTCGGTCAGGAAGTTGATCAGCATAATTTGCTTGGGCAGCATCGGTAGGAAGGGCAGGAACAGCGAAGCCGCTACCATGCTGAACATATTTCCAAAATTGGCGCTGGTCGCCATGAATACATATTTGAGGGTGTTGGCAAAAGTTTTGCGCCCATGCACAATGCCCTCACGCAGTACATCCAAATCCTGCTTGAGCAATACCAAGTCAGCAGCTTCTTTGGCAACATCCACAGCGTTCTCCACCGAGATGCCCACGTCAGCGCTGTGCAGCGAGGGCGCATCATTAATGCCGTCGCCCATGTAGCCCACCACGTGTCCGCGTTTCTTGAGCGCCAAAATGATGCGCTCCTTTTGGTTGGGGTCTACCTCCGCAAAGATGGTGGTTTGCTCCACGGCGTGCCAGAGCGCCTCGTCGCGCAGGTCATCCAGTTCGGCGCCGGTCAGCACCTTGGCATCGCCCAACCCTACCACCTGCCCGGTATGGCGTGCCACCAGTTTATTGTCTCCCGTAATCACCTTGAGCCGCACGCCCAACTTCTCCAACGCCTGAATGGTCTCCTGCGCGCTCTCTTTCGGCGGGTCAAAAAACAACAGGAGCCCGGCAAAAATCATATCATTTTCATCTTTTATGGAATAGGGATGTTCCTGCAGGTTGACAGGTTTGACCGCCACCCCCAGTACCCGGTAACCCTGGGCACTCCAACCCTCGTATCTTTCCTGGATTTTGGCTTGCGCGCCATTATCCAGAGCTTTTTCCTGGTCCTCAACCTGAATCCGTGAACACACCGCCAGCACATTTTCCAAGGCACCCTTGGTGACCATAAGGGGTGAAAGATCATTTCGCCTCACGACCACAGTCAGCCGTTTGCGGATGAAGTCATACGGAATTTCGTCCACTTTAGTATACTCACCCGCCCCCTCTGCTCCCTTGCTGACAATGGCCTCGTCCATTGGATTGGGCAGGCCGGTCTGCATCTGCGCGTTCAGGTAAGCATACAGGCTCACTCGCCCGGATGGGTTGCCGTTCACATCCAGCGCGCCATCCAACTTGACGACGCCCAGGGTGAGTGTGCCGGTTTTGTCAGTGCAGAGCACATCCATGCTGCCGAAGTTCTCGATCGATTCCAGCCGCCGCACGATCACCCCATGTTTGGCCATATCTTGAGAGCCTTTTGACAGGTTGATGTTGATAATGGCAGGCAGCAATTGCGGCGTCAACCCGACTGCCAGCGCAATCGAAAAGAGCAGTGAATCGAGTACCGATTTGTGGAAAAGCACATTGAAGAAAAAGATAGCCAGCACCAGCAAAAACATGACTTCGGTCAGCAGGTAGCCCAGGCGCTTGATGCCACGCTCAAACTCGTTCTCCGGCGGACGTAATGTCAGACGGTCGGCGATCTGGCCAAAGGCGGTCTGTGGCCCGGTCTGCACGATCAGCACTTTGGCGCTCCCACTGCGGACGTTGGTTCCCATAAACACCACGTTCGTGCGCTCAGCCAGCCCGGCGCTTTCAGACAAAATGCCGGACTTCTTCTCCACCGGGAAAGTCTCGCCGGTCAGCGCCGCCTGGTTAACAAAGAAATCCCTGGCTTCGAGTATCAGCCCATCGGCAGGGACCAAACTGCCAGCCGAGAGCAAGACCACCTCACCGGGAACAATTTCCTCGGTCGGCACCGAAGTGGGTTTTCCATCCCGCAATACATCTGTCTTGAGTGAAACCTGGGCCCTCAGTTTCTCAGCAGCGTTGTTGGCGTTGTACTCTTGAAAGAAACTAAGCAAGGCGCTACCCATCACGATCAGCAGGATGATGGAAGCGTTCGCCCAATCTTTGAGAAAGGCTGACATAACCGTGGCAAATATTAGAATGAGCACGACCGGGCTTTTAAACTGGTTGATGAACAGCCCTAGCGGCGTCATCCGCTCTTTGGATTGGATGCGGTTCGGGCCCACCCGTTCAAGGATTTCCTGGGCTGCTGCTTGACTCAAACCTTGAGCGGATGAGTTGACCCTCTCCGCAACTTCATCCGCAGGTTTGGACCAATACGAATAGGTTGTCATCGAACCCTCCTGGATGTGATATAGCCGTTAATTTCATTATACAGTGAACTTCTGGTTTAATATTGACCTATAAAGAAATCGAGAACTTACTTCCCATCTCATCACTTTCGGCGCGATTAGTGCCCCGGTGCAATTCCACAATCGATTTGGCGATACGGTTTGTATATGGAGCACCAGTTCGCCCGCATCCTCCAAAGAGAGCCTACCAAGATCCTCGACAAGATGCCGCAGGTGCTGGACTCCAGCTTGCACGGTCGCGAAGCGTTCGGGCGTGGCAGTGAGTTTGCCATCTTTGAGCGACTCAAGGCAGCCACCAATCACCGTCAGCGGATTGCGCAGATGGTGGGCAATATCGGCGGGCATCTGGTTGAAGGAGGCGGCCAGTTCGCAGGGCGAGATGCCAGCGTGGAGGAGTTCTTCATCTTCGAGCCTCACCACGAGCATGGTCTGGGCCGATCAGTACTTTCAGCTGTGTGTGAGCAAGTCAAGAATCTAGGCGTGGGCGCGCTTCACCGGGAGGTTGCCAGAAAGTAGGAGCCAGCTAAGCAGCTTTATAATTAGGTTGGCTTTGAACCCCGGGAAAAATACCCTTCAATGACCCTCAGGTTATCAAGCAAACTGGCATAATCACGCATTTCCGGGGTAGTTTATAGCGCACAGCTGAATCCCCGTGATCCCCTGCCTGGAAAAGGTCGATTTTAGAATGCTGAAGCAAAGTTACCGGCTCTCCTCCATACTTATCGCCGTGTTTGTCGTTTTCCTTTGGGCCACCTCTTGGGTTTTCATCAAGATCGGCCTGGACGAGATCCCGGCGCTCACATTCGCCGGACTACGCTACACGCTGGCTTTCCTGGTTTTGATACCGGTTCTGTATTTCAACCCAGGCAGATCTTCACTCCTGTCCCAGGTAAAAGGTAACTGGAGGCGCCTCTTCTCTCTGGGACTTCTCCTGTACGCCGCCACCCAAGGGGCCGTCTTCCTGGCGCTCTCGTACCTGCCGGCGGTTACAGTCAACTTGCTTTGGAGCTTCAGCACAGTCACCGTGGCGCTCTTCGGCGCATATTGGCTGGCCGAACGGCCAAACCTTTTCCAGTGGGCTGGGATCGCCCTGGCCTCACTGGGAGCGGTCATCTACTTCTACCCGGTTGAATTCAGGCAAGGTCAGCTGCTTGGGATCGTCATCGCCATAATAGGGATCGTTGCCAACGCCGGGGCCGTCATCCTGGGCAGGCAGGTTAATCGATCCAGAGAGGTGCATCCGCTGGTAGTGACGGTTTTCAGTATGGGCTTCGGTTCAATCGTCTTGCTGACAGCCGGCCTCTGGCTTCAAGGACTTCCCCCCATCACACTGCGCAACTGGGGTATCATCGTCTGGTTGGCGGTGGTCAACACAGCCTTGGCCTTCACGCTCTGGAATCACACCCTGCGTACTTTATCAGCCACTGAATCCAGCATTATCAACGGCACAATGTTGATATGGATTCCGATATTGGCGGTGACCTTTCTGGGTGAAAGCATTGAGGGAAAGGAGATTCTCGGGCTGGTTATAGCCGGAGCAGGCACCTTGATTGTGCAATTGCAGGGGCCCTCGAAGTTGCTGAACCTCCTGGGCCGGCGGGTGGCAAGCTAATCCGCCGCCAAGCAATCCAATCACCGTCGCCCACCGTCTGGGTAAAATCATCGGAAAGGTTGAATTATGCAAATCTTACCTGCTTTAGAATTCTCAATCAAGAATGGCGGGGGCCTGCTGGCGCTTTATTTCATCGGTTTAATCGCCATGGTGCTCACTTTTCCAAGCGATAAGCGAAAGAAGCTCTTCTATGAGCCCAGCTATCCCAGAGCTGATTGGCGCTGGTCCGTACTCCTGGTTGGAAGGGTCGCAGCAGTTTCATTTGTCGTCCTGATGTTCTTCACACCCTTGAAGATTGGCGCCCCGCTTTTCTATATCGGGCTTCTGGTATATGGTTTGGGCTATTTCATCGTGATGGTGGCGTTGATCACTTACCGCCAAGCCCCCAGGAACCAGATTGTGGGCGCTGGCCTCTACCGGATTTCAAGAAATCCGCAGTGGGTAGGCCTGGTGTTTGTATTTATCGGCTCGGTCATGACGGTGGCGGTCTGGCTGCATCTGATCCTGGTCCTGCTTCTGGTGGGGGCTTACCACTTCCAAATCCTCCTGGAAGAAGGGTCGTGCTTGAATCTCTATGGCGAGCGATACCAGGATTACATGCGTAGGGTTCCCCGTTATTTCCTGGTTTAAGCAGATGGGCCAAACTGGTTCCAGGGAGCGCATCCAGGTCGGCGAGAGGCATTTGTGCTGGAGCCAGGTTGGGATTAAAATGCATGAGGCTGTAAATCTGGTCCGCGCTCCTCGCAGTTTGGGGGCGCGCCGGGGTAGCCTCAAGCAAAGAACACTTATATAGGGGATTGGATACATTACCTTACCGGTCTGGTAGGAGGAGTTGGTTTATGCGCAAAGTGAAAAGTATCCTGCGGCACTGGCTACCGCTGGCGGTGCTCGTCACCGTCATCTGTGGTCTGGTCTATGTAGCAGTGCAGCAGGTATTACGACAAGACGCCAATGACCCCCAGATCCAAATGGCTGAAGATGCAGCCGCAGCTCTGTCTCGCGGAGAGCCGCTCGCCTCGGTCTTACCGGCTGGCCAGGTCGACATAGCCCGCAGCCTGGCGCCCTTCATGATGGTCTTTGACGGTGACGGAAAGGTGCTCGCTTCCTCCGGGCTGCTGCACGATCAGAATCCCAGTCTGCCGCAGGGCGTCCTGGGCTACACCGAGCAGCATGGACAGGACCGCATCACCTGGCAACCAGAACCCGGCGTTCGAATCGCCACGGTGGTAGCTCGCCTTGATGGTGACCAGTCCGGTTTCGTGCTGGTGGGACGGTCGCTGCGCGAGGTTGAGGTGCGGGAATCGCAAGCCCAAACTATAGCCGGTATCGTTTGGCTGGTTGCCCTGGCTTCCACGTTGGTCACGGTTGCCATCAGCGAGCTTTTCCTGGCTGGGGAATGGGGAAGAGCGTAGGTATTTACGCCATGCAACTGACGGTCCCGCCAGGTGCTTTCTGCAAGCAGACAGGAGAAAAAAAGGAACTGGACTGAGAAAAATTCAGATGCAGCTTTGAGAAATTCGTCATCAATGCTTTAGAAAAGGCTTTGAATTCTGGTAGAGAAGTCGAAACTATCATCCTTGCAGTTATTGGTACTGAGTGCCTAAGTGGTTATTTCACAGGAAAACCACTTAAGCATGTCACATGCTGGTGGGACGGAGTTTCCTATCTTTTTTGGGCATTTATCTAAACCGCGTACCACAATTGTTACAGAATTCTGACCCATCAGGGTTCTCAACTAAGCAGTAAGGGTAAATCATCTGGTGATTTTTTGCTTCGCTTGGGCAATTGAATGCTGCATTTCATGCCAGATCGAATCGATCTCCTGGTCCAGATCAGTTTGCATCTGGCGGGCTGTGAAACCAACGTCTTCAAGTGCCCGGTAGTAGTAAACCTTACGAACTTGCTCATCCGCCGGCTGGTTGAATTGGAAAGGACCCGGTCCCTGGCAGCGGATCAGAAAGTGAGCTGTCTGATTGCGCAGCTTGAACACGCTTCCGGAGACTTTAGAGACGCGGGAGGCGAGAGCGGGGTTCTGGCGGCGCACTAAGCCGCGTACATCAGAGATGTAGGTCCTAAGAGCAAACAGATTTCTATCAGCTTTGTCGAGCGCTGTGCCGATATCGGAGTTGATGATGTCCTCGTTGTTGAGTGCGTCGTGGCAAATTCTCGATATATCGCTACAGGTCTGGTACCAGGCCTGAACGCTCTCCAGAAAGCGCTGCGCCCTCTTTTTCTCAATCTGACCGAAAAACCGTTGCAGCATATAACTTCCTCTATCCCATTTGTGATCCTAGTTGGTCGACGATGACATTGAATTCCATCCTGGCGTGGGGGATTTCAGCCTCAGACCACTTCACACGGTAAGTTAAAACCGCCAAGGATTATTATAACGAAATTTGGTCTAAGCAATAAAGTACTTTGGTACGGCTCCCCTGGTATTTACCAAGGTAGAGATGTAGAAATGGGGGAGCATGCGGGTGTACATCCACTCTTCTGACTTCTTCTATGGTAATTCCTAAAGATCCTCAAGCCTTTTGAAGGAGGCCCACTTGGGGGTAAATAGCCTTTCAGGGAGTTCGAGTCAAAAAGTGGTATAACCGCATCTTTGCTTTACCTGGGGATAATGATGAGGTAATTCATATCAATCCAGGCGAACATGTGTCAAAACCCACCTTTACATCATGACAAATGTTACGTGACAAACAGATTTTTTTTCCTAGAATAAATTATAGTCAGCGTTGAAATGTTAATTCGACCATAATTAAACTAGGTCGTTGTATACCACCAACCACTTGTTGTTAGGCATTTACCAATAGCGTCTTCTTTGTTTATAGTGGCGAGATATTGTTCTGTGGTGAAAAAAGGATG
>Ga0307435_1001330_pt1 | contig 10318 bp, 18 predicted proteins | sample SalMarWE160470MG_FD_202164 | JGI IMG/M metagenome (GOLD analysis project Ga0307435, IMG submission 202164) | Salt marsh sediment microbial communities from the Plum Island Ecosystem LTER, Massachusetts, United States - WE1604-70 | ecosystem: Environmental > Aquatic > Marine > Intertidal zone >...
GGTCGAATATATCAATACCTAACTTCACGACAAATAGACGCTTTGGCACGGTGTGGTTATGGTTCTTTTTTAGATAATGCCCCTTTACAGGTACGCCCATTTGTCACACCGCCTCAATTTGTGTCGTGATATGACTACTATACGAAAATCCGTAGTTACTGGCTAGTATTTGTGCCTCAACCCGGATCGCTTCTTCTAACGCGCCTTTGTTCGTGTAGATGAAATTCCGTAATTCTACGTTGTAGAAATTGGTCTTTTCCGTACCGTTCTCAATATATGTCATAGCAATAGAAACATTGGCTCGGTTCACTAGGTTCTGTTCGTTCAGTGGTCTACTAAAAAACGTATCGGGTAACATGTCGTTTGTGATGGCTGAATCGTTGGACGCTTTTGTGTAGGCTTCAATCCCGTTTCTAACGCCAACGGCGGCACTCCGTAACTTGCTGTACTGTGCGGCGTTGACGTGGCTCAGATCAATACCTTGGGCCTGTGCTGCTGTTTTGATGGTGCGGATAAATTCGCCCTGACTGGTCTTATTTTGAACGGCGACTTGTGCTGCGCCCCATAAACTTGCTAATATAGGGTTGAGTGTTGTTTGTTTCGCCACATACTATCACTCCAATCATGAAAGAGGCAGGGTGTCGTGCCTGCCTCTTTTTACTCTGTTATTCGTCTGTTTCAGAATCCCCTGTATCTGTCCCCGTGGCTGTGTCGGCTGCGGGTTCTGGCTCTTTGTCTGACTTCTTAGAACGGCTTTGTCGTTTCGGCTTGCCTGCGGTTCCCTCCGCAAGTGCCTGTAAATCCTCTGGCGGTATCATCGACACGGCTAGGTTCATAATCATCTCTGCATAATGCGGGTTGCAAAATGCTTGTACATCCCCCGTGTCTAGGTTCGTGATCATGATGTTTCCAACCTCATTGCAACCGTCGATGTCGCAATAAATGGGCTGTGCCATATCATTTACGCTCCTTTTGTCGTTTCTTCCGTTCGATAAACTCCCCCATGTGTTTGTGTACTTCCTCCAGTATGTCGGCATCATGGTTGATCACTAAGTCTGCCAGATCCAGTGATTCCTCTAAGCTGTGTCCAGTACGGAAAATATCACCCGCGTAAATCTCAACTGACAGGGCACTTTTTCCTTCCCGCTTTAGAAATACAACTGCATCTGTAAACGCAGCACAGACCCTTTCACCACTGTTGACCTTCCCGTGCTTTTCCTGTATTGATGCCATTAGTGCCTCCATGACGGCCTGCACAACTTTGGGGTCTAAGCTATCTGCATCTATGGTCAAAACGGAAGATCCTCCCCATTTTCCATCTTATCCGGGTTGTCGTACTGCTTGTCTTGTTTCGGCAACTGCGGAATACTGGTTTTTAGGTGCATGGGCTTGTATCCTTTGCGGCTTTGTCGTTCCTGTGGCATACACCGAAGAGGCAACCAATCCACGGCGTTTGCCTTGAGTAGCGTTGCAACAATCCCTATGGAACCAGTCGTGACCGTTTCCCGTTCCCCGGTTTCTTCGCGGATGATATTCACCACGAGAAATACGCCTAGACCGCCTTCGTACTCACTCTCGGCCTTTTTAATAGACTCAATGATGATCACTTCGTCAACGTAGCTTCTCAATCCTTCGGCGCGAAATGGCTTGTCCAGATCGTAGGCAGTCTCGGCCCCGGCAATGCTGCGTAAAATATCCTCATAACCGCCCTCGTCGATGTCCTGCACAATATCCAACATGCTCGAAAACATTTCTAACTCGGCTTCTGGTATGACAACAATATCCTGTGTGTCTGGTGCTTTGCTCTTTCCAGTTTGTTTGAACGCCACTAATCATCACTCCGCCTTTTGTAGTTTTTCCTGCTCCAAATGCACAATGCCTGCGCGGATAATCTTTACCCACACATCCTGCTTTTTCACGCGAAATCCAGTCATTTCTTCGATTTCCGTCTTGATTTTTTCATAAGCTTCAACCAGATCATTCACTTCATGGTTGTATACGCCTATGACCAATTTCGGTGATTGCATTTTGACAACCCCCCTTCCATATCTAAATATACACTATTAAACACAGACAAGAAAGGGGGTGTCTCATTTGTTCTTATTTAACCCACATGTTCAACCACGACATGAAATGGTCGATCATTTGCTCCTGTTCGGGTGTCAGTTCCAACACAACACGGCGGGTGTTCTTTTTATCCACACCGGGCCAAAAATCCGCAACCACAGACGTGTCATATTCGGATTGATGGTGGTATTGCTTGGCAACGGTGCCCTGTTCAATCAGTGGCTTTTCATCCCAATGTGCCAACCAGATATGCGGCATAGCTACACCGCGGGCCAAAAATTCCTTTCTTACCTCTGGATAGATAGACAAGTCACAATACACCGTAGGGTCTGCCCCCTGTTCACGCCTGCGCTGCACCCACCCTACGGCCTCCTGTGGGCTTGCGTTGCCTTTTTCAACGTCTAATACATGACCCGCTTGTGTCGTCGAAAATACGGCGATTTGTACGTGTACGGCGTGGGGAAAACGTGCCCATGCGGATTCAGGCCATTTATAGTGTCCGTCAATGTATCCCGCAACCATTTGCGCGTCATGGGGGATCGCGTTGTAATCTACGCTATCATACATGGTTCTGGTCATTTATTTGGTCGCCTCCTTAGTTGCTTTTTCTTCCTTGATGGCTTTCGATGCTTCTTTGGCTGCTTCCTGTACGGCGATTAAATGTTGTGTGGCTGCGGTTAAATGTTGCGTAATGTTGGACTGGTTAATGCCTGCCATGGTGACGGCCTCCTATTATCCCGGCGTGGGCTGTGTTATCGCATCGGCGGCGGGTTCATTCGGCAACTTGGCTTTCTCCTTATTTGACAACAATATCCATGCATCATGCGGCTGATAGCCTAACTGTTCCAACCGGGCCTGTGCGGTGGCTTGGTCTATGAGTCCGTAGTGAAATGCATCCACAATCTGCGATTCTGACAACACTTTTACATTGTTGACGCGTTCCAATCCCCATAGTTGCATCAACTGTGTGACTTGTGTCGATGGAATTTGTAACTGGTTCAACGCGTTCATTGCTGTTGACGCGTCAATCTTATGACCGACATACAATGTGTGGATTCTACCTGTGGCCTGACTCAATGCGTGTTCTTCCCTAGTTAAATCCACAATTTCAAGAATAAAGTCTGCCTCCTGGCTTGTATATTTTAGGTTTTCTAAGAACGTTTTTGCACTGGCCCGATCTATGATTTGCTCATAGTACAATTTGTTGACTGTGGACTCCGCAAGGTTTTTGCTAGCGGTTGTTTTTGTTGCACTGGCACGGGCCAAAAATGCGGTTGCTGTAGCCTGTGTCATACCCAACTCTTTCAGAAATTGCACGGCCTGTGCATGGGTAATGACCCCTTCGGATAGAAACGAAGATACTTCGGGTGCGGTCGGGAGTCGTTCGGCTGCCTTTCTGTAGGGTGTTTCCCACTTGTTGCGCCACGGCCCTTCCAAAAACGACTGTTCATAACTGACGACATCCGGCCCGGTTCCATTCCATGGGATAATGCCCCGGTTTGCCATGTCTGCAGCTTCTAGCGGTGTAGGTGCGCTGCCTCGGGTGTTGTACATGATGTCAAACCAGTCTGTACTGCCTTTGCTTGGCCCTGTGGCCCCACCAAAAGCCTGATAGAGTGCAATGGCCTCCGGTCGTTTTATCTGCCCTTCTAGTAGCGCGTCAAGCATGTCTGTCGGGCTTGGCGTAGCTAGGCTCAACTCTTTGATAATCGGCCCCCACTTGTTGAGTAGATTGCCCTCTTTAATTCCCTGTTCAAAACTGGTTGCGTCTTTTCCGGTCGTGCCCTTTTGCAGATACCCACGGCGGTCTGCTTCTGCCAGTACCCCGGGTGATGGTGCGGTGCCTGCTAGTGCGGTTAATATGTCAAAACGGGCTTGATCAATGCCAGATAAGGCGGCCTCGTCGGTTCCTTCTGTTGGTGTCATGAAATCCCGGTTGACGGCGGTTGCTGCGTCACTAGGTGACAGGGCTTCATGTGGAAATTGTTTGTTCATGAAATGGGCCAATTCTAACAAAAACGGATTGCCCCCGGCACTGATGATCTGTGCGAATATCTGCCAGAACAATAGTTGTTTCACACTCTCAACACTAAACAAACTCGTAATACCTGTGAGTGCTTTCCCGCCTATCTTGCCCACAATGCCCCCTGTAGGCGGTGTCGGCTCTGTTGGCGGCGGTGCGGAAAGGGGTTCTGTGGGGGTGCTTGGTGTCGTCGTCTGGAACGCGCCCACACCCACTGATTGTGCAGACCGCTGCAAATACTGATCCAAATAGTCCGTTGCTGACTGCTCGTTAGGGAATGGGCCTTGTCCGTTTGCCATGGCTATTTCACCAACCCCCGAAACATATTTAGAAAGTCTTCTGCTATTGGTTCGATGGTATCCCCAAATAACGTAGCTGCTGCCTGTGGATCGGTCATAATTTCAATCAACATTTCCCACAGGGCACCCTGCGATATAACTTGATTCAGTTCTTGTCCTATCTGTTGTGTAGATTTGAAATAGTTGCAAAGTGGTTCCCCACACTCTTTCATGTACGTTGCAATAGCTTTAGAGGCGGTCGCGCTCACGGCCTGTACAATCGACAGGGTAGCGGTCAAGGCGGCTATGTCGCCTGCGATATTACCTAGATTCTTTTCCAGATAGGTTTTTACATCGTTTTCTATCCCTCTGACATCGCCTGTGACCTGTCCCACGATATTACCTAGTCTTTGATCAAGTGCATCGCTCAACGCGCCCACGGCCTTCTGTAGTTGCTCTGCGGTCGTGTTTGACACGTTCAGTGACTTTGTAGCGGTTGCCTGTGCTTGCTCAATTTGACGGCGTGTGTGCTTTTGTTCCTGTGTCAATGTGTTGTTGATGGCTGCGGTTGCTTGCCCTATGGCTTGTGTTCTATCACTTGGGATCAATACGTTGATTTGATGCTTCAGTGTCGTAATCGTGGCTTGCATGATGGCGATCTGTTTGCCTTGGTCGGATACAGTACGGTGTAATGCGTCCATACTGGCGGTTGTGTTGCTGTGGGTTGTTTTATCCACTTTAATCGTGTTTAGGTGATTAACCCACCACGCGAACGCCACAAACAAGGCTATATTTTCGTCCATCCATGCGCCCAACTTTTCAACGGGTGTGCTGAATATGCGTTCTAGCGGTTTAATTGCTATGTCAACCCATAGCATTCTTGCTTTGCGGCCCTCGTTTTTTATCCAATCCGCAGCTTGGGCCGCATACCTTCCGATTAGCGGTATGTGCTTTATTACATCGACAATCAAATACGTGATGATCATAGCAAGTGCAAACGCAAGTAACTCTGCTAGAACCGCTACTGCTACGGCAGGAAGAGCAATGACCATTCTGATCACCTACATTCTCTGCTATCCTTTCAACTTTTGCACCTGTTCCATTTGTGCAACCTTGGTGTCAATCGTTTGTTTCACATAGTCCGGGTTATACTGTGATTCAGGGACAAACACACTCCCCTGTAACCCGGATACGGTCTGAAATCCGACTTGTACCCCGCTCACATAACGCCCTGATTGGTCGGCCTGTGTGGTTTCAAATTGTGTGGTCACATTCCACTTTGCCTGTTCATTCATGACATTCACTCCCCGATTAGAATGATCTGCGGATTGCTTTGAGTCGATTCACTTTTGCGTCAACGCCCCAATTCCAGAAATACGCAAACTTGAACCACGCATAAGAAACACTGTCCACGTTGTTGTATCCCGTTTGTGGCGGTTTGTATTGTTCATGACCGATTAGCACTGACACCACCCCCACTGGTCACGGTCGGTGTCCCGGCTGCGGTGCCATTCTTTGACGTGGCCCCTTTGTGATTCCCGAAATAGTAGCCAATGACGAGCGTGGTACTGGAATATAGCCAATCGGAAATAGGTGAATTTTTCCCGGTCACATTGTCGTATATGATAATAGCCAACGTGCCCAAAATGAGTAGAATAGCTATGGCTGCGGTGACAATGCGCTCTAGCTTATCATCTTGCAACATGACGAATACCCCCTGCTTCGTTATGAAAACGTGATCGGTGCAATGGTCGTTGTCGTCTGTTTTTGTGCGGTCGGGTTCACCAGAAATCGAATATACAAAGTGTGGTCGTATTGGCCCGTGTTGTAGGCGAACACTTCCCAACCGCCACTATCAATCTGATCTGTCAGTGGGAAATGTATCACCTCATCATCGGTGACAATGTAGGTTCCAGTCTGTGCGGGAATGATTTGCGCCCCGCTACTGCCAATCTGAAAACCAACTTCACCCCGTGGCCCCGGTGGTACAACGATGTCGATTTGGTCAATGATACGTGTCGGCATTGCAATAGACACGGTAAAATTGGCGGATATGGGGGTGCCTGCGGGTATGGTCACATGGTATTCCCTGACTTCCTGTGCCATGGTTTCACCCCTACCCTTCCCCGTGTGTCTGCCAACTAAAAACGGGCTGAAATGTGGTCGTGGACAGGACACTCCACCAAATTCTAAAACTGCTTGTCGATAGATTGTAGTACCCGAAATTAAGCGCGGTCGTGGTGATGATGTCGCCTCCGTAGGTGATTTGTACCTTTGGATTTGCCTTGTACGTATTGGTCAAATTGACGGTGTGATAGTAGAATGTGCCCCCGGTATAACTTTGATTTGAGGCGGTGTAGCTGCCTGTCTGTAGTAGACCGTCCGTTGCGTTTTGTGCCCCTAGCAAAATTGGTTGAAATGAACCAAATGTATCGTTCACGTCCCGGTTGCTGCGGGTAAAAAGTGCAGTTGTTCCCCCGGCTGCACTCTGAAAATCCCACGCCTGATAAATCTGCGTGGCTGCGTTCCCCGCATTTCCTCCGAAGTGGTACAGTGCCCCATATGCTGACGGATAGCCACTCACACTGTAAATGCTGTAAGGCCACAATCCTTTGGGCCACGTACTTGGCGCGTCACTGATCGGCTTCGTCGTGTTTATCGTGACCACAAACACAGGTGGATTTGTCAGTGCCATACGGTTACCCCTTTTCGGAAAACTACAGGGGATACGCTACGTATTGAAACGCCCACGCATCCCCTGGCGTATCCCCTTTGACGTAGAATGTCGTGGGTACATCTCCTGCGGGTTGCATAATAAAGTTGTCAATCCCGAACGTGCCATAGGGGAGAACAACAATGCCATTGCCTAGCGGTGTTGTGTTCCCACTGCCTGACACGTACATTTTCCCGCTGCCTTGGTTCTGGAACAAAAACCACGAATAGTAGGCGGTAAATTGATAAACAAGCTGCCACGCCCCGGCTGTGGTAATGGTTCCGTCTGTCTCTGCGACAACATATTGACGGTTTATTTCGCTGACGGTTGTAGTTCGCATACCGTAAAAAGTACAGGTGTAAAGGGTGTTTGCAGCATAATTAGGCGAAAACAGGGTTGTCGTCAATTCATCGAATAACAGACTATTTATCCCCGGATACACCGTTCCCCAGAATACCGCTTGGTTTGCGGCTGCCTGTAGTGGTATCACTGAAACGGTCGTTGAACCTAGCAACTGTGACAACGTAGAATTTCCCGTAAATCCGTTCACATAACCCCCGGTGTAGGATACAACACAGAAAAACGTGTCAAACAAGGCTTGCATACCTAACGGTGCGGTAATGGAAAAATCAACGAATGTGGGTATTGTGCCCCCCGTGGTCACACTATCTGTACCCAACATGATCAATTCGTTGACAGGTAAATACTCGTTTGTTAGGTAACTAGACTTGCTCCAGTCCGGGTTATCGTTCGCCACACTATCACCCCGCTTACAATATGACGGGTCGCCAAAATACTGTCAGTGAAAAGGCTCCAGTGGCCCCGGTCGTGTCTACGGTCAAACCCGTGTTGTATTCGGCTTTCATATCCATGAACAATGTCACTGTATTACCTGACGTAATCTCTGCAATAATCGGCGCGGCTGCGGTCGTGTTGTCGTAAAACGTGTATGTGTTGCCTGTGGTGGTCTGACCTAGCAGGACCCCGTTGATATACCCGCCTGATGTGGCAATGGTGGTTGTCGTGGCGGTGTTAATAAACGTGTAGTTATATGCGTCACTTAGCCCGAAAGGACGGCCTTGGTCGTCTACTACGTTGACCCTCGGTAAACTTCCCCGCAACTGTCCGGGGCCTGTGAAATCGGCTGCCATACGCTGTAACCCCCTGACCTATTGGTTACTTGGCAATGATAGACCCGCTGAATGTGATACTCGGTGTCGTGCCTGATACCGTCCATGACAAATAGTTTGTTTCACCTATGGTGTTTGCATTTAACGTTCCCGCTCCCACGCTCGTCGAAATTTGTCCGGTTGTCGTAATGAGTGCAGATTGCCATAGGATATAGGCCACACCATCTGCCCCATAACGATGTAAATAAAACTGGATCGTCGGACTGGTTCCAGTCATAGCCGTAACATCTAAGTCAACACCCAATTCTGACCGTGTAGAGCTGCTAAAACTGGTTGACTGTCCACTAGTGGTAACGGCGGTTGCAGGCTGTGACCAAGACACGGTAGCGGTTCTGGCGGTGTCCACAACCCCGATCACGTTGGTTCCTGCGGGTAATGGGCCTGTGATTTGTGCGCTGATAATGCCTCCGCTGCTGCTCATAATCTCACCCACACCGCCCCTCCTACGCTGCCAGAAACGACATCGGCATATAACCCGACACGGATTCTGACACCGAAAAATCCGAACCAATCCCGTATAGACTCATTCGCTGAAAGTGTAATAGCTGCAACAAACGTGCCTGTGTTGTCCAGACCGTCATACAAATTAAGGTGTGCTGTTGCACTGCCCGTGGTTTCATAAAAGCTAAAGCCACAAAGATCTGTACTTGTTTTTAGGACGTTTATACTGGTGGCTGTCACTGGAACAGGTACAGACCTCACCGGGCCATTGATAACAACCTCTGTGATAGGTGCATCATAATTGGACAGTGAGGCCATGTTATCCACTCCTAGAAATTAAGTGGTCAAGTTGTGTGTCAATTCCGCAAGAATCAACTGCACACGGGCTGCCGCTGTGTTCCCGGTCGTGGTGACATAGAACGAATCTTTGTTGGCACTGTTAAATACAGGAATGTGGGGTGTGCCCATGCGTTCACTGAACATCACAAAGTAGTCAGACGTGTCTAGTGTTCGGGTAATCATTGGACTGGTAATGCGGAAATTTCCCGTTTCACTGCCCATGACACCCATTGCACAACCGTCTGCGTCTGTGATGATGCCTAGCACTGCATAGTCTTTATTTGCATGTAGCAGGTTTTCGTCTGTGGTAATCACAACGTCCTGCCATGACCCTAGAGTGCCTGCGGATACGTCTACTTCTAGTGGCTTGATGTACTCAATATTCCCGCTTAGATCACCCCAACTATGCAACCGTGCGGTCTGTCCTGTCAGATTGGAATAATACATAGCAAGCACTACGCTATCCGCAACGGATGTATTGGCATCGTTCACGGCGACTGATAAGGTATCCTGCGTGTACAACTGTTGTCCAATCTCGCGGGGCAGCAAATACTGTACAGGTGCCTCCCCGGGTTCTAGCTGAATACCCCGGACATCATCGTGTAGCATTGGACTGGTAATACGGATACTGACCTCTGTTGATGCAGTGGACGCATTGCCATTAAACATCACCGTGTCTAAGCGCGCATAGGACGGCGGCGCAAAGCTGCGAACGGTCAAGCTGTTTCCCGTTGCCAGTGTCACGGCTTGATACCCTGACGTGGTAGCATTGACGCTGCCTAGAACGCTATCAATGATGATTCCCACTTTGTAGACCTCCCCTCAAATATTGGCGGATGAATGGACAAAAACCGCCCATGGATTAACCCATTGGCGGTTTCTTGAAGTTGCTCATATGACGTACCCATGCAACCATGCGGTTAATGTTACTTTCCAGATTGCCACGGGCAGGCAGTTGTTTCACGCCACTTTGAATGTACGGCATTAAGGCACCCATAAACTGTGCAAACTTCGGCTCGGCGGCGGTCGCTCCTGTGGCAATGCGTGGCAAACCTTTGTTAATAAAGTCATTTTGCCACGATTGGAGACTAACACTAGCGACATTTCGCGCCCACTTATCCTGATTGGCCTGAATGTTCGCCAACCAGACCGCTTTCTGTTTCGCGGCTGCCTGTCCGGGTGCTACGTTGACGGCCTGTACCCCTGCTTGAATCTTTGCGGTTGACGCTGCCAGTCTGGTACTCCACTCTTTGGCGATTTGTTCGGG
>Ga0307435_1001336_pt1 | contig 10294 bp, 10 predicted proteins | sample SalMarWE160470MG_FD_202164 | JGI IMG/M metagenome (GOLD analysis project Ga0307435, IMG submission 202164) | Salt marsh sediment microbial communities from the Plum Island Ecosystem LTER, Massachusetts, United States - WE1604-70 | ecosystem: Environmental > Aquatic > Marine > Intertidal zone >...
CTGGTCATACCTCCTTCAATGAACCTCATCTCGATATCCATCATCACCACGTCGCAACCTATCTGTGAGGATATCTGGGCAATACCATTACCCATGGTTCCTGCTCCTACCACGCCTATCTTTTTGATCTCCATGGTACCTCCTTTTGTTACGTGTTAATATAATGTAGTTAATTAATTAGATCTTATAATATACTATTATTACATATAAAATTATATCATATTATAGATTACTGCCTGCCTGGTTGAACAGAGTTGCTTCTATCATAGCTACGTGCAGATCACAAGTCATTTGATTCGCTTCAAACCGGCATCAATTTCCTCACCCTGTCATCCAGATATCTCGACAGGTTTACAGAGGTTTCAGGCGACCATCCGAAGGACTGCATCCACACCTCGTCGCTCTCCATGCACAGATATATCCCAAGGTCCTTATGCCATCGCCTTAATCGTTCAAACAGGCATGCATACATTTCGACTCGGATTGGCTTGAAATACCGGAGCTTACCATCCAGGCCCGAAACAAATTCTCCGTTGAAGATATGGGTTTCCGGAAATCGCCTCCTGATAACCCACTTAAGATCAGGCATATACCGAAAGGATCCAATGCTGATCCATAGAATGGTTTCCGGATCGATATACTTCTCCATAAGTTGGATTACTTGCTCGTATTCCTCTCGCCAGCCGGGGTAGTGTATGAGGGGGTCGAAATGGAATGCAACCACGAATCCCGCCTCCTGACACCTCCGGGCGGCAAGGAGCCTTCTTTCCAGACTGGTGGTATTGCGCTCCTCATGGGAGATCACCCGTGGCGTGTTGAGCGACCATGCCACGACGATCCTTTGGCCGAGACCGCTTTTTCTTAAGATGTTTTCGATGCATGTTGTCTTGGTCTTAAGCTCAAGGATGCAATTGCTCATTGAGGAGAAAAACGGCAGCAGCATATCGATCCATCCGGTGAGGTAGTCAAGGGCGAGGCTGTCGGTGAACTCGCCGGTGCCGATCCTGAATATCCTGTCCGGATACGTTTTAATGGTGCCGGCTATGACATCAAGTTTATCCTCTAGATTGCTGAATATTCTTAATGATGGCTGATTGAGGTAGGATTGAAGAAAACAGTAACTGCAATCCATTGGGCAGTTGATGCCAACGTGCAAGATCTGATACCCACAGCAGATATACCTCCGCGTTCCGGGGCAGGGCTTGAGAAAATCCCCGCTGAAGTGGATCATCCTGATCGATTGCTTATCCAGCTCGTCTCTATCGTGGGACAAGGCCAAATCGTCGGGCAAGACATATTCTGTTGGCACGTCAGGCAGTTGGGTACGTATCCGTTGTGCCATTGAATCCTCCTCCGCCCCCCTTTCGATGAGGAGCCGCCGGATCTCAAATTTTTCCATCGTCTTTATCGTGTTGTCCATGAGGAAGGCGTTATGGAGTTGAAGATATTACTCACGATTATAGGTCTTCCAGAAATCGGCGATCTCCTCCAATCCAGCGGTGCGGGAAAGCCTCTCCACATTTTCCCTGAGCTCTTTTCCCTCTCGAAAAACGATCTCGAGCTTATAGTCAACCCCTTCAAAGAATGGCGGGGGAATTACCCTCACCTTTGAGGGAAGATCGAGATCGGAGACGCCCTTCTTAAACGATCTCTCGTATTCCGTAATGGTAGGGAACCGCCACTTCCTAAGCTCCCCCACGATGGCCCTCACCTTCTGAGGGCTGTTCATTTTACCGTTTTTTACCATCGTTAAAATGCGCTCGTCCCCTATCACTTCTCTTACAGACCGCCCTTCCCTGCCGGCGATCTCCATGATCCAAAGGGCTGCCTGCCACTGGAGGTTAACGCTCCACTTGAGCGAGGTGAAAAGCTGGTTGATCTCCCGTTGATCCTCTTTGCTTACACTCCCTAGTATCCCGAGGACCTTCATCGATAACCTTCCTGCGGCAATTGATACCCTTATCACATCATCCAGATCTTCAAGACTCAGGTATAGCTTTAATGTGTGCATGTTTGAGGGGAGCTCGAGCATGGGCATGTAGTGGCTCAGGATTTCCTCCCTGGTGAGGTATCGTGTGAGCCTTTTGAGCACCATCCCCTTTTCAATGGGATTGAATTGACGAGCGGTGAGGTTGTCATAGAAGTTTAACAGTAATGCATCGAGTGGCAGGAGGTCACCGGGCAAGATCCGGCATCCTATATCAGCCCATCCGAGCTCGCGTATCGCCAGCAGCCTGCGATATCCCGCAACGACAGTAAAAGACGAGCCTTTGACAAGATACGGTGGGTTAAGAAGGCCAAACCGTTCAATCGATGCCTTGAGCCGTTCAAGGTTGAACTGAAAGCTCATGCAGAACGGTCCTGGGCTCAGATCTATGTCTGATAGGCCCACCTTTGACGGGCGACTTTGTAGGACGTTTCCCATGGTCATAACCTTCCAGGCGAATGGAGTGTATTCATCAGTCGGTAGGTCACATTAAAGCACAATTAATGAAAAGGCAACAATGCCAGGGATCGAGATGGAAAAAAAATGGAAAAAATTGTTGACAAAACAGGAAAAATGGGTATGTAGTTCATCTGAATCTGTTTGGCCTAGTAAAATGCTGCATCTAACCTACCATTACGATAGCTTCTTTAACACTTTGATTGAAGCGAGCTCAAAAGAGCCTGTGAGATGTCATTAGCTCACAGGCTCTTTTTTTGTGCTAAAGATATATTCTAAATCAACACGAAACCTATAAAAAGGGGGTGTAGTCATGAAGAGTAACTCATTAAGGATGTTCATGATTTTTGCAGCAGCCTTTGTATTCCTTTTCACCACCAATGGCCTTGCAGGGGCAGTTGACAAGATAGTAATTGGTCACCCGGCATGTCTTTCTGGAAAGTATGCAAAGGCAGGTGAACAGGCCGTAGGTGGGATAAAGGCCTGTGTTGATTGGGTAAATAATGTCTACAATGGAGTCATGGTAGCCGGAAAGAAAGCCCCACTGGAGTATAAGTACTATGACTGTGAGTCAAAAAAAGAGGCGGTCACAAGCCTTATCGCACGACTGATTGCGGCCGACAAGGTCGATGTTGTTTTTTCTCCTTACAGCTCAGGCCTTACCCTCCGAGGGGCCCCAGTTGCCGAGAGCCGTAAGATGCTTTACATGGATCATGGTGGGGCAAATGATCAGATTTTCCAGCAGGGCTTTCAATATACTGTTCAGACGATCGGGCCTGGCAGCAGTTATCACAAGGGAACCCTTGATATGATCCATTATTTCGATCCAAAGGCAAAAAAGGTTGCCCTTGCCTATGAGGATGACGAGTTTGCCAGGAGTGTGATGGGAGGAGCAGAAATACATGCAAAGAAGCTTGGATTTGATATCGTGTTTAAGAGGACCTATCCTAAAGGTGTTACCGATTTAACACCGCTGCTTTCTGCCTTGAAACCTGTGAAAGCAGATTTCATCATCGGAGGCGGCCATTTTGAGGACGGCCAGCTTTTAAACCGTCAGATGGCTGATCTTGATATTAATGTCAATGCCCTTTCTCTAATAGCCGCAGCAACCTTGCCTGCCTTCTATGATGCTCTAACCAGTATGGCAGAAGGTGTGATGGGTCCTTCTCATTGGGAATACGGGGTGAAATATTCTGCTCAGGGTGCTCAGAAGGCTGGCCTTCCCTGGATTGGCCCAAACCAGGATGAGTTCGTGAGCCTCTTTAAAAAGTCAGTAGGAAAAGATATGATCCCGGATTATCATGCTGCTGAGGCCGGAGCACAGGTTTTGGCCTATGTGAAGGCGGTGGAGATGTCTAACAGCATAGATCCCGGTGATGTCAGAAAGGCCTTGGGCGAGCTACGGTTCATGTCTTTCTATGGCGGATGGGATGTGGATGACACGGGGCTACAAGTGGGCCACTCCATGGTAGATGTACAGTGGCAAGGGGGAAAAAGGGTTATTGTATGGCCTCTTGAGGCCAAAACAGGCGACTTATATTATCCCATGCCTACCTTTGCTGAAAAGGCTAAAGGGAAAGTCGCTGTGCCGTAATACCACACAAGTACCATCTTCTAGGGATCAAATCTCCCTGATCGTGGTACATTACGGCCAATGGTCGGGGAGATTTTAGTATTTTCAAGTTTCACAAACTCGTAAAAAGTCGTATTTATTGAATCTGTCATTTCGACTGCAAGGAGAAATCTTGTATTTTCAGCATGTTATATTGATAAGATTTCTCGCTTCGCTCGCAATGACAGCTATGGCGACTTTTTACGAGACCATCAAGTTTAATGCCCCAAAGAAACGAGGATAGGGAATATGATCTTTGAACAGCTTGCAGGTAATTTGATACAAGGCTTGGTGCTTGGTGCTATCTATGGCATGGCAACCATGGGCCTGAGCTTGATTTTCGGGGTCCTCAAGGTCGTCAATGTCGGGCACGGTGCGTTTATCATGGTAGGGGCGTTTATTACGCTGTGGCTCTTCACTACCTTTGGGATTAATCCGATATTCGCAATTCCCTTTGCCTTTATCGTGGGGATGTGCTTGGGGTTCTTCTTCTATTATTCGACTATGAAGCGGCTCATCAAGGCCCCGGAACTCTCCACGTTGCTTGCCACTTTTGCAATCGGTGTATTGCTCGAAGAGATCGTGAAACTCATATTCGGCTCTGAGTTCAGGGGATATAATTGGGTTGTAGGCAAGGTAAGCCTGGGAGTCACGGTGCTGCCCATGGCAAAGATCTACGCATGTATCGGAAGCATCCTCATCGCCGTATTGCTCTATCTATGGTTCAAGAAGACAAGGGCTGGGACCGCAATGAGGAGTGTCGTCGAGGACGACGAGGGAGCAAGGGTATGCGGCGTAAATGTGGGGTGGATCTATGCCTTGAGCTTTGCAATAGGGATTGGGCTGGTGGTGGCCAGCGGTGTCCTTCTCACCATGTTTATCCCTGTTGGGATCAATCCGTATATGGGTGGGGCATATACCCTGAAGGCGTTTGTCATTGCCGTGTTGGGAGGCCTCGCATCGCCCTATGGCGCCTTTTTCGGGGGATTGGTCTTCGGGCTCATAGAAAATGGCTCCTACACATTATTCGCCCTGCTTCCGGGTGTTGAGCCGTTTGCCCTGACGAGGTTTCTTTCCTTTGTGATATTACTGCTGATACTGCTTATTCGGCCAACCGGGCTGTTGAGGGCGAAATGAAAAAACACATTGCTAAATATTATCCCTTAGTGCCTGTATTTGCGGCGTACCTCGTCATGTTCTTGATAGGCAGAAACATGTCCGGGATGTGGCAGTTAATGGGTATGCTCGCCTTTTACTGTGCCCTTGGACAGGCCTTCAATATCTTCTTGGGCATGACGGGCTATGTCGATTTTGGATATGTTGCTTTTCTCGGTGTGGGAACCTACGGGATGGCGATAGGAATTACACGGTTTGCCTCATTTGAAGGGCTTGGAATCGGCATTATCGCAATCGGGTTTCTCTTGGCATTAGCCATGGCTACCCTCTTGTCTCTGGCTGTAGGTGCCGTAGCACTCAGATTGCGAGGGGCATATTTCGCCATTGCAACCATCGGGGTCAATGAGGGGTTCAGGTATCTCATAGAGGGGGCAAGGATATGGAATGGTTCTGAAGGTATTATCTTTATGGCGGATATGAATCAGGCCTTTGGAAGAGAAATGGCAAGTGCATTATCTACCTTCTGGGCGGATGTAATGGTGTTTATCATCGCTGCCCTGGCTGCAGTTGTTACCATTTATTATATGAGGAGCAAGATTGGTTATGCCTTGACGGCAATCAGGGAAGACGAAGATGCTGCCAAGGTAATGGGAATAAATGTAACCAAATACAAGATCATAGCCTTTATCACGAGCGCGAGCTTTGCTGGATTGGTTGGAGCCTCTTCATGGGCCATAAAGACACCCTATGTGTTCCCACCCGAGGTCTTTGAAATCCATTATACCATAGAGGCCATCATCATTGTTCTCCTTGGCGGTGCTGGAACCCTCCTGGGCCCTGTGGTGGGAGGCCTCATATACGGACTTTCCAAGTATTGGCTTGCTGTCATCCTGCCGGGATTTCAACTCCTTATCTTTGCACCGCTTATCATCATTATCATTGTTGCATTTCCTGAGGGAGTTATAGGGCTCTTAAAGGCGAGAGTCAATGGAACGAAATATAAGATCATTATCGAATAGGTGAAGGGATGGCATTGCTAAAAATCGATAATGTCACGAAACGCTTTGGCGGGCTGGTGGCGGTTGACAGGGTAAGCATGGAAATCGATGAGGGTGAGCTCATCGGCATAGTGGGTCCCAACGGAAGCGGTAAGACCACCCTTTTTAATGTGATCAGTGGAGTCTACATCCCGGAAGAAGGAACGGTCACCTTCGAGGGAAAAGATATTACACGCGTACCCTCTTACAAAAGGGCCCCAATGGGATTGGGGAGAACCTTTCAGATTTCTCGGCCTTTTTCTTCTGCCAGCGTAAGGGAAAACGTAGCGATCGGGGCCATGTTCGGTACGTTGGCACATACGGTCAGCGTGGACAATGCTCTGAAGATAGCGGATCGATATATCGATTTGGTTGGTTTGAGTGCATACAGGGATAAGGCTGCCGGCACCCTGACTCCTGTCGAGAAAAAATTGATGGAGATTGCAAGGGCCTTGGCCATGAGGCCAAAACTCCTTTTGATGGATGAGGCCATGGCCGGGATGAATCCCAAGGATATCGACGATATGGTGACATTCATCAAGAAGATACGAAAGGAAGAGAAGATAGCGATAGTCTCCATGGTTGAGCACATCATGAGAGCGGTAGCCGGACTCGCCGAGAGGGTCATGGTGATGAATCAAGGCACAAAACTAATCGATGCGAAAACAGAGGAGGCCTTAACCAATCCAAGGGTGATTGAGATATATTTGGGGCATACACAGGATCAGTCCAAATGGAGATCTGAGATCTGGAAAGAGGAGAAAGATACTAATGGGTAACGTGATGTTAACGATAGAAGACCTTGAATCCGGTTATGGAGCGATGCAGGTTTTATGGAAACCGAGCCTGGAGGTCAAAAAAGGTTCCATAACCTCCCTGCTTGGTCCCAATGGGGTTGGAAAATCGACGCTGCTTCGAACCGTGTTAGGGTCTATTGAGCCTTGGGGAGGGAAGATTTTTTACGAAGATAACGAGATCACCTATTTGCCGACCCATAAAAAGGTTGATTTAGGCATTACCTTAGTCCCAGAGGGAAAACATCTCTTTACCGAGATGAATGTCCATGAAAATTTAGTTATGGGTGCCTATCGCAAGGAGGCACTCAAAAGTATGAGTGAGTCGCTTGAGCTTGTGTATGCTCTATTTCCCATATTAAAGGAACGGGATAGGCAAGGAGCCGGCACCTTGAGCGGAGGCCAGCAGCAAATGCTCACCATTGGCAGGGCACTCATGACAAAGCCGAAGCTTATCATGCTGGATGAGCCGAGTCAGGGATTAGCCCCGATACTGGTAGGAGAAATATTTGAGACAATCGGGAAATTGCAGGCCGAAGTGGGATTAACCATACTGCTTGTGGAGCAAAATGCTGATGCCTCGCTCGATGCAGCGGGATATGTCTATATCATGCATCAAGGTCAGATAAAGATTCAAGGCACATCAGAGGAGATAAAGAGCTCAACAAATATACAGACCTATCTCGGGATTTAAATAACGCTCGGTCCTGCACATTACGATAGTGCTTGTTTTCTTATTTTTGTACCAACTCCTGGTATGCCTCCTGTATTTCCTTAAATCTCTTATTCGCCAATTCCTTGAATTCATCTCCCAAATAGTTTACCTTATCCGGATGGTACTTGTTGGCCAGCTTCCTGTAGGCATTCTTGATCTCATCAATGGAGGCGCCTCTGGCAACACCCAAGACTTCATAAGGATCCATTTTTGAGAAACCCTTCCCTGCTTGGGTCTTTTGGCTATTCTCCTGAAATCCTTCCTCCTTTTGCCCCTGCCCTTCTCTATGATAGGATCTCTGGTAGTGCGTCCTCATCTTGGCAGGCCGATAGATGAAATACCAGTACAGGCCTCCTATGACGATGACGTCGTCAATGATGCCAAGAGGTCCTGCAAACCACTCGGGTATCAAATCGATTGGGCTCAACGCATAGACTATGAGCATGAGATAGATCAGGTACTTCATGGCGTTTAATTCTCGCTTAAAACGAGATCCTCGTGCCAACGCTGTTGAGGACAAAGGATGAGGGGAATTCCTCTGAAAATCTCTTGATGGCTGCCCAGCCCGTGCAGTGCATCGGGACAGTGACTTCTGGTTTGATTGCCTTAAATTCGGCAATCGTCCGCTCTACAATGGGCTCAAAGGCTGGCCCCTGGAGATGAAAACCGCCCAATACGCCATGTATTGTATTGATACCTGTGATCTTCCGGGCATACAGCATGGTGTTGATGATACCGGCATGACCGCACCCGGAGATAACCACCAATCCCTTTCCCTTAAGCTTGATCACTATAGACTGATCGTCGAGGATGTCGTCACGTTCAAGGGTACCGTTTCTCTCAACGAGGGCGTTGGGCAATCCCTTTTCAAAGTCCGTTACCCGTTCTATCTCCCCGGTGACCGCTATTGTGTCTTCAGCAATAAGCGATGGGTTCCTCCTCTCAAGCACCTCTATCCCCCTCTTCTCCATCTCATGCCGCGAGATCGTTTGGGGGAATACGAGTTTTCTCCCGTCTTCGAGTCCGAAATAACGAGGCGAGAGAAATGCATCGGGATGAAGGACTAACGGGATCGATCTGCCCAGACTCTCGGCGATGGGATACAGCGCCCCTGTATGGTCCATGTGGCCGTGGCTTAGGACAATAACCTCTACTTGCCCAAGGTCTATTTCCAGCATTTTCACATTATGGGGAAGGCCTACCTTACTGTAGCCGCAATCAAACAAGATGTGGTGTGTCCTTTCGCCTATGGCAACTGCCGCTAAAAGCGACAGACCGTGCTCTGCCAGCAACGTGTCTGCTGGGATCTCTCCACCAAGTGCCATGGGTGGTCTCCTGACCCCGGTGGAGTTCCTCAGGAGCACATCCACATAGTTATCCATAAGGGTGGTCACTACAAGTCCATCAACCTCCCTTAATCCATCCAGCACCTCATTGCTCATCACCTATCTCCTTTCCCAATAATTACTAAAGGGGCTACGATTGATCGGTACATCGCAAACAGTACTCTTCCGGGCGTTGCTTATAGCACAATGTCTGCGGTATTGCACCCGGAAGATGACCTTTCTCCACCTTATCAACGGTCTAAGGTTCATGGTTGCTCCAGGAAAAAGGATCATCCCTTTCGAAATCCGGGACCAAATGATCATCGGGTTCAAAGCTAAAGGGCTGTAAATAAAGGTTTTCAAAGCCGAGCTCCTCTGCCCTTGCTAGCACCTTTTTGTATTCTTCCGCGGTGATCTTCCTATGTATCTCATCCGGAACCGTAGTGCACGGATAGAACTGGCTCATCAAACTCACCGGGACTTGTTTTGAGAGATTGGTTGCGATCCACTCCAGTATGGCGCATGAGTCCTCGGTATACGTGGGTAAGATCAAGTGCCGGATAATCATTCCTTTCAAAGCATTTCCCTCTTCGTCAAGTTCAAGATTCCCTACTTGATCATACATCTCGAGTATAACCTCGGACGCCCTTTCGGCATAGTCTGGCGCGTTCGAGAACCTGCGGGCTATATCCTTGCTGAAATACTTAAAGTCAGGGAGGTAGATGTCAATGATTCCGGAAAGCTGCGAAATGGTCTCGTATGACTCATAGGCACTCGTATTGTACACAAGGGGTCGTTTCAGTCCGCGAGAAAAGGCAATCTTCAGCGCTTCGAGAAGGGGTAGAATAACATGAGTAGGCGTGACAAGGTTGATATTCAACGCCCCCTTTTCTTGTAACGAGATCATGCAGGAGGCTAACGCATCGATGGAGGTGACGGATCCGTGGATTTGATGACTAATCTGATAATTCTGGCAAAAGCAGCATTTCAGGTTGCATCCCGCAAAGAAGATCGCCCCCGATCCCGACGATCTGGAGCCCGTTGCTACATTTCCCCTGTAGTCGTAGTAGCCGCTTAGCGGCGGCTCTTCTCCAAAGTGGAGGCAGCTATGGGAGACTATGGGCAGCTCCCTTATGCCGCAGAATCCCCTCTCTCCCATCTGTCTGTTCACGCTACAGGCCCTTGGACAGAGATTACAGCTCGCACGGTGAGAAGCGAGCACTTTCAATGCCTTCTCGATCAGGTGTACCTT
>Ga0307435_1001338_pt1 | contig 10284 bp, 4 predicted proteins | sample SalMarWE160470MG_FD_202164 | JGI IMG/M metagenome (GOLD analysis project Ga0307435, IMG submission 202164) | Salt marsh sediment microbial communities from the Plum Island Ecosystem LTER, Massachusetts, United States - WE1604-70 | ecosystem: Environmental > Aquatic > Marine > Intertidal zone >...
CATCTGACCGTTCGCGCCGCAGGGATTGATCCTGCGACATTCGCAGATTACCCTGATTCGCCAGTTCCACACGGCCAAGACCGTGTAATCCTAGTCCTCAGCATGGCTGGTTTTGTCATCGTTGCGGTGTTCGCTTTTCTATTCGTTAGGAGATACAGCCTCTCCCATCCAGAAGCGCTAAATGATCTAGTTATCGATCGCCAAGATTTTGACACCCGGCAAGCCTCAACAGATTGGGAGGAAATTGGTTTTCACCGGCCATTAGGAGGCTTTTTGTTTGCTTTTATGCTGGGATTAGTGATGTTTGTCCCCCTTATTATCTATCAAAATCTCATTTTACCGGGCTATATCTTGCCTTCAGCCCAAGCGTTAGGTATTTGGGGACGAGTAGTTCAATTCTTTCAATTGATCTGGCTGGTTTTTGATATCGGAACGAGTTCAGCTTTTATTAAATTCTTTTCTCAATATCGGGTTCTCGAACCTCGGCAGGCTATAAAATACGGGCAGGTCTTCGTTTGGTGGCAGGCGCTATCCGGTTCTTTTCAGGTGGCTTTGGTCACCATCTTGGCTGGAATCTTTTTACCCCGCACCACCTACGCCCTCTACACCTGGAGCATCATCATCCACACACTAATCCAGGTTCCCGGTTTTTACCAAGTATTCCGCCATGCTTTGACCGCCTTACAACGCTTCGACTATGCGCAGATGCTAGATCTTGGGTTGGCTTTAGTCTTCCCCATCTTGACGCAACCCATTATCGTCACGCTGATGGTCCTTTGGGGAAAATCCCATCCAGCTTTTGGCGTACCCATGGCGGGTGTAATCGGATTGGGACTGGCAGCTTATGTAGCTGAAGCCCTCACTTTCATCTTTGGTTTTTGGCTATATCGCCGGTTAGGTTATAACAGTCGCTTATTGTTTCTGGCTCATTTCGACTGGTCCACAGTGAAGCAGGCTTTCCGCTTTGGGGTCTTCGAGATGCTGGCATCAGCTGCTTGGGGTATCGGTCAATCCGTGGAAATTCTCATTACCCAGAACAGACTGGTAAATTATGCTGAAGTATGGGGTAATTGGACCATAGCCCAGAATTTCATCTTCGCTTATCAAGTACTGCAAACACTCTTCAGTAATCTGATGCCATCGATTTCAGAGGCAATTTCTCACGGACGAAAATTTCTGAGCCAGTATTATGCAGCCTTGGCTTATAAATGGGGCGCCGTAATCAGCGCTTTTATTGGGGCTGTATTACTGGCGGTGGCAGACCGTTTCATCTTGGGGGCTACCGGGTCAGAGTTCACGCGTGCAGCAGTGTTTGCTATTCCACTAATCGTGTGGGGAGCCATTCAATACCCTTCCTGGGTGGGCGACAACGTTCAATTAGCTTCAAATCGACCTTACCTGATGTCCTTATTAGTTGCCGGCGAGCAATCAATTCGTATCCTATTGGCGTTAATCCTGGTCGAGCGTTTCCAAATCAATGGCTTGATCGCAGCTTATTTTGTGGGATTGTTATCAAAAGACTTCTTAGCTTATTTAATCAACCATCGCCTCTGTTTTCCCCAGCGCTTCTATTTCTGGCAATCTTTTGCCGCACCTGTATTCGCTGGAGCAGTTCATTATGGTTTCTTGCGTTGGTTTACCGCATTGATTTGGAAAGGAGACCAGATCACCAGCGTGTTGATATTCTTTATTGGCATCTTGCTCTCTTACCCGCTTTTCGCTTTCCTCTACGGTCTCTTTGGTGGCTGGGACGAAGGCACATTAAAAGATCTTCAACGCGCCGTTGACCTTAGCAATTTCATGCGACCATTATCGCTAATCTTCTGGAGAGCGACTTCACTGGGCGCTTCGCTGAGTCCGTTAAATGATCGATTCCCAATTGAAATCCGTCAGGCTGCTTTGCTTGAAGCCAGCGGTTTGACAGAGGAACGCGTCGAGATATAAAAGGCAGTTAAAATAGAGCCATTCTTTAGAGGGTATCAACCAGGCTGGTAAATAAAAAAATATGTCAAAGCTACATTTGATTTCACATACCCATTGGGACCGGGAATGGTATCTGACTTACCAACAGTTCCGTTTGAAATTAGTTAAACTTATCGATCTTCTATTGATCTTGCTCAAGCAGGATCCAGATTTCAAGCATTTCTTGCTGGATGGACAAACTATCGTCTTGGACGATTATCTGGAAATGCGGCCAAGCAATTTTGAGATCCTTCGTATGCATATTCTGGACGGGCGATTACTTATCGGTCCTTGGCATGTCTTGTCGGATGAATTTTTGGTCAGTCCGGAGGCAACCATTCGAAATTTACTTCAAGGTGATCGCACTGCCAGACGGTTTGGGGCAAAAATGATGGTAGGTTACATTCCTGACCCTTTCGGGCATATCAGCCAAATGCCCCAGATTCTGTTAGGGTTTGATATTCACTATGCCAGTGTACAGCGCGGCCTTTCCGATGAGCCCTGTGAGCTCTGGTGGCAGTCCCCCGATGGATCAAAAGTTCTCCTATCCTATCTACGGGATGGGTATGGCAACGCGGCAGGCCTACCGACTTTTGACCAAGAGAGATTTGTTTCTGAAGTACAGCGTTTGAGAGATTCATTGCTGCCTAATACAAATTCCAATCAATTATTGTTAATGAACGGCACCGACCACATGTTGCCATCTCTCAATCTAAGCGCATCTATTGACTATGCGAATGAACGCCTAAAAGAGGATTTTCTCCTACACTCCTCACTTCCCGAATATTTCTCTGCTATTAATAATCAACTCCTGGATGACCGTATCCCTCTCCCAAGCGTCATGGGCGAGTTGCGCTCACCCAGACGGCACCATTTGCTTCCTGGAGTACTATCGACCCGCATATGGATAAAACAACGCAACCACCACTGCGAAACCCTGCTAGAGAAGTGGGCAGAGCCCTTCAGCACCTTCGCCAACCTGCTTGAAAACCGGAAATCGGAGCAATCCGGGCTCTCACTGGATGACCGTCTCCACTCAGGGATTTTACCTGATCCGGCAGCAATCCTACGCCAGGCATGGCGGTTGTTGATGGAATGCCATCCTCACGATTCAATTTGTGGTTGTTCCATCGACCAGGTGCATCGCGAAATGGAACCTCGATTCGACCAGGTGGAACAAATCGGGGAAGAGATCACCCACCAAAGCCTGGATTATTTGAGCGAAATGATAGATACTCGAGTGAACCAAGAGCTTGCTAGCCAAAGATCAAGCGAATCCCTTGTGACCCCATCTCCCAGGTCTAATAAATTCATTGCTGCAATCGTGGTCTTCAATCCTACCGCCGGGCCAAGGACCGGCCTGGTATCGCTCGAGTTGGCCGTGCCCCCTGATGTTGAGCAATTCGAGATTATCGATGATACCGGCAATATAATGCCCGAAAATGTCTCTGGTATGCTAAGCCGAGACCTATTCAGCGCTGTTTTGGACCGCCAGGAGCTTATTAGCGTATTGGGCACGATTAATGAGGGACGTGTAGCTGGTATGGTAATCCGCGATTTTGTATTTAAACGAGATAGTAACCAGTTAGATATCAAGGTTGTGTTAGAGGATGCAGAGAAGGTTGATATCGAGAAATGGCGTAAAGGATTTCGCCAGCTGCAAGTATTTTTAGCGGATCCATCAATCGATACATTTATCGTACGTGCTCGATCGGCAACCACTAACCAGGTAGCATTTATCGCCCGTGATGCTCCAGGTTACGGCTACAAGACATTCTGGATCTCTGACCGGACGCTTCCGGTAATTACTCAGCATAAAATTCGTAAAGTAAACCGTGTCATGAAGATGCTCCTGCCAATTGCCAATAAACTTACTAATCTTGCACTATCTAAATTATCGCTGATGAGAAATCCGGAATATACACCTTTTAAAGCACCTTATATTATCGAAAATGAGTATTTATCTATGGAGGTTTCCACCAAAGACGGTACCCTAACTCTACATGATAAGAATAATGGGATAGTATACAAAGGGTTGAATCGGTTTGTGGATGGTGGCGATCGTGGGGATGAATACAATTACTGCCCGCCATTTGAAGATCGTGTGATCAAGGAAGTCCATGTGGATGAAATCCATATCCAGCGAGAACTAAGTCTGCAGGCAATCAGAATCAAATTATCCATGCAAGTACCAAAGGGTTTGCGCCCTGACCGCCGGGCGCGAGCCATCGATCAGGTATCCATCTCAATTGAGACCCACCTTTACCTATATCCGGGAGTACCGCGCTTAGACATTCACACCGAGGTTCATAACCCAGCTCGTGATCACCGGCTGCGGGTCCACTTTCCGACAAGTTTCAATTTAGGAGAGGAGCAACGTTTTGCCGATCACGATGGGCATTTTACCGTCGAACGCAGGCCCATTGGGATACCAGCCTATGATGAATCCTGGATTGAACAACCTCGACCTGAAGTACCCCAACGTATTTTCTCAGACATTTCTGATGGAAAGCATGGGTTGATGTTGGCTAACCGGGGCTTACCAGAGGTGGAAGTCTTGATGAATTCTCAAGGTAGGCCAGAGATCGCCCTAACGCTTTTACGGTGTGTTGGCTGGCTATCTCGAGAAGATTTAGCTACGCGCAAGGGACACGCCGGCCCAGAGCTGGCTACCCCTGGTGCCCAAATGATTGGTGATTGGAAGTACGATTACGCTGTGATCCCCCATGATGGCGATTGGCAAAGTAGCTATCAGGAGGCCTACGCCTTTAATGTGCCATTGCGAGCGGTTTCAACCAGCCTCCACCCCAGCCTTCTACCGAGGAAATCATCTCTAGTCCAGATCACTCCGAGGGAATTTATCATCAGCAGCATAAAAACCGCTGAAATCGGGCATGGTTGGATCTTACGAGGTTACAACATCAGTCCGGATTCAATACAGGTTCGAATTAAACCATTATTACACTTTGATAGAGCGGATAAAGTGAACCTGGCAGAAGATCTGATTCATAAACTGGAAATTAATCAGCAAGGGGAAATTGATGTGCCGGTCCGGGCAAAGGAAATCCTCACGGTAAAATTGTGGTGACGTGATTCAACTTAAAAATAAGATGACTAAACTAAAGTGGTGGCAAACAGCCATCTTCTACCAGATATACCCCCGCAGCTTCTATGACTCAAATGGCGATGGAATCGGCGACTTAAGAGGCATTATTGCACGGCTTGATTACTTAAAACAACTCGGGGTCGACGCTATCTGGCTATCGCCTCATTACCCCTCGCCCATGTTTGATTGCGGATACGATATAGCAGATTACACTGCTGTTGCGCCAGAATACGGTTCCTTAGATGATTTTGTCGCCTTGTTGGAAAATGCGCACCAACGGGGGTTACGAGTCATTACTGACCTGGTGCTTAACCATACCTCCCACCTGCATCCCTGGTTCCTCGAATCCCGTTCCAGCCGTATGAATCCGAAGCGAGATTGGTATGTATGGCGAGATGGGATCGATCAGAAGCCGCCTAATAACTGGAATTCAACCTTCGGAGACTCAGCCTGGGAATATGATATGGTTACCGGACAGTATTACTACCACTTTTTCTTCAAGGAACAGCCGGACCTCAACTGGCGTAACCCGGAGGTCAAGGAAGTCATGTTCGAGGTCGTGCGCTTTTGGCTGGATCTGGGTGTGGATGGTTTTCGATTGGACGCCATTGAAACCATCTTTGAGCATCCAGAGATGCCCAATCATTCTGCAAAATTTTCAGAGACCCAGCTTTACAGTTTTGCACGCAGTATCAAAAATGAAGCAGAGTTGGAGCGCTGGCAAAAAGACATTCAAGAGATGTATGGTTATCAGGTTTACCAATCCGGAATCCACACATTGATGCAAGAGTTACGCGCCCTGGTAGATGAATATGGCGACCGCATTTTAGTGGGAGAAACCGATAGGATTGCTTATTATGGGAACGGAACCAACGAGTTACATTTGGTATTTAATTTTCCTTTGGTCCGGGCTAAAAGCCTTACTCCAGAATTGATCCGTGCCAATCAAACTTCCAGGATAGCAGCCTTGCCCCATCTGGCTTGGCCTGGCAATACCCTCGGAAACCATGACACCTCCAGGGTTTTTTCTCATTATGGAGATGGGGAAAATGATCAGGCGCTAGCCCATCTTTCCCTGGCGCTCATGCTAACTTTGCGTGGCACACCCTTTTTATACTATGGGGAAGAGATCTGTATGGCCGATTTGATCCTGCAAAACCTATCCCAATTTAAAGACCAATTGGGTAAATGGGCATTTCAGCTCGAAGTTGAACAGCTGCATACACCCCCAGATCAGGCTATGAAAACCGCCTCCCTATACGGGCGGGATAAATGCCGCACACCCATGCAGTGGAATCAAGCGCCTAACGCTGGTTTTTGCCCTGAAGGAGTAGAAACATGGCTGCCGGTCAATCCTAATTACTTACAAGGCGTAAATGTGTTTGACCAGGAAAATGACCCCCATTCATCACTCAACTTTTATCGCAACTTGCTGCGATTACGGAAAAGGACGCCCGCCCTCATTGCTGGAGATTACCGGCCTCTCCATCCAGAATCAAAAGAATATTTCGCCTTCCTGCGTTCCGATAACGCCCATAATCAAACATGCCTGGTAATCCTTAATTTTTCGTCTAAGACCCATACACTCAGGTTTTACAATTTACAGGAAAGCGTAAAGGTTTTGTTCTCAAACCGAGATCGAGAAGTGCAAACGGATAATCTTTCCGGTTTGAAGGTTTATCCTTTCGAGATTTTTATAGGTGAGGTACTTATGAGCCCCTCTCAACAACCAGAAGAAAATAAAGCGAGTAAACGCTAATATTTTATGAAGATCAGTGATCCAAAGTGGTGGGTGTTGATCGCAGTTGGAACGGGAACTTTTATGTCAGCCCTGGATACCAGTGTGGTAAATGTTGTCCTACCAGTCCTCCGACAGACTTTCGGAAGCGATATTGCCACAGTCGAATGGGTCGTTACCGTCTACCTGCTAGTAGTAGCCGGGCTGATGTTGAGCTTTGGACGACTCGGCGATTTGCGCGGTCATAAGCCTCTTTACTTGCTGGGATTTGTTATTTTCGTGCTCGGCTCTGCCATGTGTGGTCTGGCTCCGTCTGCCCAGGCATTGATTTCCTTCCGGGGGTTTCAAGCTCTGGGAGCCGCCATGCTGGCAGCCAACTCCCCAGCCATTTTAACCAAGAACTTTCCCGATTCCCAGCGCGGCCAGGCTTTAGGATTGCAAGCCACTATGACTTATCTGGGGTTGACCGTAGCGCCCTCCCTAGGAGGCTGGCTGACTGACCAGCTCGGATGGCGGTCCGTTTTTTATATCAACGTCCCAGTAGGATCTCTGGCGCTTTGGCTCAGCTGGCGGTTCATCCCACGGGATACACCCTCTAGAACAGTGGGGCGCTTTGATCTGGCAGGCGCCTTTATCTTCATGGCAGGATTAGTATCCCTCTTGCTCGGTTTAAACCAAGGGCACAGCTGGGGATGGACATCCCCTGCAATCATCAGTTTACTGGTCGTCTCTGCCGCATTATTGACGATTTTTGTAGGGCTTGAAATTCGTAGCTCCCATCCTATGCTCGATCTGAGCCTTTTTCGAGAACGGGTTTTTTCCGCCTCGGCAGCCAGCGCCGTGTTGAATTACATCTGTGTGTTCAGCATCCTCTTCCTGATGCCCTTCTACTTACTACAGGGGAAGCAGCTTAATCCCTCCGCAGCTGGCCTGGTACTAACCGCTCAACCGATCATCATGGCGATCGTTGCCCCCATCAGCGGAACGCTATCTGATCGGATCGGAGTGCAGCTGCCAAGCATCTTTGGAATGGCGATACTTGGGATCGGACTTTTCATGCTTTCACGCCTGGGAGCTCACTCATCAATGCTTCAAGCAGCTTTGGCCTTGGGAATAGCAGGGCTGGGTACGGGAACTTTTATTTCCCCAAACAACAGCGCCTTGATGGGTTCAGCCCCAAAAAACCGCCAGGGTATCGCAGCCGGTGTATTGGCGACCTCTCGTTCAGTCGGTATGGTGCTGGGGATTGGGCTAGCCGGTGCAATTTTCACCACGGTGATGGCTCAAAGTCAGATCACTCAAACTGGAGATCTTTTATTCAAAGGCATCCATATCAGTTTCCTGGCAGCCACGAGCTTTGCAGCTCTTGGTGTGCTGACCTCTGCAGTACGCCGGCCACAAGCCGATTAATATAGTAGTAGTTACGCAGTTCAGGGGAAAATCGAGGGTGTTTGGGCGGGCGTTGCCCAAACACCCCCATCCTCCCACCAACTGCGTAAGTCATATATAGATTAGGAGGAGATTTCTTATGAAGCGTTATAGTGTAAAACCTGGGTCACGAATCGATTTGAGTACATACGATCCAAAGGATAAAAGCACTTTTGCAGATGGGAAAAAAGAAGCGAAAAAGCGTCTTATCGAGCTCAATCAAGAGATGGGAGCGCTCCAGGAACTGCTTTATGCAGAACACAAACACAAGATTTTGATCGTTCTCCAAGCCATGGATACCGGCGGCAAAGATGGAACCATCCGCCACGTATTCGAAGGGGTAAATCCCCAAGGAGTTCGTGTGGTAAGTTTCAAGGTCCCTACACCTGAAGAATTAGACCATGATTATATATGGCGAGTCCACAAACAAACTCCCGCGAAGGGAGAGGTGGTCATCTTCAACCGCAGCCATTACGAGGATGTCTTAGTGGTACGAGTTCACCAGCTGGTTCCGGAAGAAGTCTGGTCTAAGCGCTACAAACAAATCAATGAGTTTGAACACATGCTGGTAGAAGAAGGCACTACCATTTTGAAATTCTTCTTACATATCAGTCCGGAAGAACAGAAAGCACGCTTGCAAGCCCGGTTGGAAGAACCTAGCAAGCACTGGAAGTTCAACCTTGATGATCTTAAAGAGCGAAAGCTATGGCCCCAATACATGCAGGCTTATCAGGACGTCTTGAATCAAACCAGCACTGAATGGGCGCCTTGGTATATCGTCCCGGCAGACCGCAAATGGTACCGGAACCTGGTGATCGCTAGACTGATCGTTGAAACCCTTGAAGGTCTAAAGATGAAATATCCTCAGGGGGAGGCTGCCCTTGACCAAGTGGTAATCGAATAGCTCTTGGGTTTGAAGTATCCCGGGTATGAAAATCCTTGTATTTCTAAGTCTTCACAAGAGAAATACAAAATGAGACGATTCAATGATCAGCTCCTGAGATCACTCATTTTAAAGACCCCAATTAAGCCAAGCCAAATGCATGTCACCAGGGCCATCGGATTTATTATGGCAGAGGATGGAGATGGATCATATCCGCCTTCTAGATTATCCATTCCTGGAGGCTCACTAGGCAAGCTGGTCCAGCTCGGTTTGGTCGCCTGTCCCTGAGTTGGCACAACCATCGTCTTTAGGAGAGGGACGCCAGTTGGTTCCGTATTCTTGAATCCTGTGACAATCAAAGTGGGTGTACTGGCTGCAGCTTCCCCAAATGATGAAATTGTGGTCGGAGTAATCCTTAAACGCGCAGGAGGAAAGGGTGTATATCTCGAGGTTGAAATCAGGGTAATCAGCAGAGTTGGTCTGAGTGTGGTTGTAGCAGTTGGGGTTTGACTCGGGGTGGATGTGGTTAAAGGAGTTGAAGTCTGATAAGGGGTAGGTGTAATTCCCCGATTTGCCAGGGAAAGGGGCGACAACTCTGTCTGAAAGCTCGTGTTCGCTTTTTTCGATTGGTTTGTTCCGCAAGTATTTCGCACAGATTCATCTATGATGATATTGTACAAGGTACCAGACTGCCAGTAAGGATCAGATCTATCGAAGATTATGGTCACAGAGTAATTTGAGGGGTTGTAGCTGATGGCAAGAATGCCAATTTCTTTATTCTGGTCCATGTTTCTTAAATGATAATGCTTGGCCTTCTCTATGCTCTCACCCCCACCATCGTTCAACATAGGTTGGTTGAAATATATGACTAAGTTGTCTAAAGTCATGGATACCCCTAAAGCACCGTTATTGGGATCCACGTCCTTTACAAATCCATCCGGTAAAACTCCATCTACCGGTAAGATTGGATCGCTACAACCCGGTGTGGCTGTGGGGGTTGGGGTATCGTCCGCAGTGGCCGTAGGTGTTACGGTATTTGTTGCAGTCGGGGTTGGAGTGTTGGTCGATGTGGGTGTGGTCGTGGGTGTATCAGAAGGTGTGGCTGTATAGGTCGAGGTCGGTGTTGGTGTACTTGTCGACGTGGGAGTGAGCGTGTCCGTGGGTGTA
>Ga0307435_1001352_pt1 | contig 10245 bp, 6 predicted proteins | sample SalMarWE160470MG_FD_202164 | JGI IMG/M metagenome (GOLD analysis project Ga0307435, IMG submission 202164) | Salt marsh sediment microbial communities from the Plum Island Ecosystem LTER, Massachusetts, United States - WE1604-70 | ecosystem: Environmental > Aquatic > Marine > Intertidal zone >...
GCCTGTATAATCCATGCGGATTCCGACTGATAAAACAACGCGAAGAACATGGATACAAACAGAAAGATTATGGAGAGCCTGCCCAGTGTCCTGACTCCCTGCTTATCAAGCGTTTCTCGCCAGCCGATCTTGCCGGCGGGAGGGATGTGCACAAGCTTGTATCGGCCCAGCCAGTAAGAGACCATCGCGATAAGCATGAAAGCTCCGGGCACGCCGAACCCAACGGCAGGACCATACTTATCCAGCAGTTCCGGACATTTATACGTTGAGATGGCGGCGCCTAAATTGACCGAGAAGTAAAACCAGCCGTAGAATTTCGTTAACAAGTGTTTGTTAGAGGCCCCAAACTGATCTCCTACATTGGCCGACAAACATGGCTTGATAATCCCAGAGGCCATTGCAATCAGTGCCAGCCCCCCAAACAAGCCCAGGCGGGTGTGATCCAGCGCTAATATTACAAATCCGACACAGTAAACCATCGAGAACCAGATAATGGTCTTAAACTTGCCAAGCCAGACATCTGAAATCACAGCACCGATCAATGGCATGAAATAGACCGCGGAGGTAAACCAGTGGAACCACGCCTTGGCGGGCTCTTCGGCCATGACAGCCAGCGTTCCGTTGGCCCCCATGAGATTTCTGGTCATGAACACGACGAGTATGGAGCTCATACCGTAAAACGCGAAACGCTCAGATGCTTCAGTGCTGAGGATACACGGCATGCCTGGGGGCATTTTTTTCGATGGGATTGGTGCGGTCAGGTACTTACTCTTTGCCATAATAAATTACGCCCCTTATTTTACCCAGTGAAATATTCTCTGTCGAATTTCGTGACAACAATTCTGTAGTTCCTTATCATTGCAATCGCAGTATAATACCCGCATTGTTACTCGGTATCAAAGAAGAAATGAAGTTATGTGAAAATATCAAAAGATTCAGAAATTAGGCTTCGACTTCCAGAACCTGCTTGATTTCAATATGTACAGGTGATAATATCCCCACGAAAGAACATAGGTTAGAAAGGAGCATAAAGCAATGAAAACTTTATCAAATCTTGTTATGATGCTGGCAATTAGTGTTATTGTGTTCGGTTGTGCACCTAACGAAATGGATAAGGAGAAAGAGTTGGAGAAGTTCATCACCGCACATGTGCAAAAAATCAAACCTATGGAGAAAGAAACCAATCTCGCCTGGTGGGACGCGGCCGTCAGCGGCAAAGCCGAGGATTATGATAAAGTCAGCAAACTGACCCTAAAGATACGCCGCGTTTACAGCGATACGAAAGAGTTTGCTTTCCTTAAAGATATGAAGGAATCCGGTCAAATAAAAAATGCGGTGCTGGCACGGCAATTGGAAGTATTATACAACGCGTACCTGAGAAACCAGATAGAACCCGAACTGCTAAAACAAATCGTTGACTTGAGTACAGAAATTGAAAAGAACTTCAGCACTTTTCGCGGCACCATTGAAGGGAAAAAGGTCACCGATAATGAGATTAAGGAAATCCTGAAAACAGAGACGGATTCGGCCAGGAGAAAACTTGCGTGGCTGGCCGGCAAGCAGGTGGGGGTCGAGGTCGCAGATGATATAATTCGGCTGGTCAAGTTACGAAATAAAGCGGCCCGCAAGCTTGGTTTTGACAATTATCACACTATGTCACTAACCACCGGTGAGCAGAATGTCGAAGAGCTGGACCGGATTTTCAATGAATTATACGAATTGACCAATGAGCCGTTCGCTGAATTAAAAGCTGATTTGGACCGGATGTTGGCAGCCAAGTGCGGCATCGCCGTTACGGAGCTTAAGCCCTGGCATTACCACGACCCATTCTTTCAGGAAACCCCAATGGTATACGAGCTGGATTTAGATACCTATTACAAAGACAAGAATGTCAAGGAATTGGGAGCGAGCTTTTATGCCGGTATCGGATTGGGCGTGGAATCTGTGCTTGCCAACAGCGACTTGTACGAGCGTGAGGGCAAGAATCCCCATGCCTTTTGCACGGATATAGATAAAGAAGGTGACGTCCGTATTCTATGTAATCTCAAGAATAATGAGGCGTGGATGGAGACTCTACTGCACGAATTAGGCCATGCCGTTTACGATAAATACAAGGATCCAAAAGTGCCATATCTTCTCAGAGAGCCGGCGCACACCTTCACAACGGAAGCCATCGCAATGTTCTTCGGTCGATTAAGCCGCAATCCCGCCTGGATGCAGCAGATGTTGAAGCTGTCGGATGAACAGCGGGTGGAAGTCGAAAAAGTAAGCGGCAAATACGCACAGCTTAAACAGCTCATTTTTGCCCGCTGGGCAATGGTTATGTATGATTTTGAAAAGCAGCTTTACGCAAATCCAGAGCAGGACCTGAATTCCCTCTGGTGGCAAACGGTTGAGAAGTACCAGCTTGTGAAAAAACCACCGGGACGAAATGAACCCGATTGGGCCGCCAAAATTCATTTCACCGCCGCGCCCTGCTATTATCATAACTATATGTTAGGTGAATTGTTCGCCTCTCAGCTGCACCACTATATTGTACAGAAAATTCTAAAGCTCGAATCGGATGACAACGTCAGCTATGTTGGTCAAAGCAAAGCCGGCGATTTTCTGGCCGAGAAAGTATTCGAAGCAGGAAATCTTTATCATTGGAATAAGATGATCGAACGGGCAACAGGTGAAAAACTGACGCCGAAGTATTTCGTCAGCCAGTTCGTAGAATGATTAACAGAATATCGCTCTTTTTTCGAATTTCCAGGGAATGGATAGATTATGAATTTAGAAGAAAAGTCGTTACCTGAAATTACAATTAAAGCGGTTGTTTTGGGAGTCTTGCTCTCGATGATCCTCGCGGCGGCAAATGCCTATCTTGGATTGTTTGCAGGCATGACGGTCTCGGCGTCTATACCGGCTGCGGTGGTCTCGATGGGGATATTAAGGTGGTTTCGACGCAGCAATATCCTCGAAAATAACATCGTCCAAACCGCCGCCTCCGCAGGGGAATCACTGGCCGCAGGCGTGATATTCACGATACCGGCCCTCGTCATCCTTGGCTTCTGGGACGATTTCGGTGGTATGAACTACGTGTGGATCACTATCATTGCCGCATTCGGCGGGCTGCTCGGCGTCTTGTTCACAATTCCCCTGAGACGCTCTCTCATCGTTGAAGGCGATTTGCAGTTCCCCGAAGGCATCGCAACGGCTGAAGTGCTTGAGACAGGCCAGGAAGGCGGCAAGGGCGTTTGGATCATTGCGAAAGCGGCCCTTGCAGGCGCCCTGTTCAAGGTCGGAGCAAAAGGCATCGGCCTATGGCCTGAAGTTCTCGAAGGCGCCAGGGGCATCAAAAGAACACTTCTTTACGGCGGCTCCAATCTCAGCCCCGCGCTTCTGTCGGTCGGATACATCGTCGGCCTCAACATCGCCGTCCTCATCTTCCTCGGTGGTGTGTGCAACTGGTATATTGCTATACCCATCTGTGCGCGAATCAGCGATTGGGCGGTTTATCCGGACACCCATCAATTGGCGGGCCAAGCGATGTCTGCCGTCGACTACGCCGGTTATATATGGTCCACAAAAACACGGTATCTCGGTGTCGGGGCCATGCTCATCGGGGGCCTCTGGACAATCTTCAAAATGCGAAGGTCCATCGTCAGCGGCATAAGGAGCGGGCTGGAAGCCTACCGCACCATCGGTAAGGGGCAAAGAGAAATCGAAAGAACGGAAAAAGACATGTCAATGAAATGGGTGCTCATACTCATCATCGCCTCCATTGTCCCTCTGTTTATGGTCTATCAATACTTTGTTAATGATATCACAATCTCTCTGCCGATGGCCGTTGTCATGCTCGTTGCAGGCTTTGTATTCTCCGCTGTTGCGGGCTACATGGCCGGCCTGGTCGGCTCATCCAACAACCCCATCTCCGGAATCACCATCGCCACGATTGTCGTCTCCTCGCTGTTGCTGGTTCTGCTCATGGGCAAAGGCGCAGAAGGAGGCCCGGCCGCCGCCATCATCATCGGCTCGGTTGTTTGCTGCGCCGCCGCTATCGCAGGCGACAACATGCAGGACTTAAAAGCCGGCCGAATCGTCGGCGCAACACCCTGGAAACAACAGGTTATGCAAATCGTCGGTACGCTCTCCGGCGCGATAGTCATCGCACCGGTGCTTATGCTCCTCCACAAAGCCTACGGCTTCAGGGATCAGGAAGGTGCAGGCAAGGACGCTCTCGCAGCCGTCCAGGCCAATCTCATGGCCTCCGTCTCCCAGGGCGTCTTCAAAGGAAACATGCCCTGGAACTATGCCTTCATCGGCATGGGTGTTGCAATCGCAATCATAGCCCTTGACCTGGTCCTTGAAGCAAACAAGAGCACCTTCCGCACACCGGTGCTGGCCGTTGCCATCGGCTTTTACCTTCCTCTGGAACTATCGGTGCCCATCTTTGCCGGCGGAATCATCCATTGGGTCATACAGCGTTTCCACAAACGACGGGCGACGCCCGCCGAGCAAGTTGAAAAATCCTCCCGGAACGGCCTGCTCTTTGCCTCCGGCCTTATCACAGGTGAAGCCCTGATGGGTATTGTACTGGCAATCCCTATCGTAATCCTCAAGCGGTATGAAATCGTGCTGCCGTATCTGGAACATGTCTACAAACGTACTCTCCCATACGGCGGCGTTATTGGAACGATTTTGCTGTTGGCCGTGGCCTACTGGCTGTATCGGACCGCGAGGGGAAATACCCCTGCCGCCAAAATGCCGACCGGCTAATTCCCTGAGTGCACCTTCATTGGCCTCAATGAATTATCAACTGACTGCAGACGTGCTCAAACTAACCGTCTCAGCCATCCGCAGAAAAGATTTTTTATATAAAAACAGGTACTTCATCCGTTATATATATAGACGATCGTCGGTTTCGAAACTACTTAGGCAGGCCTTAAATGCTGGAAGACAAGCTGCTTGTTATGAAATGCAAGCGCGGCAGCAAGGATGCAATGCGCCGCATCTACGAGAAGTACAAGGATTATTTGCTGACGCTGGCAAGAGCCCTGTTGAATGAAAAGGCGGCGGCTGAAGATGTTGTGCACGATGTCTTTGTTTGTTTTGCACAGTCGGTCGATAAGTTCCAACTGACCGGAAGTCTCAAAGGCTACCTGGCAACCTGCGTGCGTAATCTTGCCATCGACACAATACGGTTAAGAAAACAACATGTCCAAAACCTGTACGCGCAGAACGAAGCCAGGGCAGATTCGGACAGCCCGGAACAGTATGTAATGGAAGAAGAAGAGTTGACGCAATTGAGGCAAGCCTTAAGCCAATTGCCGCATGAGCAGCGGGAAGCCGTTGTGCTACATCTTAAAGGTGGGATGAAATTCAAAAAATTAGCCAAATTGCAGGGTGTCACTATCAGCACTATTCACGGCCGGTACCGTTACGGATTGTATAAACTACGGTCTTTATTAAATCGTGAGAAACCAAAATGAAATCGTTAAAACATGTCGAGAATTTAATAAGCGATTTACAGGATACAACAAGCAATGAAATGGATAAGAGGGTCCTCAGGGATACCCTGCGGACACTGGAGATATCCCGGGAAAAATCGGCCGCTTCAACAACTAATAAAATCCAAACATATGCATTAGCGGCGGCTGGAGTGATTATCGTTGCGATTTTGATTGGAATTACTATTTTTTCAGGTCCGGAAAAACAACCGGGCAAAAAAATCACACAGAGCCAAAAAGTACTCCCTGAAAAAGATATTAGTGTAACGAAGACAATAGACAAAGCAGATACAAAGACCGAGGTTGAAGGAGCAAAGAGCAAGCTTAATGTGGAATTAGCAAGTATCGAGCAGATGTTCAAAGCCCGTAACGTAGAAGGTTTAATAACAATGCTTGCGGAAGGTGAATACAAAAGTAAGGTGGCAGCAGCCAACTATCTGGCAAAGATGGGAGCGGTACAAGCCCTTGAGCCATTAGAGAAAACAAGAGCCGAGTATGGCACATATAACAGGAACAACCCATTTGCGCGGGCGGTTGAGACAATTAAAAGCCGTGTTGCGGCCAAGGTGGACGAAAGCAGCACAATAACTGAAATACCAAAAGCGGATACTACTATAGTCACAGCCGAAAAAATTATAGGCCCTCCCCCGATGCACACAACAATAAGAGGAGGGAATGTGGACCGTGGCAGGTCGGAGTTGGGCGAACCATCGGCAGGGCTGGTAAGGTCTTTTCAAGAAACTGAGGCCAAAGAGGCAGCCGACGGTTATCCAATAAAGGGAGGCGGCAATTCAATAGCGGAAGTAGTGCCGACAAGCCTGATTCAAAATCTTGTTCTTTATTATCCATTCAACATCGCTGATGACCCAAATACTGCCGCCGACATTTCAGGAAACAACTTACACGGGCAAGTGCATGGAGCCAAATACGCACAAGACGAGATACTCAGTGGGACGATGTCTTTTGACGGCCAAGATGATTACATAAGCATACCAGACATTTATCTGGAGGGATTTACTATTGCGGCGTGGGTGAGAACACCAGAAGCTGGTTCGATGAATAACCGGCGCATATTTACGCTGTATGACGAAGGACACTGCTACGCGGTCGAGGGCAACACAAGAGGGGGAATATCCGTGGGTGCAGAAAAAATGGAGGTGGATGATACAACAACGATGCTTATGGGAGGCGAGACTGATACGACAGCATCCACCGACGCAGAAGACGCTAACAGAATATCATCAGAGTCCGAGTGGTCGCGATCAAACTGGGCCGAGGGTGCTCAGTTCAGCGACTACGACTGGCGGCTTAAACCTGATGCGTGGACACACATAACCGTCACTTATGATGGCGTTACAGGCAGGATTTACCGCAACGGCAGGCTGAGAGAGCAAGGACACATACCCGCAGAGGGATTTACAGGAACAGCTTACATCGGCGGTATTGACAGGCATAACGGCGGCTTCTGGCGGGGGATGATTGACGAGGTGGCGCTTTTTAACCGGGCACTTACCGAAGAAGAGGTCGGGCAGCTTTATCTTCTGACCGGCGAAATGGTCGCTACCGGTCCAACCTTAACTGAAGGCGTATCGGGCAACGGCTATTATTTCGATGCAGACCGGGATTATATTGATGTCGGTACCATATCGGGCCTGGGCGTGGAACAGACTAAAATGTTATGGATAAATATGGAAGCCTCTCCGTTGACACATGAAATGTACCTGCTCGATGAAGGCGGCAACAATAACTGGATTGAATTATTCGATTCAGATGGCAATGGCGTCCCGGAGGTCAGGGCAGGCTTTGACGAAGAGAATTACTTCGACAGTGAAGGCGAGATAGTGCAAGGGTACTGGTGTCATATTGCGGTTGTCAGTAAGGCTTCCGGAGAAATAGAAATTTACATTAACGGTGTTTTGGACAGCTCGGTGGCCAACCTTTCCGCTACCAACAAACCAGAAACAATAGTAATTGGCGGACAGTCGGCGGGTTTTAAAGGCATAATCGACGAAGTTGCTATTTTCAACAGGGCCTTATCCGATTATGAAATCCAGCAGGTATATAAGAATGTCGGCAGATTGAGCGGCAATGAGCCGGGACTATCAGGATACTGGAACTTTGACGCCGATGAAGGGGACATCGTAAAGGACGGCAGCCCTTATAACAACAACGGCAAGCTCAGTGACATATGATAACCAAGCCCTGCAAATAGCAAATCGCGTATCGCAAATTGCAAATTGCTTTTATGATTTGCGACAAGCTATTTGCGATAAGCGACTGCATCGCCCTCCATATCGCCCGCCCTATCCATAACCAGAGCGATAAAATGACCCCTGCCCACAATATAAAGGACGGTGTAGTTTCTATTATCCGATGGTGACAAATGCTTATATCGGCGGGTACAATGGTCATAGCGGACAACAGCTATAATTTCGCATCCAGACTGCGCAGTCAACTTAGATATTGACACAGAAACGACAAGTAAGTAGAATTTGGTTGTGTTTAGTCGAGAACAACTTGGGAATTCCATTTGAGAAATCCCGGCATTTTCTGTCAACCAATGGAGGCCGCTTATGGCATTACACACGGTAATTCATATCTTAACAGTAACATTGGCATTAACACAGGTATCGCACCCTGCCTCAGACATTGAGGATATGGCTAAACTGATACCCGGACGAACAGCGGCACAAAACGCCCTGTGGAGTGAAAACCCGCTCAGCGCTCGGTTCAACTCATCAAAACGCGTAGTCGTGGCTGAAATAAAAGGCCCGGCGGTCATTACAATGATACACTTTGCTATGCCCGCCGTGCTGAAGCTGAATCGCGACCTGCTGCTGAAGATGTACTGGGATTCAGAGAGCGAGCCAAGCGTGGACTGTCCGCTGGTAGATTTCTTCTGCGACCCGGCCGGCCTGCGGGAGCAGGTGAACACAGCGATTGTGAATAAGCGCCGTGGATTTAATGCGTATTTCCCGATGCCGTTTCGCAAGTCAGCCAAGATCGTGCTGGTCTATGATGGGCCGGTCGAGCCGGGCAGCGAACTTTGGAAAATTATGCCCTGCTACAGCTATGTTATGTACCGCCAAGTGGACAGGATTGCCGAAGACCTCGGATACTTTCACGCCCATTGGCGGCAGGAAGCCCTTTTGCTTGGCAAGCGCGATTACACGGCCTTGGAAGCCAAGGGCAAGGGCAAGTTCGTCGGCTGGAACGTAACGGTACGCAGGCCCGGCCGAGCGGGGTATCCGGTGGATGAAAATGAAAAGTTTTACATCGACGGTGAAAAAGTCCCATCCATCGAGTTTCAGGGCATCGAAGACTCATTCGGATTCAGTTGGGGGTATCCCGAAACAGAGAGCGAGTTTGCCTTGACCGGATATTTCCCATTCTTAAAAGGGGCGCTTGGTTATCGCTTCTTTATCAACGATGCCATCAGCTTTGAGAAATCTTTGCGTGTGGAGATTGGTTTCGGGGAGAACGAAAATCCGATCTTTCACAGTGAGTTCAGCAAGCCCGGCAGCACGCTGCAGTTGTCAAGTGTTGTGTATTGGTACCAGTTGGAACCTCATCTGCCCCTGCCGGCTATGCCCCCTGCGCCCGAGCGTGCGCCGGCACCTGAGGAACCTTTTTGGCCTGACAAAGAAAAACTACCCACAACTGAAGCCCTGAAGGAACGTGGTGTTCGCCTTTATATGTTATGTGGACGTCCCGAGCGGGAAATTATTTATGCTGAATCCGGGTTTTCCGCGGCGGCTAAAACAGGATATACGTTTGATGGCTGGGGTCTTCCGGTATATCACTGTCGGGCCGACGACCAGGAGCTGCAAATCGAGCTGACAGTGCCGGAGAGAACGCGGGGAACAGTACGGCTGTATGTGATTGACCCGGATGACTTTGAAGGCGGGCGCAAACAAACGGTTAGAGTAGCCGGCAAATCGCTGGGCCTGGTCGAAGGCTTCCAGGAAGGCCGATGGCTCGAACAGCAAATCACCCCTAACGAATCGGCCGACGGCAAGGTTCTCATCCAGGCTCGCAATGCCAGGCAGGGCTCCAACGCTGTGATTTCTATCATTGAATGGATAGAAAGGAACTGAATCGCGCCACAGGCCAAACAAATTATTATATCCAGCTTTTACAGGGAAAATATCAGGAGATGAAAACTATGAGAAAACCCGCCTTTTTGAAAATTACTTTGCTGCTTTTCGTTATTTTATTATCCGGCTTTGTTTTTTGCCCTTCCTGTCAGGCGGCACTTAAAGCCGGTTGTGCCAGAGTCGATATTACTCCACCCGTCGGGGTTTGGCTTTCAGGCTATAGCAGCCGAAACAAACCAAGTGAGCAAATATCCGATGAACTTTACGCTAAAGCTCTTGTACTTGACGACGGTCAAAACAAAATAGCAATCGTTTCGGCTGATTTATTGTGGGTGCCCTTGGAGATTACCGCTGAGGTGCGAGGGATAGTAAAGCAAAAAATCGGTGTCCCTGAAAGCAATGTCCTGATTTGTGCGACACATACCCACTTCGGGCCCAAGGTAGAAAAGATAAGAAAAGACTGGCCCGATACACCCGCCTCTAAAGTCGACAAAGCCTATGTTCAAAAGCTTACAAAAAGGATTGCTGAGTCGATATTAACCGCCGCCAAAAATACCAGGCCGGTAAAGCTGGGCGTAGTAAAAGGTGAAATTTCCGAAATCGTTTATAACCGGAGGACAAAAAAGCCCGATGGTTCGGTGGCAATGACCTTCCGG
>Ga0307435_1001355_pt1 | contig 10238 bp, 7 predicted proteins | sample SalMarWE160470MG_FD_202164 | JGI IMG/M metagenome (GOLD analysis project Ga0307435, IMG submission 202164) | Salt marsh sediment microbial communities from the Plum Island Ecosystem LTER, Massachusetts, United States - WE1604-70 | ecosystem: Environmental > Aquatic > Marine > Intertidal zone >...
TGAGATATATCCGGATCTGTCGCTTTAATTGTTCCAAAGGTAACTCCTGTTTGCAGGTTATCCGGGATAAGGAAGTTTTTATTTTCAACAACCGGCGGGTCATTTGCTGCTGCTACTTCCGGATTAAATAAACTGTATATATTATCTAATGTGACTTCATCCTCGCCAATAAAGAAAACAAGTTGTCCGTTCCAGGAAAGGTAATTTGAACCGTATTCTACTTCAGTACCTTCAGCTGCATCATAAGTAAATACTACATTTTTACTATCCGGGTCATAATTTTTATTATTAATTATCAGCGACTGTATGACTAAATTTCTGTCTTCGTCACTTGAGATATACTTGTCATTATCAAAAACTATATAAATAGTATCATCATCATTGATTTCATAATCCGGTTCAAATGAATATGTTTGTACATCAGAAGTAACAAATGTTTCACCAACATACTTATTATTAACAAGTAATTTGAAATGAGCATTTTCACCATCTGCTTCAGTGCCGTATGCTTTGACTTTGATTGTTCCGCTGGTATCCTGGGGAACTTCAGGTAAAACCGTTTGCTTTACATCATGACCAGGCAATAATAACACTCTGCCCTTTGGGCTTAAAGTATTTCCTCTGGGTACATTAACAGCATCTGTATAATTAAAAGCAATAAAATCATCAACATCCATCCATTCATCTCTTTGTGCCCTCCAATTATCATCACCTCCTCCAAAGAATGAAGTAATCTCCAATACATTTATTTTTATACTTTCTAAATTTCTGAAACGCATATTACCCATCTGACAAACTAATTTGCCGTCTATAAATCCTTCCAGGATACCATCATTATTCCCACCATTTTCATTAAGAGTATTCATAACCATTCTAATAGTAACCGTATACCATTTACCTGATTCTAAACTATAATTCCATGCTTCACTATTGCCATAATAATGATCCTGATCCTGGTGATAGTAATAAAATGTTGGTTTGTTTTCTCTCCACATTAATAATACCATTGCCCCTTCATCCCATTCAGGAATCTCAAAGCCTTTAAACGGTTCTGCTATTAATCCATGTATTTTCCCTCCCAGAACCCATACAAAACCCGGCTTTAATTTCATTCTGAAAGAAAAGTATAATTCATCATAAGATTTATCCAGTTCTGCAAACCATTGTCCGCCTCCTTCGCTGGGCCCAAGTGAACCATTAGGATAATGCCATCTCATAACTTTACTGCCATTTTCCGGATCAGTATTTTGTTCAATGGTCGGAGGAACTTGTCTGTTTGCCCAATCAGGATAGTTCCAGTCTTTTAACCATTCATCATAATCGTATGTTCCAAGAGTATTATTTTCAAAATCGTGCTTGAAAGCAATATTAAATGTATCTGTAGATTGAGAATAGATACCTGCCAGAGTAGCAATTGTGAAAAAGAAAGATAGTGCTATTTTTTTCATGGCCCTGAGATTTAATGTTTGAAATGAAAGTAGTTTTTGACGAAATATTAATTTTTATAGATTAATATACGAAATTTATTGACAAAAGTTATGATGATGTTGATCACCAGTATACAAAAACTATGTATGTATTTCAATCATATCTATTGATATTTTCATAATAATAATATCAACCAGACACTTAATATACAGATACGATTATCAACAATTATTATTTTATAACTACTTTTTATTATATAGGCGAAAAATTAACTATAAAATTACATAAAATCAAGTATTTCAGCTAATTAAATTCATTAAAATTGATTAATTAACTTAAAATATTGATTAAATTTATTTTATGTTATTCCAGATGTGCAGGTTTTATGAAATTAATCTGACAGGTTATTGATAAGGAATTTAACAATTCTGGCCGCTGCATTTCCATCTCCGTAAGGATTATGTGCACGTGACATCTTTTGATATTCCTCGTTATTGTCTATTAATAGCGATAATTCATCAACAATTTTCTTCTCTTCCGTTCCAACAATTTTAACTGTACCTGCTTCAACTGCTTCAGGTCTTTCGGTTGTGTCTCTCATCACCAGCACCGGTTTGCCAAGACTAGGAGCTTCTTCCTGTATTCCTCCGCTATCGGTTAAAATTATGTATGAATTATTCATTATATAAACAAAAGGAAGGTATTCTATAGGTTCAATTAAAAAAACATTATTAATGTTATTTAGTATATCATATACCGGTTTTTGAACATTCGGATTTAAATGTACGGGATATAATAAATCGAACTGCGGATATTTAAAAGCTATTTCTTTAATAGCATTACATATATTGATAAATCCTTCCCCGAAATTTTCCCTTCTATGTCCGGTTATCAATATAAATTTTTTTCCCTGATTTACATGATATCCTCTTTTCCTGATATATTCATTTAAATCTTGCTGGAGCTGATTATTTCCCCTGATTTTGTTGATTATGAAATATAGTGAATCAATGACCGTATTTCCTGTTACCAGGATACTTTTCTCATCTACATTTTCTTTTAAAAGATTTCTTCTGGATGTTTCAGTAGGGGCAAAATGATATAGTGTCAAACAACGCGTCAACATTCTATTCATTTCTTCAGGCCAGGGGGAATATATATTTCCTGTTCTTAACCCGGCTTCGATATGCCCCACCGGGATCTTCTGGTAGAATGAAGCCAGGGCAGCAAATGTGGAAGTTGTAGTATCACCCTGTACCAATACCAGATGGGGATTATATTTCAATAATACTTCCTTTATACCTGACAGAACGCCATTTGTTATATCATAAAGATCCTGACTTTCTTTCATAATGTTAAGATCAAAATCAGGTTCGATCTCAAAAATTGATAAAACCTGGTCCAGCATTTCCCTGTGTTGTGCAGAGATGCATACCCTGGATTCAAATTTGTCTTTGCACTTTTCAAATTCTTTCACGACCGATGCCATCTTTATAGCTTCCGGCCTTGTTCCGAAGACTATTAGAATTTTCTTCATATGAAATTTCCGTTTAAGCAGATTTAATTAAATCTGCTTTTTACCCCGCATATATCTATAATTAATTTATTTTCATCTACTTTTAAACTTTTGAATTCTTTGTGAGCTACAAGAAAAACAATTATATCGGCTTTTTTTACAGCCTCCGCATAATTCATTAGTTTCAGATTTTTATATTCCTTTATATTAGGTTCTGCAACTACAATATTATATTCTTTGTTTATCAATTCATGCACAATTTCAAGTGAGGGAGACTCTCTTAAATCATCAATATCCGGTTTAAAAGCAATACCCATACAGGCTATCAAAGGCATTTTTTTATTTTTTTCTTTATAGCTTTTTATTAATTCCTCTGTTTTATTAATAACCCATTTGGGTTTGAAATTATTTATCTCTCTGGCTGTTTTTATTATTCTTGCCTCCTCTTTTGCTTTGGCTACTAAAAACCAGGGGTCGATAGCTATACAATGACCTCCGACACCACTTCCTGGTTTTAATATATTAATTCTGGGATGCCTGTTGGCAAGAGTGATTAATTCCCAGACATCAACGTCAAACTTTTCGCAGATTATAGATAATTCATTTGCAAAAGCAATATTTACATCCCTGCATGCATTTTCCGTTAATTTGGACATTTCAGCTGTTCTGGCATTTGTAATAAGGACTTCCCCCTGGACAAATGATTCATAAAAGAGCATAACATTTAATGCTGCTTCTTTTGTTATACCCCCAACTACCCGGTCATTTTCCACAAGTTCTTTCATTGTTTGTCCGGGCAGAACACGTTCGGGTGAATATGCAACATGGATTTTATCGGTATTGACACCTAATTCTCTTAGTAATTCAACTAAATACTCTGTTGTACCAACAGGCGATGTTGATTCAAGGATAAACAGGTTACCGGGTTTAAGGTAAGGGGCAATCGCTTTTGTTGCTTCCAGCACATATCCTATATCCGGATTGTTGTCCTTATCAATTGGGGTTGGTACAGTTATTATAAATATGTCAGCATAATCAGGCTGTGAAGATGCTTTCAGATTGCCAGACTGTACCGCTGATTTAACAAAGGCATCTAACGCGGGTTCAACAATATGTATTTTCCCACGATTTATTATATCGACAACTTCAGTTTTTACATCTACACCATGTACATAATATCCTTTTGTTGCCAGCAGGGCGGCAGTGGGCAGACCAATATAGCCAAGACCCATAATACAAATTTTTTCCATTTATAATATTTATTCTTAAAATTTATAATTAATCAATTGCCATACATTGATATGTAATCTCTTGATTGTTTAATATGTGCTCTGGATGACGCACCAAAAAGTATTGATTCAATATTTTTTTGCCTGCAAACATATTCAAATGCCTCTGCCGGAGGTATAGCCCCGGCTGCCAATACCTGCATTGCAATTGGCCTGATTTTTTTTTCCCTGATTGTTTTTTCATAGAGTTTAATGCCTCCCGACATTCTGAAACCAATTTTATTAATTGAACTGCAGATAATAGGATTTTTCAATCCACAACTTTCCAGCGTATCAAGTAGCATGGGCATATTCATTGTTATGTAACCAGCTTCAGCATTATATTTATTTTTAATATAATTATTAAACGCAATAAAAAATTCCTTCATTCCCAGGCCCAGAATTAAATCTGTTACCACATTCTGGATGAAGATTACGGGAGTATTTATACCTTTGAACATTTTCATCTCTACATCAACCAGTAATTCCATCATGGAGATAAAATCCTTTTTGGCAAAAGCTATTCCTCCTTTGGCCAGAGTGCTGAAAATATTACCGGGCAAATAAGCTTTTAGTGTTCCTAATATTCCCAATTCTGTCACAGCATTAGCATATTTATGGGCATAAGGCATACAAGGATAGATTTTAAAATCTTTATACCTTGTATTATTTGCACGTATATGTTTACAGATATCTGCAATGCGATCATGGGTGGTGCACATAAAAGTCATAATCCCCAGTTCAATAGCCGTATCAAGTACATCAATAATAGCCTTGTTATCTTTAAATCTTATCGATTGTGCCCTTGATTTTTCATCAGACAAGTGATTTACTGCAAAAAACTGGTTGTCACCAAATAATATTCTATCCATAATATTACCTCCTTTCAGCATCTTTCTTTAAAAGTTCAATTACATAATCGGTTTGCAGCGCTGATTCAAATGAACTTCTGTTGTTTAATTCATTTTCCTTAATGCAATTTATAAAATAGTCTATCTGTGCGGAATATTCCTCCCCTCTTAAATAGAAATTAACCGGAGCGGTTAAATCAGTAACATACTTTATTGTCCATCCCTTCTCAAGTTTAAGTTTTTTATTCTCCTTTTTCAGATAGATTCTTAATTCCTGTGCATCTGAAATAATTTTACCTTCGGTTCCCATGACAGTTATTTGCGTTGACATTTTTCTATATGTTTCGTCACTCCAGTTAACAGATAAAATACCACTCAGTCCGTTTTTAAGGAATAAGGTTGAATAAACCGCATCTTCAACACTTTTTGAATATATTTTTTTTAATAAGGTACCTTCTGCATTCGTAATATTACCCAAAATATAATTAATAAGGTTAATCACATGCGAGGCATAGTCAAATAAGCACCCTCCTCCTTCGGAAGTCTCAGAACGCCATGTCCCTCCTTTTTTCTTTAAGACCACAGGACCATACGCCTCTCCCAAAAAATGATAGATATCTCCGAGAACCTGGAATTCTATTAGTCTTTTAATTTCATTAAAAGTTCCTAAAAACCTGTTATGATAACCTACCTGGGTTATGCGTTTTTTTTCTTTGGCAAGCCTCACCATTTTTTCCCCATCATTAATATGCAGACTAAAAGGTTTTTCACAGAAAACATGCAGGTTGTTTTCAAGACTGTAAATTACCATTTCAGCATGATATTTGGTGGGCGTGGCAACAAATACGCAATTGAGCTCATTTTCACCTATCATTTTTTTGTAGTCGGTATAGACTTTTATAGGCGAATATTTGCTCATTGCTTCTAAAATAAGACCTGAAGTATCACAGGCAGCAACCAAATCAACTTCGGGATGAGCTCCCAGTATTGAACAGTGCGACAGCCCCATTTTACCAAGTCCGATTATTCCGGTACGAATCATAGATACTTAATTTAATTCTTTTTGGTTAATTTACTAATATATGATTTTATAAGATTATAGGTTTCTTTACCTTTAACGAGCAATTCATTATTGGGTGATTTTTCAGCAGTAGATTCAAGATATTCAAATGCAAATTCACCGGTCAAATCTGGCTTGTGAATCATCATTCCTATTTCAATAAGATATTTATCCACATCAAGGAGTTCATCCTGATATACAGATATTGTGGGTATTCCTAAAACAGCCATTTCCCTTGTCATTGTACCACCGGCACCTATAAATAAACTGCAATCTGTCGCTATTTCTTTAAGAGTTAAAGGTTTGTCAAGCACTTTAATACCTGAAAATTCCGGTTTTTTATAATGTATTGCCTGGTCTTTTCCCCTGGGTAGAACAATTACATTTGCCCTGGTTTTTAAATATTTTAGCATATCATCCATAAAATTAAGGGCTCCTTTATAATATTGTGCAATCCATGGTTCAGGCCTCACATATATTTTTTTGTCTTTTGATTTTTTTCTCTTGATATCGGCATTCCACAAATAAATGCCTTCCTTAACACCAGGATATTGCATAATCTTTGATTTCCTGGCAAATTGCTTTCTCACTTTTTTTATATCCAGAAATTCAGGTATAAGGATTTGTGTAGCAAATATAAATGAAGGAATATTTCCTGCTGCATATTCATTATCATTCATATAGATAGATGGCACTCCCAATAACCATGCCGTTAAAGGGCTATGAAATGAACTTTGTGATACTGCTATATCCGGGTTATGTTTTTTTAAGAATTTTCTAAGTTGCAATACTCTGATTGGATAACCGAAAATCTTATAAAACAATTTTCCCCCATAATGTTTGCCTACAACTTCAAAATCAAAGCTGTGCAACTCAAGAAGTTCAATGGTGTTTGCCAGTGGCCTGCAGGTTATAATAACTTCATTCTCTTTTTTCAAATCTCTTATCAGCTCTGCAAAAAGATTTATATGAGGAGAGTTTGACAAATCAAACCATATTTTCATTATATACAGGTTATTATTTAAAGGACATAAAGTTAAATACTACTTTTCAACCTTTCAAAAATTTTTGTTGTACAGTATAATTTTCTTGACTAATTTATCAATTATGTAATTTAAATTATTTATTAATATTTGCAAGATACTCAGTAAGTGCATAAAACATCCATGCCTGAGACCATCTCATGTAAGGAATCTTTATTTTATATCTTTTCTTAATCTGATAGTAAAAATAACCTTTTAAAGCCTGCATATTCTCAATTGTCCATTTTAATACTTTATTGGAAAGATCAATATTTTTTTGCAGAATTCCCAGTCTGCTTAAAGTAATTATAAGTTGTGCAGGAGCATGTATGTCTATCGGAAATAATGAATTATTATAATATTTTGGTTTACCTTCATCGGTGAAAAAAGTATCAAGATAATACTTTAATCCTTTTTCAAGATGGCTCTTGAAAGAACCGTCATCAGAATATTTTTGATACTCATGGATGCATTCAATATTATATCCTGTATGAAAGCTATCAATCCATTGATGAAAAGGTAAAGTGCTGTAAGTCCACGAACCATCATTTTTTTGATATTTACAGCAGAATTCCACAGATTTTTTAGCTGCTTTAATCAGATTTTCATTTTTTGAATAATAAAATAAACGGGAAAGCAACCTTGAACCCAACAGAGAGGCATTAAATACTTCAGTCTTGTCTAATGGAGAGTAAGAAAATACATAGTTACCATCTTTATCATATGTTTTATTTAAATCATTTAAAATAAAATCAGCAATTGATAAAGCCATTTGCAGTATATCGGCATTTTTGGTTATATCATATGCATCCAGCAAAGAGTATCCGACATAGGCAGAAGCTACTATTGTAGGAAAATATTTTGGCTGATAAAAAGCCCTTGATTGCCAGTCAAAATTATAACCCCAGCAGGCACCGGAATAACCCTCAGTTTTTAAAGATATAATTCTTTTAACCAGATAATTAATTTTTTCTAAATACTCATCTCTTTGTTTTGTTTTGTATAAGTTGCAATAACCTGCCAGAAACAGTGCCAATCCTTTTGGATTATAATCTTTTTCAATAAGGGCTAGTCTTCGGAAGTTAACCGGACTGCGTTTAAAGAATTGTATCCATGCAAGCTGAGCCAGCTTATTGTTTTTCAAAACAGGAATTCCTTTAAAAAGTCTGCTGTTCAGCCCATCATATGGATCCCAACCCTTGTAATCCTCAGATAAACAGTAACTTTCAAGTTTTTTAATACTGCTTTCAACTAATTCGACAAAGCCCATAAAATACACTTATAATGATTTGATTTTTTCTATAGCCTGGTTCATTGTGAGATATTCAACATCGTTTATTGTATGTCTAATAAATTTTTCAAATTGCCCGGGATATACAAATTCTTTAGAATGTCCGATTAATACAAAAGGATGAAAGTCGTTATTTGCCATTGATTGAATTTTTTTAGCCGCTTTTAGAAAAGATTTCATTTTTTTAAATGAAAATAAGCAGAAATCCCATGTTAATGCTTCAGTTTGAAATAAATATTTCACCTTGCCGAAAAATGATTTTGATGATATTTTGTTTTTTATTTTATCAATGTTGGCATTTTTGTTTTTTAAGGCTATCTTAATTCTGGTGAGATCATATTTCTTATATCGTTTTATATAATCCGCAAAAACAGGAAACTCAATTATTTTTGATTTTCCTGGGGGGGACTTTTCCCTTACTCTATGGTCACTGTACCAGAAGGGATCCTTATTATCAATATTCTTATAATCAAAAAATGATGTCCGGCTATCGGCATATCCTCCCGGAAAAACAGATGAATCTGCAATAAAACCCAGTTTTTTCATAACTTTAACTACATTCTGAGAAGGATAAATATTAAATCCGCCGGCACGAAGAACATTGCAGGAATAATTATTATCCGCCGGCCTGAGAATATTCTCAATCGTGCTTTTTCCTCTTAATATAAGATTTTCCAGATTCACATTAGGGGCCCTGTCGTTAATCATCGGAACCTCAGCTAATCTCCATCTTCTCTCATCAATAATCCACCTGTTATTCTCATATTTTGCCGTTAACCATTGCGGATGTATATGTAATTGTATGTCATGACCTTCGGAAATTGCTTTTTTGAGCTGTTTTTCCATTGCCATTGCCGGGTTAGTGTCATAACCCATTTTATTGCCCTTTTCAAATTCCTTCTTAAGCTTCCAGTATTCGGCAACCTCAAAGAAAATTGTTGTTTTAATATCATATTTATTGCAAATTGATAGAAAATCATTTGTTGGTTCAATTATCGACTGGAACACATTTCCTGAGCCATCGCCATATAATTCGTAATCAAAAGTTAACAGCAAATGCATATCTAAATATTTTTTGATAACAGTATCCTGTCAATATTATTTTCGAATTGTTTTTTTGAGTGTTCTACAACAGTTTGATTATTAGCACTATAAAAAACGCATTTATCATTTTCAAATCTTAAATATGTTGGGCATTTTGTTCTTTTAAGAAATTCACAATTTGAGATAAGGTTCTGTATTTTTTTAGGAACATGTACGTATGTTTTAACTACTACCGTCTTTCCTTCATAAGTCCTGAATTTTCCATCAAATGTTCTTTTTGAATATATCTTACCCTTATCTTTCCAGAAAATATCTTCGCATGAATGAAAAAATGAATTTATTTCTATACCTAATCCTACGGTTTTACTGTTATTTAAAAACAGAGTTTTATAATACGGACTTTTATCATCATAAGGATATAATGATTTATGATGTTCGGAAATAAGAAAATCCCTGTCTTTCCCCCAGGCCACAACAGCTTTTACCGGATGCGTACTTATTTTTACATCCCTGAATTCGGAAAAAGTCTGAGTTAATATGCCCATTTTGGATTTGCTGGAAAATACGTCAAATACGTTGTTATTCTTTAACCAGTGATATGCATGTCCGGTCGGATAAAAGGGCATAATAATATTTCCACTTTCAGTAACCACAGACATTAAACACTTAATGGCCTCTTCAGGTGAGAAATCGGCATAAAGGTTGCCAAAACTGGAGTGTACAATAATTGTATCACCTTTTTTTATTTTCAGCTTGTT
>Ga0307435_1001359_pt1 | contig 10219 bp, 5 predicted proteins | sample SalMarWE160470MG_FD_202164 | JGI IMG/M metagenome (GOLD analysis project Ga0307435, IMG submission 202164) | Salt marsh sediment microbial communities from the Plum Island Ecosystem LTER, Massachusetts, United States - WE1604-70 | ecosystem: Environmental > Aquatic > Marine > Intertidal zone >...
AATATTTCCGACTGGTACTTCTCGGACGGCATATCATTTCAGTTTCCAAGTGGCACGATATTACCAGCCGGTGGATATATCGTTGTCGCAGAAGACCCATATCTTGCTTATCATCCAATAACTATTATTGATAAGTATGGTGTTGATAGCAGATTGGTTTACGGACCGTTTGTCGGCAGACTGAGTAATGAGGGTGAGAGAATCGTTCTGCGTGATGCTGAGGGTGTGAAGGTTGATGAGGTGGATTATCAGCTTGGTTTTCCCTGGCCGACCGTAGGCGATGCGGTGCCGGAAAACCGTCCTGGGACTGGTCATTCTATTCAGTTGGTCAATCCATCTTTTGACAACGACCTCGTAGGTAGCTGGCGTTCAGCCTATCCGACGCCAGCAGCGAGAAACCAGGAGGTTTATGCAGACAATATGCCCCCGCACATTCGTCAGGTAAAGCACTCACCTGAGCAGCCCAAGTCTAACGAGGTGGTAACTATTACCGCCAAGGTGACTGATGCCGATGGTGTTGCGGAAGTCACGCTACAATATCAGTTGGTAAATCCTAGTAATTATATAAGAATTATAGATTCAGCTTATCGGTCGAGCTGGACAAGCATCGCAATGCGTGATGATGGACTCAACGGCGATGAAATGGCTGGTGACGATATTTACGCCGTGCAGTTGCCTGCCTCTTTACAGGTCCACCGTCGGCTGGTGCGTTATCGTATCCGTGTTATGGATGGTACATCACGTTCTTTGGTTGTACCTTACGACGACGACCCTCAGCCTAATTTCGCTTACTTTGTTTACGACGGAGTCCCAGCTTGGAGGGGAGTAATCCAGCCGGGCATAACCCCAGAAATCGAGTACGGCACCGAAGTAATGCGAAGTCTCCCCGTCTATCACCTCATCAGCAAAAAGGCAGACGTGGAGAATTGTACCTGGTTTGAAAAATACATGGGCAGCGAGTACAAATGGTACGGTACGTTGGTCTACGATGGCAAAGTCTATGACCACATTCGCTACCGTACCCGCGGTGGTGTCTGGCGGTACGCTATGGGTAAAAACATGTGGAAGTTCGATTTCAACCGCGGCCACTATTTCCAGGCACGAGACGACTACGGCAAAAATTATAAAACCACGTGGGACAAGATAAATCTGTCTGCGTGCATTCAACAGGGCAACTACTGGCACCGTGGTGAACAAGGCATGTTTGAAGCAGTCACTTTTAAGCTCTTCAACATAATGGGTGTCCCGGCACCGAAAACACACTGGATACAGTTCCGAATCATCGACGAATACTATGAAGACGGGACGCTTAATGCCGCGCATCCGCCGCTAACTGCTCGAGGAACACAATACGACGGTGACTTCTGGGGACTCTACATGGTCATCGAACAAATGGACGGGCGATTCCTGAACGAGCACGATTTGCCGGATGGCAACTTCTACAAGATAGAAGGTCACAATGGAGAGCTTAACAACCAAGGGCCGACTGCAGCAACAGACGGTTCAGACTTAAATGCGTTCAAGCAGGGTTATTATTACAACCCTGACCCGACCGAGCAGTGGTGGCGCGAAAATGTAGATTTGCAGTGCTACTACTCCTATCGCTGTGTTGTTGAGGGAGTTCATCACGGCGATGTTGGATATGGCAAAAACTACTTTTTCTACCTCAATCCCCAGACACATATCTGGTCTCAATTGCCCTGGGATGTAGACCTGACCTGGGCAAATAATATGTATGGCGACGGAGAAGACCCTTTTAGGAAAGAGGGCAGGATTCACTATCGTCCTGCTCTTTTTATGGAGTTCCAAAATCGCCTGTGTGGGTTTTATGACCTGTTCTACAATGCCGATCAAATGAACCAGTTGCTTGATGAGTTTGCCTCTATTATAGATGATCTCAGTGGGGCACTTTCAATTGTGGATGCAGACCGAGCTATGTGGGACTACCACTGGGTTGTGGGAGACGCAGCATACCCTTTATATCTATCCCACAGCGCCAGCCAAAAAGCCGGACAGGGCCGGTTCTATCAACAGGCTGCGACCAAAGATTTCAGCGGAATGGTTCAGATTATGAAAGATTACGTGGTTTCTAATAATAGGGCATTTGCTACACCCATTAATGACCCTGATCTGCCGTCTAAACCAACTGTAACAGCAACCTGTGGCCCTGATTTTCCAATCAATGCTCTTACCTTTGAAACAACAGCCTTTAGCGACCCGCAAGGAAGCCACACATTCACTGCGATGAAGTGGCGTATCGCCGAAGTCAAACCCGACTCTCAATATGTGCCTCCCCCTTCTTCTACCCTTCCAGAAACAGCCATATTACTGGAGCCGGAAAGCCCGAATTGGAAATACTTCAAAGGTAATACCGGAGAGCCTTCAAGTCCTGTCGACGCCTGGAGACAGTTGAATTTCGATGATAGCTCGTGGTCCGAAGGCCGAACCAGCATTGGCTTCGGCGACTTTGATGACAACACTGTCCTCAACGATATGCGGAATAACTACTCCACGATATATCTAAGGCACAAGTTTGTCGTTTCAAATATAAACGAGATTGGAGCGTTCGTATTGGGGGGCTATGTCGATGATGGATGTATTGTCTGGATTAACGGTACGGAGGTAGCTCGGCTACATGTTTCAGGTGGCTTTAAGGCTTACAACGATTTTGCCGATAACCATGAAGCAGAGTGGGAGCAAGTTGCGCTGCCGATACCTTACGACTATATTGTTGAGGGTGAGAATATCATAGCTGTGCATGCGCTGAACAGCTCGTTAGACAGTAGTGACTTCTCAATAGATGTGGCTTTAGCCGCCACAACAGACCAGGACACAGAGGAGCCAAACAATAACAATCCTCCATCTGATACATTTACTTACCGAGGCAGACTATGCAAGTATGAAATCGATGCTCTCTGGGAAAGCGAAGAGATCACGCAGTTTAATAGTGCTATAACAATTCCTGCCGGTGTTGTACAGCCCGGCTGCACATATAGGGTTCGCTGCCGGATGAAGGATAACACCGGCCGATGGAGCCATTGGTCTGCTCCGATTCAATTTGTAGCGGGTGAGCCGTTGTCGGCGGGCATCATTGATAATCTGCGCATTACCGAAGTGATGTATAATCCTGCAGATGCGGATACATCCAAGGGTGAGTTAAATGTTGACAACGATGAGTTTGAATTCATCGAGTTGAAAAACATCGGGGATGAAACGCTCGATTTGACATATGTTTCATTTATTGAAGGTATCAATTTTGATTTTGCAAGCAGCAATATAACCAGTCTTACTGGCGGAGATTTTGTGTTGGTAGTAAAAAATAAAGCTGCTTTTGAGTCTCGCTATGGCACAGGGGTATCTAATAAAATTGCTGGCGAGTACGGTGGTAAATTGGCAAATGAAGGTGAAAAAATAAGCTTAGTGGACCTCTGGAACGGAACTATTGTTCAGTTCGAGTATAGTGACGGCAATGGCTGGCCACAATCAGCCGATGGTGCAGGTCATTCTTTGGTTCCGTTAGCTTCGGCGATATTAGGCGAGCCTGACGGCTCATTGAATGATGGCGGCAATTGGCGGGCCAGCACTAATATCGGCGGCTCACCAGGGCGAGATGACCCATAAAACGAAAATTAGAGAATTGGTTGCTTACGACTTAATCGGGGGATTCGTTGACTGGCCATATGACGGCAACTAATTTGCTAATCTGCTAATTCACTGATCATCTCTTATGTTCTGTGTCGGTGCAAAACATGCAAATGAAGTAAGTATCAGACCTGCTCCGGCCAGAAAAAGTATTATTCGGTTTCGAGGTTCGCTGCAGCGAGTCAGCCACTTGGGTATTACAGCCTTGTTTTGATGTTGGCTAAGCTCTTTTGCTAAAACTTTTCTCGCGGCGGCTAATTGTTCGCTTGTAGGCTTTGGGTGAATTGTATTTGCGTCTTCCGGCTCGATGCCAAGCGTTGCAGGAGCTATGCGTTTAATGAGATTTGGGTCGCTTTCCAGCTGCTTGAGCAACACATCATAATCGATGTTTAGAGATTCAAGTTTAGCCAGATATTGCTGTGCAGTTTTCAAAAGCTGCTTATTGCGATAGTACTTAGTTAAGTCCTGACAGAGTAAAGAGGAGCCTAGGGACGCGGCCCCAATGCTAAAAAAAAGGGCAAACAAAATCGTCCTGATGACGTTTTGCTTTTGCATATCTCGATCCTCGTCCCTCGATACTCGCCGAGCATCGAGCATCAAGTATCGAGTATCCAGGGACTTTATACTGGATAAACCGGCAGTTGTTGTCTGAGCAATTCGTATATCTTCTTATTTTCTTTAATGGCTTGTTGAGCGGTCTTTTTGAATCTTGTCTTTACTTCCTCAAAATCCATAGTATTAAGATTAGCCAAATCCTGCTTTTGACCGCCGGCTTCGTTTGCAGCGACGAATTTAGCCATTGTTTCGTGTGCCATTTGTCTTATAAGCTGCCAAAGCTCTTTACTCTGGCTGGCGGCAATAGCCCGACCCAAAGCAAGTGACATCGACAGGATTGCATTCATGCCGAGTATGCCCTTTCTTTGCATGGTGTGAATCTTCTCCTCTGTCGGTGCGCTCTTGGAAACACGCCCTGCGAGAATCGCCTGCTCCAGTTCCAGACCCAGCAGTTGCTTGTCGATCTCCAGGACACTACCGAGCTTGGCCAACTTCTTGCCGACGAACGCCTTGGCCAGAACACCTTCGATATGCTTGACAGCGTCCATGCAGCCCATACCGTCATAACGTCTGGACTTCTTCCAGAGGGCCATGAGCTTCTCATCGTTCTTAGCCCGGATGTCATTAGCCTTGACGTCTTTTTTGAACCGGAATGTACCATCACCGGCGTCCTTGAACAAATCAGGATACTTTTTGGTCGTTTCGGAAGGCTCGATGATGCTGTCCACGTAGTGGATAGCCTCATCCTCGCCGGCACTGGTTCCCAGAGGTGTCGAGCCTTTGAAGCGGATGATGCCGGCCCTTCCGAGGAACAATGTCGCGGCTGCCGAAGGAATACCGGCGTTGGTCGCCTCTTCTGTGCCGCTGACCGCCTCGATTGCCAGCATTTTAATAAGCAGACTGGTGATATCGATTTCTGCCGCATCCGGCATAATCGTAACATCTTCTTTGCCGGTTAATATCCTAACCAGTTCTTTGACGGTCTCCTCGACCTCTTTACGCTCGGCCGGAGTGGTTTCTCTCTTACCGGCCTTGGCCAAGGCGATAATCTCCATGACGCGGCCGTACTTCTGGAGTCGCTCGGTGTTGGCACCACCGCCGCACTTAACCCCCAAGGCGTTCATCGCCGTACCGATTTCCGCCTCGAATGGGTCATTGGGCGACTTGGAGCGGTGTGAAACTACAAGCTCCGCTCCGTAGGCCAGCGACGTCAGCATGGCCAGCACGGTCTCAGTCAATGTTCCAATCTGATTGGCCTTGATAAGGGAGGCGTTAATTTCACCATTCTTGGCACAATTCTCGATGTTCGTGTCCTTTGTGGTGACCAGATCATCGCCGATGACGAAGACCTTATCGCCAAGCTCTCTCATCAGGTTCTTCCAACCGGTATGGTCTCGCTCACCGAAGCCATCCTCAATCGAGAGGACCGGTATGCCCTCTTCCATCGCCTGCTTGTAAAGATCGAGTATTTCGTCGCGGCTCATATCGACTTTGCTCTTGTCACGCCAGAAGCGATACATGCCGATGGAGTCCGGCTCGCCTCTCTCCTTGCGGTAGGCATTCTCAAGCTCGGAGGCCGCCGGGTCCAGAGCTATTGCTACATCGACACCAGGGACATATTCGCAATCAAGGATAGCCTGTTTCATCATTCGCCACATTCTCTGTTCCGGAACGCGGTCCTGTGGCTCTTTATCAACGTATGGTGCTATACCACCCTCAAGGCCAACACCCATAACCTTTGCGCCAGGGGCGGCTTCGATGATTTCTTTCAGGCGGTACTGCAGCTTGACCGTCATTTCTTGCGCATCCTCGTAAGTTTTAGGCGAAAGCGGCATGAACATACTTTCCTGCATGGAGATGTTGCTTTCGGGGTATTCCTTCTCAGTATGCCGGCCGCCCATCGCGCAGTTGCGGAATTGCCACGGGGCAGAGACCTTACTGCCGTCTTTCAGCGTGACCGATTGCATTCGCGTGGTTAACAGTCTCTTCTTGAGGTCACCAACCTGAATGAGCCAGCTCTCCTTTGAGGCAGCCGCGGCGGCCCTGGCGGCTTGCTCGGTGGCAATCCTCTCTCTTGCGCGGAACTCACGCAGCTTGCCCGGGTCAGCCAGGAATCGGTCAAGTAATCCGACGCAGCCGGGAGCTAAGAAGAAACGTCCTATGTAAATCAGGATTTCATTATCGAGAACAAAAAGTCCCAACCCAATGCAAATTGCAGCTATCGGCAGGAATATCACAGCAAGCCAGCCACTCCAGATCGGAGCCGAGGCGGCCACGGCCAGATTGTACGGGGCGTCGGGAGCGAAGTTGCCGTTCTCTTTCTTGACGCCGTAGAACTTGCCCCATGGTATCTGTAGGAACATTTGTATAAACCAGCCCAATTTACCTCCGCCACCCTGAACTATGGCATCGGCTTTTTCCTGAGAATCTTTATTCAACGCCGTAAGTTTCACAGCAGTCAGAAAGTGCCCCATTTCGTGAATAGCAATTCCGATGTGCCAGGAAAGGTAAAGTATGACAACTGAAACAATGGTTTCCCAGCTAAGGAACACGAATCTCAGCACTTCGAGCTTGATATTGACATCCGGGTTGGCAGCCGCTGCTGCTAGAGCTGCAACAGGCAGACTCAGTATTGACGAAATAAACGCGGCATGGAACGAGACGAGCTTATGGTTCGCAATGACCCAGCCACGCTCCAAATATCCGGCAGCCCCGATAGCTTGCCTGCTTCTGGTAATGTTACGTTTTGTCTTTAAGATTTTACCCATTCTAAATTTCTCCTAATGGATATTGCTAATGTTTATAAAGTATTCTTAGATTGAACGGCAAATAATATCTTATTATCTTTTAATTTCAAATATTTTTTAAAGTTTGTTATATTTTGTTGATTTTGCTAATTCCGTCAATAGTAAACTTGTTAATTGGTTTATAGTTCATATCTGACTGTTTTAACAGAAGGAGCTATTATGGAGCGGAAATTCGATAATTTTGAGGACGAAATAAGTGACTTAAAGCAAGAACTTGAGCATTTTCAGCAGGAAAAAGAGCGAGTCAGAGCTATTATAGGAAAAATCGGCGGCGTGCCGAAATTTCAGACAAAGCTCATTAACGTCATATTTATTGTGATTATCGCAATCTCAGTCGTAGTCTCAATAATCGGCGGTGAAGGACTGCGTCTTTTGATGATTGAGCTGGCAACGGTAACTCTATCCGTAAAAATCATCTATATGATACATCTACAGATGCGAATAAATCACTTCCAGTTCTGGATACTTTCATCCATCGAATGGCGGATTAACGAAACAATAAAGCACATGAAAGAGATAAAACAAAGGCCTTCATTATAAGCCAATAGTACAGCAACCTGCTGTTCCCATCCAGCTTTTATAATAAAAGCTGCTAAACCAATTTCGTTTTAAATCATCTCCGCCAAGATATTTTCTTGGTGCAATGGCAGAATTAAGCAGCGATGGAAAAGTTCAAGAAGGTGTAACTTATAAAAGCGTGCTGCAATTAGCAAAACAGATTCGAGAATCATTAAATCACTAAAAACGGCTGAAAAATCCAGAAACAAGCTCGTTAGGGCTGTTTTTTTCTCATAAAATCACTTTTTTTTAAGAATTTTGAGTAATTTCTGGAAAATCGTGCAACTTTTCACTTTTTATCACGTCTATATATAAAGAAACCCACACCAAAACGGGGCACAGCGAAAAAGTTTTTGCTGTGCGATTTGTGCTACTTAGCGAACTTCGCAGAGTAGCGAAATTTCCTTTACCCTCCTTCTAAAGGCCGATACTTAAGGGATCGGCCTTTTTTCATTGAATACCGTAGCGTATAGGTTATTATATGGTTTTATGAGAATTCCACTGACCAAATATGGCTTGCCGCAGGTAGCTGTTCTCCCAGCAGCATTGCTATCTGTTATGACTGGCTGTCTGCTCATAGGCGTATTGTTTCTACCAGCGTGGGCTATTATTTCAATAGAGGTGGTCTTAGCGGCTATATTAATCTGGATTTTATCGTTTTTCCGTGATCCATATCGAATTTCGCCATCTGACAAATGTCTTTTGTTGGCTCCAGCTGACGGCCGGATAACAGATATTGAGACTGTAGAAGAAGGCGGTTTTATAGGTGTAAGGGCACTGCGAATCGGAATTTTTATGAGCATTTTCAATGTTCATATCAATCGCACTCCCTGTAATGTAAGAGTTGAGAAGATCTCTTACAGAGAAGGCAAATACATGAATGCAGCCAATCCTAAGGCTGGACGCGTTAATGAATCCAACAACCTGGCGATGGTCAGAATCGATAATCCAAAAGATAAATTATTTGTTCGACAAATTAGCGGCGCCATTGCTCGACGAATTGTCTGTGAGGCCGGCCAAGGGAAGGAGTTGACCAGCGGTGAAAAATTTGGGATGATAAAATTCGGCTCAAGAACAGAATTATACGTTCCTTTAAACACAGGCGCCAAGAACAGTGTCTGGGAACCGAAGTGCTTGGTCAAGATAGGTGATAAAGTAAAAGCTGGTCTGACACCAATTGTAAAATACGAGAAAAATCAGAAAACAGAAGATGAATGACGAGCCACGAGGAACAATGAAATGCCAAGGTTAAAAACGCAGGCTGCCAAAGAGCGGTTGTTGCGGCGGGTACGACGACAGCGATTGAATTACATCACAATTCTGCCGTCGCTGATAACCATTCTTAACGGTGTATGCGGCTTCACCGCAATTGTTATCGCCGGCAGAAGCGCAGAAGCCGGTGCTAATGAATTTTCTTATCATAGGCTTACGCTGCCATATTTCGCGATGGCGGGCTATATGATTCTACTCGCAATGATTGCCGATATGCTCGATGGCAGGCTCGCACGAATGAGTCAGAGCACTTCCAGCTTTGGCGGACAGCTCGACAGCCTTTGCGATATAATCAGCTTCGGCGTTGCTCCGGCATTTTTAATGATAAAAGTCTTGGAAAAAAAATTGGTCGGCTTTGCCGAATATAACACTTCTATTGACAATTTTTTTCTTCGTTTCATCTGGCTGTCGGCAGCGGCTTATATAAGCTGCGCGGCCATTCGATTGGCAAGGTTCAATGTGGAAAATGAAGAGGATGAATCCGCACACATGAGTTTTTTAGGTCTGCCTACGCCTGCTGCTGCTGGGGTAATAGTCAGCCTTATTATATTTCATCAGGAAATAATCCTTCCGGAACTTGGTGCCGAAAACAGGCAGGCGTTTCTTAGTTTTTGTGAAGATGCTATTATTTATGTACTGCCGTTTTTGGCTTTAGGATTGGCAGTGTTAATGGTCAGCAGGATTCGGTATCCTCACATCATAAATCAATACATAAAGGGGAAAAAACCATTTGCACATCTTATCAGGATACTTTTATTTCTCGGATTGATTATCTGGAGCAGACAGACTGTTTTGGTTTTTATTTTCTGTGGTTTTACTGCCGGCAGTTTTGTGAAATGGTTTTATTACAAAGTAATCCGCAGGAGAGCTTATCCTGTTATGGCAACTGAAGGTGAAGGACTGGCTTTAATGGCCTCTGAAGAAGCTGAACTCAGCGAGCAGAATAATAACTAAATCTTCCGTTTTATTAGAGGATTTCATTTCGTAAACCTCGCAACAAATAGCTAATCTGATGAAACCCATAGATGGCAAAAGATGCTTCTGTTAGCGTAGCAAATTTTTGTGGACAGGATAAATGAAGATCGACTGTTTAATTTTGGGCGAGTATCAAACTAATTGCTATGTACTTCGTGACAGTGCCTCAGCCGAAGGTTGCATAATTATCGATGCGGGTCTTGGGGCGGGTAAGTTAATTCGTTTCCTGAAGGAACGAAAATTGAATCCCGTTGCCGTTGTTCTCACTCATGGTCATATAGACCATATTGCTGCTGTCACTGAATTACGTGCACATTACCCGAAAATCTGCGTTTATGTCCACGAACTTGACGCCGTGATGCTTACACAACCGGCGCATAACCTATCAGCTTTGGCAGGGGGGGTATTCA
>Ga0307435_1001365_pt1 | contig 10197 bp, 3 predicted proteins | sample SalMarWE160470MG_FD_202164 | JGI IMG/M metagenome (GOLD analysis project Ga0307435, IMG submission 202164) | Salt marsh sediment microbial communities from the Plum Island Ecosystem LTER, Massachusetts, United States - WE1604-70 | ecosystem: Environmental > Aquatic > Marine > Intertidal zone >...
TAGCGAACCGCATCGGCACCTATAGCATGCTTTATGTTATCCAGACTATGATCGATCTGGGATTGACCGTTGAAGCCGTGGATGACTTGACTGGTCCAATCATAGGACATCCCAAGAGTGCCTCTTTCAGGACCGCGGATCTTGTAGGCCTCGATACCCTTGTTCACGTGGCGGAGAACGTGTACGAAGGGGCGCCTGATGATGAGAAGCGGGAGATGTTTGCAGTACCGGAACTGATCGCCACAATGATTGAACACAACCTTCTCGGGGAGAAGACCGGCAGCGGATTCTACAAGAAGGGCAGGGATAGTGAAGGGAGAAAGGAGATCCTCTCACTGGATTACACCACCATGGAATACAGCCCCCAGCAGAAGGTGAAATTCGCCTCATTGGAAGCGGCAAAAAGCCTTTCTGGGACGGCGAACAAGATAAAGTCCCTTTACTATGCCAATGATGCGGCTGGGCAGTTTACCTTTCGCCAGGTTAATGAGACGATGATTTACTCGGCCAATCGAATTCCTGAAATAGCTGACGATATTGTCAATATCGATAATGCTATGAGATGGGGGTTTGCCTGGAAGATGGGCCCCTTTGAGGTCTGGGATGCTATCGGGGTGAAGAAATCCGTGGCCAAGATGAAGGATGAAGGATACCAGATACCCTCCTGGGTTCAGGAGATGCTTGATAGCGGAAAGGGGTCTTTTTACAAGAGGGAAGCTGGCAGGCTTTATTTTTATGATCTGGTTTCCAAGGAGTATAAGGAAGCTCCTGTTAAGCCAGGGATCATTCTCTTGCCTTCTCTCAAGGATCAGGAAAAGAAGGTAGAGGGGAATAAGGGTGCCAGTTTGATTGACATCGGTGATGGCGTGGCCTGCCTGGAATTCCATACCAAGATGAATGCCATGGGTGACGACATCGTTACCATGGTTATGAAGTCGGCTGATATTGTCAGCAGGGACTTCGAAGGTCTCGTGATTGCCAACCATGCCGACAATTTCTCCGTGGGGGCGAATCTGCCGTTGATCCTGTTTACGGCCCAGGAAGAAGAGTGGGATGAGTTGGATTGGATGATCAAGACATTTCAGGATTCCTTCATGAAGCTCAAGTACCTGGATAAACCCGTGGTGGCAGCGCCGGCGGGCATGGCCTTAGGCGGGGGCTGTGAGATTTGCCTTGCCTCGGACCGGGTGCGCTTCGCTGCGGAGACCTATATGGGGCTTGTGGAAGTTGGTGTGGGTTTAATTCCCGCTGGAGGAGGATGCAAGGAGGTGCTTATTCGCAACACTGAACACCTCTTCGAGGTTCAGCGTGGTGGACTGTACCCAAAACAGATCGAGCTTATGCCCTTTGTGGCGAAAGCCTTTGAAACCATTGCCATGGCCAAGGTATCCACCTCCGGGCCGGAAGCATTCAAACTTGGCTACCTCAGGCCCACCGACCAGATGACCGTCAATCGGGATTACCTGATCGAGGATGCCAAAAAGACGGTTTTAGCCATGAATATGGAAGGCTATAGGCCGCCTCGGCCCCTGGAAGAAATTCGCGTAGCAGGCGAAAACACCTTTGCCATGGTGAAGCTCGGGTTGTGGAGTATGCATGAGTCAGGCTATATCACAGAACATGATGTGACTGTCTCTACCAAAGTGGGATATGTCCTGTGTGGAGGGAGTGTCCTTGAATATACCAAGGTAAGCGAGCAATACCTTCTGGATCTAGAGAGGGAAGCGTTCCTGAGCCTTTGCGGACATCCCATGACCCAGGCTAGGATTCAGCACATGTTGCAAACGGGGAAGCCGCTCAGGAACTAGGATTTATGGTGTTTGTTGAGTTCATTGAGTTCATAAGTTGTACGTCCTTCATGCCTGCAACGAAACGCGGTACTTACCGCAACGAGCGAGTTCTCTGGCAAAAAAGGACCCAATGAACCCGATAAACCTTAGAAACATATGAAACAACTGGAGGGAGGATGGTGTCATGAAAGAGGCCGTGATTGTTGCTGCGTGCAGAACGGCGGTGGGCAAGGCCCCTCGAGGTATGTTAAAGGATACCCGTCCGGAATACATGGGAACGGCGGTTCTGGATGATTTGTTAAAGCGGGCAGGGAATCTGGATCCTATGCTCATCGATGATGTGATTATCGGTTGTACCTTTCCAGAGGCTACTCAGGGACTCAACCTGGGTAGAGTGCTGGTCATGTCATTAGGGTGGCCGGATCGCATTCCCGGAATGACGGTCAACCGATTCTGCTCTTCAGGTCTTCAGGCCATCGCCATCGGCGCCGAGAAGATCATGTGCGGTTTTGCTGATGTGGTGATTGCTGGTGGTGTGGAAAACATGAGCCAGATTCCCATGGGCGGGAGCATGATGTATCCCAATCCCGCTCTCGTTGATATGAGGCCTGGTGCATTTACCGGGATGGGATTGACCGCAGAGAATGTGGCTGAACGGTATCATATCAGCAGGGAAGAGCAGGACGAATTCGGGGCCAGGAGCCAGCAGAAGGCAGAGGCCGCGATCAAGGCGGGAAGGTTTAAGAGCCAGATTGTTCCTTTGAAAATCAAGAAGCAGAAGCAATTGCCCAATGGGCACTTTGCATACGAGGAGGTCATCTTCGATACGGACGAGGGGATGAGGCCGGGAACCACCAAGGAGAGCATCTCCAAGATCCCCCCTGCCTTCAAGACGAATGGGACGGTAACTGCTGGGAATTCGTCTCAAACGAGCGATGGAGCAGCAGGGGTCGTGCTCATGTCCAAGGAAAAGGCAAGGGAGCTGGGCCTGAGACCTATGGCCACCTTCCGCTACCATGTAGCAGAGGGTTGCCCGCCGGAGTACATGGGTGTGGGGCCTTCAGTTGCCATACCCAAGGTGCTGAAGATCTCGGGCATGACCCTTGATCAGATGGAGTTGATTGAACTGAATGAAGCCTTTGCAGCTCAGGCAATCTACTGCATAAGGGAGCTAGGGATAAACGAGGAGATCGCCAATGTGAACGGCGGCGCCGTTGCATTGGGGCACCCGCTAGGTTGCACGGGGGCCAAATTGACGACCCAGTTGATCTATGAGATGCAGGACAGGAAGCTCCGATGGGGACTGGTCTCCATGTGCATCGGATTCGGCATGGGAGCTGCTGGAATCTTCGAGATAGAGGACTATTAATCTATGGAGGCATGACAGAGATGGGAAAGGAAAGACTGTTTAAGGGTGGCGAGTTCTTGATAACGGATGCCTTACCTGAGGAGATATTTACCCCTGAGGATTTCACGAAAGAACATCAATTGATCGCAAAATCGGCAGAGGAATTTGCCGTGGGAGAGGTTGAATCCAGGAGAGAAGAACTGGAAGAATTGAATCCTGAATTGATTAAGACCCTCATCAGAAAGGCAGGTGAACTGGGATTCCTCTCCACCGACATCCCGGAGATCTACGGGGGATCGGAAATGGATCACATCAGCACGGTTCTGGTTACCGAGAAAACGACACGGGGTATATCCGGGTTTGATATATCGACAGGCGTGCAGATGGGTATCGGAAGCCTCCCGATTGTCTTGTTCGGTTCTCCTGAGCAGAAGAAGAAATATGTGCCGAAACTGTGCACCGGGCAGATGATCGGCGCATTTGCTCTCACGGAGCCGGAACACGGTTCCGATGCGCTTACCGCAGAAACCACTGCCGTTCTATCCGATGACGGGAAGTACTATATCCTGAACGGACAGAAGCAGTTTATTACCAATGCAGGTTTTGCCGATGTCTTTCTCACCTATGCCCAGATTGACGGGACGAAGTTCACGGCTTTTATCGTAGAGCGCACCTGGGATGGTGTCTCGGTTGACGAAGAAGAGGTAAAGATGGGTGTGCACGGCTCCTCGACGCGCTCGGTCATCTTCAAGGATGTGAAGGTTCCGGTGGAAAATATCATGGGGGAAATCGGCAGGGGCCATGTGGTTGCCCTGAATACTTTAAATATCGGGAGATACAAGTTGGGTCCAGGCACGGTTGGGGGGGCAAAGCTTCTTTTAGCCGAGGGTGTCCAATATGCCAAGAAGAGGGTCCAGTTTGGGAGGCCGATCATTGATTTCGGCCTGATAAAGCACAAGATCGCTGAAATTGTTGTCAAAATCTACGTTACCGAGAGCATGGTTTACCGGACTGCCGGTCTCCTCAACTTGGCGTTAGAGGGAATTGATCCCATGAAGGAGGATGCAGGCAAAAAAACAGGTGAAGCCCTCAGGAAATACGCCTTAGAGTGTTCCATCAATAAGAACTTCGGCTCCGAGATGCTCGATTTTGTAGCAGATGAGTGTGTCCAGATCATGGGCGGATACGGCTATATCAAGGACAACAAGGCCGAGGCCGCTTATAGAGATTCGAGAATCAACCGCATCTGGGAGGGAACAAATGAGATCAACAGGCTCTTGATTGTCGACATGCTCATGCGGGCAGCCATGAGGGGGGAACTTCCGCTGCTTGAGGTCATCAAGGGGCTTACACAAGAGCTCATGACCTACAGGCCATCTATGAGCGTTGAAGGGGGTATCCTCGAGGAGGAGAAGAACATGGTTGCAATGGCGAAGAAGATAGCCCTGCTCGCAGCTGGTGCCGCGACCCAGAAATACATGGCCAAACTCGCACAGGAGCAGGAGGTCGTCGCCCTGATGGCCGATATGATCATCGCTATCTTTGCGATGGAGAGCGCATTGCTGAGGGCGTTGAAAAAGCTTAACAAGGATGGTGAAGACAAGGCGCGAATCCATATCGCTGCGACCAGGGTATTCATACATGATACCTTTCCCCAGCTCGATCTCATGGCAAGGCAGATCCTCACAGCCATTGCCGAGGGCGAGGAGCTCAGGACTCAGCTGATGGGTCTAAAGAAATTCTCTCGCTACACCCCAATCAACACTATTGCGCTTCGAAGGGAGATCGCTGAAAGCGTCACTCCCGTGGCCCGCTATAACCTGACTAAGATATAAAGCACATCGTTGGTCATCAGCCAATTGTTGCCGTTGCTATTGTGAAAGGGTTCCTCCACGTTGTTCCTTATCTGTGGTTCAGACACTACATCTCCATTTTGATGAACGGCCTATCTATTTCACCGCAGAGGCGCCAAGAGCGCAAAGATAGTTTTTTGCCTTCCGCTGAGACCCGCCCGCCTCGCCTGAAGGCGAAGCCGATGGCGGGCAGGGGGCGGAAGGCAAAAAGGAATCGTGCTATGGTAAGAGTAGATTATGAGAGTGTAGCGAGGTTTATAGCTTGCTGGTGCTGGTGCCCGGAGGGCTGAGGTTCTTTTCACGTGCCGTCCTTCCTGCCCCGTTACATGCGATAGCCTATTTAACTGGGGTCAACGGCATGTGAAAAAAGACTTCTCTCAGCGGCCTTGGCGGCTTTGCGGTAAATAGGTCTTGCAGCTGTTGCGTATATTCCAGTGTCTGAATTGCAAATTCTTGCATATTATAGTATAATTCATGTTATATAAATCGTAAAATATGCGAATTTTCTGAAATGAAGTGAGACATTAAGGCCTTTCGTCTATAAAGCCCAGAAAAAGGAAGGCAATAATGAGCACGAAACCAACCTACCAGGAACTGGAAACAAGGGTCAAAGAACTGGAGAGAAAGGCCAGTGAGCGGAACCATGTCGAGGAAGCACTCCGGGAATCTGAGGAGAGATATAGAATGTTGGTTGAGGGGAGCTTTAACGGCATCTTCATCCAGAAGGGATCCACGATCATTTTCGCCAACCATCGCCTCCATGAAATGCTCGGTTATGATCCCGGAGAACTCATTGGCATTGAGCATTGGCGCGTCTATCACCCTGAATACCAGCAACTTACCAGGCAAAGGGCGCACGCCCGTTTGCGAGGCGAGATGGTTCCATCCGTGTATGAGGTAAAGCTCCAGCACAAGGACGAATCATGGTTCTATGGTGAGATTAACGCCAAAGCTACAACTGTGGAGGGAGAGCCGGGAATACAGGTTTGGGTGAGGAACATCACCGAGCACAAGCAAGGAGAGGAGGCCCTGCGTGCAAGCGAGGAGAAGTACCGAACCATACTCGAAACGATCGAAGAGGGCTACTACGAGACCGACATTCAGGGTAATTTCACCTTCTTTAATGATTCCCTCTGCGAAATTCTAGGGTATCCAAAAAACGAATTGTTAGGGATAAACAATCGCATGATTACGAATGAAGCAAATGCGAAAAGCGTGTATAGAACCTTCAATCAGGTTTACCGAACCGGCATGCCTGTTATGGCATTCGACCACGAGATCATCCGGAAAGACGGAAAAAAACGGTATGTCGAGATTTCGGTATCCCTCAAGAGGGATCCAAAGGGCCTTCCAATCGGGTTTCGCGGCATTATCCGGGATTTGACTGAGCGAAAACAGGCTGAAAAGGAGATTGAGAGACGGCAGAGGTACCTGGAATCCGTACTCCACAATGCTCCGGATGCGATCGTCGCCCTTGATGCCTCACACCGCATTCGCGAGTGGAATCCGGGGGCAGAACAGATATTCGGCTATACCCGGGGTGAGGTAGTCGGCAAAGACCTGGACGATCTTATTGCCCCAATAAACGTACAAGACGAGGCGAGATCGATTACGCAAAAAGTGCTCTCCGGGGAAACGGTGCTCCCCAGGGAAACGGTTCGATACCGTAAAGACGGAACCGAGGTGAACGTCATTATATCGGCCTCTCCCATCATCATAGACGAGGAGCTCCAGGGCATTGTGGCGATGTATACCGGCATCACCGAGCGCAAGCGGGCAGAGGAGGAAAGAAAGAGCCTAGAGGCCCAATTGCAATACGCCCAGAGGATGGAGGCCATAGGAACCCTAGCGGCTGGCATCGCCCATAACTTCAATAACCTGCTCATGGGTATCCAGGGCAACACCTCCCTGATGCTGTTGAAAACTGATCCCGACCATCCACACTATGCACGGCTCAAGAGCATTGAAAAGGCGGTTGAGAGCGGGTCAAGACTCACCAGCCAACTTCTCGGCTATGCAAGGAAAGGACGCTATGAGGTCAAGCCGCTCAATGTGAACCGGCTGGTGATGGAAATTTCTGAGACATTTGCCATAGCGAAGCGGGAGATACGGATTCATAGAGAACTCGACGAGGAGCTCTGGGGAATACTGGCGGACCAGGGCCAGATCGAGCAGGGACTCCTGAACCTCTATGTCAACGCCGCAGATGCCATGCCCAGGGGAGGGGATCTGTTCTTGAAGACTGAAAAGGTTACCCACCGTGATCTGATGGGTAAACCCTATGAGGTGAAGCGCGGAAACTATGTATTAATCTCCCTGAGGGATACCGGTGTCGGCATGGATGAGAAAACCATGGAGCGCATCTTCGATCCATTCTTCACTACCAAGGGGCTTTCAAGAGCCAGCGGTCTTGGCCTCTCCTCGGTTTATGGCATCATTAAGGCTCACGGCGGCTACATTGACGTGAAGTCGAAAAAAGGCCAGGGAACCACCTTCAGCATCTACCTTCCCGCATCGGAAAAGAAATTGAGAGAAGAACACGAGCGCTCTTCCGAGATTATCATCGGAACCGAAAATGTTCTCTTGGTGGATGATGAGGAGATGATCCTTGATGTGGGAGCCCAGATGCTGGAAACCTTGGGTTACAAGGTTGCGGTTGCCAGATGCGGAAAAGAGGCAATCGATATCTATCAAGACAATATTGATACTATAAAGCTCGTCATCCTCGATATGATTATGCCAGATATGGGAGGAGGCGAGACCTTCGACAGGCTGAGGGAAATCAACCCAGACGTGAGCGTCCTTCTGTCAAGCGGCTACAGTATCGATGGTCAGGCACAGGAGATCATGGATAGAGGCTGCGATGCCTTCATCCAAAAGCCGTTTCGCATGGAGGAGCTTTCTCAAAAGATACGAGAGATAGTGAAGTAAACAGACTCATCATGCCGCACTGAGAGGCCTTGCAATCTCCCCTGCTATCCTTCTCGATCACCTCTTTGAACACACCCCCATCATGGAGTAACTGCATGTTGCGCATTCACCCTGGTGCCGGCTTATCCTCTTGATCCGCTCACCGAAGAGTTCAGGATCCTCCTTGTAACTCTCTATAAAGCCTTTCAGCGCATCAATCTCCTTGCTCGGATCTTCTCCATAGGTTATCTCAACGAGCCTTCCCAGGGAGGCAAAGTAGAGGTACAATCCCTTGACCTTCGTTTTCTTCAGCGTCTCAAACGCCATTCGGTAGCAAGCCAGTTGGAGATCGAATGAATGTTCTCTTGCAAAGCCAGCGGGATCAGTATCCCGAGGCTCGCCGGTTTTCCAATCCAAGATAGCCCACCCATCGCGCCCCTTGTGTTTGAAGAGCTTATCGATCCTTCCCCTCAAGGTATACGTGCCCCCATTGAACACGAAGGGGAGCTCCGAATACTGGTCAACCCCGGAAAGAAGCCGCAGCAGAACCTGATCTGTGATCGCAATATGTACCAACTCCAGCGTCCTAGCCCTTATCCTGTCAAGAACTGCCTCCTCGAGCAGCATAGTTTCCCTCCTCTGACCCAAAAAGGCGGAGAAGACGGCATCGAGCAAGCCATGATCGAGGTCTGATCCAAACACATGTCGCTCAAGATAGGCATGCACTATGGTCCCGATAATCCTGGGCTCGATCGATTCGCCCTCGATCTTGTCCTCCCAGGTCTCCTCCGGCCCGGTCTCTCCGATGGAAAAGGAAGGATCCTCAGGGATATTCAATTCATACCGGTAGTAGAACCTCAGAGGGCATCGTTTGTACAGGGCAAGCGCCGTAGGGCTGAGTTGGTAATGGGCAGGAATCGTTAAGGGAGCAGTAAGGTCGAGCTTCCTTATCCTCTCGTCCATCTCCATGAAATCTGTTTGGGTAAGCTTTTCCTCGGTGCAGCTTACGCCGGCGAATGTGAGAGGTTTCGGATCCTCCCATATGATACGGGGGCTGCCTTCCCCCTGCGGATACCGGCCTACGCTATCCTCCCTGAACAAAGCCCTTATTCCCCAGATATCGTCCAGGAGATCGAGAACAGGAGCCCCCTCCCTGTAGTCACGGGAACTCAAAGAGCCTCCCCTGCCCTTTCCCACCTCTAGGTGCCCCGTGAGGATCAGATGATGCATTGCCCTTGTGCACCCGACATAGAAGACCCTCCTGTTCTCGGCCACCTCCTCCAACATATCTCTTCTCTTTAAGAGGATCGCAAGCGGACTGAACTGCTTTCTGAACCCAGTGAGGGGGTACTCCACACCGAAAAGCGGGAGCACGCCCTCACGGTCATTCCAGTTCTCCGTGCCCGAGCCTTTTTTTGCGTAGAGTCTTAGAGGTTTGCCTGGCTTTTGCCCTATGGGCAGGGACCTGTCCAGTTCGGGAATGATCACCATGGGAAACTCAAGGCCCTTTGCCGAATGGATCGTCATCAGGTGTATGGGAATCCCCTGAGGCACCTCTACCAGGGCCTCCCCCTCCTCATCGGCTTCCTCTGCCATCCGTATGCAGTAGGGGACGAAATCCGGCAGGGTCCCGCTTCCCTCAGCCTCAAACTGCCGTGCGATCTCTATCAACTTCTCCAGGTTTGCCATCCTCTGAACCCTGTTGGGGTGAGCGGATAAGCTAGCCATCATGCCCCTGTCACGCATCACGGTCCGTATCAGCTCGGGTATCGTTACATGGGCTGCCAATCTCCTCCACCTTTTGAGCTGGTCTCCCACGCTCTTCACGTATGCGTTTGATGAGCCGAGAAATTGCTCCGAAAACGGCCTTTCATCGGTGAAGAAATCAAATACCTCGGGATCGGTGAGCCCGAACAGGGGGCCTCGGAGCGCTGCGAGAAGGGAAATCCTTTGCCCTTGGTCCACGAGGACTTGAAGCAACTGGATCATCTCCATAACCTCTTCACTTCGATAAAACCCTCTGCCCTTATGCACCATAAAGGGCAGGCCTGCTTCCCTGAAGAGTGTCTCGAACGTTTTTATGTGCGTGTAGGCAAAAAAGAGGATGCCGATCGCAGGCTCTCCCTGCTCTATCCTCTCACGTACCGATCCGTAGAGCTCATACTCGGGCGCCTGTTCTCCCCTTCTTCCCATAATCCTCTGGATCACCTCCGCGATGAGCGTGGCCTCCCTCTCGGGTTTACTAAATCCTTCCGCGGAAGAGGATCCGCCCTTCGTCTGAGGGATGAGGTAAAAG
>Ga0307435_1001369_pt1 | contig 10188 bp, 4 predicted proteins | sample SalMarWE160470MG_FD_202164 | JGI IMG/M metagenome (GOLD analysis project Ga0307435, IMG submission 202164) | Salt marsh sediment microbial communities from the Plum Island Ecosystem LTER, Massachusetts, United States - WE1604-70 | ecosystem: Environmental > Aquatic > Marine > Intertidal zone >...
ATATCAGCGGCTTCAAGGGGAGGGATGCCCTCCTCCAGCCATGCCAGATTGATCGATCCGCACCCGCCGAATGTCTGATCTGATTCGATGGGCAGGATTCTATCGAAGGTGATTGAGAGGGTAGCCGTTTGATCCTCTGCCCTGAGCGGTCCATAGATGGTGATGCCGGGGACATGATAGAGTGCCTTGAGCAGTGCTGCAGTGAGGGTTTCCTCATGGTCCCTGATCTTGCCTACCCCTTCCGCCAGGATGAAGTCGACCGCTGCTCCCAGCCCGGCGATGCCGACATTGTTTCTGGTCCCGCTTTCGAGTGCATCGGGCAAGAAATCCGGCTGGTGCATACGTTCGGAAACGCTCCCCGTGCCTCCCCGTTTTAAAGGGCGGATGCTCAGGCCTTCCTTGATATAGAGGCCGCCGGTTCCCTGAGGCCCTAAGAGCGCTTTGTGGCCGGTAAAGGCTAAAAAATCGATGCGGTCTGCATCAACATCAATCGGATAACAGCCTGCCGTTTGGGCGGCGTCGAGCATAAGGGGCACCTCCCCTATCGCATTTTTGACCGCTCTCACATCCTGGACGGTCCCGGAGACATTCGAGGCATGGTTTAGCACCATTAAGGCGGTGTTCTTCCGGATAAGCCCCGGCAGTGCATCGATATCCAGGAAGCCCTTTTTGTCGCAGGGGGCTATGGTGACGGTGATGAAGGATGTTTCTTCCAGATGCTTTAAGGGTCGGATGACCGAGTTGTGTTCCATTGATGAGGTGATGACGTGATCGCCGGGGTTGAGAAACCCATAGATGACCATGTTGAGGGATTCGGTCACGTTCATGGTGAAGGCGATACGTGCCGGATCGGCAATATGAAACAGGGTTGCGAGGCGTTCCCTGGCATGCTCCACAATGCGCGAGGCTTCGAGGGAAAGCCGGTGTCCTGATCTGCCCGGGTTAGCCCCCACCTCTCTCATATAGTGAACCATGGCTTCCGTGACCTGTGGAGGCTTGGGAAACGAGGTAGCAGCATTATCCAGATAGATACATCTTCTCATGGACTGATCCGAGGCGATACATTCTAAAGCTGCTGGGTTACAGCACAGAACCTTTCTGTCATTGCGAGCGAAGCGAAGCAATCCCTGGCCCAGACCTGTCAGCAGTGTATCAGATAATCGGTCCGTTTAGCATGGTTTCGTGAAGCTATTCCTGTATATGCTTGCCATGTCGTGCCAGGGCGGGCTCTTTTTATGAGACTGCCACATCGTCCCGCTCAATGCGGGTCTCCTCGCAGTGACTTTTTTTGAATTGATAAGAGCATCTTGCTGAAGGCAGCTTCATCTTCCCTTATACTGTCTTGAGAGCCTCCCTCAGGCTCCGGGTTGCATCCCTGTCGATCTCCATGCTGTCCGGTTCGATCACCACGCCGTAGTGCTCCCTGGCGCCCTCGATACTCACGTACCCATCGAGCACATCACCCTTCACGAATTCTACATCACGCTGGAGAGGATCTCCGTATCCGCCTCCTCCTGCTGCATCCATGGCAACCACATCGCCGGGCTTTAGTTGCGTAAGGCCGTAAGGGTTGCCTTTTTCACCATTGACCAGGAACCGGGCCTTTGCCCCATCCTTGCCGCCAAAGAGGCCCTCAGGAGGATAGCGGAACCTGCCCGACTGGATCCCGAGGTTCACCGGCGGCAAAGGGGCATACTCATCGTCCGGCACCCTGAAAACGACCCTTCTGCCCAGCCCGCCCTTCATTTTTCCCGGACCGCCCGAATCAGTGAGCAACTCCCTTCTCTCCACGATGAGGGGGGTGTCGCTTTCAAATATTTCAACCGGTGTATTGGCCCCGTTGGCGGGGAAGATATAGTCATAGTAGCCGTCATTAGTGGCGCTCGCACCCATGCCGCCGCCTCTGATGATCACCGAATGCCATAGCCTCCCGCTGCTCCTCTTTCCGTAGAAGACATTCATGGTTGCAGGCGTGCCGCCGCTTCCTGCGATTACTCTCTCGGGCACGGCCTCGGCCAAGGCCCGGTAGATTATCTCGGTGAGAAAATGCCCGATCTGCATTCGAGCGGCAACGGCTACCGGGAAGCTGCAATTTACCACAGTGCCCTCCGGCGCCTTCATGGAGATAGGAGCCGCACAGCCGTCATTGTTGGGTATATCCGGGTCAAAGATGCTTTTGATGGCCATGAACACATAGGCGTAGGTGAAGTTGTAGACCACGTTGCCGCCCCAGTCCACATGGCCGGAAGAGCCCTCGAGATCCACCATTATGTCGCTTCCCTTCACCTCGACAGCGGCCTTTATCACCACATCCTCTCTGCCCTCGATCTGTTCTATAATCCCTTGTGCTCGATACACACCATCAGGAATCTTCTCGATAGCCGCCCTCATGCTCTTCTCAGTGCGGCTGATGATCTCATCTGCAAGATCATCCAGGCCGTCCAGATGATACTCATCAAGCATCTGGCATATCTTTTCCGCACACACGTGGTTTGCCGCGATCTGGGAGCGGATGTCACCAATGACCTCATCAGGGGTTCGAACATTCCAGCGAATCATCTCAATAACGGCCTCATTAAGGGTACCGCTATCGTACAGCTTTACCAGCGGTATGAACAGGCCATCCTCATACACATCGTGGTTGTCGGATGATACCCGGCCACCGATGTCGGAGTGGTGGAACACACAGGCGGTAAAGGAAGTTAGCCTATCTTTACAGAAAATGGGGCTCATGACGCACACATCATTGAGGTGCCCGGCCAGGGCCCACGGGTCGTTGGTGATAAACACATCACCAGGATTAAAACTGTCAGATGGCAGTTTATTGACCAGGTTCTTGATTCCAAGGGCCATGGCGCCTGATTGGCCGGGGGTCGCGAAGGTTCCCTGGGCAAGTTCTCTGCCTCTTTGGTCGGTAAACATACAGGTGTAGTCGTGGGCATCCCGAAGCAGGCTCGAAAATGCCGTTCGGGCAACGGAGCTGTCAGCCTCGTCCACGATGGAGATCAGTCTGCGCCAGAGTATTTCCAGGGTGATCGGATCAAATACCTGTTTCATGTGTTTGACTCCTCGAGTTTAAGAAAATGTATGTTTACAAGATAATCTCTATCTTCTGGGCTTAGGCGTAAGGCACAAGGCATAAGGCGCAGGGGAAAACCTTATTGATGCCGTGTGCCTTACGCCCTGAGCCTTAAGCCTTTCACAATTCTATCCACAGAAACCCGAACTCATCCACAGAAATGGAGGTGTCCTCACCCGCGATGACCGTGGATTCCCTCTCCTCGATGATGGCAGGGCCTTGAAACCCCGCACCCGGAAATAGCTTATACCGGTCGTACACCCTGTACGGTATATAATCACCGGAAATCCCGGAGTATGCCTGGCGACGGCCCTTGAGCGCATCTTCGATAGACCTTGCCTTTTTCTCTATCTTAGGCAACCGCAACAGCCGTTCAGGAAGGCCGGCCCTCACCTTGAAGTTAATGAACTCCACCGGAGAGTCCGGATAGGTCCTGCCGTATAGCTTTTCATATATCTCATCAAAGCGGCCTCGAACCACCTCTCTCTTCACCTCGCCGAAATTGCCCTCCGGAATGGGGATATTGGTTTCAGAGCCCTGTCCTACAAACCGGACGTCGACCGACCTCTCAAAGGTGATCTTCTCCTCAGTGCCGGATTTCATGAGCGTCTTGGTCCCCTCAGACTCCATCTCCTTGAAGATCTCTTCTATCTCACCAAAATCAGCAACCTCAAGGGCAACCTTATGGCTCCTTACGAGGTCAAATGCCCTGGGGGCCGTGAAAAAGCCCAGGGCTGATCCCACACCGGCATTGGGCGGCACGATTATCCGCGGCGCTCCCAGCTTCTTGGCCAAGCCATAGGCATGTACCGGCCCGGCCCCGCCAAAGGCGGCCACGGTTACCACCTTGGGGTTCCCCCCTTTTTCCGCGATATGGGTTTTTGCAGCGGCGGCCATGGTTTCGTTAATGAGCTCATGAATACCCCAAACCGCCTGGATGAAGGGTACACCGAGAGGCTTGGCAATATTCTCCTCAATGCCTCGCAGAGCGGTGTCCTTGTCGAGCTTCATCTCCCCACCTAAAAAGTAGTCCTCATCGAGATAGCCCAACAAGAGGTCTGCATCGGTTACGCATGGTTCATCTCCCCCCCTGGCGTAACAGATGGGGCCGGGATCGGCTCCGGAGCTCTCGGGGCCCACCTGCAATGTGCCCATCCTGCTGATCTTGGCGATACTGCCGCCACCGGCGCCAATCTCCATCAAATCAACGACGGGTACCTGAATGGAAAGGCCGCTGCCCTTCATGAACCGCTGGACACGGCCTACCTCAAAGGTCGGGACCACACCGGCAACCCCCCTCTGGATCAAGCAGGACTTGGCGGTGGTCCCTCCCATATCGAAACAAAACATGTCCGGGATTCCGAAGAGCCTTCCATAGTATTGACCGGCAATTACAGCCGCCGTTGGTCCGGATTCGATGATCCTGACCGGAAACTCCGCTGCGGTTTCAACGGATGTGATACCCCCGCTTGAGAGCATGATGAAAAGCTTGCCTCTGGAGCCGATGGATTCCAGCCTTGTGGAGAGCTTGGTGAGGTACTGACCTGTAAGGGGCTTGACGTATGCGTTGGTCACCGTGGTGCTGGTTCTCTCATACTCCCGTATCTGGGGCAGGACCTCGTAGGAGATTGAAACGGACACGTGCGGCGCCTGCTCGCGGATGATGTCCTTGATCATCAATTCATGAGCGGGGTTCTCAAAGGAGTTGAGGAGACACACGGCAATCGACTCGACGCCCATCTCCACTAATTGCGCCACAACCTCCTTTGCATCCTTGGGATCTAGGGGCGTCAGTACTGTTCCATCGCTCCGTATCCTCTCATCAACCTCTCGGCGGAACCTCCTCGGTACCAGGGGTTTGGGGAATTCGGCAAAGATGTCATAGGGAGCGTATCGGATCTCCCTGCCGAGTTCCAATACATCCCGAAAGCCCTTGGTGGTAATGAGCCCGGTTGAAGCCCCCTTTCTCTCTATAATGGAGTTGATGACCAGGGTGGTGCCGTGTATCACCTCATCGAGCTTGTCCACGAAGCCGGGAATGGTTCCCTCCATCTCCCGTATCCCCTGCTCAACGGCATCAGAGGGATCAACCGGTGTGGTGAGACACTTGTTGATATATATGTCCCCTGTCTTGTCATTAAGAAGAACGAAATCCGTAAAGGTGCCGCCGATATCGCAGCCGAGCCGGTAGAGTTTATCATCCATAAAGACCTCCAGGTTTTTGTACAATAGAAATCCTGAGCATCACATTCGCTATATAGTATAGGGTTCCATATCCTCATTCCACGTATCTTCAACAATTCATCATGCGGAGCGTGACCATGCTAAAGGGCTACTCCTCGACCTGTACCTTGAGGTAGAGGTCTCCTCTACTCCCTTTATCCGATCTTTTGCCCATTCCGGAGAGCTTCAACTTGGTTCCATCAGAGGTACCGGGAGGAATGATTACCATGAATAAACGTCTCTTAAAGCCCTCGGGGATGTTGACGAGCTTTCTGGCGCCGAGCGAGGATTCCCTCTTGGTGATGGTGATATTCCCGTACCTGTTTAAATCCCGGTCAGGGCTGATCGGCCGCACGACCTGGACTTTCTCAGTGGTGTTTTTTTTTGTGATGCGCCTGACCTTTTTGCTCATGGAGGGTTCCCTGAATAACAGGAATAATTGGAGGAAGATAATCCCGAAGATAAACCCGCCGATATGTGCCCACCAGGCGATGCCGCCCTGGCCCGCGGTGGATGCTGCGCTCAGGAATTGAAATATGAACCAGACCCCCAGAAAGAAGACCGCAGGGACTTCTACCAGCGGAAAGAAGATGAACATCGGTATGAGGGTGAGTATCTTTGACCTGGGGAACGATATCATGTAGGCACCCATGACACCGGCAATGGCCCCGCTCGCACCGATGGTCGGCACCTGAGAATGCCAGTTTAGCACAAGGTGAGCGATCCCTGAGGCGAACCCGCACAGAAGGTAAAAAACGAGATACCTGAACGAGCCCAGCCTATCCTCCACATTATCACCGAATATGTAGAGCGACCACATATTGCCGAGCAGATGAAAGAACCCGCCATGGATAAACATAAAGGAGAGAAAGCTGAATATTTGTTGACCTGAGGTAAAGTCGGCTGCCATTGAGGGGACGGTATAGCGTGCCGGCACGAGCCCGTAGGTAAAGATGAACTGGCGCAGCTGATCTCCCCTGGAGAGTTCTACGAAAAACACCAGGATGTTGATGATGATAATCGTGGTATTAACCACGGGGTAGCTCTTGGAGCGTATCGTGTCCCTCAGGGGGATCATGCCGATATTTCCTCAATAACAATCAAACCAAAACTTTGTGGGAAAACGAAATTGATACGAGACATTATTGCGGCTCAAGGCGCAAGGCATAAGACCAAAGGTGTAAGGCGCAAGGCTCAAGGTTTAAGGCCTAAGAAAAACGAGGATCATACAGAAAGACATTTCCCTTCGCCCTTCGCCTTATGCCTTTGGCCATGACCAATCTCTCTAACCTCATTTGAAAACAAAAATTTGACATTAATCCGCTGATAAAGCCTAAGATATTCATTGCATCTAGTCAAAGAAAACCGGTTCCCTCATGATACATGGGATGGCATCATTCGCTGTTCGTGCAACGGCAGGATACGCCCTTGTGAGCGATGCAATCTGCCGAAGGTTATCAGCGGTTCTGGAGATGAGCATGGCCAGATGGCCCTCGTTCATCCCTGCTATCCGCAACACCTGGTCCCAGTCAAGCCCTTTCGCCCAGGCATAGATCGTGGCCGCGACCCACAGCGGGATCGATTTCACGGGAAATCCATGAACCGTTGTTCTCTCTATAAAAGGGAAAAGGCCCTGCTTCATTGCAGTGAACACGGCTAGGAGCTCCTTCGGCGCCTTGGTGTGGTCGAATTCTACCTCGATATCCTTATCATACACAAACGTGGCGACAAGGGCCGGTAATAATGCCGGATCCGAGTCAGGGAAAAGGCCTAATCTCAAGGCCTCTGCGATCACGAGGGGTTGATCGAGCCTGAGCTGAGACGCCCATATTCCATCCCCGGTGAGCGTGTTATCAGCATTCACGTAGCCCTCGAGCTTAAGGAAGCTCAGGTGCCGCATGAAATCTGCCCAGATCTCTTCCCTCACCGCATTGGCGGCATCCCACAGGCGAGCGAAATCCCGCAAGGCTTCTCGAAACGGCTTGGTGCCCCTTCCGTGACAGAGATTGAAATGGCTGCACCTGCTGCATATCAGCCGATCGCGCTCCCCTTCGAGAAACAACATTCGATCCTTGAGCGGTTTTATCTTGGCAGCGCCCTCTTCTCCGAGGGGCAAGGTCTCCAGGGGCGGGGGCATTTCACCCGATAGCGCCTCAGAAAAGCAGGCCTGCATGGCCATGGGGTCTTCCTCTGAAGGGATGGCGACTATTTTATCCAGTACGACGAGGACCCTTTCAGGGGTGAAAAATCTCATCTTCGGTGGTTTCTTTCTTTTGGCCCTGTACGTAACCCGGCACGCAAGGACGCCGGTCGTATCCCTCCTCGTATGGATCCTTACGACGCAGTAAGGGCGGGACCGTGTGTCCAGAAAGAGCCTGCCCGGCACGAGGCTAGATAGCTTTGATTGATTTTTCTCCACCCGTTCGGTCTCCTCGGCCAGCACCTGTAAGTCCTTTCTCATGGAAGCCATTTTGCGGGAGAGCGCGAGAACGGCTTCCGGGGAGCCGCACAAGGAGTGAGGAAGTTGCTCCATTAAGGCCTTACCTGCGTTTAAAAGCTTATCATCGAGATTTCTATCCAGGTTTTCCTGATTCTGATAGCTTGCAAAGGATCGAAAGAGGAGATCCTTTATCTGATCGAGGCCATGGGACAAGAGCAGGTTTAACACCATTGAAAAATCTACCCTGATCTGGCTCACCACATCCTCTGGTTGAGATCCCAGGAGTGTTGCAACCAGACGAACATCCATATAGGGGCCTGGAATCGCTACGGCGAAGCCGATATTGTCCATCCCTCTCCTGCCGGCCCTCCCTGTCATCTGGTGAAGCTCGGTGGCTGTCAGGGGAACGAATTTGTCACCGTTGTATCTGTCCGAGTTCAGGAACACGATGCTCCGAGCTGGAACATTGATCCCAGCGGCAACGGTAGAGGTGGCGAACACCGCATCGAGCAAACCCCTGGCCATCAAATCCTCGACCGCCATCTTCCATAGCGGGAGCTGGCCGCTGTGGTGTGAGGCAACCGCGCTATTCCTCAAATGCCGTAGTTGGGCATGCCGTTCAAGGCGAGGGTATTGTTTTATGAGCTCATCAATCCTGCTGTTGAGCCTTGGTTGACTGCGGCGACCCTCATCATTCGTACACAGATCAAGGGCATTGTCGCAATCCGACCTTGATTTCAGGAAGAATATGGCTGGAAGGAGGTTATATCTCCTCAGGACCCCGAGTATCTCACCGAATGGAGGGAGGCTCCGGGCCTTTGCAATGGAAGGTCTTTTTGGGTTGTGAAGGTAGTCCAGCACCTTCTTATCCGGGCCTTGCCTGCCGAGCAGCGGAACGAGCCTTCCCGAGGGATGGAAGAAGAGCGGGAAAAGGGGCACCGGTCTCCCCCTCTCCTCGATCACGGTGCATGTTTCCCCCCTCAGGTGTCGTATCCACCCTGCAATCTGACGGGAGTTCCCTATGGTAGCGGAGAGTAAAAGCAGAGGAATCCTCACGGGGAGGTAGATGATGATCTCCTCCCATACCACGCCCCGTTCCTCGTCCCCGAGGAAATGGGCCTCATCCAGGATCACCAGGTCCGAAGCCATGTCCTCACCCCTGTACATGGCATCGTAAAGCTGGTTTCTGAGGATCTCGGTAGTGCCTACGGTGATTGGAGCATCGGGATTCTCAACCCTGTCACCGGTAACTATGCCCACGTTTGCTTTACCGAAGAGCTCGCCAAACTCTATGTATTTTGAATTGCTGAGCGCCTTGAGGGGGGAGGCGTACCATGATCTTCCGCCTCCTTTATGGATCCGCTCGATCGCCTCCACGGCAATCCAGGTCTTGCCGCTGCCCGTTGGCGCTGATACCAGGCAATCGCTATTCTTGATTGCGGAGAGAGCTTTGAGTTGAAAGGGATCCGGCGTGAATTCCCTCTTCTCGGGTACGCCTATCCTCGAGAAGACGCTTCTCAGCCGGGGATCGATGCTCGGCTTGATCTTCGGAACCTCATGGTCACGGGGTTGTATCCTTTTCCGATTGCGAAAAAATCTTTTGTATTTACGCTGGAAGCCTGGCACAATAGTTTTCCTTTTCTTTCGTGTTATAGACCAAGAACGCCCGCTTACTCAATATTAAAAACGAGTGTACCTGCTTAGGTAGCCACCAAGGCACTAAGCCCGCCCTGGCGCGACGACAAAGTAACATTATCATGCTTTGTAAAGATTACGGTATACATAGACATAAACCCACTCTTTCCAAGCCAGGTCTGGGCCAGGGACACAAAGAACAACTATGAGTTTTACCCCCTTATCTGAAAAGCCTGCCCGCCACCTGCCCGCCATCGCGAGCTCAGGCGAGGCGGGCGGGTCGCGAACCGCTCAGGCGAGGCACGCAGGGACGAACATGTTCCACGAAAGATAGTTGATGCAGCCTATACTGTCCATAAAACATTAGGGTCAGGCTTGCTTGAAAGAGTTACTCCTGTGTGGGAAGCGCAACTACTCAGCCATTTAACATTTACGGGTAAGCGCCTTGGTTTTCTTATAAATTTTAACGTGCCTCTTATTAAAAACGGCATCAACAGAATTATACTATAATCTTGGTGTCTTCGTGTCTTTGTGGCTAAGTATATGAAGAATAATTCTTTGATCTTGGTGCCTTGGTGCCTGGTGGCTGAATAGTCACAAACGAGCTTTACGCATTATGGGTATTTTTTCAACCGGAAGCTATGAGCAAGGCGAGGAAATCAGAGCCCTCTATCGAGCAAAGGAAGGGGAGATCTCCCGGCGATTGGAGGAGTTCAAAGGGATCTGGGACAGGGGCACAGATGAGGAGCTTTTCGCTGAGCTCGTCTACTGCATCATCACGCCTATGGCGAGGGGGAAGATGTGCTGTGCT
>Ga0307435_1001371_pt1 | contig 10174 bp, 7 predicted proteins | sample SalMarWE160470MG_FD_202164 | JGI IMG/M metagenome (GOLD analysis project Ga0307435, IMG submission 202164) | Salt marsh sediment microbial communities from the Plum Island Ecosystem LTER, Massachusetts, United States - WE1604-70 | ecosystem: Environmental > Aquatic > Marine > Intertidal zone >...
TAATATTTAGTTCGACTACACCTGATGAAACTAACTCATTAGCTTCGGCGAGCACCAGTTCTATCGGCTTGCTTCTATATGAGCCTCTGATGGCAGGTATTGTGCAGAAAGAGCAGCGGTGGTTACAGCCCTCGCTGATTCGCAGATAAGCCCAATGACGTCCGGTAATAAGCAGCCTGGCAGTATCATCGCTGCATTTTTCCGGCAAATTACCCAGATAAACGGCTGGCTGGTTAGCTAAAAGTGTCTTTTCGATTATTCGAGCGATATTATCTCGCTGGCCAAGGCCAACGATTGCATCTATACCCTCAACCTGGTTGAATAGCTGCCGACCCAGCCTTTGAGAAAGACAGCCCGCCACAATGACTTTTTTGGCTCTGCCTTTCTGTTTACAATCTATCGCTTGCCTTATGGCCTCCAGGGCTTCGAGCTTTGCAGGCTCAATGAAACCGCAGGTGTTAATTACAATAACATCAGCATTATCGGACTCAATAGTGATTAAAAAGCCTGCCTGTGCGATTTCGGCCAACATTTTTTCGCTATCAACGATGTTTTTGGGACAGCCTAACGATACAAAGCCCACGGTAACAGATTTTTGCTGTTTTTTGACCATAACCTGAAAAATAACAAAAAAGTGAAAAATGTCTAATCTTTTTAATTTGGGTAAGATTCATATCGCTTGTTTTTTCAACTTATTAAAATATGCTTGACGATAAAAAAGCAGGCAATATAATGCGTATCTCTGGCATTTTTACGAAGTTAGAAAAAAAATTAAATCCGAAACCACCTCGTTTACTCCGTTTAGGACTGTACTGGTGGCGTGATTATGAGCAATAGCAGCCAGAAAACAAGCTACAGGCAGATTTTTATCGGAATTTTGGCCATAGTAGCTGTTTCATTGTTCGGAAGCTGTGAAGATTCTTTCATCGGCAAACCTGCAAGTCTTCAATCCCAAAAAATCCTTGATGATTTGGGTAAAATTGAAACTACCTCTGAACCCAACATCACTATACCGGAAGTTTACAAAAAAACGTCCAAAATCGTCGAGCAGTCGGTCAACGGCAAGACCGAGTGGAAACTGTTTTATTTCTGCCAGTATCATATATCTAACGAACTCAAGGAAATTGTCAACGAGCAGTTCGCAACCGAGCTTTTTGACCAGAAAGGCAAATCAACTGCCCTGCCGGACTATACTGTAAGCAGCAATCCCGCTACCAACCAGTTGATAGTAAGGTGTCCGGCTAAAGAAGATGTCGATTCTGTGTTAGCATTGTTACAGGAAGTAGATGTCCCGCCGATTCAGGTCAAGATTAACTGTCTTGTTTCCGAGGTCTATGCAGACAAGACCATAGACCACTCAACTACTTTAATGATTCAAGAATTATTTGGCGAGGATATCTGGGTGGCTCCTGCAGGTCAACCTTTCGGGACAGCAATTGATCAGTTGCTAACGGAACCAGACACCCTTCCTGCTTTTCCCGGGGCTTCGCTCAGAGAAATCGCTCGGGCTAAAATGGGTCTTAAAGTCGGATATTGGAAAACCGATAAGTACATGGCTTTGGTGGATCTGCTGGAGTCACAGGGTTATCTGAAGATATTGATGAATCCTACACTGGAAGTCGTCAACGGCAAAAAAGCCAAAGTGATAAAATCCGAGCATGTACCTTTGCAGAAAATAACAAGCATTTTGCCCGTCGGGGAAAGTGTTGTTACAGAGCACACGGAGTTTATTGATGTGGTTGACTCTCTGGAGATTACGCCCCATGTTTTTGCGGATGGAACCGTTGGTTTGCAAACGAACATAATACTTGGCTCAAAATTAACTCCTGAAGGTGTCAAGCAATTGCCCATCGTAACAAGGAAGGAAATTAATAATGAAGAGAACCGCATCAGACGGGGCGAGAGCCTGGTAATCGGCGGCATAAGGAAGACCGAAAAACGCGACGTCATTAGAGGTATTCCATTGCTGAAAGATATACCTGTAGTTGGTGTTCTATTTTCCGGCAGAGATTTTGAGGAGCGGGTCGTAGAGACCATTTTTATATTAACTCCTACTATCTCTACAGGCGGTATCCCTAAGCAGGAAATGGTCGAAGAAATCAAAAGGAAACACGAGCCGCCGACTTCACAGGGACTTGGCAAGGCTATTACAGACCCCCTTGGCTTTGGAGCTCGGGAAAAACAGCAAAAAGAGCAAATTCGCAACGCCGAAGAGGCACGTCTCAAAGCTAAGGGTGAAAATGCAACGATTAGAAACACCCTCAGACAAACTACAGAAAAACTTGAAAAAACAGAAGCAGAGCTCAAAAGCCTAAAAGATGAATTAGAACAGGTTAAAGCTGAAGCGGAAAACTCCGAAAAACAAGCCTCTCGAAAAGATGCTAATGAACCTCCTTTAGATTCTGAAGAGAGCAAAAAAGATGCAGAAAATGAACAAGCTCAGAATGACAAAGCTGAGATACCTGGTACAAAGGGAAAAGCTGAAACAGCAAATGCCGATTTACAAAACTTAAGTTTACAAAAGACAGATAAATCTGTTCAGCACTATAAGATTGTGTAGTTATAAACAACAATATAATGGAGAGGTAGTATGGATAATATTGATAGCGGCAGTTTTTCTGGAAATGAAAACATCGATAGGTCCAATTCTTTTGAAGACAGCGGTCAGATGAAGGTTTCACATTCGCCGTTGAATTTGGGAGGAGGTAGTGCAGCAGAGGTGCCAAAGTCACCGGCGCCAAAGCCGGTTGCAGCAAGGCCGACAACTCAACAGGATCCCCCCGACCGCGTCACGGGCGTAAAGACCTTCTTTACCAAGCTGCACCCCGGTGCCATGGAATTTCTCGATGAGCAAATCGTTAAATGGCTGCAGGAGAACCCGGGTCTTAATGTAAAATTAACGAACACAACTACAGGCGAGGTCCAGGCCAAGAAGACCGAGCCTAACATTATAATTCATGTCTGGTATTAGCTCTCGCATTATATTTCAAGATAATAGCCGCACATTTGAGCGGGCATGAGCAGTCTCTTTAGCCGACGCGGATACTCCAGCCGGTTTCTCACATATAAGTTGGGTTGATTATGACATGCTGTTAAGTAGCGGAGATATTGCTATCAGCATTCAACACAATCCTTTCGATAAAAAAGGGCAGCCACCTGTTTATTAGGTAGTATTGTTGGAGAATTCAAATATCTCGACTTCGGCGAGCCCCTTCCGAGGTTTATGAGAGGGTAAAGCTGATTTTAAACACAGAAATGGGTATATGGGCAATAAACCTGCTTCTCTTATGGGCCCGCGAAGTCTCTCAATAATTACCCAGTCAAGCTTAGTGACAATGCAAGACAATAGTCTTTTCGATTAATCAAAAAGACTATCATCATAATACTGACAAACATTCTGGTTTCTACATTGCTTTGTGAGGAGGAAATAATCCACAAAAGTGGAGAACCCAGTTCACACGTATTTATTTCTGCTGTTTCACAGCGGGTTTCACTTTACTATTCGATGTCCCTTAGCTAATCATTCCAACCTTGTTCACTCGATGGTCCAGAGCGTCACAGAGTCCTGGTCTTTGACAAACACGCGGTTGCCGGCGACAACGGGGTAGGCATAAGTCTGATTATCCGAGACTTTATAGTTAGCAAGTTCCTTATATTCCTTATCGTTAGGCTCGAAAATGAAAAGTTGTGATTGAGGGGTCAGAGCCATTAAAATTGAGCCGGCGTCAATTATGGACCCAAAATTTTCGCGCTTGGTGGTGTCAGTCCAGCTCGTCTGTCCGGTCTGAGCGTTGATGCAGAATAGGTTACTGCGGTCGGAAAGGCCGAAGAGCAGGCCGTTCTTAAGCACCGGCGTATTGAATCCTGTGCCGAGTTGATCGTTGCTCCAAAGTTCTTTGGTGATAAAACCGTCGCCCTCTTTTTCAATCTTCACGGCCTTGGTGCCTTGACCTTGCCCCGTGTAAATCACCGTTTGCCCATCGATGATCGGGGTGGCGGAATTGTAAAACCTTCCCTGGGTCGGCGTTGGGACTTGCCACATGAGTTTTCCATCAGCTACAGCGATGCCTACAATGTTTTTCTCCGTCTGCGCAACGAGCTGTTTCGTGCCTTCTATGGTCATCAGGACAGGCGAGGCATAAGCCGGACCATCGCCGGTCCATTTCCATTTCTGGTCGCCGGCAGCCAGGTTGTATGCGACGATTGTCCCTTCGCCCTCTTTGCCGAGATGTGCAAGGCATAAATCGTCCACTATGATCGGCGACATAGCCGTGTAGAACCGAGGCCAGGCTCCGGGGAAGTCGTCTTTTCGCCACAAAACCTTGCCTGTTGCGGCATCGAGGCAGGAGAGTATCCCGCCGACGCCGAGCGTAACGACCTTTCCATTGGCCACCGTTGGTGAGCTTCTGGGACCCGGGTGACGGCCTGGCGCTCCGGTCACGGCCTGGGCCTCGTACTTGTCCTGCCATAGTTCCTTTCCGGTGCCGGCGTCGAGGCAACGGATGACTTCGTTCGCATCCTGTCGAGCAAAGACATAGAGTTTATCACCCACCAGGGCCGGCGTAGCATCGCCTTGCCCCACGGTGACTTTCCACTTCTGCGTAAGCTCCTTTGGCCAGGTTTGAGGTACGGTAAAACCGGTCACCTTTGCATCCCGATTTGGCCCGCGCCACTGAGGCCAGTCCTGCGCCAAGATGAAGCTCGTGCTCATCACAACTACACAACCTGCAAGTACAATCTTTATTCGATTTGCGTTCTTCATGGGATATACCTCCAGCTTAAATTGTAGCGATTTTTCTTTTCTCTACTTACGTGGAAGATACGCCTCATTGTGCCGTTTGTCAATGGAAAAACAGCAAGAAACTTGTCCTTGACCGGACAGGGAATTGGAATGTGAGGGTGATGTCAAATCCTGTTGAAATAACAGGACCTATGACTATAGATTGTCCTGCAAGCTCGAATAGATATAACATGTGGATCCGTCTTAGTGATTTTCTGTCTTCCGTTCCGCCAGTGGCGGATCTTAATAACGAACTGTCCAAACTTAGGTGGAGTTTAACCTCTGGCGAGTTCAAAGTTGTCTTCTCAGAAAGACGCTGATGTGAAAATAGAGAAATATCTTCCAGGTCGGATTTTTGCCCATCTTATTGAAAATTATTTCTGCTGTTTTTAATTCGTTTCAGCCGAAAAATAGATTTAGACAGCCCGATTTTGTACGAAGATATGCCTTTGGTGGATTTACCTAAACGTCTTAAAAAGCTATGGTTACGATAACAAAAAGTAGGAGATTACCTGATTATATTGCTATGGTTATAGTTCTCTTGATGGCCATCGGCACGGTCTTTGTGTTTTCAGCAGGCGCTAACATTAGTCGTGAGCTTGACTTACATAAATTTTACGACCTATCAAGCCTTCGGCAGATTTTATTCTTCCCCATAGCGTGCTTAATTATGTACGCCGTCTCATATTTCGATTATCGCAGATTCAGGCTAACTAATGGCTGGCTCAAATCGTTGGCCACCTATATGTTAATCCTTAGTATAACGTTACTTGTAATTGTCTTGATTCCGGGTTTAGGCACAGAGATTAACCGTGCCCGGAGATGGCTCCGGATACCAGTAGGACCCATAGTGATAAGTTTTCAGCCCTCTGAACTGGCAAAATGGGCGACTGTTTTCTTCTTGGCTGCTATTTGCGATAAGTTCGGTGATGAAATCAAGTTATACTGGAAACGGTTTGTTCCGGTCTGCATTATAATTGGTATAGTGGTTGGGCTGATAGTCGTCGAAGATTTTGGTACAGCAGCATTTATATCAATTCTGGCATTGTTGATGTTAATGATTGTCGGTGTAAAATGGTGGCATATTTTAACACCTTTGCCGTTCGGTGCTGTCGGCTTTTTGGCCGTCCTTATCTATTCACCCAGCCGAATGCAGCGACTTGTCGCCTTTGTTAACCCTGATAAGTGGGCTGATTCAGTTGCTTATCAAGCTAAGCAGTCATTAGTCGCGCTGGGCTCAGGCGGATTGTGGGGCAAAGGGCTGGGCAAGGGTATATGCAAATATGGACATCTACCGGAAGATACAACAGATTTCATCTTCGCTATTATCGGCGAAGAGCTCGGCTTTGTCGGAAATGCAGCGATAGTTGTAATGTTTATTATCTTTGTTTTGCTGGGGATCTTGGTGGTCGTGCGTTGCCGGGACCGTTTCGGGCAACTTTTGGCAGCCGGCGTCGTTTTGACAATCGCTCTCCAGGCGGCGATTAATATCGGGGTTGTAACTGTTGTGCTCCCAACAAAGGGTATACCACTGCCGTTTGTTAGTGCCGGCGGTACAAGTTTGTTATTGTCATCCGTTGCTGTCGGAGTACTGTTAAATATCGCTAAACAATCCGTTCCTCAAATAGAACAATTCGAAAAAAACCATGATTTCTCTGTCTCTGATGTGGTCTGAGAAATTGTTAGAGTCACTCGGTGTTATAAGCATGGGGCAATTGTTTGTCATATTGGCGGTAATTTCCGCAGTAATCATAGTAACAGGATTTTATTTTTTAAAAAAATTCTTCAACCTGGATTTTATTAACCTCTTAAAGTTTACACATTTGCACGGAAATCAAAAAAGTAGGAAGGCTCAGCCCGTTCTCTTCAGCGGGGACAATGCCGATTACCCAAAAGGCTCGCATATCTATGAATCCAAAAATGGAACGCCTGAACAGAATATGGCCAAAGTCTTGGAAATGCTCGGCGGAATTGAAACACTAATCGGTAAAGATGATATAGTTATTATCAAGCCAAACGGCCAGAAAATCAGGCATAATATGACAAACACAAATACTATGCTGGAATTTATCAATCAGGTGCTGAGTATCCCCGGATTTGCAGGCGAGGTAATTATTGCGGAGAATCACCATCTCCATCCTGATAGTGCCGCCGGCTGGACTACAGATTATAAAAACGGCGATTACAACCTTAATGAGCTGATTGCATATTTCAACGATAGAGGTGTTAAAAATATCACTAAATATCACTGGCGGGATGCAGGGACAGTTCCAAATGCGGTTGTAAAGGATGGTGAGCGAGGAAAGATTGTCACCGGGCCGGACGAAGGTGACGGTTATGTATGGTCGGACGAGGAGTATTCCTATCAAGGCTGCAAAACGAAAATGACCTATCCGATTTTCACCTCGTCTTATAGCGGCGTGACGATAGATTTCAAGAACGGTGCCTGGAAAGACGGAAAATATACGCAGCAGCCTGTGAAATTTATCAACATGTCGGCACTTCGAAACCATAGTAATGCCGGCGTGACAGCTACTGTAAAAAATTACTTGGGGGTTGTTGATTTGACTTGCGGTTACCACGGGCTGGAGCCGCCTGGATATTATAACTTCCACTATATAGCGGTGGATTGGCCCTCTATTAGCATTTTAAGAAAAGCCATGAAGTCTTTTATAACGAGTAAATTGGCAAAGAAACAAAAGATAATCAGGAAAGTAGCAGGGTTTGTCGGGCCTCAAAATGGAGCAATAGGCGGGGCGGTGGGCCATTTTATAAAGACAATAAGAAAGGCGGATTTGAATATTATTACCGCTGAATATGCGGGACATGAAGGCAGACATAAACAGCCGGGCCACACGAAAACAGTTTTAGCATCAACAGACCCGGTAGCACTTGATTATTACGCCGGCAAATACCTGCTCTATCCGTTGGGCGGGGAAAGAGCAGAGTACAATAATCCGGATAATATGCGAGGCACCTTTCGAAAATATTTGGAGCTTTGCTGTGCGGAAGGTGTCGGCACGCTTAACGAGGCGGAAATGATTGTCCATAAATTTGATTTTGATAAAGGATAATTCCTCAAATCAGAGCTGTGACTGTAAGGGAGTGATCCGCCCGTAGCAGATTTACCGGCACTCTCTGATCAAATCAGGAGTTTGATATCGAAACCAACCCAATCCGCTGGTAGCGGATGCGACGAACAGGTCTTTACTACTACCGTGTCCGCTACTATAATCCGTTTATTCGGTTAATTCTTGGATGATTTTAAGTACGTAAAAAAGCAGGATGCTTAAATAATGAGCGGTAAATGTTTTTTCTTTGCTGGTGGTGGGACAGGCGGTCATATATATCCCGCTATCGCGGTGGCGGAGCAAATAATAAAACTTGAGCCGACAGCAAAAATACATTTTTTCTGCAGCACCCGTAACATCGATGCACAAATCCTTCAAAAAGCCGGACTCGAATATACTCCGCTTCCTGCAAAAGGTTTGAGCTTTCGGCCCGGTGCATTACTCAGCTTTTGCACCACGTTCTGGAAAAGTTATCGAATCGCAAAAGAAGTAATCGCTGCAAGTGAAAACCCAACAGTCATCGGCATCGGAGGTTTTGTAGCGGCGCCGGCCTGCAAAGCTGCGCATAAATTGAAAGTGTCCGTTAAACTTTTAAACGTCGATATTGTGCCTGGCCGGGCGAACAGATTCATAGCCCGATGGGCTGATGAGATTTTTGTGCAGTTCGAGGATACAATTCGTTATTTACCCAAATTTAAAGACAAGATAAGTGTTGTCGGCTGTCCCCTGCGAAGCAGTTTTTCCCATCCGCAGCCGGAAAAAGCTATCGAGCATTTGGGCCTTGATAAGAATAAAAAGATTTTGCTAATAACCGGTGCTTCGAGCGGTTCGGAAAATATCAATGACACTGTGTGTTCGCTTTTGGAAAAGCTAAATGATTTCGTCGGTGACTGGCAGATTGTTCATCTGGCGGGGCGGGCCAATTTTGAAAAGGTCAGCCAAAAGTACGCCGGCGCCAAAATTGAACACAAAGTCATCGGATATTATGATGAAATGCAGAATCTTTTAGCTGCTGCGGATTTGGTCATCGGCAGAAGTGGGGCGGTAAGTGTGGCTGAATATGCCGCGGCGGGTGTGCCGAGTATCTGTATGCCTTATCCGTACCACAGGGACAGGCATCAGTACCTAAATGCGGGTAAGCTCGTCGAAGCCGGTGCAGCGATTATCGTTGATGACCTGTCGGATGCTAAAGACAGAGCTGAGTGGCTTTGGGAAGAGTTGCAAGCTCTAATGAAGGATGACAAACAACGGCAGGAAATGACCAACGCCTGTAGGGCAATTGCGACTCTGGACGCCGCCAATAAAATTGCAGAAAAGCTCATAAAAATTGTTTTATAGAAGCAGTGCATAAATCGCTTCTACGTAAATAAATTGAAATAAAATTTTCGAGAATTTCGTACTTGACTTGTATTGCACGGGCGTGTAGTTTCAAACGCCGATTTATATTAATTTTTGGAGGAAGAACTATGTGCCAAAGATGTGGATGTACACCATGTAATACATGTGGTCGGCCGATAGAAGATGGGGTTTGCTCAGGTTGCGGCGAAATCCCCGGTGAGTGCTATTGCGACCCTGAAGAGCAGGTGGAAGAATCTGAGGAGTTAGAGGAAGAAGAAGAGGAGGAAGGGGAAGAGTTCGAGGATTTAGAAGAAGAGGAAGAGTACGAATAAGATACTCGTATTCTTTCATGTTTTCGCTCTGCAGGTAAGAGACTAAAAAATTTCAGCCTAAGTCCGGGGTTAACCATAACCATATCCCGTTGAATTATATAGCGACATTTCTAACAGCAGTTCTCTGCGCTTTCGGGGATAAACTGCTTATAGTTCACCTTCAGCGTGCTAAAATTTCTTGCTTTTCTGACAATCCCGACCATAATATCACCAACAAGCGAGATTCACACCCTTGATAAGATCAGGAAAAATTGTAGGGTGGCGCTTTAGCCCACCAGTTGGTTCTTAAAGAAAGGAGTTCAAAATGCCCGGTATTACTGACCAACCTCCCGCCCACATTCAAGCTGAACTGGATGCTTTACGGAATTCATTGAGTAATACGATACCTTCCAAACAACATGGGCGGAATTTATTGATTGCGACTTGGAATATACGATCATTCGGTTCTTTGACCCGGAAGTGGACTGCGCAGAGTAATGACAACCCGAAGCGTGACTTACGCGGGCTCCGTGCGATTTGTGAGATTGTATCTCGCTTCGATGTTGTTGCGATTCAGGAGGTGATAGGCAATCTGCGAGCGTTACGGGACATGATGCATTTTCTCGGCGATAACTGGTCGTTTCTTATGACCGATGTAACACTGGGCGCCGCAG
>Ga0307435_1001372_pt1 | contig 10173 bp, 11 predicted proteins | sample SalMarWE160470MG_FD_202164 | JGI IMG/M metagenome (GOLD analysis project Ga0307435, IMG submission 202164) | Salt marsh sediment microbial communities from the Plum Island Ecosystem LTER, Massachusetts, United States - WE1604-70 | ecosystem: Environmental > Aquatic > Marine > Intertidal zone >...
GAGCATCATCAAAGGGGAATCTCCCCAGAACAAAATCAGGAAAATCGGTGCATGGCTTGGCTGACCAGTTATATGAAAAGGCGTCAACAGGCTGTTCTAATGTTGCGTAATAATAATCTGTGGTGCGATTGTCATCCCCATGCTCAAGTGTATCATACACTACATAATTGATAGGGGGAAGTGTACCAACATTTCCAACAATTAACACATACTCCATTTGCCACGCGTTAAAAGCATCCTTTAAGAATTCTCTCGCTTTCGTTTGAATAGAGTCTCCTATATACATCTCGTCTATGGTCTGAGTCAACATGACATAAGTGTCAAACCCTGATGCTTGTTTCCAAGCGAGCAGATTGCTAATGAGTGATTCTTTATCGTCACTAGTTATTACTAAGTAGTCAACATTTTGTGGGGGTAGCTGGTAATCAGACTTCTTTTCTACAGGCAATATAGGATATCCTCGCCACTGTTCAGCATTTTCTAGATTTAAATAAGCGAGAAGGGGAAGCACATTACCTGAATATGGACATGACTTTAGCCTATCCATTAGTTCGTCGGCAAGGCTATCGTTGGTGCATGAAACATATTCGATGGTATTCCGTTTGACTTGTACTCTGAAATTGATTATCGCGGATTCGTCACAGTCATCAAATTCAGCAGTTATCTGTGCAAATTTGTAACACCTAAGATTGAAAACGCCTCGGTAATTCAGGTCTGTTAAGTTGATTCTCCCACTTATACCAATTAACTCGACAGAGAGAACCGATGCGTCTGGAGGAATAAGTACATTAATGTAACCTCCTGAGAAAATTGTTCCCACCAAGTAACCTACAGGATCATATACTACAGGTCGAAAAGAAAAATCGTATGTTTCAATGTCAACTGCACTGTATAATGCTTCTGCAACATTGATTTCTTGAACAGGGACTAGGAAAGAACAGAGAAGAAAAAACAGAACAAGAGTTGGTGCAACTTTTGCCATATCAGATCCCTCTGACGATTCAGCTTATGGTTGATAGTTCATAAAAGTATTTTTGTAAAGGTTTCTTGACCAAATAAATGATTCACAGAGTTATTTCTGGTCAAAGTTTCTTGACTATGTGAACATTCAATTGAGAAGATTTGGTCAATTTTTCTTGACAAACTGTTTTTCATTAGGTTCCTTTGGAAAAACGCACATATGCTGCTCTATAATTGTGTCGAAGTAAGAGTCGGCGAACGTGGATACCGTTGATTTAGCCATGCTTTGTAAAAATAAGCTCAATTTGACATTATAAAAAAATTTATGCTAAACTCAGATAAATCAAAATACCGTATGTGAAAATCTGAGTGTTCGATGATTCGAATCAAACTTTTATAAATGCGTAAATGTGTTGTTAAGCACCAATGACTGACGAAAAAAAGGAAAAGCGCGCAGCTGTTTTTCCCATGTTTCTGATGGGTGGCCTATTCGTGGTAATCCATCTTCTGTCTATGTTGATAACGAAACCTTTTGAAGAAACAGGCTTGGACGTTTTCGACAACCCGAACGATCCAACTAATCTGCTTGTCTTCTTCGCAATAATGTTAGCGGTCACAGTTACAATATTGTTGATTGCCAAATTCTGGAAGAAACAGTTCATACAAGTCATCATTCTGGGATCAATAGCCTACACGTCATATTTCGTCTTTTACACTCTGCTGTCCCTTGTAGTTCCAAGCGCTACATTATCATTGTTTCTCTCTATAATCGCCGCAGCAATCTTGGTTGTGGCGCTCATCAAGTATCCAGAATGGTACATCATAAACTTCTGTGGCATAATCGTGGGCGTAGGCGCCATCGGAATCTTTGGTATCTCCCTCGGCATCTTTCTGGTAATCGTGCTGCTCATCGGTCTGTCAATATACGACGCCATCTCAGTGTACAAGACCAAACATATGATTGATCTTGCGGACGCAGTTATGGACCTCAAATTGCCCGTCATGCTGGTTGTACCAAAAACACGAAAATATTCGATACTCAAAGAAACAAAGGGGCTAAAAGAAAAACTTGAAGATAAAGAAGAACGAGAAGCCTTTTTCATGGGCTTAGGAGACATAGTGATGCCCGGAATATTGGTTGTCTCCTCCTTCTACAACATTGCCGACAACGGGCTTCTCATAGCCTTATCAGTGATGCTTGGCACCCTTATCGGCTTCGCAGTTCTCATGTCGGTTGTAATTAAAGGAAAGCCACAAGCTGGACTGCCTTACTTGTGCAGCGGCGCCATTCTGGGCTACGTGGTGTCAAGCTATCTGCTATCCGGAGAGTTAGCTGGCTTAATCCTTCCTTTCTAGGTTCATGCTCACACGTTCTACAATCTTAGTATTCCAAAACCCAAAAGGTATTTCTGAAATGCTGCTGTTAAACTGAGGGGATAAGGGAAAAAGTATTTAAAACTCGGAAAGACGATAAGGCAACATCTAATGGAGTATCTTGGCGATGGTAAGAAAGGCGAGAATCAAGCTGACAAGCACAGACTACAAAAAGCTTGAGGAAGTATGCGGAGAACTGAAGCTCATCGCTGAGAAGACGGGAGTAAAAATCACAGGACCACATCCCCTTCCAACAAAGCGGCTCAAGGTTCCGGTACGCAAAACCCCATGCGGTCAAGGAACTGCAACTTGGGACCGGTGGGAGCTGCGGATCCACAAACGCCTCATCATAGTTGACGCGGAAGAACGGGTTATGCGAAGAATTATGAGGGTTCGCGTGCCCGAAGAAGTTTTCGTCAGCATAGAGCTAATGTAAGCCACGATTTCTTGTTTCTGGTTGGCTGTTCTGTTTCTAAAAGGTGCTCATTGTAGGAAAATACGTGTAAACTGTTAATGCAATTGCTGCGACAAAAGCTATTGCCCAGAATACCTTGTTCCACCTGAAAACTTTCAATCCATCAATTATGCCGAAAGGAATAAGGTTGAAGGCTGCTAGAAATGCGTTGATAAAGGCAACAAACCAGAAAAGGTCCTGTGTAACTGTTGCAATCAGGATGCATCCAGTTGAAAGCAGAATGTTGGTTAGGGGTCCAGAAATAGCTATTTTTCCCACAGTTTCCCTTGTTCCCGATCCCACGATCATCACTGCTCCTGGAGAAATTATTTTGAATGGCGGTGGAAGAAAAACTGAGACTAGGGTTATGAGGGCTCCTTGCATGGTTAACCGAAATTCTGCCCACAACCTGAAGTGCTGAGCTGAGAATTTGTGGGCAATCTCATGAAGAAGAAAAGACAGGGTGAATGCTATTGATAGGCTCACCAGAATCAACACTGTTGACCCTAACCCTATGTAAAGAAAGTAGGATAAGCCGACGCCCATGACTAGAAGCGCTCCGATGGTCAGGTGTTTAAGTTCTGTTGGGCTGAACCCAAATATTCTAGAGGATTGAGGCGTATAGGAGACGGTATACCTGTATGAAGGTTCTTTAGACCATCCTCGTGTGCTTATTGGCGGCGCCTCTCTTGGAGCCCTCGCCCTCCATGATTCCGGGCATGCGTGACTCTCTGGAATACGATGCTCAGCACAGAAGTAGCCTCCACAGTAATTGCATTTAAAGGGGAGAACAACATCTTTGCCGCAGTATTGACACTTCGTTGCCTTCAGCTTCCTAAATGTTTTATCAAAAATTGGTTAGACGGGATGGTTTAAATGTTTAGCTCTGGCTCTTGGAGTTAAAACATCAACTATCATGTTTTTGTTTGTTCATTACTTGTATTGGCGATTACATCGAACTCGTCAAGAATTTAGAATGGTGCCGAAACAAAGAGTCTTGTTACACACAGTGTGCCTCTCGCAACATTGCGGGCAGATAAAGATTTAATAACGGCTTCTGGTATTACGAAATATCCAAATAGTAATACTGACGGGTCGGTTGAAACCTGATAACCGTACAGAAGAGGCGATGAAACAATGCGTGAGGATGCAATCATCAAGCTTGAGGATGTTTCTACAGTCTACGAAGGTGAAAGAAGACCCGCCATCAAGGGCGTAAATCTAACTCTGAAAAAAAACGAACTAATTTATGTAGTCGGTCCAAACGCCTCTGGAAAAACAACTCTCCTCGAAACCATAAACGGGCTGCTCCCACCCTTCAAAGGAAAAGTATCTGTTTTCGGATTAAACGTCCAATCTAATGGACAGAAAATAAGATGCCAAATCGGATACGTCCCTCAAGACTTCATGGTGAAACCCGGAGAACCCTACACTGCCCTTGATGTGGTATTAATGGGGCGTTACGGACAAATAGGATTTCTTCACCACCCTGAAGAGAAAGACAAAAAGAAAGCTCTAGAAGCCATGAAAATAATAGGCATCCAAGAGCTTGCAGACAGACCTATGGGCAAACTCTCTGGCGGACAACAACAAAAAGTAATGCTAGCCCGAGCCCTAGCAAAAAACCCAAAAATCCTTCTCTTAGACGAACCCTTCAGCAACTTAGACCCCGATTCACGCGGACAAATCCCCTCATTAATCACCAAACTTCACGAAGAAAAGGATTTGACCACCCTTATTGTAACACACGACATCCACCACATGATAGACAACTGCAACAGAGTCATAGTTGTAACTAACGGCAAAATCACGTTCGACGGAACACCCAAAAACGCCTTACCCCTCGTAGAAAACCATCCACACACAACCTCGTTGGAGAAAACCCACCATTGATCTGGCTAGAATTCGCCATCATGCAACGAGCACTTATAGCCTGTATCCTAGCCGGTTTCTTGATGGGCTTGATAGGCGTTTTCGTGGTGAGGATGCGGCTCTCAGCCATAGGCTACTCCATGTCCCACGGCGCCTTTGCAGGAGCAGCATTAGGTGTAGCCACCGCAACGAACCCGCTTGCAACTGGTTTGCTTTTTGCGTCAGCTACCGCCTTTCTAATAGGTCCCATCGCAGACAAGGCACGATTGCATGCGGATACCATAACCAGCATAGTTTTTCCTCTCAATATGGCTTTGGCTTTCGTGTTTCTGACCTTGGCGCCGGAGATAGGGCTCAGCAGCCAAGTAGCCAATGTGCTCTGGGGTAGCATAATCTCCATGACCAACAGTGACTTGGTGTACCTCACCACCTTGTTTGCGGCGACGATAGCCATAATTTATTTTATCTGGAAGGAGCTCTTCGCCATAATGTTTAACAGGAAACTAGCCGAAGCAGATGGAATCAACACCAAACCCTTCATCTACCTGATTATACTGCTCTCAGGAGTGGTCGTAACTTTTTCCCTCAAACTGGTGGGAGGATTACTCATCTACGCCCTTCTCTTCAATCCTGCTTCTACAGCCCTCCAGTTTCTTGAGAACATGCGAGCGATAGTGATTGCTTCCCCATTAATTGGCATGGCCACAACTGTCTCTGGTCTTCTGGTTTCTTTAGCTCTTGATCTGCCAGTTGGCTCATGCATAGTTATTGTCTCAACCATTGTTTTCGCCATCGCACTTCTCCTATCACCGAAAAGAAGGAGAAAGGAGGTGCACTAAAATAATGAAAATAAATAAGCTGTTAACTTTGGGCATAGCCTTGATGCTTCCTCTACTGTTTCTGTCAGTAACAGTGACCGAGGTTGAGGCTGCAGCAGATAAACCTATAATAGTGTGCACAACAAGCGCGGTTGGCAACATAGTTGAAGAGTTTTTAGGGGACACGGCTGATGTTGTGGTGCTGGTTCAGCCCGGTTTGTGTCCCGCCGATTTCGACATGAAACCTAGCGATGTCTACGCCGTGAGCAATGCGAGGATTCTGTTTAAACAAAACATTCAGGGAGAGTTCTGGTTGGAAGGATTAATTGAATCTGCAGGAAACCAGGACCTAACAGAGGTTGCTATTCCTGGGGCATACAATACTCCTGCGGGCGCAAAAAATTACATAAGCTGGGTAGGAGGAAACCTGAGCCAAATTTTGGATGTTGACTTGGATTCAAAGATTTCGGGGATGCTAACTGATGTGGATGATGTTTCCACCTGGATGGCAAGTCAGGCTGAAACCTTGCAGGCGTCAACAGTGAAGGTCATCTGCATGAAATGGTTACAAACCTTCATAGAATCTGCTGGCTTCAATGTTGTAGCAACCTACAATCCGCCAGAAACGCTGTCAGCTGGCGACATACACAGCCTCTTAGAAACCGCGCAGAGTGAGGGAGTGGCTTTGGTAGTAGATAACCTTCAAATCGACGTTGAGTTCGGAGCGGGAATAGCTTCTCAAGTGGGTGCTGAACATTTGGTGTTAACGAACTTTCCCGGCGCCATTCCAGGAACCGAAAACTTGCCTAAAATGCTACGCTACAACGCAGAACAACTTTTCAACGGTACAATCACTTGGCAGTCTACGTCCACTCTCAAAGCAGAAAAAGCCGACTTACACAACCAAGTAACCATATTCCAAATCACCACATCGTTGGCGGTTGTAGTTGCTGCGGTGGAAGCAGTGCTGCTCTACGTTAGAAAGAAAAAGAAATAGAGATTGCCAAAAATGAGCAGGAAAACATACTTCAACAAAGCAGCAGACAGCTGGGACAAGAGGTTTCACACTCCCAACCTTTCATCTTTTTTGGAGAAAGTTGTTCCCCAGTTCGGTCTAGAACCTGGACAAAGCATTCTGGATGTGGGCACCGGCACGGGCGTGTTGATTCCTTACCTAATACAAGCAGTCGGACCAGCCGGATCAGTTACTGCAATCGACTACTCGGAAAATATGATCCAGATATGCAAAACAAAGCATTCACACCTCAAGAACGTCACTGTAGAACTTAAAAACATCGAAGAGGATGCTTTCCCAACAGAATCTTTTGACTCTGTTATCTGTTTTGGCTTGTTTCCTCATCTAGAGAACAAAGAAAAAGCCTTACAAAACATAAATCATACACTAAAACCTAGCGGCAAACTCGTCATCGCCCACGCCCTCAGTAGCGAAGAACTGAAAGCTCACCACAACAACGCTTCATCAGCTGTAGTACACGATATGCTGCCCGAAGAGGCTGAGATGACCCAGTTACTGGAGCAGACGGGATTCACGGGAATCAGCATCAAGGATGAACCCGGATGCTACCTATGCATAGCCCACAAGGCTTGAGACTTAACCCGCCGTCGCGCTACGCTCGCTTTCCTTTGTCCCAGTAATAGAGAAACAAATCTTTAACCCAATTTAGGAACGTCGGGTCCTTTCCAGAAAAGCCCGCGTAATCCATTCTCCCTCCAATGAATCGGAAACATATTGTAGCCTCTTTTTCAGTAATCCCTATGATTACTGGGATGCTAGGGAGCCATCTAAGTTCGACGTTTTGTGGTGGTACCGGCTGAGTCTTAGCGGCTTGGAGATGGCTTTCTGGAATAAGCATTTTGAGTTTTAATCCTTTACCCATTTTTTCACTCATTACTGGATCCATGAGCGCAGGAACATGACCTTCTGCCAACCCCCACGCATACTGTTCAGCCTCGATAAACATCTTTTCACCCCTGCTTATGTTCTCCATCGCATCCATTACAAGCTGCGTTTGCGAAAGCTCGCTTATCCGATTCACGAATTGTTGGGGAATCTGCCAAACATCGTGTGTTAAGAAGTATTCCCTGTGCTTAGAGACAAACTCGAAAGAAGAGGAAAGGTGCAGCACAAGTTTGCCATAAAACGTAATAGCAAATGTCCCTTCAGGCTGCTTCTGAACTAGCAGTGCTTTGCTTAGCCGTTGCAGTTGCCTGAAAGCCTCAGTTGCAGTTACGTCTAATCGGCGGGCAATTTCATGCATCTTAAGATTTTCATTCTGCAGTTCACGCAGTATACTGAGCCTGCTTTCGCTTGCAAGCTCAAAAAACAGTTTTTCTATCCCTTCATGGTTTCCCATTTGCTTATCACCGATGCTAAAGTCTTAATGCCGATGTTTAATCCTAAGCATCTTCATCAAATAAAACTAATCACCTTTCGGCTCTTTCCATGTAAAGTGAGGTTGTTAGAATGAAAAACAAAATAGAAAACAAAGAACGTGTCTTTTCTGTTGAGCTCAAGTCGAAGAGTCACCTCAAGAACGTCACCCTGACCAACGGCTCCAGCGACAGCGTCCTCGTGGAGGGCACAATAGGCGAACTAGTGCAAGCCACGTTTGCGGAAGGCGTAATTCTGGAAGTTGTCGGCAAAAAAGGAGTTTTGAGAATAGACTTGAGAGCAGATGAAATCAAGAAAACAACCAGTCAAAACCGAACCGAGGCAAAAAAGCAATGAAAACATTGAGCAAGACGAGAGTTGCAGCTTCAGCATTGGGCATCTTTGCTGGACTTGGCGGCGCATCTCACGGACCTGGTGAAATACTTCAGGGCAACATGGCTCCAGATGGACTCGTGATAGAGGCTTGGCCTGAACTGACAGCATTAGCGGGAGAGCCTGCAATGACAATTATTCCCAGCTTCCTCGTAACGGGAATATTGACGATCATCTTCGGTCTCATAGTAGCAGTATGGGCGGCTAAGTTTGTTCATAGAAAAAACGGCGGCTTAGTGTTGATTCTGCTGTCAATCATAATGCTCCTTGTTGGCGGAGGTCTGTTCCCACCAATATTCGGAGTCGCAGCGGGGATTATCGGAACACGTATTAAGTCCAGCAGCGAATCAACAAAACATGGGGGATTTTGAGTTATGACTAAGGCATTGATTGTTTATGGCACTCGGTACGGTGCAACAGCCAGCACATCGGAGGAGATTGCGGAGGTACTCCGTCAAGAAGGATTCGATGTCCGAGCAGTCAACATCAAAGAAGATAAAGTGAAGGACATAACCGAGTACGAGCTTGTTATAGTCGGCAGCGGAATTAAAATAGGCAAGTGGACTAAAGAACCCGAGAAGTTCCTCAAAAAGTTCCAGAACGAATTGGCAAAAAAGAAGGTTGCAATCTTCGTCTGTTGTGGTGGCGCGCATCCATTAACTGAGGGAGAAGAAAAAACTAACGAAATCGAAGAGGCTAAAACAAAATATCTTGAAGAAAAAGCCGCCAAATATAATCTACACCCTGTTGCTTTGGGCTTGTTTGGAGGCGTCTACGACTTCAACAAGATGTCATGGTTTTTCAGAAAAACTATGTCAGCGATTAAGCCGCAACTAGAGGAGGCTGGCTTCAAAGAAACAGAACCCGGACTCTACGACACAAGAGACTTGAACGCCATACGCAGCTGGGCAAAAGAAGTCGCCCAAACTGTTCAGTCTTGAATCTATGCAACTGTTCAAAATTGGTGACCTTTGAAAAGCTTGGTGCCGGGGGCGGGAGTCGAGCCCGCGACTTCTGGGCACCTATTTAGGAGATTTGCTCTCCAGATCATGAGTCTGGCGCCATAACCAGGCTAGGCTACCCCGGCTTGCTTTTCTTTGCTATTCTGATATATAACATTGAATTAAGGTTTTCTGGCTTCTCTCTCCAAACACTTGGCAAGGCTTTATAGTTGATGTTAACCGCAACGTTTCGAGTCTTATGATTACAGCTAAACTGTTTTTGAGAATACGCCATTTTTTTGAAGTTTTCCACAAAATTTTGAAATAACCTTAAGAATTAGAAGTGAGATTTTGTTGGTGTGATTTGCATTGACCCAAAGAATTGTTTTGCCAATGATTTTTGTGCTTGTTGTCATTCTGTTTTCAGGTGTAGCGTCTGCGTTAGCTGAAGTGGAAGTTGGCGTCAGTGTTGGGCAGACGGCTGAATATACTTATGCGATAAGTATGACCTATAGGAGTAGTATTAATGGAAGTTTGTTGGGGTCAGTTCCATACCAAGTTTTGTACATTGAAACTTTAACAGTTCAGGAGATTTCTGGGACAAACATTACACTTGAAAGCGTAAAAACTTCTGTGAACGACCAAACTAACGAAACAACTCTGGGTTGGGTTGACCTAAGCACAGGAGATGGACCTGCAAGCGCCTGTGTTATTTTAGCAGACTGTAATGAGGGTGATCTGATATACCCAAATTTTGACGACGTAACTGATGACTTGTTGCGTGTTTACATGATAAACGAAACCATTCTGATGAATAATGGGGACGCAACCATAGAAGTGAATCATGCAAATCGTATAATCACAATAGGTAATCAAACGATTTCTATGAACTTCTATTGGGAAAAAGCAACGGGATTGATCATCGGAAGCAAGTTTAGTAGAACATTAGAGCAGGAAAGCATGATAGAA
>Ga0307435_1001373_pt1 | contig 10172 bp, 8 predicted proteins | sample SalMarWE160470MG_FD_202164 | JGI IMG/M metagenome (GOLD analysis project Ga0307435, IMG submission 202164) | Salt marsh sediment microbial communities from the Plum Island Ecosystem LTER, Massachusetts, United States - WE1604-70 | ecosystem: Environmental > Aquatic > Marine > Intertidal zone >...
AAGTTTGCCGGGTTAACTCGTGAGGCAGGATTAGTGCTTGCCAGGATATCGTGCACCCCATGGCAATCAGTACATACCGCGCTGTTGTGCCACAGGTTGGGCCATTTGGCCTGAAATACAGAAACATCCACGCCGTGCCAGGAAAGTTCATAAAGGCTGTACACGTCTGCTGAGAGCCCATATTTACTCATCAATTCCTGGTTGGCGTGACACCCCGCACAAAGTTCAGGTGATTCAATCCGAAACTGGGATGTGCGCGGGTCGGTAATATTGTGCACGCCGTGGCAATCGGTACAAACTGGCACATCCGGATTATTTTGCTCTATCAAGGCTGTCCCATGGATGCTGTTCTTATATTGATTGAATATTTCAGTATGGCATTGCCCGCAGATTTCTGAGATGTGGGCGCGTGGTTTATCCGGCGGACGCACATTGTGAGCGCCATGGCAATCGGTACAGATCGGCGCACCCAGATTGCCAGCAGCAGCTGCCTGAGCATGCATACTGTCTTGGGTCTTGGTATAGTTATCCGAATGGCACTTTTGGCAGGCCAGGTAATAGGCTCGGGATAGTTCCCGCCTGCTATCGTATTCGATCTTTGGGTGGGGGTAGGTCGTGATATTGGTATGGCAGGCTTTACATTCAATACCAAGCGGGCTGTGAACAGAATCGCGCAACACTTCCGAAGAAATATACAGCGATAAAGTTTCGCCGTCCGGCAGGGTTGTGTTCAAATCAAGATTTCCATGACACGATAGACAATATTCTTCGGTTTGTTGGTCAAACCGCGCCGCTTGAGAAGAGCTGGTCTGTATTAGAAAAATCAGCAATCCCGCCACCCCCACAACTAACAGGGTCGCCAAGCGTAGGTGCCAACTGGAAGGAATTCCAAGGGTCTTCATGGGCTGGACCTCCCGCTGAGGTTGTTAGTCCCTTCACCCCCGTTCTCCATGCCATTAGGCGGCTGAGGGCTTGGTTGGATCAAACCTAGCCGTCGTAGCAAATATGAAATGCCCAGCATGATGAGAAGTGGCACCAGACAGCGAACCACGAACATCAGAACAATTATCAGCTGATTTACGTTAGATTGATTCATATCTGCGCCCTTCCGAGCTGCTTTCCAGTCATCACGGGTGCCACCTCCACCATACGCCTGGGAGGATTGTTTCCTGGCGTTTCATCACGTCGCCCGAATTCACGGTCGTTTATGGTAGTCAACCGCCATGTCAATCAATTCCAAGTCAGTTTTCGCCAGTGATGTCCCTTCCACGTGACAATGCCGGCAAGCAAAATCTAGCGAGATCTGCTGTGTAAGCAGGTTGCCAACTTCATCAAATTGTGCTACCTGAAATGGATTGATCGACATCACGTGCGTCCGTATGTCAGCGGTATACAATTGAGCGTCACCCCAAGCACTTTTTATCATGTGAGGCATGTGGCACTGGGTGCAATCGACCTTCAAAGACAGGTGCTCAGGGTTGTTTTGAAACTGCGCCTCCTCGAAATGACAACCTTCGCAAGGGGCTTGCGTCGTCGCTTCATCACCTTTCCGCAGCTCCACCACGCCTGTGTGAGGGTCATGGCAGGTAACGCAATCCATCACCAGATGTTTACCCTGTAACATCCATCCATACTGGTCATGATGGTTGATAAAGCCTCCTTCAGAGTCCAGCGTTTTACCTTCCCCCAGCAGGTGGCATTGCCCACACATGTGAGTGTCGCGGTCAATGACCAGCCGGACGCCCTTTGGATTCGAGGCATGCAAGCTGCCTGGTCCATGGCAGGCTTCGCATTGCACACCCGCCTCCGCCCAGGTTCCAATAATGCCAGGCAACTCATCCTGGTGTCCACTCGGGTTGAATCCGGTTGCATGGCAAGAACCGCAATCGTAGGGCAATTCAGCTTCACCGGAATGGTACTGCACCCAATCGGCGCTTTTGCCTATCAAAGGGTTTGCCAGGTTCAACAGGTTGAGATAATCCACATCCCCAGAAGCGCCTGGAAGATCTGTGATGATATATCCGTTTTGATCAAGAAAAATTGCTTTCCAGTTGTACCCACCGATCACGTAGCTGATATCCACCCAGCTATAACCTTCAGGAGGGCTGATTAATCTCGAAAATGGGTATTGGGGAGGTTTTCCTGCTTCTACCCGGTTCAGCTGCCAAGCATGGCCAGACCTTGAGAATGCCTCATATACCTCTGGATGGCAACCGTCGCACGTCTGGCTGCCTATATAATCGGCGGACGGAGCTGTAGCCGCTCCACCAGGCGGGCCACTCGGCCCTGGAGGACCCTGTGGTCCCTCTGGCCCCGGCACACCTGGTGGCCCTACCGGTCCTGCCGGTCCCTGGGAGCCTGCGCAAGCTGTCAGGGGAATTGCTGCCAACAGCAAAGCGCCGCACAGAATGACCCATTTTCGTCCCATTGCATTTCTCCTCTACGTACATCATAACAAATAATTTGAAAATTAAAGACTGACCGCCAGGTCTATTAATTCACCTTCTCGGTCAGGAAACCTCTCGCAAATTAAACCTCCCTGTGCGAGGGGGATTTGGGTTGTTCACCCTATGTATTATATCCTGGATATTAATGCCAGATTAGGGGAATATGTCCTACTCAAGATGTGACAAATGTAACATACATTATCCTATCGATATCGCTCGATTGCTGTAAAATACCCAATAACGAGGAGTATCTCTATGGCTCTCTCTAGTTTACATCTCGGCATCGTCTTCGTATTCTTCATCTATGGGCTTTCTTTCTTTACCATGGGGGTTGCATTATCCCTGGAGACTGGCCGGTCTCCTTTGCTCACGAACAGAAGCGCTTTACGTCTGTTGGCTGTCTTTGGAATCCTTCATGGGGTTCATGAATGGATGGAAATTATTCTTCTTCAAGGGGTGTGGTTGGGATTGCCTTTCCCTTCTGAGATATCTTGGTTGCGAGTGAGCCTTTTAACCGTTTCTTTTATCCCCTTGGTTGCCTTTGCTCTGCATACCCTGCAACCTTTCAGGCATACACCTCGTCTGGCTATTTATTTACTAGCGGGCATGCTCGCGGTGGACTTTTTTTTGATAGCTCTCAATTACCGCATAGACCCTCAGCACATCATTCAGCGAGCTGATGCACTCACCCGATATCTTCTTGCGGTCCCCGGGGGTATTCTGGCTGGCATAGCGCTTTACACCCGCTCTCGCCAGGTAGGTTTGGAAATAAGCCAGCAGCTGGCTGCTCGCTTCCGCTGGGCTGCTATCGGGATGGCGGTTTATGGCGTTACCCAAATCTTCGCCACCTCTACAGACATGTTTCCCGCAAACACCCTCAACGCTGAATTGTTCTTAGTATTTACTGGTTTCCCGATACAGGTAGTGCGCGCCTCCTTGGCGGTCCTAGTTACAATCAATCTTATTCTCGCCATTCAAGCGATTGAACGCCACAGGGAGCACCAGCTCATCAGCGCCCAACAAGCTCGCGTAAAAGCCCTCGAGCAGGTTCAACAAGATCTGGTAGAAAGAGAATCTTTGCGTCGTGAGTTGCTGCGCCACATCGTTATCGCCCAGGAAGAGGAACGTGCCCGCATCGCTCGTGAACTTCATGATGAAACCGCTCAGGTTTTGACCGCTTTTACCTTGAATCTAGCGGCCTTGCGTAATATCCTGCCAGACAGGGTCGATATCACTAATCTGTTCACTCATCTTCAAGACCTCAGCCAACAAATGTCCGAGGGCGTCTACCGTCTTGTGCACGACCTACGCCCAGCACAGCTGGATGACCTTGGTCTGGTAGCAACCCTCCAGTACTTGGTTGACGAAGGCAGGAAAAGTTTAGGGCTTGAAATTACCCTGAAACTAAACGGCGCCAAGCAACGCCTAGATCCCCTGGTCGAGACAGTTGTTTTTCGCGTAGCGCAAGAAGCTCTTTCCAATGTCAGCCGCCACGCTCAAACCAATCAGTGCTCGCTTGAGCTGATATTCGAATCACAAACCGTCGTCTTGCGAGTTAGCGATGCTGGGGTTGGTTTTAATGTCAGAGAGTCTCTTTCTCCACCGCGCGGATGGGGATTAGCAGGTATGCGAGAAAGGGCCGAAGCTCTCAGCGGCGACTTCCATATCCATTCTGCTCCCGGTCAAGGTACTACTGTTGAGGTCGTCATACCGCTGTTAAATATACAATCGGGTGATTTTCACCCGAGGCATAATCTGTTAAGGAAGAAGGACAGGCAGGGAGTCAGCCATGAAAACCATCCGTTTAATGTTGGTCGATGATCATGAAGTTGTCCGCGCAGGACTGAGATCCTTCTTAGAATCGCAACAGGGGTTTGAAGTGGTCGCCGAAGCCGGCGAAGGTGAGCAAGCCATCCAGCGTGCTCAGGAGGTTCGCCCGGATATTGCAGTTATGGATATAACCATGCCGGGATTGGACGGATTAGAAGCCACCCGGCGCCTGAAAGAGATTTGTCCGGAGTGCCAGGTGCTTGCCCTTACTATCCATCAGGACAAACAATATTTCTTCGAAATGCTTGCAGCAGGAGCAACCGGCTATATCACCAAGCAAGCTGCAGCTCAGGAACTGCTTGCAGCTGTTCGCTCCGTCGCTGAAGGAAACGTCTACCTTCAACCAGCTCTCGCCCGTTGGTTACTTGAAGACTACCAGCGTTTATTAAACGGGTTACCGCCCGAGTCGCGCCTCGAACTCCCCAACCAAGAACAACAGCAAGCTGTGCAAGTGCTCAGCCGTCGCGAGCGCCAGGTGCTGGAAGCCGTCGCCCTGGGACTCACCAACCCGCAAATTGGTGATCGGCTTGGCATTAGCCATAAGACTGTCGCCAGACATCGCGAGCGCATCATGAACAAGCTCAACTTGCACTCTCGAACAGAATTGGTAAAATTCGCTATCCGTACTGGTCTGATAGAATTATAGAATATCATGTCCCCAGCTAAGTTTAAGGTGGGCTAACAGCCTCACTCATAAGCTCAATCAGAGAATCTATATAGCAGGAGCGATGTCATTTTGGCGAAATATACTATAGGATCGATTGGGTGACTGTTTCTCATGCACTTTTTGGTGTCTTCTCAGGTTACATTAATAATAATATGACAAAATTTAAAATTACGGACTCTTTGACTTGCACCAGGTCCAACCAGGTTCAAGCAGCATTTGTCTAATGGAGGCAGAAAACATGGAAGAAGCCATCAACCCCCGGGCAGGCACTCCCAGTCGCACGAAATTCATTCTCGGTGGTTTGCTCATCGTTGCAGCTATCGTATACTTGATTGTGACATCTACTCAAGCCAGCGCCCAATACTTCGTGACCGTGGATGAACTTGTCGCTAAAGGAGAAAACCTCCTCGATCGGGATGTGCGTGTCTCCGGAGCAGTCATCGGTGATTCCATCCAGTACGACCCTCAAACCCTGACACTGAGCTTCACAGTAGCCCATGTACCTGGTGATAATAAGGAAATTGAAGCCCAGGGTGGTCTAGGGGCCGTTTTGCACGCCGCCGTCACTGATCCGAATCGAACACGACTGCAAGTTGTTTATGTTGGCCCGAAACCCGACTTGCTGCGCGACGAAGCTCAAGCCATTATGACCGGCAAACTGGCCGATGATGGTGTCTTCCACGCTGATGAATTGCTGCTCAAATGTCCCACTAAATATCAAGAGGATATCCCTAACCAGGTTGAAGGCTAGCGCTTTCAGCCTCTCAGCCGGACTTGTTTTATCGGCGATCTATTGTGTGCTTCCTTAATTCGTTGACTATCCTCACAATCCCTGCACTTTTTGGAGTTCCTTAATGGTTGCCAATCTTGGCTATGGTGCCCTGGTTATAACTTTTCTTGTCTCAGTATATGGTGTGGGAGCAGCAATCTACGGCGTTCGTAAGCATGCTCCCTATTGGGTGGATAGCGCCCGTAATGCTATGCTGCTTACCTGGCCGCTCGTCACCGTCGCGGCCCTCAGCATCATCTACCTACTCGTTTCTAACCACTACGAAGTTGCTTATGTAGCCAACGTCACCAGCAGGAGTATGCCGTTGTATCTCAAGGTGACCGCTTTATGGGGTGGGCAGGCTGGCTCGCTCGTGTTCTGGTCCTGGTTGATGTCAGCTTTTGCTTCAGCAGTCACCTTGCGAAAATGGAAGCGAGACCGTGAGTTTCTCCCGTGGGTGATTGTTGTCTCCCTGGTCACCTTGGCTTTTTTCTTGAGCTTGTCAATCTTTCTCGAAAACCCTTTCGCCCGTTTGTGGCAAACAGCCTCAGGGCAGGTAAAAACCGCCTTGCTCCAACCCGCGGGCGCCTTCCCTTACATCCCCACGGATGGCAACGGTTTAAACCCACTTCTGCGGCACCCAGGCATGATCATTCATCCTCCCATGTTATACCTGGGGTTTGTCTCCTTTGTTATTCCTTACGCCTTTGCTATGGCTGCTCTCATCACCGGGCGTACCGACGACCGCTGGATCCGTATCACCCGGCGCTGGTCCCTGGTAGCCTGGTTATTCCTTTCTCTCGGGTTGCTCTTAGGTGGTCGTTGGGCTTATGACGTGCTCGGTTGGGGCGGCTATTGGGGTTGGGATCCGGTTGAAATCGCTGCCTTTATGCCCTGGCTTACCGGCACAGCCTTCTTGCATTCGGTCATGATCCAGGAAAAACGCGGCATGCTCAAACACTGGAATATGATCCTGGTCATCCTGACTTATGACTTGGTGATCTTTGGTACCTTCCTGACCCGCTCCGGCGTGTTGTCTTCGGTGCATGCATTTGCCCAGAGCGCTATTGGGCCAGTCTTCTTTGGATTCATTGGTCTCACCTTTATAACTTCTCTAGGCTTGCTCCTCAATCGCTGGAATGACCTCAAGGCCGAAGCGCAGATGACCTCCCTGCTATCGCGCGAATCTCTCTTCTTGCTCAATAACCTGCTTTTTATCGGCATTCTGGTAGTCTGCTTCTGGGGCGTCATCTTTCCCTTGATCTCAGAATTGGTAACCGGTCAAAAGGTCACCGTAGGACCACCGTTTTATGAACGGGCTACTGGTCCGCTCTTTGCTGGATTGTTATTCCTGATGGGAGTGGCCCCGCTGGCAGCCTGGCGGCACTCAACTGCTAGGACTTTGGGCCGGGCTGTCTGGAAGCCAATGCTGGCTTCCCTGGTTATCGTAGCTGCTCTGCTGGTAAGTGGTATGCGTCAACCGGCTGCTATCCTCGGTTTCTGGTTGGTGGCCTTTGTGGCCTTCGTCACCCTTTACGAATTCTGGCGGGGTGCCTTGGCCCGCCATCGCAAATCGGGTGAGAGCATGCCGGTTGCTTTATGGCAACTGGCTGGTCGCAACCGTCGCCGTTATGGTGGCTATGTCATCCACCTGGGTGTGATTCTGATGGCGCTCGGCGTCATCGGTATAGAAATCTTCCAGACCGAAACCCAGGGTACCATCCCTCAAGGTCAGCAGCTTGTCCTGGGAGACTACAGCGTTCGCTATGATTCTTTGGCAACTTTCGACACGCCTGACGGGCGTAATGTCGCTCGCGCCGTGCTCAGCGTGTATAAAAATGGTAACTTCGTCGGGGAGCTCCATCCCCGACGCGACTATTATTACGAATCGCAGCAACCCATGACCATCCCCGCGGTGAGGAGTACTTGGGAAGATGATTTCTACGTGCTATTGGTCGATTGGCAGCCCATCTCCTCCCAGGGTGCTACCTTCAAGATCTACCACAACCCGTTGGTTAATTGGCTCTGGTTGGGTGGTTTTGTCTTCATTCTCGGTACACTGGTCGCCGCTTGGCCGGATCGTGATCCCGCGTCATCTCGCTTACGCGTTCGCCGGAGTTCATATGTACCCGCCAAAGTCTGATCCGTGTCGCCTCTCGAGAGTTGCTGGAAGAAAAACGTGGCCGCACCGGTTGTGCTCCCCATCGTTAAATACCCTCACGAGTCGCTCCAAGTAATTAATTTCTTATGAAATATCTTCAAAGACATCTATCTGGCAACCAGTTCAATCGCTTCTTTTGGCCGGCAATCTTAGCAGCTTTGCTGTTTGCCTTGTTAACAACCAGCCTCACCTTGGCGCAGGATAATCCGCCCTCGACACCCAGCGATGATCAGGTCAATGCCATCGCCAAGCAGCTTTACTGTCCGGTGTGCGAAAACGTACCTCTAGATGTATGCCCGACTCAGGCATGCGCCCAATGGCGCCAATTGATTCGCGAAAAAATCGCTCAAGGCTGGTCAGCAGACCAAATTAAAACCTACTTCGTCCAGCAATATGGCGACCGGGTTTTGGCCACCCCGCCAGTACATGGATTGAACTGGCTTGTATATGTCATTCCACCCCTGGCTATTATCGCCGGCATTTTCATTCTCTTCCGCGCTATGCAGGCATGGAAAAAACCGCTGCCAGCCGAGGTTTCTCAAGATATTTCTACTGAGACCCCCACTGATGAATATATCGTGCGTTTGGAAGAAGAACTCCGAAGACGCTGATATAATTGTTCGTCCCTGACCAGTCGCTGGTAAACGGTAAGAATGGAGTAAATTATGTCAGAATTGCCAACAGCAGCCTCTGCCTCTGATAATACCGCGCCTCTAAATTCGCAAGGGAGGCGAGCCACGCTATTGGGGATTTCTTGGGGCGCTTTGCTTGCCTGGGGAGCAATATTGGCTTTGCTGGCTATCCTGGCGCTCGGCCTGTTACGTTCACAACGAGGGCCGGTCAGCAAAGGCGAAAACGCGCCCTCCTTCACCTTGAGCACCTTTGATGGGAAACAAATCACCATGGCTGATCTGGCTGGCAAGGTCATAGTCGTGAACTTCTGGGCTTCATGGTGCAAACCTTGCGAGGAAGAAGCCGCCGATCTCGAAGCTGCCTGGCAGCACTACAAACCGGGAGGCGAGGTGGTCTTTCTGGGTGTGGATTATGTGGATACCGAGCCAGAAGCTTTAGCATATCTGGATAAATTTAACATCACGTTTTCCAACGGGCCCGATTTAGGTACTCGTATTTCCCAGGCCTACCGCATCAGAGGCGTCCCCGAAACCTTTTTCATCAACCAACAAGGAAAACTCGCTTACTTTCAAAAAGGCCCATTCATCTCCCTGGCTGATATTCAAGCTGTCATTGACCCACTCTTGGAACCCTGATCGATGGATATAGGCTCTCTATTTCTCATCACTGCCCTACTGATCTTTGTAGGGCTATTTATTGGTCGGCCTCTCCTTGAACGCAAAGCAGTGCCCCGCAGCCAGGAGGAACACGACCTGTCTTCCCTCCTGGCAGAAAAAGACCGAATCCTTAATGCTCTTCAAGAGCTAGATTTCGATTTTTCTTTAGGAAAGATCCCCGACCAGGATTATCCGGTCCAACGAGCGATTATGCTGCAGAAAGGCGCCGCCATACTACGCCAGATAGATGAACACGCAGCTCAGGCAAAAGATGAAGATATGGAAGCCCTCATCGAAGCCGCCATCGCCGCTCGTCGTGCCGCCCATGGTCGCCGCCCTTCTCCAAGGCCAGCGTCTTCTCCGGGAACAACCGCAGATGACTTCGAGAGAATCCCACAACCCGCAAGTCAGGCCTTTGCTGTAAGCGCTACGGTCGACCAGGATGATGAGCTCGAAGCGCGCATCGCTGCCCGAAGGCGGAGTCGGCAGGACAAATCGGCCGGTTTCTGCTCCCAATGTGGCAATCCCATCCAGAAATCCGACCGGTTCTGCCCCAAATGTGGTGCCAGCCTTGCATAAACTTGTTCGAACTGTTTCCGGAGATCTTGCATCCAATACCCAATCCCATGTTTAGATTGAAGTTTTTAGTAATCATTTCCGGTACCTTGTTACTCGCCGCCTGCTCCAATTTCTCTCTGGCGGCAGATATTACTCCTCCCCCAGGCGCAGAAGTATCCTCGGCCATCCTGCCCACCCAATCCGCGCCGACCGGCCCACTTTACCCCTTGGTGCCACCCGATCCTGCTCAGGGTGAACCCATCTTTATCGAGAAGTGTGCCCCTTGCCATGGTCAAAATGGTTTAGGGGATGGTCCTCAGGCCAACCAGCTTCCCAACCCTCCGGCTCCCTTAGGTTCCTCCGCACTCGCTCGCCAATCTGCTCCCGTTGACTGGTATACCACCATAACAACAGGTAACCTGGAGCGCTTTATGCCTCCCTTCAATAGCCT
>Ga0307435_1001375_pt1 | contig 10162 bp, 6 predicted proteins | sample SalMarWE160470MG_FD_202164 | JGI IMG/M metagenome (GOLD analysis project Ga0307435, IMG submission 202164) | Salt marsh sediment microbial communities from the Plum Island Ecosystem LTER, Massachusetts, United States - WE1604-70 | ecosystem: Environmental > Aquatic > Marine > Intertidal zone >...
TTCAACAGGTGCAGGTATGGAAGCATTATCATTTAAATCACCTGCAACACCCATCATATCACCTCTGCCCCTGACAAAATTGGCCCTCATCATGCCCCTGTATTTCTTGACATCATTTCTCACATTATGTCCGTCCCAGGGATAAATTCTGCGTTCATAAATCCTCTCTTCAAAAGAGTTGCCAATCAAAGCAAGTGCAGCATATTCCCATTCTGCTTCGGTCGGCAGGCGGTATCTTGGCAATAATATTCCATCTTCCATCTGTACCCTTCTAAACTCCTTGTTGGGGTCGAGGCTTGGTAAATTCTTATTCACCAGTCCCTCATACTGGCCTGCCAGGTATGCTTCCGTATTAAAGTTTTCCTCTCCCAGCTGGTTGGGATCAGGATTTAAAATGCCTTCTTCAATTAAAATCATTTCATTTACCCTGTCAGTTCTCCATGCACAATAATCATTGGCCTGAAGCCAGTTGATCCCTACTACAGGATAATCATTATATGCCGGATGCCTGAAATAGTACTGAACATAGGGTTCGTTATATGCCATCGGGCGCCTCCAGACCAGTGTATCTGGCAAAGCTTTTCTGTATACCTCGGGATATTCAACAAACACCCTGCTTATCCAGTACAGATATTCCCTGTAATCAACATTCCTTATTTCTGTTTGATCCATATAGAATGAACTAACAGTAACTCTTCTCGGAACATTATTCCAGTCATACAGCAAATCCTGCTCAACTCTGCCCATAGTGAATGTTCCCCCCTCTATAAACAGTAATCCCGGACCCTTTGCCTGGTCATAGCCAAATTTCACTTCAAAACCTCCCATATCAGGATCATTATATTTCCAATTTGTTGTGGTGGAAGCTTTTCTCGTTTTACCACCTCTACAAGCCGACAATACAAATAATAGTATAACAACTTTTATGACAGCTGATAACTTCATATTCATGGTTTTAAGGTTTTTATTTTCAAATATAGTTAAATTTATACTTAATTTACAAAAATTGTTATTAAAATAACTACAACTTAGAGGATTTTATTGCCTTACTATTTCTTCTTTTTTCTTTATATCGCAATTTTAATAAAAATATTACTTCATGTGCCCCCATATCCAAATCCAGTAAGTTTGTCCCTGTCAGATTAATATCATAATTATATATGAATCCGTAATTTGTGCTTACATATCCTGCTGCAACAGTCAGGGCGCTGAAATTAAATTTCAAATCGTTCCTTGCCCACATACCTGCAAATAAAGGTTTCATTAAAAATCCTGCCCCAAAGTCAATCTTGTTATGCTGCCTGTATTTTTGAAACATTAATGAAGGCATAATTATTGGGATGCTCCTTCCATATCCCCCTGACAAGGGCACTTCGCAGGAAGCGTGAAATGAGTACTTCCAGGGCAGTCTGCTATCGTCGGATGAGCTAAAATACCAGTAAGGTTGTGTGAGGTGCCCTACTGAAAATCCTATGTTGATAAGTTTCTTTACTTCAGTTAAAAAACCCAGGGAGAAATCCCAAAAATTATTCCTTTCAGCATCAAATATCCCCGCTCCATAACTTGTGCCCGGTTCATTTTTTATATCCGATTCAAAAACAAGACTTCCGGCATTCAGATCTTCAAAAATATATGAGGCCTGCAATCCTGCATTTAAATAAATATCGCTGTTAATTTTTATTTTATAGGCATAAATTGAATTTACAGATGTAATTGTAACGATCCCACCCCCCTGAATATCATTCAGGAAAAAAAATCCGATACCGCTCTTAAATTTCTTTAAAGGTATAGAAGCTGCTGCCCCGTAATTTACAAAGGCATCCGATAAACCCGGCCACTGGTTCCGGTAGGTTAAAGATAGTTCAGGATTTGTAACTGAGCTGGCATATGCGGGATTTACATATATCATACCGGATGCAAAATTGGAAAAACAGGGGTCCTGTGTATGGCACAGGTAACTTATTAATGCCAGCATAAAAGTTATTATATATATTCTGAAATTCATTAATGAACCTTAAGCTTAAATTTTTGTTAAAATATCACATTTTACAATAAATAATCAACGCCAGCGTTTAAAATTCATAATAATTATTTAAAATACTATTTTTTTATATTTTAGCACCCGGGGGCAAAAATCAGCTATGAGACTTTTTATATTAATATTTTTAGTACTTGCAATAAATGTAAAAGCCCAGGAAACCGGACTTAAAAGAACCATTCTGTGGCGTGCAAATAAAACAATAGCTGATAGTATTGATGAATCAGCGGAAAACACTTCATATACAGAATTTTTATTCTTCGAGGATGCAACCTATGCTGATTATACAACATTATTTCCATATTATTACGAACTTATAAAAATAGATAATTATTATACAAACGAAAATATTATTATTACTGACCCCGTTTATAAACCATTTGAAGATGCTGAAATTCAAAATATTAGATTTCTTAAAAATATTTCCGATGAGCTAACATGGAAAACTTCAATAAGGTATTTTAACAAAAGGCCTTTCATTCAATTAACCTTTATTCCCCTGAGGAAGAATCCGATCACCAATAAAATAGAACGCCTTGAAAGCTTTGTTATAAAACCGGCCGGTAAAGAATATGGTAAGGAATACAGCGGGATTCTAAAATCGGCTAAAAGCTACAGTGAAAACTCTGTCCTTGCAACAGGAGAGTGGTATAAGGTTAAAATCCCTGAAAGCGGCATATATAAACTCACATATAATGAATTGACAGGCATGGGATTATCAAACCCTGCAGACTTAAGAGTGTATGGAAATGGCGGTAAGCAGTTACCCTTCATGAATTCCGAATCACGACCTGATGACATTATCGAAAATGCAATTTATATGGAAAAGGGCAGTGACGGCATTTTTAATAGCGGGGATTATATACTCTTCTACGGTGAAGGTCCGGTAACATGGGAATATGATCAGGAAGACGGCTTATTTCGTCACTCTATCCATGCATACGCACATACATCATATTATTACCTGACAACAAGCCTGGGCCCCGGCAAGAAAATAGAAACAATTTCACAGTTAACTGAACCCGTTACTCATAACGTTACAACATTTAATGATTATAATTATTACGAAAGAAATATTTTTAACCTTGTTGGTTCAGGCAGGCAGTGGTTTGGAGGGAAACTTGAAAATGCCGATTTTGATACGATATTTGAATTCCCGGACATTGACATTACCGCTCCTGTTTTTATACAGATAAATGTGGCAAGCCGCGCAGAACACAGCAGGAAAATTACCATTAAAAGTAATAATAACGTAATTGACCAGATTGCTATTGATGGTATATCAAGCATGAGCACTTTTACAGGTATCTTTGCAAACCAGAAGTCATATATTAGCTCATTTACTGCGGAAGATGAATCTGTTGATATAAATATATCCTATGAAAAAAAAGCCGAATCCGATGAAAGCTGGCTCGATTATATTATCCTTAATGCCAGGAGAATGATTAAACTTCATGAAGATCCGCTGTTTTTCAGGGATATTGAATCAACCGGACAGGGAAATATTGCGCAGTTCAATATAAGTAATGCCACCGGCAACACCCTGGTATGGGATATTACTGATATTTATAATATTAACCAGGTACCTGCCAGCCTGAATGGGACAACATTAAGTTTTAAAAGTAAGACAGATACTTTACGGGAATTTGTGGCTTTCAACAAAACAGATAACTTTCTCTCACCTGTCATTGATAATCAGATCCTGGATGTCGAAAATCAGAATCTCCATGCTGTGGCCCCGCATAATATGATTATTGTCACCCATCCCGACTTTCTTGCTGAAGCAGAGGAACTGGCTGAATTTCACCGGACCAGGGATAATCTGAGCGTATTCGTAACAACCCCTGACAGGATATATAATGAATTCTCATCAGGCAAACCGGATGTCAGTGCTATCCGCAATTTTGTTAAAATGATATATGACAGGTCAGGTAGTGATAAAGACTCTCTTAAATATCTGTTGCTTTTTGGTGACGGCTCTTATAATAATTTTTCGACTAATCCCGGTAACCCGAATTTTATTCTTACATATCAGTCAGTGAATTCATTAAGTTTTAACGGTTCATACCTTACAGATGATTTTTTCGGATTGCTTGATGATAATGAAGGTGGCTCGGAAGCTATGAAGGAATATTCTTTGGATATTGGAATAGGCCGGCTGACTGTTAAAACACAGGAAGAGGCACAGGGAGTTTTAAATAAAATAAAAACCTATGATACAAGCGAGAATATGACGGACTGGCGTAATGTTTTGTGTTTTGTAGGTGATGACGGCGAATATAATAACGGGACAAGACATATGGAGCAGGCTAATAACCTGGCTGAATATATCAGGAACAATCATCCTGAATACACTGTAAAAAAATTGCTGCTTGACGCATATAAACAGGTTACGACTTCAACCGGACCGCGATACCCGGATGTTCACAAGGCCATACTTGACAACTTTAATAGCGGAATGCTGATATTTAATTATAGCGGACATGGAGGTGAGAATGCTATCACTAAGGAACAGGTTCTGACGGTTAGTGATATAAAGGAACTGAAAAACAAAAATAAACTGCCCCTCCTCATTACCGCTACATGCGAGTTCAGCCGCTTTGATGATCTGAGTGATGATGAAGGTACTATTGCTGAAAGGACATCTGCAGGTGAAGAAGCATTGCTGAATCCCGAGGGTGGTGCCATAGCTTTGTTTTCCACAACCAGGCTGGTATATGCAGATTTAAACTATGAACTGAACGGAGACTTTTACACTTTTGCCTTTAACAGGGACCGGAATGGTAAAAAATACAGGCTGGGAGATATAGTGAAAAACAGTAAGAATGAGAATATAGACAATAACAAGCTTAACTTTGCCCTGCTTGGCGACCCTGCACTTGAGCTCGCATATCCCGAATACAAAATAATAACAGATTCTGTAAACAGCCTGTCAGTATCTGAAGAGCTGGACACTTTAAAGGCATTTTCCAGGATTAAGATTTCCGGACATGTATCATACAGCGACAGTAGTTTAATGGATAACTTCAATGGCATTGTCTTCCCCTCCGTATTTGACAAACCTCAAAATATTACAACCCTGGGCAACGATGGTATACCAACTTTTACGTTTGAAGTCCAGGAAAATATTATTTATAAAGGCAAAGCTACGGTCTCAAACGGGAAATTCGACTTTTCATTTATCGTACCAAAGGATATATCCTACAATATTGGAAAAGGGAAAATAAGTTACTATGCCGAAGATTCAGTAATAGATGCCAATGGATATTTTAATGAAATATACATAGGAGGGACCTCAGATGTTACTGTTTATGATAATATGGGCCCTGATATTGAACTTTACCTTAACGATGATAAGTTCAAAAAAGGCGGCATCACTGATAAAGATCCCGTAATATATGCCGTAATAAATGATGAAAACGGAATAAATACTGTTGGAAACGGAATAGGGCATGATATAACAGGAATCCTTGATGAAAACAGTAGTGAGCTGTTAGTCCTTAATGATTACTATAATGCAGATGTTAACAAATACAACAGCGGTACTGTTATCTATCAGTTAAATAACCTGACTGCCGGCAGCCATTCTCTGAAGGTCAAGGTATGGGATATTTTTAATAACTCCTCGGAAAAAACAATCGAGTTTACTGTAAACGGGTCAGATAATATTGTTCTCGAGAAAGTATATAACTATCCTAATCCGGTTACAGATTATACAGTATTTCAATTTGAACATAATAAACCCGATAGAAACTTAAAAGTAACCATAAACATATTTGATCTCGCAGGAAGATTAATAGTCACAATTAATCATGAAGAGCAATCTACCGGCTACCGGTCCGAGTCAATTTACTGGGACGGTAAAAACATGAACGGTGATAAATTATCAAAGGGCATTTATCCCTTCAGGGTCAGAGTAGAAACAGATGACGGTAACGTAACTGAAAAATTTGAAAAACTTATAATAATGAATTAATAAACTCACTGGGTTTCATATATAAATATTTATTTTATATTTGCTCCACCAATAAAAAATTGATTTAGTATGATAAAAAAGGCTATAATTACAGGATTCGCTTTATTATTTGTTCTTCAGGGCATTTTTTCACAGGATGAAGAACTTAATCCGATACGCTTAACCGTACCATTTCTTACTATAGCTCCTGACTCCAGGGCAGGAGCCATGGGCGATATCGGCGCTGCTACAAGTCCGGATGCCAGTGCCCAGCACTGGAACGCTTCAAGATATGCATTTATTGATGGTGAAGCAGGATTCGCAATGTCATTTACACCATGGCTAAGAAACCTGGTAAGTGACATTAACCTTGGATATGTATCAGGCTACTTCAGGATCGATGACAGGCAGGTAGTAAGCAGTTCACTTTTATATTTCTCATTAGGTGAAATTCTTTTCAGAGATATGTATGGCGTGGAATATAGCCACTTCACCCCAAATGAGTTAGCATTTGACCTGGCATATTCAAGAACTCTTTCTGAAAAATTTGCAGGTGCATTGACTCTCCGCTTTGTAAGATCAGATCTTACCGGAGGAGTTGCCCAGGGTGGTGAAGTATATAATCCGGGAATATCTTTCGGCGCGGATCTTTCAACTTATTACCAGAAAGATATCAAGTTAAGTGATAAATCAGGAGAATTTGCCTGGGGAGTAAGTATTTCAAACCTGGGATCAAAAATATCATATACCGAAGGAACGGATAAATATTTTATACCGGCAAACCTGAGAGCGGGTGCAAGATTGTCAGTAGACCTTGATGAGTATAATTCTATTAGTGTGACTGTTGATATTAATAAGCTGCTGGTGCCGACACCCCCCACCTACTATCCTGACAGCACTGATGCCAATAATGAAAAAGTTATTGATGAAGGAAGAGAACCTGCATCTTCATTGCCACTGAGCTGGATTGAGTCTTTCTATGATGCCCCCGGTGGCTTCAAAGAGGAAATGCATGAAATAACTTATTCCATCGGCGCAGAGTACTGGTATAGAGAACAATTCGCCATAAGGGCAGGCTATTTTCATGAAAATGAATTTAAGGGAAACAGGAAGTATTTTACTATTGGTATCGGTCTTAAATTAAATGTATTCTTTATTGATTATTCCTATTTAATACCAACTTCAGGAAGAAATAATCCCCTGGCCAATACCATGAGGTTCACCCTCGGGTTTATTTTTGACAAGTTCAGAGATCTAAGATAAAATGAATATCCGGGTAGGTTTTGGTTACGATGTTCACCAACTGAAACCAGGGTATAAATTTGTTCTGGGAGGCATCACTATTAAGTCCGATCGCGGTGCTGTCGGCCATTCCGACGGTGATGCACTGATTCATGCTGTATGCGATGCCCTTTTAGGTGCCGCAAATCTCCGGGATATTGGCTTTCACTTCCCCGATACATCAGATGAATTTAAAGATATAGACAGTAAAATAATCTTAAAAAGAACCATTGGCCTTTTAAACAAGCATGGTTATTCGGTGGGTAATATCGATACGACGATATGCCTGGAGAAGCCAAAAATCAGCAGCCTGATTCCTGAGATGCAGGAAACACTTACAAAGATCATAGGAATAGAAAAGGAAGATCTGTCCGTTAAGGCCACAACATCTGAAAAACTTGGATTTGTAGGCAAGGGAGAAGGTATTGCAGTCTTTGCGGTTGCCTTGATAATTAGGGACAGCGCCCATATTTCAAAATAGCCTGTAATGGCTAAATTCGGGGCTGGCTTTTAAAATATGGGCGCTGTCCCTATTTTAATATACTTTCTCCAGATCATCAGGAGTACCGATATCCAGGCTTGTTCCCTTCTCAAATACTACTGATTCCACATGCAACCCGCTTTTTATTGCTTCCAGGAATATGTCGCCCGGATATAATTCCCTGTATAATTGTCCGTTAATTCTAACTTCACCTTCACCACCGCTGCTTATTATATCCTGGATATAACGGTTCATAAATTCCCAGAAAGAAGGATTCCATAAAGCAATTGTCCATCCGTATTTCAGATCAGGCCTGTTTTGCTTTATAAAGATATTTTTAATCTTTCCCTGGTTATCGAGCTCCACCATATCCCATTTTTTATAGTTGTCAATTTTAAACAGGCCCAGGACAATGTCAGCCTTTGTTTCAGATATTTTTTCCTTAATTCTTATGAACGCTTCTGCCGGTTTAAAAATTATATCAGGATAACCCAGTGCTATGTATTTATTCCTGGTGAAAGGATACGCCTGGACAAGGGTGAATGGAGTCCCGTAAGGCAAATCCATTATGAGGTAAGAAATATTTACTCCCAAATCTTTTCCGTCGCCAAAATAAGATGGTATGTCCCATTTACCAGGGCGCAGGATAAAGTATATTTCATTAATGCCGGCAATCCGGTAGCTGTTTATTAAATATTCAGAAATGACATTAATTTTAACCTTTCCTTCGTCAGATGATTTACTTTTCATTAAGGGATAAATCTCCTTGCTGCAAGGAATTTTACCCAGCCTTGTTGCCAGGCCCCCTGCGGGAATAAGACCAACTGTTTCCATAAACGACTGTATTAAATAAATTTTTATTTAAAAATATATCTTCTGACAAATTGAGATTCTGCAAAAGTCAGCAATACTCTTGATGCAGAATTTATCAAATTTCATATTTTTCCATTCTTCTGTACAGCGATGTTCTCGTCAATTCCAAATCTTTTGCAGCCTGTGTAATATTGCCCTGATTTTGTTTCAGCACCCTGACAATTATTTTTCTTTCAATATCTTCAAGGTTGTATGTGTCAAATTCAGGGTTAACAATTTTTTTTGCGTGAGAAGTCAGGATGAAGTCATCTATAAGAAATTCAGGAATTTTCTCAGGAGAACTCAGGGTGGTTACCTCTTCAAAATGTAATTTTAATAATAATCTCAGGGAAGCTAAAATATCCTCATTATCATCAACGATCAATATTCTGCCAACGGTATTATCCATGATAACAAATAATAATGCCTTAATTTATTCGACTATAAAACAAAAGTACATATAATTTTTTGAATGTTCGTATTCGTACGTTTTATGTAGTATATTCGTACATATAAATATAGTTTAATAATGTAAATATTATTCTAAAAAACAGTATGCCAGTTAATTATATTCTTTGGCACAGTTAATGATAAGTCTTTTTCACCGGATGGTAAAATAATTGCTACCTATGGAAGGAATGGACAGAAAAATTGAAAAAAAAGGTATCAGCAAAAAATATATCTGGCTGGGCATATTTTGTATTTTAATATTATTGTCCTTCATAAAAATAATCTTTGGGGATAAAAGCACAAAACTTAATGTTGATGCTGAAAAAATAACAATAAAGGAGGTAATTTATGATAAGTACCAGGATTATATCTCTGTGAATGGTGTTGTTGAGCCTATAAAAACAATATACCTGGACGCAATAGAAGGTGGAAGAGTTGAAGAGATACTGATTGAAGAAGGTAATATGGTTAAAAAGGGTGATATTATTATCAGACTTAGTAATGATAACCTGGTGCTTGACATTTCAAGCAATGAAGCAGTGGTTGCCAGGGCAATAAATGATTTGAAAACAACACGCCTCAATCTTAAAAATCAAAAGATAAGCCTTAAGACCCAGATTTTAAATTTACAGTACCTGCTGAAAAAGCTGGAAAGGACATATAATTATAATATAAAACTCCTGGAAAACAATCATATATCAAATGAGGAATTTCAATATTCCAAAGAACAGTATGAGCTAACAATGCAACAGCTGGAGCTGCAAAAGCAAAAGTATGTTCATGATTCCATATACATGATCACAAGGATTACGTCGGATGAAACATCTATAGACAGAATGCAGAATAATCTCTTATTAACAAGAAAAAGACTTGAAAATCTGAATATCAAGGCTCCTGTCAACGGGGAACTGGCATACCTTAATCCGGAGATAGGTGAAGTCGTCAGCTATGGATCACGAATAGGGATAATTAATATTCCCGATTCATATAAAATGCACGTTAACATAGACGAGCATTATATTGCAGGAATAATAAAAAACCTTACCGGTGAGTTCGAATTCGCCGGCGGCAAACATAGCCTGGTAATTACAAAAATTTATCCCGA
>Ga0307435_1001377_pt1 | contig 10146 bp, 8 predicted proteins | sample SalMarWE160470MG_FD_202164 | JGI IMG/M metagenome (GOLD analysis project Ga0307435, IMG submission 202164) | Salt marsh sediment microbial communities from the Plum Island Ecosystem LTER, Massachusetts, United States - WE1604-70 | ecosystem: Environmental > Aquatic > Marine > Intertidal zone >...
CTCAGGCGGCCAAGAACTGGGAGGGCGACTTCTACTTCGTCGTCGAACCTGAGGGCGAGATGAAAGAGACGGTCATCTTCTACGTTGATCTCTGGCACGGCGAGTGCCGCGGGGCCAGGCTCATCGGCGACGAGAAGGAGAAAGAGCCGGTCTTCAGGATGAGCGCGCCGCTGAGCGCCTGGCGCAAGGTCGTCGAGAAGAAGCTGGACCCCATCCAGGGGCTGATGACCCGCCAACTGAAGCTCAAGGGCAACATGTCCATGATCATGCGCAACGTCAAGGCCGCCCAGGAGCTGGTCAACTGCTGCACGCTCGTCCCGACGGAGTTCCCAGGCGAGTAAACTTGCCAGGAGGAGAAAGATGTGGTTCTTCAACAGTCCGGAGGTCGTCTTTGGCGAGGACGCCCTGAGCTACCTGGACGAGATCGAGGGCAGGCGGGCTCTCATCGTCACTGACGAAAATATGGTGAGGCTGGACTTTGTGGACAGGGTGATCGGCCACCTCAGGGAGGCGGGGATTGAGACACGGGTCTTCGCCGAGGTGGAGCCTGACCCCTCGCTGGAGACGGTGAAGCGGGGAGCGCAGGCAGCGCTGGCCTACGAGCCTGATTGGATCGTCGGGTTGGGCGGCGGGTCCTGCATGGATGCAGCCAAGGCCGTGTGGGTGCTCTACGAGCGGCCCGACCTGCAGCCCGACGAGATAAGCCCTATAGAGACCCTGGGCTTGCGCCAGAAAGCCCGCCTCATCGCCATCCCCACCACCTCAGGCACCGGGGCCGAGGCCACCTGGGCCATCGTGCTCACCGACACGGAGGGACAGTGCAAGCTGGGCCTGGGATCGCGGGAGAACGTGGCCGACATCGCCATCGTTGACCCCGTCTTCGCGGCCGAGCTGCCTCCCCGGCTCACCGCCGACACGGGGATGGATGCCCTGACCCACGCCGTCGAGGGGTACACCTGCACCTGGCGCAACGACTTCTCCGACGGCCTGTGCCTCAAGGCCATCGAGTTGGTCTTCGACCACCTGCCGCGCGCTTACGAAAAGGGCGACCGGGAGGCGCGGGAGAAGATGCACAACGCGGCCTGCATCGCCGGGCTGGGCTTCGGAAATGCCATGGCCGCCCTGGCCCACAGCGTGGGTCACTCCCTGGGGGCCGTCTTCCATGTTCCCCACGGTCGAGCCGTGGGCCTCTTCCTGCCCTACACCATCGAGTTCGTCGTCAGAGGCGGGAGGACGCACTACGCGGAGATAGCTCGCTTCCTGGGGCTGCCGGCGGAGAGTGAAGAAGAGGGAGCAGCGAGCCTGGCATCCGCCATCCGAGGTCTGCTCAAGAGGCTGGGCCAGCCGACCACCATCGGGGAGTTGGGCATCTCGTCGGCTGAGTTCGAGGCCGGGCTGACCAAACTCGTCGAGAACGCCGAGAACGACTCCTGTGCCGTTACCAGCTCTCGCATCCCCAGCGCCGAGGAGTTCGAGCGACTCTACCGCTATGCCTTCGAGGGCCGGGCTGTTGATTTCTGATGCTGCGAGGAGTTAGCGGGGCAACGGGTTAACGAGGTGCCGAGTTGACACGGGCTTCCCTTGACTCGTTGCCTCGTTACTCGTTGACTTATCACCTCGTTGCCCCATTCCCGATAAGGAGACTGACTTGAACGGCTATCTGGAAAAGTTGCTGGTCGTTGACCTGACCAGCGGCAAGATCGAGGACCAACCTCTGAACGAAGACTACGCCCACCAATTCATTGGCGGCAGCGGCCTGGCTGCTCGTTATCTCTATGACTCGCTGCCCCCCCCTAGCCCCCCAAAGTTGGGGGGAAGGGGGGAGACCAGTCCGCTGAATCCTGCGAGTCCACTGTTCTTCATGACCGGCCCGCTCACGGGCACCCGCGCCCCCTCCTGTGGCCGCTTCGTGATATGCGCCCGCTCTCCCCTCACCGGATTCTGGGGAGAAGCCAATTCCGGCGGCTTCTTCGGGCCAGAAATGCGTTTCGCTGGCTACGATGGAATCATCGTCAAAGGCCAGGCCCCGGCGCCTGTCTACTTGCACATCGCCGATGGCAAGGCCACCCTCCGGGACGCCAGGCACCTCTGGGGCAAGGGGACCTACGAGACCCAGGAAGCCATCGGAGAGGAAGTGGGTGACGCTAAGACCAAAGTAGCCTGCATCGGCCCGGCGGGCGAGAATCTGGTGAGGTTCGCAGCGGTGATGAACGACCACGGCTCCGCCGCTGGCCGCACGGGGATGGGCGCGGTGATGGGCTCCAAGAACCTCAAGGCGGTGGCCGTTCGCGGCCATCAAAAGGTCCCCCTGGCCGATGCGGAACGCTTCGCTGCCCTGGCCCGCCAGGCGCTGGCCGCCATCGGGGAGGACATCATGACCGCCATCTTGCACGAAACGGGCACCGCCGGCTCCCTCGACTATTCCATGCTGCTGGGGGACGTGCCCATCCGCTACTTCACCCAGGGCTCGTTCCCAGGAGGCGAGAACCTCAGCGGCTCGGCCATGGCGGAAACCATCCTCACCGGCACCTACACCTGCTACGGCTGCCCCATCGCCTGCAAGCGGAAGGTGAAGGTGGGGGAATCTGAGATCAAAGGCCCGGAGTACGAGACGGCCTGCGCCCTGGGTACCCTCCTCCTCATTGACGACCTGGACGCCGTCGCCTATCTGGGCCACCTCTGCGACGCCTACGGCCTGGACACTATCAGTGCGGGGGTCACCATCGCCTTCGCTCACCACCTCTTCGATCAGGGAATCATCGGGCCGAGCGAGGCGGGCATGAAACTTGCCTGGGGCGATCCCGAGGCGGTGGCTGAGCTGATCGAGATGATCGCCCATCGGCGGGGCTTCGGCGACCTGCTGGCCGAAGGCTCGCGGCTGGTGGGGCGTCGCTACGGGGTGGAGGAGTTGGCCGTGCAGGTCAACGGCCTGGAGGTGGCCATGCACGACCCCAGGGCCACCTCGGCCATGGCCCTGGTCTACGCTACCTCTCCCATCGGGGCCAGCCACAACCAGAGCGACATGTACCTCGTCGAGATGGGACGGGCTATTGAGGAACTGGACATCCCCACCACTGACCGCTTCGGAGTGGCGGGCAAAGCCCCCATCGTGGCCCGGCACCAGGATTGGCGCAGCTTCTGCAACTCCCTCATCGTGTGCTACTTCGCCAACCCGCCGGTCCGGACGCTGGTCGAGCTCCTGACCTCCGCCACCGGCTGGGAGGTGGGCCTCGACGAGGCCATGGCCATCGGCGAGCGCATCTGGAATCTGAAGCGAGTCCTCAACCACCGCCTCGGCCTGGCGCGGGAGGACGACCGATTGCCCAGGCTGCTACTCGCGCCGCTGGACGAGGGCGGCACCGAAGGCCACGTTCCCGACCTGGAACTGATGCTCAGGGAGTACTACCAGGCCAGGGAGTGGAACCCGGAAACGGGCCAGCCAGGCCGGGAGAAGCTGGAGGAGCTAGAGTTGGGGTGGGTGGCTGAGGATTTGTGAGGAGCGAGTATCCGTTCGCCGAAGGTCTCCGACCGAGGTGGAAAGGGCGCGGTCGGAGACCTTCGCCCAACATAGGACTTATTCAGGTCAATTCGATAATCATGGCCACCGCTCCCCCTCCCCCCAGGCAGAGGGCGGCCAGGCCGGTCCTCAGGCCGCGATCCTTCAGGGCGTGGATGAGGGTGACCAATACGCGAGTGCCGCTGCAGCCGATGGGGTGGCCCAGGGCGATGGCCCCGCCGTTGACGTTCACCTTGTCCCAATCCCAGCCCAGCGCCTTGCCGTCGGCCAACATCTGGGCCGCGAAGGCCTCGTTGGCCTCGATGAGGTCTAAATCGTCCAGGCTGTAGCCGGTTTTCTCCAGCAGCTTGCGCACGGCGAAGATGGGGGCGGTGAAAACCTTCAGCGGCTCCACAGCCGCCTGATCGTAGCCGATGATCCGCGCCAGCGGTTCTATCCCCAGCTCATCGGCCTTCTCCCGGCTCATCACCACCACCGCGGCGGCCCCATCGGTGATGCCCGGCGAGTTGCCAGCGGTCACCAGGCCATCCTCCTGGAAAGCGGGCCTGAGCCTGGCCAGGGCCTCCAGCGAGGTATCGCGGCGGGGGCACTCGTCGGTGTCGAACAGGATGGGCGGCTTCTTGCGCTGAGGAATCTCCACCGGCACGATCTCCTCCTTGAACTTTCCCTCATCAATAGCCGCGATGGCCTTTTTGTGGCTGTGGTAGGCGAACTCGTCCAATTCCTGGCGGGTGAGGTCGTACTCCTGGGCGATCCACTCGGCCGAGTTGCCCATGTGGTGGTCGGCGAAAGTGCACCACAGCCCGTCGTAGACCATGGCGTCCACGAGCTGGCCGTTGCCCAGGCGGTAGCCAAAGCGGGCCTGGGGCAGGAGGTAAGGCCCCAGGTCCATGCTCTCCATCCCCCCGGCCACGAATATCTCGCCGTCGCCAACCCCGATCATCGCTGCCGCCAGCATCACCGTCTTCAGACCCGAACCGCAGATCTTGTTCACCGTCGTTGCCCCGACGAAGGGAGGGATGCCGGCTTTGATGGCCGCCTGGCGAGCAGGGGCCTGGCCTTGCCCGGCCTGCACCACGTTGCCCATCAGCACCTCAGCGATGTCGGCTGGGTTGACGCCCGCCCGTTCCACCGCAGCCTTGATGGCCACCGCTCCCAGCTCTGAGGCAGGGACGTTGGACAGCGTGCCCTGGAAGCGGCCGATGGGAGTGCGCACCGCGCTGACGATAACCACCTCGCGTTCGTTGTTCATTTAGCTCTCTCCTTGACCAGTATTTAGTATTTAGCTTGTAGTTTGTAGAAGAAGCCTGTCCCCAGCAAGCGCAAGGCCCCGGCAATGAAGAAGACAACCCTGATGTCTAACAAGTTGGGCAGGGAAGTGCCCAGCAGGGGGGCCAGGAAGGCGGCCACGTTGATCAGGGTGGTGTTAATGGCTACGTAGCTGGGGCGTCGCTCCTGCGGACAGACCTCCAGCAGGGTGTTGAAGAAAGACAAGTTAAACCCTGCTCCAAAGACGCCGGCGGCGATGGATGGGAGGAGAAGGAACTCGACTCTCGGCGAGAGGCCGGTTAAGACAGGAAAGAGTATCAGGCCCAGGCTGGAGACAAGCAGCACCCAGCGGTTGCCCTTTCGGCTGGCTATCCTCCCCCAATAGAAATAGGTCACTATCGTAACCGCATTCTGCACCGTTGCCAGCAGGCCGATCCAGGTATCGGAGGCGCCCAGGTTCTTTACGCGATAGATGGCGTAGAGAGCCGAGGGCAAATAGAGTCCCCAGTGGAAGACGAAAGCACTGGCGGAAAAGCGCACGAAATCGTGCTGGCTCATTAGCTGTTTCAGGGAGCGGCGCAGGTTGATAGCGAGTGGCGTCTTGTGTCGGGGCCGAGACTCAGTCCCGTTGGCATCAGCCATCCTGATGCGGCTCACGTAGTACAGGCTGACCAAAGAGGCAACGAAGCCGGCCCCGAAGAGCAGTTGGTAGTTCAGAGGGAAAGGCAGAAGGTCGAGGAGCTTTCCGCTGACGAGCACCGTGACGGTGCTGACGATGGAGACGAGCACGTTGCGGGTGCTGATCACCTGGGCGCGCTTGTCAGCGGGCACCACATCTGCGATCAGGGACGTGAAGGCCAGGCTGGCTATGGCTGTGGGGAAAGTGACGAGGGCCACCAGGCCGACCAGGGCCTCTGGCTGATCAACACGGAACACGAAGGGCATCAGAGCAATGAGCAGATAGCCCAGTCGCTGCAGGAAGCCCGCCAGCACGATGACAGGCAGGCGGCGTCGTTGGCGCTCGATGATTCGCGCCGACGGTATCAGCCAGAAGATGTTGATCAGCGCGGGCAGCGAGACCAGCAGTCCCACCAGGGTATTGGAGGCCCCCAGGCGGATGGCGAACACGCTGACGAAAGTGGACGTGATGCCGCTCAGGACACCCCACCAGGTGACGTCCAGATAAAGATTCCAGTTGTTCTGTTCCTCGACCGTCTCCCGCCGCCGAAACACCTGGCGCCAAAGACGGCGAACGCTTCCCCAAAGAATCGAGGGGGCGCTTCTCATGCCCCTCACCCTGATGGGGAACATCGCCCAGGCCAGGCGATGTTTGAGACGGAAATAAGCTAAGCTGAACTTTGCTCGCAAGTTACCACCACCGGTGTTGTAGTTAGCAAGGTAAGGGAACGGACGTGTCATTGCGAGCGCTTTTTGCGAAGCAATCCCCACTCTGCGATTCGGAGATTGCTTCGGCACAAAAACCGTGCCTCGCAATGACATGATACTTATTGCCTCGTTACTCGTTGCCTCGTTGCTCAGATTCCTCCCAAGCGGCCTTCAGCTTTCGATAAGTGTCGTCCATAAGCTCTGGAATAACGCGGGTGCTTGAAAAGACAGGCATGAAGTTAGTATCCGCCCTCCAGCGGGGGACGATGTGGATGTGGACGTGTCCCTCGATTCCCGCCCCTGCTGCCTTGCCGATGTTGATCCCTACGTTGAAACCATCGGGGCGCATGGCTCGGCGCAGTGCCTCGAGGCTCTTACTCACCATGAGCATCATCTCAGTTAACGCATCTTCATCCAACTGCTCTAGGCTTGGCACGTGCTGATAAGGGATGACCATCAAGTGGCCGTTGTTGTAGGGGTAGAGGTTGAGCATCACGTAGCATTTCTTGCCCCGGCAGAGGATGTAGTTGGCCTGGTCGTCGTCGGCGGCGATTTTATCGCAGAAAATACACCCATCACCCTTCTCGCTCAGTATGTATTCCAGACGCCACGGCGACCACAGCCTTTTCATAACCTCTCCCCTTTTTTGAGATTAATGGTGACAAAGAACAAGGCAGGACTTATCCTCCTGCCCTTTGCTTTCGCCCTATAGTTTACCAGAAATCGCCTTTCTAGTCAAAGGCTTGACTTTGCCTCCGTTTTGTGGTAACTTTGACATGAGAGGGGGCAAAGCTGAACTTGGGCGAATTATCGGCTGAAAACGTCAAGCAAGGGTTGAAGACTAAGCTCATCGGTCAGAGCATAGTGTACTATTTCTCTCTCGGCTCGACCAATGACTTGCTGAAGGAGTTGGCCGCCCAGGGCGCGCCAGAAGGTGCGCTGGTCATCGCCGACCAGCAAACGGTGGGGAAGGGGCGGCTGGGCAGGAAGTGGTTGGCCTCGCCAGGCGCCAGCCTTCTCTTATCCCTGCTCTTCCGCCCCGACCTGCCCCCCCGTCAGGCCCCGCGATTGACCATGATCTGTTCCCTGGCCACTGCCGATGCCATCGAAGGGCTCACGGGCCTGCCAGTGGGTCTGAAGTGGCCCAACGACATCTTCATCTGTGGTAAGAAGGCGGGCGGCATCCTGACGGAATCGGGGACGACGGGTGGACACCTCAACTACGTCGTGGTGGGCATGGGACTGAACGTCAACCTGGCTGTATCTACCCTGCCAGAGCTGAGAGGTATGGCGACCAGCCTTTCTCAAGAGCTGGGTCGGGAGGTTTCGCGGCTGGAGTTGTTGTGGAAAATCCTGGCGGGGATCGAGGCCAGGTACGAGTCCCTGAAGAGGGGGGAATCGCCCCACGCGGAGTGGGCGGCCCGCCTCATCAACCTGGGCCGTCAGGTGCAGGCGACCATGCCTCAGGGGACGCTGGTGGGCTGGGCCGAGGGAGTGGACGCCGACGGAACTCTAATCCTGCGCACTCCCGCCGGCCAACGGAGGCGGATATTGGCCGGGGATGTGACCTTGCGAAGCTCAGTGCCGCGCTGATGAAGTTTGAGAAATCAACCAGGAAACTTGCTCGGATCATTTGAATAGAGTATAATTAGTCTGGTCAGGCCGAGGCCACTGAAGGTCATCTGCCAGGCTGGATGATGCTCATTGGCCTGGGTCTGATGGCGACGGTCACAGCGACATATCAACGAGGAGGTTACGATTATTCATGAGGGAAGAGAGAAGTGTAATGGGAAAGCTTTGTCTGCTATTGCTTCTCCTGGCCTTGCTTGCTGGTTGCAGCAGCAAGTCTGTTTTGGAAGAAGGGCAGGGGGATCCAGATATGGCCTTCATTCCTGCGGGGGAATTCATCATGGGCAACGATAGGGGCGGCGATGACGAGAAGCCCGAACGGGAGGTCTTCCTCGATGCGTTCTACATTGATAAGTACGAGGTAACCAACGCCCAGTACAAAGAGTGTGTGGATGCCGGGACTTGCAATCCTCCAGCGCATACATCGTCCCCCGACCGGCTTTCATACTACGACAATCCAGAGTTTGACAATTACCCCGTTATCTGGGTCACCTGGGACGATGCGCAGACTTATTGCCAGTGGAGAGGCAAGCGGTTGCCGACTGAGGCGGAGTGGGAGAAGGCGGCGCGGGGGACTGATGGACGCCTCTGGCCCTGGGGTAACAGCGAGCCCGATGGGAGCAAATTAAACCTGTGCGACGTGAATTGCACGTACGAATGGAAGGAATCGCAAATTGATGATGGCTACCTGGGCACAGCTCCTGTCGGGAGCTTCGAGGCGGGTAAAAGTCCCTACGGTGTCTACAACATGGCGGGGAATGTTCGCGAGTGGGTGGCTGATTGGTTTGCCCCTGACTACTACGTAAATGCTCCCGACCGCAATCCTACAGGGCCGAGTTCTGGTATTGGCAGGGTGTTGCGGGGCGGCTCATGGCGCAGTGACATACCCGTTGCCTTCAGTACTTACCGCCTCTGGTACAGCCCTGAAGTCAAGGACGAATACGTGGGATTCCGTTGCGCCAGGTAGAAGCAGGTCGGGTGCAACGCACTTTTTGCTCAGATAAGGCAGGAAACTCGTATCAATCACAGCTCTTTGAAAGTCAGTCGAAGTGCGTTGCACCTTAAAGAGAGCCCGGAAATCGAAGCGCCGGGCTCTCTTTGACTAGAGGCCGTTTTGTTGGTATAATCAGGTTCAGCAGATCTGGGATTTTCAGCAGAGGTGGCTCCCGTGCTTGTCCTGGGCGCAGCCGAAGGGCCGCCGCTCCGTGGGCGTGGGGGCCCGCTCTGCTTCAGAATCTGGATCCACCGAAATTTTAGGAAGAGGGAGATAGAAATCATGGATCCCATCGCTGTGCGTTTAGGCCCTTTGGCTGTACATTGGTACGGCATCATCATCGTAGTGGCTACCCTGGTCGGCGCTTACGTGGCCAGTCTGGAGGCCAGGCGGCGTGGCCAGGACCCCGATCACGTATGGAATGCCTTGCTCCTCTGCCTGATCCTCGGCATCATCGGAGCCCGGCTGTACCACGTCTTCTCCAGTCCACAGGGCGGGATGTTGGGTTGGGATTACTACCGGCAGCACCCCATCGCCATCCTGCAGATTTGGCACGGTGGCCTGGCCATCTACGGGGCCGTGGTTGGTGGTATCCTGGCCGTGTACATCTACGCTCGCCTAAACAAGCTGAGCTTCTTGCAATGGGTGGACATTGGCACGCCGGGCCTCATCCTGGCCCAAGTCATCGGACGCTGGGGCAACTTCATCAACCAGGAGCTTTATGGCTACCCTACCAACTTGCCCTGGGGCATCACCATAGCCCCTGCCTATCGCATCCCTCCCTACAATGATCTGACCGTGTATCCGGCTGACACCCGCTTCCACCCCGCCTTTCTCTACGAGTCGCTGTGGAACTTGCTGGGCTTTCTCCTGTTGATGTACGTGGCCCGTCGTTACTCTGATCGTCTGCTAGACGGTGATATACTCTGCCTGTATGCCATCTGGTACCCGGTGGGGCGGGTTTTCGTCGAGGCTTTGCGCCCGGATGCCTGGTTAATTCGCGGTATCCCTGCCGCCCAGATATTCGCGGCGATAGCTATTGTGGTCTCAGGTGCTATAATTCTCTATCGGCACCGGCGAGGTCGTCCGGCGGCCGAGTTGCTACCTCCGGCGGAAGAAGGGCTCTCGGAAGAGTAGCCAGGTGTCATTGCGAGCGTAGCGAAGCAATCTCCCTCTCTGTATTTGGGGATTGCTTCGTCGCAGAAAATCACTCCTCGCAATGACATAAGGTAACATTGTCCAGACTCCGGGAGAAAGAGATTCGTGACTATGGCTCAAGAGAGGATTCTGGTTGTTGATAGTGACCCCGATGTCCTTGAGCTTTGCTTGCGAAGCTTGAGGGCAGAAGGTT
>Ga0307435_1001380_pt1 | contig 10133 bp, 8 predicted proteins | sample SalMarWE160470MG_FD_202164 | JGI IMG/M metagenome (GOLD analysis project Ga0307435, IMG submission 202164) | Salt marsh sediment microbial communities from the Plum Island Ecosystem LTER, Massachusetts, United States - WE1604-70 | ecosystem: Environmental > Aquatic > Marine > Intertidal zone >...
ATGTTAAACGCTATAAGTATACCGGCAATTTCAGTGGCCAGTATTATAAGAACGTTATTGAAAATGAAACTCCGGTTGCAACCAAATCAACGGATTATTCGTTAAGATGGAGTCATACGCAGAGTCCCAAAGCAAATCCCTCACGTTCGTTTTCGGCAAGTGTAAATGTCTCGTCCTCTTCATATGATAAGAACCATAGCTATGGCTACACAGATTATGTTACCAACACAAAAAGCTCAAGTATAACTTTTTCCAAAAAGTGGACAGGCACACCTTTTAACCTGGCGGCGAGCCTGAACCACTCTCAAAACAGTTTAAACAACTCGGTAAATATGAACCTGCCGAAGGTATCATTTAATATGAGCCGTATTTATCCTCTGAGGTTCGGAAAAAGCAGCGGCAAGTTCAAATGGTATGAGAATATACAGCTCAGTTACTCTGCAAATTTCGAAAACCGGATAAGTGCAATAGATTCAACATTATTTACAGAAAAAACTCTGCATAACATGAAAAACGGTTTTACCCATTCCATACCGATTACCATGGCCAATCTTAAGCTGTTTAACCTGCTGAATATCAATCCTTCATTGAATTATAAAGGTGTTTTATATGGAAGCCACATAGAAAAGTCGGTTCCTGACACGGCATTTTTTTATCACGGCGGAAAGTCCGGTCTCGTAGTTGATACTGTCAGGGGACTAAACTATGCCCAGGCTGTTATTCCTTCTATTAGTTTCTCTGTAAATCCAAAACTTTACGGGATGATACAGTCTGCGAATGAAGAATCATATTTTATGGCTCTCAGGCATGTTATGACACAATCCATAAGTTTTGGGTTCACCCCTGACGTGTCACGCTTAACGCCTGAGTATTACAGGAAGGTAAAGTATCCTACATCCGTTCAGATAACTCCTGAAGAATATGAATATTCCATATTTGAGGGTTACATATATGGTACACCTGTGGAATCAGGAAAGAGTGGTTCCGTGAGCCTCGGTCTGAATAATAACCTGGAGGCAAAAGTGAGGCCAAAAAATGACACCACGGGAACTCCCAAAAAAATAAAACTGATTGAAAATCTGAATTTTGCGGCCAGCTACAATCCCTTTGTTGAAGATAAAAGGTGGTCGAACATAAGTATGACCGGCTCAACAAGATTATTACAGAATATGGTTAATCTCAGAATTAACAGCACATTCAGTCCCTATGCCCTCGACAGCATGGGCAAGGAATCAAATTTATACCTGCTTAAAGAGTCTAAAAAACTTGCAAGGCTCACAAGGGCGGGAATTGACATTAGCATGTCATTAAGGTCAAAAGCAGGGGGCGAGAAGCAGGAGGGAAAAGAAGTTCCCGCATCACGGGCGCCCGATATGTTGCGGGATACGGAAGACAAAGATTATGGTGATTATGTTGACTTCAGCGTTCCATGGAACTTATCGGTAGCATATAACTGGTCATATTCAAAACCCGGATTTGCTGCTTCGAAGTCAATTATAAGCACTATCAGGTTATCAGGGGATATCAGCCTGACAAAAAAGTGGAAAATCGGCGGTAACACAGGCTATGATTTTGAAGAGAAGAAGATAACTGTAACTAACTTAAATATACACAGGGATCTGCACTGCTGGGAAATGCGGTTTGCCATAGTACCCTTTGGTCCACATAAGCACTATTCTTTTACAATTAATGCCAAATCGGCTATTCTTCGTGATTTGAAGTATGATAAAAAGAAGAGCTGGTATGATTACATGTAGTGTTGTTCAGGGTATTACTCTGCTATGATCTCAAAAGGTATTTCTGCCTGTATTTCTTTATGCAGCCTTACCAGTGCGGTATATTTGCCTACCTCTTTTATTAATTCTTCCTTGAAAGTAATATTTTTTCTGTCTATGTTATATCCTTTTTCTTTAAGGGCCTCGGCTACCTGGACAGTATTAACAGATCCGAATATCTTGCCTTTTGAACTGGTTTTGGCTCCAATTGTGAGTTTAAGCTCTTTAAGCCTTTCAGCTAGTTCCATGGCCTCATTTTTTATTTTTTCTTCCTTGTGAGCTTTCTGCTTTATTATTTCCGCATGTGCCTTTTTAATTGAAGGAGTAACACCTGTAGCCAGTCCTTTTGGTATGAGGTAATTCCGGGCGTACCCGTCTTTTACTACCACGACTTCGTCTTTATAGCCCAAGCCCGGTATATCCTGTTTTAAGATTATTTCCATTATTACCCGGGTTTATTTCAAAAGATCAGTAACATAAGGCAGCAATGCAATGTGCCGGGCCCTCTTAACGGCTGTAGCCAGCTTACGCTGGTATTTCAATGAGTTTCCTGTGACTCTCCTCGGCAGTATTTTGCCCTGCTCATTCAGGAATTTTTTTAAGAACTCGGGATCTTTATAATCAATATATTTAATCCTGTTTTTCTTAAAACGGCAATATTTTACCTTTTTAATTTCTACAGCAGGCGGCGTTAAATATCTTATCTCTGATTGATTCTGGCTCATCTTATTCCTCCTTTACCGGTTCTTCAACCTCTTTTTTAGTTTTCCTTTTTTCACTGTATTCTATGGCATACTTATCAAGTTTAACTGTCATAAATCTTATGATACGTTCATCTCTCCTGTAATCAGTCTCAAGTTTAGGAATAAGTTTTCCGTCACTTTTAAATTCTATCAGGTAATAAAAGCCTGTGGATTTTTTCTGAATAGGGTATGCCAGCTTCCTGAGGCCCCAATTCTCCTCGTTTATTATTTCTCCTTTATTATTCGTTATAATAGCTTTAAATTTATCAACCGCTTCCTTCATCTGAGTTTCAGACAAAACGGGAGTTGCTATGAAAACGGTCTCGTACTGATTTGTCATATTCAATAAATTATACAATATAAAATTTCAGGGACGCAAAAATATGAACTTTTTTGTTCTATTCAAACAAAAAGAAAATGATTTTTAAATTTTTATTAAAAACAGGCATGGTAAATTTCTTTTCGTTTTAAGTTAATATTTAAATATATTTGCCAAATCATACTCATTAGTGCATGGAAAATTTCATTGTCTCTGCGAGAAAATACAGGCCTGATACTTTTGATTCGGTGGTCGGACAATCTTCTATAACTGCCACCTTAAAAAATGCAATAAGGGCAAAACAAGTAGCTCATGCTTTTCTGTTTTGCGGTCCCAGGGGTGTAGGAAAAACCACATGTGCAAGGATATTCGCCAGGACAATAAATTGTATGAATCTTACTGAAAATATTGAGGCCTGCAATAAGTGTGAATCATGTAAATCATTTAATGAATCAAGGGCTTTTAATATCCATGAGCTTGATGCAGCATCCAACAACACTGTTGACGATATGCGGAACCTGATAGACCAGGTCCGTGTTCCTCCCCAGGTAGGCAAGTACAGCATTTATATTGTTGATGAAGTACATATGCTCTCACAGGCTGCTTTTAATACATTCCTTAAAACCCTTGAAGAACCTCCCCCGTATGCTATATTTATCCTGGCCACTACTGAAAAACACAAGATCATTCCTACTATTTTATCACGGTGCCAGATTTATGATTTTAACAGGATTAAGGTTGAGGACATAGTCAGCTACCTGGAGTTCATATCAAAGAAGGAAGGGGTTGAATATGAAAGGGATGCTTTTAATCTTATTGCATTGAAAGCTGACGGTGCAATGCGTGATGCCCTGTCTATTTTTGACCAGCTTGTAAATTTGCTGAACAGGAAAATTACTCATAAAGGAGTTATTGAGAGTCTTAATATCCTGGATTATGATTATTATTTCAGTTTAACTGAAGCCTTCCTTGAGCGGGATGTTTCACGCGCCATTCTTATTTATAACGAAATACTGAATAACGGGTTTGATAGTCTTAATTTTATCAATGGATTGAGCAATCATTTGAGGGACATGCTTGTATGTAAAGATAAACAAACCTTGCAGCTCCTTGAGGTGGGTAATACAATAAAGGAAAAATATAAAAAGCAGTCAGAAAAGTGTACACCTGATTTCATATTTAAAGCCCTTGAAATATGCAGCGCTTGTGATATTGGCTACAGGATGAGCATAAATCAAAGACTTCATGTTGAACTTGCACTTGTTAAGCTATGTAACATTACTGAAGAAAAAAAAAACAACCTGACGCAAAAGGCGGAAATTCCTCAAGAACAGGAGGCGGATAAGCCCGAGGCAAAGAAGGCAGGTAAGCAGGAAGAACAGGAGGCGGATAAGCCCGAGGCAAAGAAGGCAGGTAAGCAGGAAGAACAGGAGGCAGATAAGCCCGAAGCAAAGAAAGCGGATGTTAAAGAAGATTTCATTTCCGGCCATAAGTTTAAATCGTCAATATCCATAAAAGACACGCTGAAGAATATTGACAGGCTATCCAACGGAAATAATGACTCTGGTGATCCTGAAGATATTAAGCCGCAGGAGCCGGAGGATAGAAAGGGCGATATTGGCATCTCTGATGTTATGCTGCAGAGCCTGTGGAATGAATTTGCCGAATCGGTAAAAGACAGTATGCCCAGGATGTACAGCACATTAACAAGCCGGAAGCCGGTCTTGGGCAATAATGGCACAATTGAACTTGAATTAAGAAACAAGGTACAGTGTGATGATTTCAATTCAAAAATTAAACCCGAATTGTCAGGTTTCCTAAAGGAAAGATCCGGTTACAACGCCCTGAATATTGAAGCGAAAATTGAAAAGGGGGTGCGCGAAACTAAAAAACCCTATACAGCTGATGAAAAATTTAATTATCTCAGCAAAAAAAATCCGGTATTAAAGAAACTTAAACAGGAATTTAACCTCGATTTTGAATAAGTATATCATACATTTTTAAAAAATTATCAGATGGATGGTCAAAAAATAACAATGAGCGGTGGAAAGTTAAATATCCCGAATTTCCCGGTTATACCTTTTATTGAAGGAGACGGCACAGGGCCGGATATCTGGTCTGCTTCTGTCAGGGTGTTTGATGCGGCAGTGGAAAAAGCATACAAAGGTGCCAGGAAAATAATATGGAAAGAAGTTCTTGCAGGTGAAAAATCATATAAAAAGTCCGGTGAATGGCTGCCCCGGGAAACGCTGGATACCATAAAAGAGTACCTTGTTGCAATAAAGGGCCCCCTCACTACTCCGGTTGGCGGGGGAATACGTTCCTTAAATGTAGCATTGCGGCAATTGCTTGACTTATATGTGTGCCTTCGACCAGTACGATATTATAAAGGTGTTCCCTCTCCCGTCCGGAATCCTCAAAAAACAGATATGGTTATATTCAGGGAAAACTCTGAGGATATCTATGCGGGAATAGAGTGGATGATGGGGACAAGCGAGGCGGAAAAGATTAAATCCTTCCTGATTAATGAAATGGGAGTTACCAGGATAAGGTTTCCTGATACTACATCGATAGGGATAAAGCCAATATCAAAAGAAGGTACTGAAAGGCTTATGAGGGCAGCAGTTAATTATACTATAAAGCATGATCTGCCTTCAGTCACATTGGTGCATAAAGGTAATATTATGAAGTTCACAGAGGGTGCTTTTCGTGACTGGGGCTATGAGCTGGTAAAAAGTGAGTTTGATGCCGTACTGATTGACGGGGGGCCGTGGTGTTCATTCAATAATCCCGTGACAGGCAGGGAGATAATCGTTAAGGATGTTATTGCTGACGCCTTTTTACAGCAAATACTGACAAGACCTTCAGAGTACTCAGTGATTGTTACTATGAACCTTAACGGTGATTATATCTCGGATGCCCTGGCAGCAATTGTCGGAGGTATTGGAATAGCCCCGGGGGCGAACATTAATTATGAAACCGGACATGCGGTATTTGAAGCGACGCATGGCACTGCACCCAAATATGCCGGCCAGGATAAAGTAAATCCAGGCTCACTGATATTATCGGGGGTTATGATGCTCGATTATATGGGATGGGATGAAGCTTCCCGGTTAATCATCAAAGGGCTGCAGTCATCAATAGCAGCCAGGAAGGTAACGTACGACTTTGAAAGGCTCATGGAAGGGGCAAAAGTTTTAAAAACTTCTGAATTCGGTACTGAAATAATCAATAATATGTAGAATCACTTCTATTTATCTCCCATGCATGTACCAACGGCCCTTGCACTTTTTATCCATTCATGATCCAGCGGTACTATCTTTCTCTGTCCCACAACTTTTTCAAGAGGCACAGGCACTGTTCCATGACCTCTTATTGCCACCATAACGCCGAATACTCCCTTTTCTATATAGTCGGCGCAGGCTGTGCCCAGCTTTGTTGCCAGGAGTCTGTCAGCTGCCGAAGGTGTTCCTCCTCTTTGAAGGTGACCTAATATAGTCACCCTGGATTCGAGGCTTGTCAGATCCTCAAGCATAGCTGCCAGCCTCAGTGTACTGCCTTCCTGTAATGATCTGACGGCTGCCAGTTCAGTTTTAAGCTTTGTTTTATCTTCTGTATTCCCATTCTTTTTAAATTTATTACTCATTTTTTTCAAAGCTGCATCCTGCTCTTTTGATTTTGCTCCTTCTGCAACAGCGACAATGCTGAAGGGTGAGCCATGCCTGCTTCTTTTTAATATTGATTCGGCAACAACGTTAATGTCGTATGATATTTCAGGAATCAGGATAACATCGGCCCCACCCGCCAGTCCGGCACCCAGGGCCAGCCATCCTGTAGAATGGCCCATTATCTCCACAACTATAATCCTGTGATGACTGTGCGCCGTGCTGTGCAGCCTGTCAATAGCATTAACGGCTATGCTTAATGCCGTATCAAAGCCAAAAGTTATATCAGTCAATACTACATCGTTATCAATAGTCTTGGGCAGGGTTATTATGTTTAATCCTTTATTTACAAGCTTATATGCATTTTTCTGAGTGCCTCCCCCACCAATGCAAACAAGGCAGTCAAGATGATGCTTTTCGTAATTTTTGACTATCGCATCCCTCATGTCGAGTGTCTTTCCTCCAACAGGCATCTTATGAGGTTTATCGCGACTTGTACCAAGTATAGTGCCTCCAAGTGTAAGTATTCCCGAAAGGGTCTGCCGGTTAAGCAGGACTGTACGGTTTTCCATCAAACCGCGAAATCCATCCCTGAATCCTATAACCTGCATTCCGTACTGTCCGTCAGCAGCCTTGCCAATGCCTCTTAAGGCTGCATTTAAACCCGGACTATCACCGCCTGAAGTGAGAACGCCAATATATTTTGCCATCTTCCTGAATTTAATTTATAATGATTAAATATACTAAAAATTATTAATTTTATTATAATCATTAAATATGTCCGGTCAGCCTTAATAAAAACAAAAAAGTATAAAGTGCAAAGTACAAACTGGTTTAAAGATTCAATAATTTATCATATTCTTATTGACAGGTTTGCAGGATACAAATCACCCGAATACTGGAATAAACCTGTCTTTCTGGGCGGCAATATTAAAGGTGTCACGGACAAGCTGCATTACCTCAGTGAACTGGGAATAAATACCGTCTGGCTTTCACCTTTCTGTAAAACCAGTGCTTATCACGGTTATCATATAACAGATTTTTTCAGTACGGATCCGCGATTCGGTACGGAAAAGGACCTGAAAGAGCTTATTTCAAAGGCTCATAAAGCAGGTATAAGGATTATGGCCGATTTTGTTCCCAATCATTGTTCATCAAAACACCCCTTTTTCCTTGAATCACTGAAAAATAAAGCAAGCAGGTACTTTAAATGGTTTTATTTTATAAAATGGCCTGACAAATATCTGTGCTTTCTGGATTTTAAACAGCTTCCAAAGTTAAATACTGAAAATCCCGGAACATTTGAACATATTGTGGAGTCGGCCAAATACTGGCTTAAATGCGGGATTGACGGGTTCAGGCTGGATCATGTGGTCGGCTGTTCAAATATATTCTGGAAGAAATTTGCAAAAGAAATAAAAAATTCTTATCCCGAAGCGGTTCTTATTGGTGAAGCATGGATCCAGGGAATAAGTTTCAGGCTGCTGAGGACTATTAATATTAAGAATAAGTATTTTAAATGGTTGCTTGGCATGAGCCAGCCGGGCATACAAAAAGGATACGCCGGTATACTGGACGGAGTGCTTGATTTTAATTTCAGAAACAGAATAGTTGAGTACATAGCATGGAAAGAAAAACCTGAAGAATATAGCGGTATTTTGTCACGTTCGTTAAGCAAATATTATGGTAAGTTTCCTTCCGGCTTTTACCTGCCCGGCTTTGTGGATAACCATGATATGAGCAGGTTCATGTTTGAATGCGGACAAAACAAGGAAAAATTAAAAAGTGCGTTAATGCTTCAGTTTAAGTTACCGCAGCCTCCAATTATTTACTATGGCACTGAAGCGGGATTATCACATGATAAGCCCGTAATGTTAAATGAGCCGTATTCTGACCTGAAAGCGCGCAAACCTATGCCCTGGGGGAACACAGACAGAGAACTAACGGAGTTTTGCAAAGATCTGATAAGAAACAGAAAAAAATCCGGTTAATTTTAAGCTTTATTTGGAATTTTTGCTGATAACTGATAAATTTCAAATTTTTAAACCTGATAAAGTCAAATAAGGAGTTATAAAATGGATAGTAAAGAATTAGGATTAATCGTTCCGCAGCAGCTTTTGGGCCTTGAAGACCTGCACTACGGATTCTGGGATAAGGGTCAGAAACCGGCTATTGCAGATTTTGTAAAGGCGCAGAAACGATATTCAGATTTTCTTTTAAAAGCGATCAAAGAATCAGCAGGTAATAAATCTGCAAGGTTGCTGGATGTGGGCTGCGGTACAGGGGCTATGATATATGAACTTGCAAAATCAGGTTACGATGTTGACGGTGTTATACCATCTGCCTTTTTAAAAGAGAAAATAGAGCAACGGCTGCAGGATGTCAGCATCATTAACAAGTCCGTTATTTATGACTGTACGTTTGAGAACTTTCCTGAAGAGAGACGCCTTAAACAGTATAATTTGATATTCTTCAGCGAGAGTTTTCAGTATGTATCAATGAAAAAGAGTCTTCCCGTTTTAAAATCACTTCTGGCAAAAACAGGAAAAATAGTGATATGTGACTTTTTTAAAACAGTCCATCATGGAGATGGATGCCCCGGTGATAAAAGTATGGGAGGAGGGCACCGCCTGGATGAATTTTATGAACTGGTTGAAGGCAGTTTTAAAATAATCAGGGATGAAGATATCACTGAAAATGTCAGTCCCAATCTTGAACTTCTTAACGACATTCTCATGAACAGGCTTGATCCTGTGATTCAGCATATAGACATATTCCTGTCCGGGAGATACAGGTTAATTTACAGGTTTCTGAAATTTTGTTTCAGGAAAAGGCTCAAGAAACTGAGATACAAGTATTTCTCAGGATACCGCAGTAAAGAAACATTTGAAAAATATAAAACATATCATTTGATAATTCTTGAGAATAAGTCTTAAAATACGGCACATACCATGTTTGTCATTACAGTTTTGGATACAGGTCCTGAATAATAAACCAATTGAATAAACTATGGAAATAACTGAAAATGCAAAAAAAAGACTTTTGCTGTTCCAGAAAAATGAGATTACAGAATATTACATTTATAAAAGGCTTGCAGTTAAGGCAGATGATAAAAACAGGGAAGTTTTATTGAAAATATCCGAAGATGAGCTTAATCATTGCAATATTTGGAAAGAGCTCACAGGAAAGGAAGTAAAGCCTGATAAATTTAAAATTTTTAAATATTATTTCATAAGCCGGGTATTCGGACTGACATTCGGTCTTAAATTGATGGAACGCGGGGAGGAAAATGCACAGGAGAATTATAGGGGACTGGGACTTAAATCTTCGGAAGTGGACAAGATCATTAATGAGGAGAATGATCATGAAGATGAACTTCTTAAGATGCTGGATGAAAACTATCTTAAATATACCGGTTCAATAGTACTTGGGTTGAATGATGCACTTGTCGAGCTGACAGGGGCACTTGCCGGGTTTACGCTGGCCTTGAAGAATGCGAAATTAATAGCGCTGGTCGGACTGGTAACGGGTATAGCAGCGGCTCTATCAATGGCTTCTTCAGAATATTTATCCACCAAGGCCGAAGGTGACGAAAAGTCACCTGTAAAAGCATCGGTTTTTACGGGGATAG
>Ga0307435_1001383_pt1 | contig 10121 bp, 8 predicted proteins | sample SalMarWE160470MG_FD_202164 | JGI IMG/M metagenome (GOLD analysis project Ga0307435, IMG submission 202164) | Salt marsh sediment microbial communities from the Plum Island Ecosystem LTER, Massachusetts, United States - WE1604-70 | ecosystem: Environmental > Aquatic > Marine > Intertidal zone >...
GCTGGCGGTTTACGAAGAAGCTCGGGGTCTTCTCCTGATGGAACGGGCAGCACGTCCGAAAACTCCCGCTACCCGCGGGCTTCAGTTGCAGATACTCCCCTGCGATATCAACGATATCCAGGTGAGACTTCACTTCTTCGGCGGCGTCCATAGGCTCTTTTTTACCTAAAAGGAGCTTACACGTCCAGCAGTGAAATATCGAATTTCGAATATCAAATGTCTGTGCTGAGCGAATGTGAAGTTTCGAATATCGAATGTCTGTATAGCAACTCCTCGTATTCTTGAATAATCATTGATAGTAAGCCAATATGTAAGTTCAGTAGCTCATTCCGCTCTTTCCCACCAAACAGATGAAAGCGAGGGGTTGATATGAAAAGGAAGGTTCCGTTCGTCTGTGCATTTACGGTCGCGATCATGACGATCGTTACCGGTACGCGAGCTCAAGACGTTCCGATTCGGCGTGGCTCCCGTTTGCCGATCTCGCCTGTGGTTCGGCTGGATTTCTCGTCGATTATGCAGGACGCTACTTCGTATCATTTCGGAATTCGGCATGACGCGATGCTCCTCTCGAGCCAATCCCCCGCTAACCGACGAGTGCATTTCGACGAATTCTTCGATCGGTATTCTCCAAAGCGGACGTTGATCGTTAATCAGTCCGCATACCCGATTGCACGCGATCTTTTTTTCGACGTACCGCGGATTGATTTGCATCCTTCTGCGTACAGCAAGTGGCTTGATCCGATCTTCATCGGATTCCGCTTCTAACAGAACGTGCGAGAAGCGTTTCCATCCTTCACCCCCCTTCAGCATCAAAGCCAGCGAACGTGTCGCTGGCTTTCACCTTTCTATTCTCTGATTAAGCTGCTGGCGGTTGAGCGGCTGGCGGTTGATCTGATTTCACCGTCAATCTCTTCGTTCCGATGAGTTCGTCGTCAACGTAAATTTCAAACAAATATTCTCCGGGTTTTTTGAACCCCATGCCGGCAAAGTGATTGATCCACTGGTGGTTCGTGCCGAAGAATTCGCTTTTCGTCTCCGCCAGCACTTCGCCGTCCATCATTATGACGAGCCGGAGCTTATGCGGCCCCTCCATGGCGTTCACATGCGCCACGGTTGAGAATTTCGGAATAAACACGGGGAGCTGCCGCGCGTGAATGACATCGAAAATCCCGATGACGTTCAGCGCCTTTGTCCCGTCGGTCATGAAGGCATCATTGCAAATGTGGAGGAAGTTGAGTTGGGGCATATGACGGCACTTTATCAGAGTTTGGAGTTATCAACAATTGACAGGGTTGTTGAAGTTTGAGACTAACTGAAGTAGTTGGTTTGTTGGCTAGTTAAATAGTTGGCTAGTTACGGACTGACGTTTTTTTATCATTATTCATTATCATATGAATATTCAGCGTTATGAAGATTTAAAGATATGGAAGATGGGTATTGAGTTGGCCAAGGATGTATATGCCCTAACAAATCAGGGAGCATTTTTAAAAGATTTTGGCTTACGAGATCAGATACGTCGGGCGATCGTGTCCGTGAGTTCAAATATCGTTGAAGGTTTTGAGCGTGATACGCAAAAGGAATTTATTCGATACCTTACGATCGCAAAGTCTTCGGCGTGCGAAGCGAGAAGCCAACTCCGTATCGCTCGAGAAATTAACTATATACAAATCAATGAAGAAGCGATGCTTTCAAAAAAGATTGAACATTGCACTCGTTCAATCTGTCAGCTCATACACTACCTAAAGAAGCATAACAAGCCAACTATCTAACTAGCCAACAAGCCAACAAGCCAACTAGCCAACAAGCCAACTCATTAACTATCCCTTAGCTCTCCCATGCCTCGGTTTCTTCTTCCGGAGCGTTGCCGATCTCGGTCCCCCTTTCGCTTTCATTTTATTCTCCCGTTTCTTCAACTCTTTCTGAATCTCCGTGATCTCGTCGCGTAAGACGGCCGCGAGTTCGAATTCGAGATTTAACGCCGCTTCTTTCATCTCCACCTCTTTCCGTTTGAGAACCGTAGCGAGGTCGTGCGTCTCAGCCGTGAGCTCGAGCTTCAGGATTTCTTTGATGTCTTTGCTGTCCACGCTTAGGCCGAGGACGCCGCGGATGTCTTTGATCGCTTTAATGATCGTCTTCGGCGTGATGCCGTGCTTCTCGTTATATGCAATCTGTTTCGCACGGCGTCTGTCCGTTTCATCGATCGCCCGCCTCATGGAGCCGGTTACGTTGTCCGCGTAGAGGATGACGCGCCCGCGGACGTTTCGGGCGGCGCGGCCGATGGTCTGGAGGATGGCCGTGTCTGAGCGCAGGAATCCCTCCTTATCCGCATCCAGGATGGCCACCAGAGCCACCTCCGGCAGGTCTAAGCCCTCTCTGAGCAGGTTTACGCCTACGAGGCAGTCAAAGGCTCCTGAGCGGAAATCTGACAGGATTCCGAGCCGATCCACGGTCTTCACATCCGAGTGGATATACTTGGCCTTTACTCCTTGATCTTCCAGGTAATCGGAAAGGTCCTCGGACATCTTTTTGGTCAACGTCGTTACTAATGTTCTATCTCCTTGTTTTACGGCAGCTTTTATTTCGAAGATGACGTCATCAATCTGCGAACGCGTGCGTGGTGCGTGGTGCGTCGTGCGTGGTGTGATCGGACGAATCGACACCTCGGGGTCTACGAGGCCGGTTGGGCGAACGACCTGTTCGACGATCTGGGTCGATGATCGTTTCTCGAACGGTCCGGGAGTAGCGGACATGAATACGACCTGATCCCACTTCTTTTCGATCTCTTCAAATTTCATCGGGCGGTTGTCCTTTGCGCTCGGAAGGCGGAATCCGTGTTCGACGAGCGTGTCTTTCCTGCTCCGATCTCCATGGTACATGCCGGCGAGCTGGGGCACGGTCATGTGGCTTTCGTCCACGATGACGAGTGCGTCATTCGGGAAGTACGAGAAGAGCGTGTCCGGCGGTTCGCCCGCTTTCCGTCCCGAAAGCTGGCGCGAGTAGTTTTCGATGCCGTTGCAGTATCCGAGATTCTCGATCATCTCCAAATCGAATTTCGTGCGGCGCTCCAGTCGTTCAGCTTCAAGGAGCTTCCCCTCTTTCTCGAAGAGGGACAGGCGCTCGTGCAGTTCCTTGCGAATGGCCTTTACCGCGCGCTCGCGCTCCGGTCCGGGCGTTACGAAGTGTTTGGCCGGAAAGATCCACGCGTCTTCGCGCTCCCTCAGTTCCTTCCGCGTTACGGGGTGGACTTCCAATATCCGTTCCGCCCTGCCTTTGGGCGCTTCGATGCGGTAGATGACCTCCTCGTTCGCGGGCATGATTTCCAATACCCCGCCGATAACGCGGAACGTTCCCCGGACCAGGTCCGACGTTGTCCGAACGAAGTGCATTTCAATGAGCCGGTTCAACACGTCTTCGCGCGTCACGTCCTGTCCGCGCTTCATTCGGACGGCGCTTTCCAAGTAGTGGCCCGGCGTGCCCAAGCCGTAGATGCAGGAAACGGACGCACAGATGATGACGTCCCGCCTCGTTAGAACCGCTTGCGTAGCGCTGTGGCGCAATCGATCAATCTCCTCGTTGATCATCGCCTCCTTTTCGATGTACGTATCAGAACTTGGGATATACGCCTCCGGCTGGTAGTAGTCGTAGTACGAAACGAAATATTCTACGGCGTTATGCGGAAAGAATTCTCGGAACTCGTTTGTGAGCTGAGCCGCGAGCGTTTTGTTGTGCGCGATCACGAGCGCGGGTCGGTCAATCTTCTGAATGACGTTCGCGATCGTGAACGTTTTTCCCGTTCCCGTTGCCCCCAGAAGCGTCTGATACTTGTTTTTTGATTTGATGCCTCTTACGAGATCGCGAATAGCCTCCGGTTGGTCGCCGGAAGGCTTGTACGGTCGGACGAGATCAAAATGACTCATGGGCTGTTATCACGATAGGATGTTTGCAGATCAGCAGCTGGCTTTTGGCTGCCGGCGGCTCGCTTTCATCTCCAAGGTATGATGTTCTCGAACGTCGTCCCCGACTCACGACAACCGATCCGCGACAAACGCCGCAGCGCATCCGCAAACATCCATTCAGCGTCATAGGATACGAGATACCAGCGACCAGCTACGGAATCAGCAATTCACCCGCCCCGCCTTCATCCTCCTGCGGTTCCACGACCGCCTGCGGCTTCACGTACGTGATATCGTACGAGTACCGATATTTCTCTTCGCCGTCCCAGCTCAAGGAGATATCAACGTCGTTCTTTCCCGGGTGAAGGACGATCTTTTCCACGAACTCTCCCGTTTGCGGATTCGGCAAGATTTCCGTCTTCCGGACGCTTACGCTAAACCCATCCAGGATTTCATGCAAATTCGCAAAGTCTTCGACTTGTCCGTACACCGTGACGATCGGATCGTTGACCGTGTCCTTTGTACTCAATCGCCGTTCTTCCGCGTAGACGTGGAGAGGTACGGTTATGCGAACCGGAGGATTAAAATTTTCCGCAATCGCGTGAATCGTAACGGCGTCTCCGATATCCAGGAACCATGCCCAGCTCGCGATGAGCGCGATAGCGAGGAGCACGCTAAACACGCCTTGAACGCGAAGGATTTTTTTGACGCGCTTCGACTCTAATTCAGAGTCGAAACCTTTCGGCCTTGGTTTGAGGAGCTCCTCGGGAAGCATGAAAACATTGTACCAGTTTGACGGCACGCATGTAATAGAACAACGAATGCGGAAATTCAAAGCACGGAAACCGTCGTTCGATTTATTTGTAACATTGTGATATACAAGCCTACATGTTTATCTGGAATCAGTTAAAAAGACCGATTATCGGCCTGTCCCCAATGGCGGACATGACGGATGCGCCGTTCAATCTCATCTGCAAGGAACAGGGCGTTCCGGTCATCTTCCGTGAGATGGTGTCATCCGAAGCCATGACGCGCGGAAACGAGAAAACGTTCCGCATGGTTCGGATCGAAGACGGCGAGCGGCCGGTGATCCAGCAGATCTTCGGATCCGATCCGGAACGCATGGCCGAGGCCGCGCGCATCGTCATGGAGCGCGCCGCGCCCGAAGGAATCGACATCAACATGGGTTGTCCGGTTTATAAGCTCACGTCGAATTTCGACGGTGCCTCGCTCATGAAAGACCCCGATCGCGCGGCGCGGATCGTAAGAGCGGTGAAGGACGCCGTTTCCGTTCCGGTGAGCGTGAAGACGCGGCTCGGCTGGTCTGACGATTCCGATTGTCTGGAATTCGTAAAGAGGATCGAAGACGCGGGCGCGGATATCATTTCCATCCACGGAAGGACGAAAGCGCAGAAGTATGACGGTCATGCGAACTGGGTGCGGATCGGCGAGGCAAAGGCCAATGTATCGATTCCCGTGCTTGCAAACGGGGACGTGAAGACGGTTGAAGATGCGCGCACGGCGCTCGCGCAGTCAAACGCGGACGGCTTGCTCATCGGTCGCGGAGCGCTCGGAAACCCGTGGTTCTTTAACGAGCTCGTTTCCGCGCTTCAGGACAACGGATCATTTACCAAACCGACGATGAAAGATCGGATTGAGACCGTCAGAAAGCACGCGGATCTTCATGTTGAGCGCTATGGCGAGAGAGGACTCGTAAAACTGCGGAAGCATCTTCCATTCTATTTCAAAGGAATGAAAGACTGGAAGGATGTACGATCAAGGCTGGTTAGAGTTTCAACACGAAAGGAACTTGAGGAGATTCTTGGTTCGATCAAAGAATAGCGGTTGTGAGTCGCTTAGAGGAATTGACGTTTTTTTTGCAATAAAAAAGCCCCGCCGGGATGGTAGTCTGCGAAGGCTCGTTTTCCCGGCGGGGCGAGCGTGTTCGATGGGAGATTCGAAAACGCTCTAAGGATTCAAATGCTATACGGATCCGTCCTTTTCGTCAATAAATGGATATAAAGTGCCCCGCCGGATACGGAGACGATTCATCCGGCGGGGCGAGGGCGGTTCTTGGAGGTCGAACACGCTCTGACGATGGAACGATAGCGGTTTGAGTTCCTGCTGTCAATAAAAAATATACAAAACGTCAAGCAATGTAGACGAAACCCGTTTATACGTTTAAACGTTTGCAGGTGATGAATGACCCATTCTCTTTTCACGAAGCGACACTTGTTAACTTGTAAACACGTATACTTTTTTTGAAATAAAAATGCCCCGCCGGATTTTGGGTTCGCGAGAGTTCGATCCGGCGGGGCATTGACGTAGTGAGAGCGGAATTGCCCTCGCAGCAAGTTTAGTAAGCGGTTTTTGAAACGTCAATCGTTTCCACGAATGACGGCTATAGCCTAATCTTCCATTTCTTGTAGTCGTCGTAGTAGTCGTAGTAGCTTCCGGGAATTTGCGGGAGGTAGTTTTCCGGATCAACGGGAATGCCGTCTTTACGCACTTCGAAGTGCAGGTGCGGACCGGTGGAAAGGCCGGCGCCCGGTGCGCCCGCGGCTCCGCCGGAGAGCGCAATGGCGTCTCCCCTGTCCACGAACGTATCCGGATTCGCCAGGAATTTTGAAAGGTGGGCGTAGACCGTTGCGAGTCCGCCCGCATGAACGATCATCGTGTAATTCCCGTACATCCTTCCGGTTTTGTTCCACGCCACGTATCCCCCGCCCGCGCTCGCGACGGTCGTTCCCATGCCCGCACGGATGTCCACGCCCGGATGCTCAAAGAGGTGGCGGAACGGGTATCCGGGATCATGGAAAATGGCCGTAATGCCGCTTGACGGATTGATGGGCCAGCTTAAGAATTGATCTCCCCTGGCGAGCGCATCATCGACGTTACGGAGCTGATCTTGGAGCTCCTGTTCCAACGCCGCGATGATATTCGCCGTACTTTGCTGTTGCTGGCGAAGTTCGTACAGAATGTTTTGAAATTCCTCTTCACTCTCTTTGGTTTGTAAAATCAATGACTCTTTAAAGTTCATCTCCGCTTCGAGCGCGAGCATATCTTTTCGCAGCGTGCGCCGTTCCTCCTCCACGGAATCCTGTTTTCCCTGTTTCGTGCGTTTCCTGTCCTCGAGCGCGGCTTTCACATCCCTCACTTCATCAAGGGTCGTCCCAAGATCGCGCTCAAGCTTCTTGATCGCCTCGAGCTGCGTAAAGAAGTCGGAGAGGGAGCTTTGCGTCAAGAGGATGTCAATCGTGGAAACATCATCTTCTCTGTTGATTTCTTTGACGAGGTCCGCGATCAGGAGCTTCTGTTTCGATATCCTCGATTCCTGAACGGCGATTTCTTTCGAAACGAGATCGATTTCGAGCGAGAGCGATTCAATTTCGATCTGCGTTCGTTCCACGGAGAGTTCTTTCTCTTTGACGCGGTTGTCCAGAATGGCAATTTGATTTTCCAGGCTCTGCGCTTCACTCCTCCGTTTTTCGATCTCCTCCTTGTATGAGCCGATCATCGAATCGAGTTCCTTTACGCGATCCTGCTTGCGCTCAATCTCCGACTCCAGGGTATCTACATCATCCGCTGCAAGACCAACCGGAACGCGTACGATAAAACAGGCCGATAGAACGAGGCTGAGGATGATGAGTGCGGTTTGGAATCGGTGATTCATCTTGAATGGAGGCGAGGTTGGCGCGTTGGCGTGTTTACGGGTCAGCATGCTTCTAAGCATCGATGTCTATCGCTCATTCCGTATTCCTTCTTCCCCGCCTTTGATTATACCCTATCCGCCGAGCGCCTCAATCGCTCTGTCAATGCGTTTGAGCGATCGGTCGTGGCCAAAAACGTAGAGCAGGTCAAACGGCGGGAGCGACTGTTTTTTTCCGGAGAGCGCAACGCGCAAAGGCCAGAGCACTTCCCCGTTGTTCCAGCCGCGCTCTTGGATCATCGCTTTGATCTTCTGTTCCAAAACGGACGAAGATTCCCAGTCCGTTTGCGGGATGAGGAGGATGAGCTCCCGAACGGCATGGAGCTTTTCCGCGGCATCGCCCGGTTCCTGGGATTTCCAGGGGATGATGCGAGCATCGGGTTCTCCGTTTTCGTCCATCAGATCTCCCGTTGCTTCCAAGACGTCCGATCGGCTCTCCACACGATCGCGAATGACGCGAGCGATTCTCGATTGCCGTTCATGATCCGCCGTCAACTTGTCCAATTCCGGTTTGACGTACGCGAGGAACTCCTCATCGGTTTTTTGCTTGAGGTAGTGCGCGTTCAGCCAGTCCAGCTTTTCGAAATTCACGACCGCTCCGGACTTGTTCACTTTTGCGAGGTCGAACATCCCCCGCAGTTCTTCGTGCGTATAGATTTCACGATCCCCCGTCGGATTCCATCCCAGGAGGGCTACGAAGTTCAGGATCGCTTCCGGCAGGTAGCCTTTTTTCAGGTAGTCCTCGACGGCAACGTCTCCCTGGCGTTTTGAGAGCTTGCTCTTGTCTCTGTTGAGCAAAAGCGGCAGATGCGCGAATTTCGGAACATCCCATCCGAACGCTTGGTAGATGAAGAGGTGCTTCGGCGTGGATGAAATCCACTCTTCCCCGCGGATCACGTGTGTGATTTCCATGTCATGGTCGTCGCACGTGGATGCGAGGTGGTATGTTGGCATGCCGTCGGACTTGATGATGACCTGGTCGTCCATCTCTTTCCATTCGAACGTTACGTCGTCCCTGATCTCGTCATGAAAGGTCACGGATCCTTCGGTCGGCAATGCCAGACGAATGACGTGCGGTTCTCCTTTCGCGATCCGTTTCTTGGCTTCCTCCGGATCGAGATTGCGGCACATCCTGTCGTATCGGGTCGGAAGCTTCTGTGCCATTTGACCTTCCCGCATTTTCATCAGCCTTTCCTCCGTGCAAAAACAGGGATACGCCAGTCCCTTGTCAATCAGGTCTTTCGCGTACTTCAAATGGATATCTTTCCGCTTCGACTGCTGGTACGGCCCTTTATCCCCTTTCTCGATAATTTGTTCTTCATCATCAATCCACACGCCTTCGTCCGGGACGATCCCAACGGTTTTGAGCGACCGGCAGTACGCTTCCATGGCACCGGAAACGAAACGGCTCCTGTCCGTATCTTCCATGCGCAAAATCAACGTCCCCTTGTTCTTTCGCGCAAATAACTCGTTATACAACGAAGACCGGAGGTTTCCGATATGGATAAAGCCCGTTGGACTCGGGGCCATGCGCACGCGGGGGGACATAATCGTAAGCAATAGTACGTGATAGGACGTCTGATGTCTAAGAAGGCGGCATTATTGTCGAGAAAACAAAAGATCCGCGACACAGCCGTACTCCTTGATTGGCTGCCAGGGTATCCCAGGTGTTCCGATGTAACATCCGCCGAATACGAGTGATGAATCGCCAATTTTCAATTTCTGTACGAGATCGGGAAGGAATGTAAAAAATACGGATTCCGCGTCTTCGTCAACGCGGAAATCGTTCCCTTTGTAAAAATGGATATTTTCGGAGGCATCAACAATCCCACGGACAACGCTGTCCATGACAGCGTCTTCACTGTCTTGCATCCAACCTTCCCGCATAAACCATTCCGCGTGTGAAAGTGTCGTATTCGATTCTGCGATACGAAGCGACCCCTGATAAACGCAAAACATTCTTCTTGATCTATGATAGGCTGCTATTTTATCATCCATTATTTTTTTTCGTCGGTTGATTCCATACGGCGAACCATGGAAACACTACCACTGCATTCCAAATCCTCCTCCATCGCTTCGGTTCTTTGATCAAGCGATACAGCCATTCCAGACCCATTGAGCGCATCCATTTTGGCGCGCGTTGTACGGCGCCGCCCCAGTAGTCGAATGTCCCGCCAACGCCGACGATGGCCTTGAGGGTCGGGAATTCACTGATGTACCGTTCGATCCAGCGTTCCTGCTTCGGGTGGCCGAACGCGATCAGCAGGATATCCGGAGACTGGAGCGTGAGCCTGCGGCGCGCCTCTTCATTCGCACCGTCCCCTTCTCCCGTGATGGTGACCGCACCTCCGTTTTCGGCATAGCCTTTGAGTCCCGGGTACTTCTGCGCCATCTTCGCGTACGCTTTTGATGCAATGTTCTGCGCTTCCCCGCCGATGAATCCCACGGTTTGTCCGGTCTCACGCGCCCATACCACGAGGGCTTCCGACAGGTCGACGCCCGTTGTTCTGGCGAGCCGT
>Ga0307435_1001385_pt1 | contig 10115 bp, 7 predicted proteins | sample SalMarWE160470MG_FD_202164 | JGI IMG/M metagenome (GOLD analysis project Ga0307435, IMG submission 202164) | Salt marsh sediment microbial communities from the Plum Island Ecosystem LTER, Massachusetts, United States - WE1604-70 | ecosystem: Environmental > Aquatic > Marine > Intertidal zone >...
AAACTTTACAGTCAAACAGAGCTTGAACAATTTTCCAGGTATGTCCTACAAATAAAAAGTGGCAAGTTAAGACAATTCGCCCCACCTGTTTATCATTCTGAACGTAGCGTCAGTGGAGCGAAGAATCTCTCCAAACAACCAAAATCAGAACTGTTTTTGCAAATTGAAAAATCATTAGCATGGCAGTATGACCACGGCGATGCGTCTCTTTTGCCTGCAAAATTATCGGTAACACAATTAACACATCGCAACGATGAGTATGTAAAGTTTGATTATTCGAGGGTGTTGGAAAAAGAACCCCGTGTAAAACACGGGGCTAAAATTTTAGCCGGCGGTATCATCTCCGGTTCACGTTATGACAACTTGGCGGTTGGCAATGCTACGCACCTTCTAATTTCTCGTCTTGATTTATCACAACCGGTAAATGTAGAAGCAATCCAGAGAACAAAAGAAAAACTTCTGACCGATGCTGCTATAACTGAAGATGTTGCCAGGACTATCGACACAGATTCGATATTGGCGTTTTTCCAAAGCGCCCTCGGCCAGATGGCTCTTGATAAGGCAAATACTATCTGGCGTGAATGGCCGTTCACTTTTGCTTTACCTCTTTCGGACTTTATCAGTTCGAGCGATGAGAGGCGAGCGAAGAGCAATGAAACCGTTATTGTTCAGGGTATTATTGATATGCTGGTTCGCACGCCGCAGGGCTTGGTTATTATAGATTTCAAAACCGATAATATAACTGTCAAACAAGTCCCTGAGCGTGCCGAGCTTTATCGCCGGCAGTTGAGCCTTTACGCTCAGGCTGCCAGTTCAATTTTAAAAGAAAAGCTTCTCGCCAAATGGTTGTATTTCCTGACACCGGCCACCGAGTTTGAGATAAAATAAGTTTCCACAAAATCGTTTCATCAAACCAATTCAGTTTTTTCAGTCTTGTCTGTAGATTTTGTGTTTGTATAATGGCTTCTCGGAATGTGAATTTGGAAATAAAAACTGTGAGTAAAAGCAAGCTTGTATATATTTACTTTGCTGCCGTTTTGGCAGTAGTATTGTTTTCATCCTCGGCGAACGGTTGCTATGCTGTTGTAGTGGGCAAGGAAGCTTCAACTGATGGGGCCGTTCTATTGGGACACAACGAGCAGAATTACGGACAGCGGTTTCTCAATTTCCGAAAAATTCCCCGAATCAAGCACGAAAATGGAGAGATGGTAAAGCTTCAAGGAGGAGCTAAGATCCCGCAGGTAAAAGAAAGTTATGCTTTTCTCTGGTCGGAGAATCCCGGTCTTGCTTACAGTGATGGATACCTTAACGAATGGGGTGTGGCCATCGTCAGTGATGGCTGCCCGGACAGAGCAGTTGACCTGCAAAAGCTCAAAGCAGAGGGGCAATTAATCAAAGGGGGCATTGCGTATATGCTCCGCAGACTTATCGCAGAGCAGGCGAAGTCGGCCAGAGAGGCAGTGCAAATCGCAGGCGAGCTAATCGAGCAGGTGGGCTATCCAAGTTCACGGACGCTGGTCATCGCTGATTCAAAAGAGGCCTGGCTGCTGGCGATAAGCAGGGGCAAGCACTGGATAGCGCAGCGTGTGCCAGATGACGCGGTTGTGCTGCTGCCCAACGTTTATATAGTCGGCGAGGTGAATCTCAAAGACTCAGCTAATTTTCTTGGCTCGCCGGACCTTGTTGAGTATGCGATCAAAAAAGGATGGTACGACCCGGCGGATGGTGGGGGATTTAGCTTTTGCCGGGCTTATGGCCAGCAGCGAAAACGCTTGCTGGATGAACGCCAGTGGCGAGGTCAATGTTTGGTGACGGGAAAGCAAATCGAACGAGAGCCGGACCGGCAATTGCCGTTTTCCGTCAAGCCCTCCCATAAACTTTCCGTCAAGGATGTAATTGCTATTCTGCGATTTCACGGCGAGGGTGGACTGTGTAATGAAACCACACAGGAGGCGGCAGTGTTCCAACTGCGGGATAATATGCCGGTGGACGTCGGCTGTATCTACTGGCGCTGCTCGGCTGAGCCGTGCATTAGTGTCTTAACTCCCTGGTACTGTGGTATTACCGAGACGCCAAAAGAGTACTATCAGCCGGTGGATGTGAAGGAAAATCTGTCGCTAAAATTTCATTTTTCTAAATCTAAAAAATTCAAACCTGATGATGAACATGCCTGGTGGCTCTTCAAAAAGCTACAGGATAAAGTAAGGGCCGATTATAAGAACCGTATCGGAATTGTTCGAGCGGCATGTGACGAGTTTGAGGCGAATGTCTTTGCAGACCAGTCGATGGTTGAAGAAAAGGCGCTGGAACTGTACAAGAATAATAAGTCGGCTGCGAGGGACTATCTGACCGACTATTCGCGGGATGTTGCCCTGCGGGCCGTCCACAAGGCCCGTGAGCTTACAGAGCAATTTAAGTAACAATAAAAATTAAGTGCGAATGGTGCGAAATATCACACCCTAAATGCTCTGTCGCAGGTTGATTGATGGATGTCATTGCGAAGGAGTCCCGACTTGTCGGGACGACTGCGGCAATCTCTATCATTCAATTGCTTTGCAGCCAGTGTTGGGCAAGCGCCCCTAAATCAGTAAAATCCATGCTGCCGGAAAAGTCAAAATCTGTGCCCGCGCAGTTATTAGAGTCGGTGCAGTTTTGGTTCAGCCAGAAGTTAGCCAGAGCTGCGTAGTCGGTGAAATCTACGCCAAAATCACCAGCACAATCTACAAGCTGACAGACGAACCTGGGATAATCTGCATGCTCATTTATAGTCCAGATGTCCTCTGTTCCGTTTTCTGTCTCAGCGATAAAGTCCCAGCCGGCATCGGTAAAGGTACTTTTTGTCTTCATTTTGACCGTGGTTTTGCCCACTCCGCCTGGACTATACGGCACGCTGCTTGTTTGTTTATCCCAGAATGAAGCTTGTATTATGCTGTTATGGCGGTTTCCCACTAAGCCACCAAAAACATTATTCGCTGTAACTTTACCTGTCGAATAGCAATTTGTTATTGTACTACCTACAGTGTGTCCTACTAATCCACCGGCATACGAATCTGCAGTGATCCTGCTGTGTGAATAACAGTTTGTTACAGTGCTATCCTCATGATAGCCCACTATGCCGCCGACAAAATCATTTCCGTTAGTGTCACCTGTCGAGTAGCAGTTGGTTATCACTGCGCCGCTGTCACTCCAAGCTACCAGACCACTGGAAGCACCATTACCAGAACTATTTCCAGTTGCATGGCACCAACTTATCATGCCATTGTGAGCGTGAAAACCTACCAATCCACCAGTACCATACCTGCCGTGTACATTGCTTGTTGAATAGCATTTGGTTATTAAACCAGTGTTTAATCCCACCAGCCCGCCAATCCAATCATTATTTCCATCAACATTCCCTGTTGCATAGCAATTAGAAATCGTGCCAGAATTGATTCCCACCAACCCGCCGACATAACTTTTGCCTGAAATCCTGCCGCCCTCAGCATAGCAACCAGAGATAGTTCCCTGATCCACATATCCCACCAGCGAACCAGCAGACCTTCCCGTTCCCGCATCAATGTTAGGGTCAATCAGTCCCAGATCCTTTATCTGGGCATCTTCTGCACTAACGTATCCGAAAAGCCCTATGTAGTTTCCTGCAGAAGTATAGCTGAAATTCGAGATTTTCTTGCCGTTGCCGTCAAAGACACCGGTGAAGAAATCGATGATGTTGAACTGCGAAGCTGTGAAGCCGGCCAGATTCACATCGTTGATGAGGACAAAGTTTTTGTCTAAGTGTTCTTTGTGGTTGCCGATGTCGTTAAGGTCTTCGGGCGTTGCGATTATGAAAGGGTGGTTCGGCTCGCCTGTTCCGCCACTATAATACCCTGCCATTGCACTGGCTGAGAGTCCGATGACTGCGATATAGAGCAATAGAATAGCTTTGTTGCTCATAACATGCCCTCCTTCTGGATAGTTTTTTTATCAGCTAAGCTGCTTCCGCATGAGCGTTTTTGATATTATTGTACAGAAATATTTCGCTAATTAAAAGGACAAACACTCAATTTATGATTTAGCGTAGAGAAACAACTGTTTGCTTTTGTCTGCTGACATTGTATTTGTATAATACTACTTCAATTATTGGAAGATAATATCGTGGTTTTATTGGAGTAGTGTTGAAAAATGGCGGATGCACCAAAAGCAAACGTAGTGTGAATAGTGCGAAGTATCTCACCCTATGTTTCCTTGTAATTTCCCTCTTATTTATTCTTTTATTTGGCCTGCCGAAAGGCATGGCTAAGCCCATTAATATTAAACAGAAGGAAAAAGCCAATACGTAAAGCGCGTAGCTCTGCCACAGGTACGCGCTTTACGTACGATGAGTGTATAAAAGATATGTGGAAAGAACAATTTGTTGGCCAGCCTCCGCATCTCACGATGCGTTCGAGTAGGGTGGGGCTTGCCCCACCTTTATAATTTGGGTATTGTTTGTATTATGCCGGTATGTAAGTTCACAGATTAAATCGATCTGCGTCTGCGGAGGTATCCGACAATACCAGCACCGATACCACCAAGCACAATCGCCCCCGGTGCCGGTATTACGACAGGAGAGCCGTTTATCCGATACGCCGTCATGGTATCGTTTGTGACATCATACCAATCACCGGTTCCCTGTCTAAGTGTCATAGGGCCTATGTTGGACAAAACAGAATTGTGCCAGAGTGCCCAGGTGTCGCCCTCATTTGGCGCCGAGGCAACGAGCCAGTAGTTGGTGCCGGGCGTTAGGATCGGATTCAGCGCCGAGTTGCCGACCAACAGCGGTTTGTTAACCGATGAATAGTCGGGTAAGTTCTGGAAGTTGAAGGCCTCGATAATTGCGCCGGGCTTGCCGAGAGCATCGCTCATCAGCCAGACGTCTATCTCGTTGGTCCCCGACATCAAGCTTGCCGCAAGCTCGATTGAATCGAGTTGATGTGGCGTCCCGACGGTGATGGCGAACTGACTTCCTATATCAAACTCGAAGCCCGAAAGGCCAACGGACCTTCCACTGCTATTATACGTATCTCCCGGACCGAAGGTGTTGAAAAGTGGCACGGCCTGGAGTTGGCCCGCTGCAAGCAGGACAACAGACAATGAGATTACCCTTGTGTAGGTTCTAATCATTCACACTCCTCCTTCAAAGGGCAGAGCCTAACTGCAGAATTAGGAAGGAATTTCCGGTGGAAATCTGAAGAAACTCTACCACCATTCCTCCTTTACCAAACACTTGTTTCTATCAGATTAAGGTGTAGATGTCAAGGGAATAATAGGCAAAACAGGGGAAATAGACAAAAGATGTATATACTTTTGATTTTAGAAACATCCCAACTTAACAAAGGATGGCAGGGCTATGCGCTTTACATATATAAAGTATATAAACGATGTGTGGGAAGTTCATTTCATTGGCCAGATGCATTCGCCCCCGCCGTCCCATAGGGACGAAACAGCGGGAGCTCAGGATGACAAATATGCTCCATATGCTAACCGCTGTACGCAACTTATTTGAGATACGAACCACGATTTACAAGTCACGAGCTAAGGACTATTTTAGAAAAAATGGGGAATTTTCTTGCTTTTTGGTGGGTTTTGGGTATAATACGCAACGAACTATGGATAGTTCTTAGTTCGTTGTTCATCGAAAATCGATAGCATCGTCATTCGTCCGTCGTCAATCATCAATCGTTGTTAAGGGGAGTGGAAATCAACAATAAATCCTAAGTTCTAATTTCTAAGCCCTAAACAATATCAAATGCTCAAAATCTTGAATTCTCTCCACAGGACGCCTTATGGCAAAAACAAAACCATAGCAGGTAAGACAGGCGGTTTTTCCGCCGAAAGGCGGGGTGTTCTACAATGCCGTAAGGCATGGCTAAGTCCATTGTCGAGAATGTTCTACAAATCGGTCTTTTTTTGCAAAACAAAGCCAATTTTCGAAAAAGTCAAATGGATATAAAGTTAGATATATTAAGTGATTATGAGAAAAAATTGCACAGGACACTTGGTGAAAACAAACCCAATCAAAGCCAATTTCCAATTATCCTTGTGTCTTTGAATTGGCTGTGTATAATCTCGTTGTTCGTGATAGTAACGGCAGCAATTTTTATGGAGAGCATATAAGATGGCAAAAGCACCGAAGGCAAATGCAGTAGTAGGGCAGTCCGGCGGGCCGACAGGTGTGATAAATGCGTCTTTAGTCGGCGTTATCGAAGAAGCTCACAAACATCCGGAAATCGAGAATCTATACGGAGCGATTCACGCTGTAGAAGGGATGGCTAAAGATGAGTTCATCGATTTGAAAAAGCTCTCAGCCGATACGCTGAAGGAAGTAGCGGCTTCGCCATGTTCTGCTCTTGGCTCCAGCAGGAAAAAGCCCAACGAAGAATTCTGTGCTCAAATTCTTGATGTTTTCAAGAAGTCCGATCGCAATATCCGATACTTTTTCTATATTGGAGGCAACGACTCGGCCAACACTGCTCATATCCTCAACATGATAGCCGATAAAGAGAACTTTGACATTCGAGCGTTTCACATTCCCAAGACGATAGATAACGACTTGCTTGTTACCGACCACTGCCCTGGTTTTGGTACGGCTGCAAAGTTCGAGGCCTGTGCGCTTATGGGTGACGACTTGGACAATCGCAGCCTGCCGGGTATAAAGATCGACGTGATTATGGGAAGGCACGCTGGCTTTTTGACCGCAGCCACCGCTTTGGGTAAGACCAGAGATGATGATGGCCCACATTTGGTATATGTGCCCGAACGACCAGTTTCGATGGATAAGTTCCTCAGCGATGTTGACGCTGTCTATAAAAAACTTAACCGCTGCGTTATCACGGTCAGCGAGGGAATTTGCGACGCCGACGGTATCGTCTGGGCCGAAAAATTGAAGGAAGGTGTTGAAACGGATGCGCATGGCAACATTCAGCTTTCCGGCACGGGAGCTTTAGCTGATTTTCTTGCGCAGCAGGTTAAAGATAACCTTAAGGTAAAACGTGTTCGCGCCGATACTTTTGGCTATCTGCAGAGAAGCTTTGCCGGTTTGCAGTCTGCTGTGGATGTCGATGAGGCTCGCAGGTGCGGGCGAGAGGCAGTTAAGCTCGCTATGGAGCATGATAATGGTTCAGTAGCAATAAAACGGCTTGGCAACGGAAAAGATTATGCAGTTGAGCTGTTCCGTACGGAGCTTAGTAGTGTCGCCGAGAAGACGAAATCTATGCCTGACGAATTTATTAACTCTGAGGGCAATGGCGTTACCAAAGCCTTTATTGAATATGCGATGCCTCTAACCGGCGGTTTGCCCAAAACACATTATTTGGGAAATTACCCAAGGATATGAATTAATCAAATAGAGCTTCGACAAATTTGTCGGGGTCGAACTCGGCGATGTCTTCCGGTTTTTCACCCAGGCCGACGAATTTCACCGGTATATCGAGCTGGTCTTTGATGGCGATAACAATTCCGCCGCGGGCGGTGCCATCCAGCTTGGCTAAGAATATGCCGGTGAGGTTTATCGCCTCAGTGAATATCTTAGCTTGAGCAATCGCGTTTTGACCTGTAGTGGCATCCAGAACGATTAGAACTTCATGCGGCGAGCCGGGAATCTTGCGGGCTGTCACGTCGCGAATCTTTGTTAGTTGCTGCATTAAGTCTTTCTTGGTGTGTAATCGTCCGGCTGTGTCGAGAATCAGCACATCTGCTTCTCTTGCTACAGCAGCTTCACAGGCATCGAAAGCTACTGCCGCTGGGTCGCCACCGATTTGGTGCTTTACGATTTGCACACCGATGCGTTCGGCCCAGATTGTTAGCTGTTCTATGGCAGCGGCTCGGAAAGTATCACAAGCTGCGACGATGACATTTTTGTTGTTCCGACTCAAAATGTATGCTAATTTGGCGATGCTTGTGGTTTTGCCGGTTCCGTTAACGCCGGCAACGAGGATAACAGTAGGCCCGCTTGTAGCAAAGTGTAATTGCCTGTCCCGGTGCGGCCAATAGCTTTTCATATGTTCTTTAAGAAACGGCAGTATATCGTCTGTTTTGGCGATTTGCCTTTTGCGATAAGCTTCGCGCAGCTCAGATATTAGCTTGTCTGTTGTCTCTACGCCGATATCATCGCTTATTAGTGTTTCTTCTAATTCATCGAGCAGCGCATCATCAATATTTCTGCCCAATCGCAGTACCGATGAAAGTGAAGAGCTGATTTTATTGCGGGTTTTACTTAGTCTTTCTTTAAGATATCCAGCCGTTTTAGAGAATATTCCCATAATGCTTTAAATCAAATATCAAAAAGCAAAAATTAAAATGGTGGAGTTGCCGCTATGCGGCAACGATATCCTTAATTTTGATATTTTCATCTTAGTTTCTAATTTTTCTATGGTACTGGCATTTGACGAAATTTCAAGCTCGACAGAGATTTAATTTCGAGGTTTTCTTTTGTATTTTTGTTATTGAGCCATTTTTTCTTTGACAAACCGGACAATTCCGATTAAGATTCAAATACTGTTATAGCCCCAAACCTGTAAGCGTGGGTCTAATTACATTTAGTTCAAGGGGAGGGAATGTTCAAACATATAAAGTGACCCATTTATTCTTTGAAAGTTTGTACACTGTTTTGTTATAATTTGCGAAATAAGTCCTTGTGGATAAGGATATTGCTTATGGGTTATTGCCGGTTGTATAGAGCGCAGAATCATAAAGGAGGATGGTTTGGCAGCTCATGAGATTGAAGAAATTTTTGCTGATATACTTGAGCGGACGAAGTTGCTTGACCCGGCCAACGCCCGTAAGTGGTTCGACAAGCTGACGGTCTTACATTTGGATGGTGGCTCACTCGGAATAGGCTGTCCGGATGAAGCAACCGTTCAGTTTTTACAGGATAATTGTAAGAATAGTTTCACGCGGGCCGCTCAGCAAATAACCGGACATCTTGTCACCGTGGATTTTCACGTTGACAGTCACCAGAAGTCTGCCCAGAGTTGTCAACGCATTGAATCCGGGCTTAAACTTCATCCTGATTATACCTTTGATAATTTTGTAGTAGGTCCGAGCAATCGTCTGGCGCACGCAAGCTGTGTTGCGGTAAGTCAATCTCTAAGCAGTACATACAATCCGCTTTTTCTTTATGGTAATTCTGGTCTTGGTAAAACTCACCTTTTACACGCTGTCTGTTGCGAGGCCCAATCCAGAGCTAATGGTATTGTGATTCAGCTTTTAAGTTGTGAGGAGTTCATCAACAGATTTATCAGGGCAATCGAGCAGGGAAATTTGGCTGGTTTTCAAAGCCAGTTTCGCACCGTTGATGCATTGGTAATTGATGATGTTCAGTTTCTGCGTGAACGCGAGAGAAGCCAGGAGGAGTTCTTCCATACATTTAATGCCCTTTATAATAATGGCAAACAAATTATTCTCAGTGCCGATAGTGCACCGGCTGAAATACCGTCTCTCGAAGCACGTCTTATCAGCAGATTTAACTGGGGTTTGGTTGCCCGAATCGATCCGCCAAGCTTTGAGACGAGGGTTGCAATCGTGCAGAAAAAGGCTCATATACGAGGCCTTGATATAACCGATGAGATAGCTGAATACGTAGCCCATAAGGTGCAGGCGAATATCAGGGAGTTGGAAGGTGCTTTGACAAGTATTTACGCGCTCGCTGTTATCAATGGCGAACAAATCAGTCTCGAATCGGCCCAGAGAGCATTGCACGGACAGATTCAATCAGTATCCAAACAGATAAATATCAGTGATATTATCGAGGTGGTAACAAAGCATTTTGATGTTCGTCTTGCGGACCTGCAGAGCAAGAAGCGCAGTCAGAGTATTACCGAGCCACGTCAGATTTGTATGTATTTAGCCAGGAATCTGACTAAGCACAGCCTGGAGGAGATCGGTGGCCATCTGGGCGGCCGTGATCATACTACTGTTATGCACGCCTGCAGCAAGATAAACCAAGCTAAAAACTCTGAACCGAAGATGCACGCATTGCTAAATGAGTTGACAAGACAGATCACACAATCCCCACAAGTTTAAAACCTGAAAATTGGTCATTCAAAGTTTGGTTGTAGCCAGAACAGCTATATCGAAAATAAACATACTGGGCATTA
>Ga0307435_1001386_pt1 | contig 10113 bp, 9 predicted proteins | sample SalMarWE160470MG_FD_202164 | JGI IMG/M metagenome (GOLD analysis project Ga0307435, IMG submission 202164) | Salt marsh sediment microbial communities from the Plum Island Ecosystem LTER, Massachusetts, United States - WE1604-70 | ecosystem: Environmental > Aquatic > Marine > Intertidal zone >...
TTCTCAGTATTTTAGCCTATTTTTAATCTTAGGCAACCTAAAAAAACTAGGCCGCTACTAACCTATAAGTTCTAGTGTGCCTAAGGCGTCCGAATCACGAGTTGGGCGAAAAAAACAATAACAAAAATCCCATTTGTTTGAATAATCCTTTTCGGTAAACTAAATTAACGTGAGTTCGGGTTAGGCGGGCAGGCGAGCCAGCGTCTCTCGACCTAAAGATGGTTTTTTAGGCTGACGTGTATATGCAATCAGCCCACAGAGGAGATTGACGAGAAAACCAGTAACGCTGCGATGACGTGAATGCTCGATCTGTGAAATGTTCTTGAGCTGATCAATCACACTTTCAACGATAGCCCGCTTTCTCAGCAAAATACGATCCATGAAGGGCATAGGCAAACGGTTCTTGGCATTCGATCTAAGTTTGGTGATGAATTGGATACCAAAGGTTTGACGCAGCAGTTCATAAAGCGTTTGGGAAATGTAACCTTTGTCGCCAAACACCTTTCCAAACAACTTTCGAACCAGTTTTGGAACGGGCTTGCGATCATCCACGTTACCAGGCGTCAGCAGCACATTAAGCAACTCACCGCGATCATTGATGACCAAGTGTAATTTGAAGCCGAAAAACCAACCAGTAGACGTTTTCCCCCGAGCAGCTAGCCCCGCAAAGACCTTGTGAGAGGTAATTCGCTGATTGAGGCAAACATCTAAAGAGGTTGAGTCGATGAAAGAAACACCGGTGCAGTCGCCCAGGCAGGTTTGTTGGAAGTAGGCACACAATGGGATCAAGGCTGACGGGATGAAATCCACAAAGCGAGTGTAACTCACCAAGTTGGGAAACTCGCTGTGTAAATGCAGCAGCACGTGCTTACAGTAGTAGGCCTTGAAGTTGCGATAATGCGATTGATGGAAGTGAATCAAGATGGTCATTACTTCACTGAGAGATAAGGATCTCGTTCGGCGGCGCTTAATTGCCCCACTGGTGAGCAAATGTTGTTCCAGTTTGGGCAGGAAAACTTGGCAGAAATCATCCACATGTACAAACAATTCGAGTAGACTATCCATTGGGACTTCTCCTGGTGATGCGCTTGATTTATGGTAAAACCAAGTTTATCTCAGTTGAAGTCCCTTATCCCGTACTCACGTTAACTACTAAAGCTAATAACTTAATAATCACTTCTAGGAAACAAACAAAAGGCCTTCCCATTCAAGGAAAGCCCTTTGGATATTCACTTTGATCTGAACAGATAATCGTGCAACGGATTTAAGGTAGCTGCTCCGCGGAAGTAATTGGTGGGGGTATGGTTTCTATTATCACACTCTGATTCGCATCCAATTCCTGCGGAGCTACCTTGTCAGCAGTCAGGAATAAATCATTGTTACCATGACAGGCGTTACAGGATTCCGTTTGAGGTGTATTGCGTTGAATGTTATGTGGCGTGGTATATTTCCAGGTCTCCACTTTACTAAAGTTAGGTAAGAGATTTTGCCCGTAATAATTGAAACTATTTGGAGAAACCGGCACATGCCTCACCGGAACAAACCGGTAAGGGCGCTCGTAGCTTTGGATTGGGTTTACCCCGATCAGGAACTTGTTGTAGCTAGCATCTAATTCATGGGTTGCAATTCCCGTCGTCCGGTCTACCCCCACATGGCAACCATCACAATTTGTATATGCGATTGAGTGGCATACCTGGCAGGCCAGGTCAGCTCCGTGCATCTGGTGCATGATCACCCCATCCTGTCCAGCTGAAACAGCTGTATGGCAAGATTCGCAGCGCGGTGCCTGGATACCGGCATAGCGATGATCAGGTAACGGTAAACTCTCTGATTCAGATCCAGGATGGCAAACCCTACAATCCGCTGGGTCGCCATGAAGCTCATTGCTCATGTGGCAATTGGTGCATTCCATACCCCCCTTGAGGTAATGGACATCTGCCGGCAAGCCGTCGTTATACCCCAAGAACTCATTACCGACCTGGCTTCCATGGCAAGCATTGCAGCTACGCTCCATGGGTGGTGTCCTTTGAAAAAGGTGAGCTGCATACAAACCGCCACCTACGCTTCTCGGTTGGCTCACGTGGCAGTCACCACAAGTGTTATGGCAGCTGACACAGCTGGCCTCGATCATATCCCCTATTCCTTCATGAGAACTTGGCATACTGCGTTGGTCGATGACCGTCAAAAACCCTCTCACAGTCGCGTGCAGACTGTTTTTAAATACTTGAGCGACATCAGGGTGACATTCTCCACAAACGACTTCAGGTCCCTGGCTTGGATTCGGGTTAAGACCCGTATGGGCGCTATCCTTATCGCTCGACTGGACACCTCCATGGCAGCTGGTGCATGGAAATTTTCCGTGCACTGTAGGGGTAAAGTTCTTAGCATCTACCCACACTTTTTCCCATGGTTCTAAGACGGGAAGCTTACCAGCCCAATCCAAACCTGGCAGTGAGGCCGGTTGTTCCTCTTCTGGTATGGCTGAATCGAGCAATCGTTGTTTATCCGAATGGCAATTCAAGCATTCATCTGTTGGTGTAAATGTGGGGGTTGGTTCTGATGTGCTACTTCCGGATGACGGGAGCTCTACAACCGTTGAGACGGCAGACCCTGGTTCTGTTTCCACCGCGACCTCAGCCGGTTTCGCTTGCGGTGTGCAAGCGCTTATCAGGAAAATAATCAAGACCAGCAACGCAAGGTACTTGAATCCATGCATCGATGCATTCCTCTCACAAATTGTTACATTTGTCACGATTTCCCTTATATTGGATTATATAAGTAAATCGAATTGAAACAAGTGACAAAAATAACAGTTTCTTATCATATTCTACTATCACTATGTGATAATTGTCACTAGTATCTGTCTATAGTTTGTGCTAATATGCACAACAGGTATAGATAGGCTAAAGTTATCATGCTCAATGCCCACCAACTAAATGTATTTGTTACAGCAGCTGAGACACTCAATTTCACTCAAGCCGCTTCTCATCTCAAGATGACACAACCATCCGTAAGTCAGCACATTCAGGCATTGGAGCAGCACTTCGGTTTCGATCTGTTCATTCGTTCAGGTCGCACCTTGGAACTGACTGATGCAGGACTGGCATTATTACCACTGGCCAGGGAGCTGACCTATCTTTCCACCCACATCGAAGAAACGATGGCCTCGCTCAAAGGCAATGTATTTGGGCATTTATTCGTGGGTTGTAGCACCACCATCGGTCGATATATCCTACCTCAACTACTGGCCAGGTTCCATCAGATTTATCCCCAGGTAAGGGCAACTTGTCATGTAGCCTCACCACCCCATGCTTTGGAATTATTGTGCAGCGGTAAAGTCCACCTAGCGATGACCAGCTTTCCTGAACAATGTAAGGATGTTGAATTTCGTAAATTCGCCGTCGACGAAATTTTGCTGATCGCGCCTCTTGGCCATCCTTGGGCAGAATGCCACGAGATTAATCCTGAAGATCTCTATGACACGGAATTTATCCTGCCTGAGGAAGATTCCGAAGCTCATATTGCCACCCTGCGAGCCCTTTCAAGACTCGGGATTTCAATATACCAGCTCAAAAGTTTAATGACACTGGGAAGTCCGGAAGCCATTGCCCTTTCCGTTCAGGAAGGACTTGGCGCTGGCTTTGTCTCAAAAGTGGTGGTAAATAGACTGGTCCCAGCAGGCGTTAAACCCATCCAGGTGAAGGGCTTAGCCATCTTCCATGATGTATACATCGGACGCAATACCCATCGCTCGCCGACGTCTGCTCAGGAAGCCTTCTGGAATTTTGTGCATAACAAGGAGAATGCAATTTTAAATCTCGTAGATCAAAGAAAAGTAGTTATCCCCTGAAGCGAGGCGAATCATGAAACAAATGGCTCACAATAAATCGGTTTATTTCTCTCTAGCAGCTGGGTTATTAGTAGGGATAATCTCAATGGTACTGACGGTTGGATTCGTATCGGCCGCCCCAGTCAGTCAAGGAGTCCAACCGGAAGACCCCGTGGGAGATGAGACCTGTAAGGAATGTCACCTGGATATCACTGATTCTTGGTCTCACAGCCCACATGCTAACGCCTTCGACGACACCGTTTTTCAGCAGCGTTGGGAAGGTATGGGAAACCCAGGCACCTGCCTGGTCTGCCACACCACTAACTACCAGGCAACCTTGAACACCTTTACAGTGGGAGGCGTATCCTGTGAGGCCTGCCATGGTGAAGTAAAGGCAGGACATCCACCGGAGGTCGTGCCCATTCGTGCTGATACAGATTATTGTGGCACCTGCCATACCACCACCTTACAAGAATGGCGCTTGACCAGGCATGCCTCTGCAAACGTGGGATGTATGGATTGCCATGATCCTCACAGTCAGAACCGCTTATTCGATGACCCCGACAACCTGTGTATTAACTGCCATAAAGAAGACATGGAGGACTATTTGGAAGACCTTCATGTTCAAAAAGATATCGGTTGTGTGGATTGCCATGCCTTGGTGATCCCACCCGATCCGATTCCAGAAGATGGTATTGTTCCGACCGGACATACTTTTACGATCACACCCGCCACTTGTGTCGCTTGCCACACCGATTCGCTGCACGCAGGCTTCCATTTGCCAGGTTTTGAAAATGGTGCTAAATCGGCCACTCTAAATAATGTAGCGGAATCCGACACTGGGCAAACTGACGAATTAATCGGAGTGGATTTCCAGGCCAACGAAACCGATCTCACTTCAGAGCAACGTATCCAAGCCCTAGAGACAGCCCTGACCAGTAATCGTATCACCACCCTATTTCAAGGGGGTGTTGTGGGATTGGTGCTAGGTGGTAGCACTGCCTGGTTCGTGGCTCACAATGTCCGTGGATCGTCGAATCAGAAGGAAGAAAGCGAAGACGATGAGGACGAGCAAGAGGCTGACGAGGAGAACCTAGATGGCGGATAAGAGATTTTCTAAAAAGGGAAAAAATAAAACTACCATACTCGGCCGTCGAGATGTATTGAAGATTGCAGGGGCTACTGCCGGTGCGGCAGTTGTGACCCAAGTAGTCACCAAGGGACCTCTCTCAGCCGAAGCTATCCAGGGAATTGGCGCACAAACCCATCCCCATCAAGGCTCCACCGAACACGAATGGCATATGGTCATCGATTTATCCAAATGCATCGGCTGCTACTATTGTGTGCGCGCCTGCCAGGCAGTCAATAATGTAGCCAACGACGATATGCGCTGGAACATCGTTTTTCCTGAGCAAACTGAAAATGGAACGGATTTTTTCATGAATCGCCCGTGCCAGCATTGCCAGGATGCCCCTTGCGTGCGGGTTTGCCCGGTCGGTGCTACCTGGGTGAGACCAGATGGTATCGTTGCTATGGACTATAAACGCTGTATCGGCTGTCGCTATTGTGAGGTGGCCTGTCCTTACGATGTTCGCCGTTTTAATTGGAAAATGCCCGAAAGTGAGAATCGTTTCGTACCGAAATGGGGCGAATCGGAAGTAGATTTACGTCCACGTGGTGTTGTCGAGAAATGCACTTTTTGCGTTCAACGCATCGATCGAGCCATCGAGCTCGGTCTTACCCCGGGAGTGAACCGAGGTGTTTCACCCGCTTGTGTCGAAATTTGTCCAGTCAATGCCCGAGTCTTTGGGGATATACATGATCAAAACAGCCCGGTCTCCAAATATATGCAGGAGCATCCTACCTTCAGGCTGCGTGAAGATTGGGGTACAGAACCAAAGGTGCATTACGTTCGACCTGAAAAGGAGAACGTATAATGGCGACAATAGCTTCGACCAAAACCCGCTCCTCCACCAATCGTCCCTTATCCATCTGGCTGGCAATCCTGGTTGGGTTCTTGCTGGTTGGGTTTTACGCTATGGCCCAAGTCCTAATCAAGGGTTTACAGGTAACCAATCTGAGCGACCGAGTACCATGGGGATTATGGATCACTCAGGATCTATCCTCAATCGCCTTGGGAGCTGGTGCTTTTACTTTCTCTGCAGCGGTATACCTCTTCAGGGTAAAACGATTGGAACCGCTTGCGCGAGCAGCCGTTTTTATTGGCTTTTTGGGATACACCTCAGCCATGCTGGCTCTCGCCATGGATATCGGTCGCCCAGACCGTTTTTGGCACCCGCTGGTTTTCTGGAACGTGCACTCGGTTTTGTGGGAAATCACCTGGTGCGTGATCCTTTATTCCTCTGTATTGGTAATGGAGGTGCTGCCATTGCTATTTGAAAGTCGCTTTTTCGACCGATGGCCATGGCTGAGAAATTTCGGTCACCGGATTCACCGGCTTACCCCTGTTTTAGCGTTGTTGGGTATGGCTCTATCACTGTTACACCAATCCTCTCTGGGCGCTACCTACGGTGTTCTAAGCGGTAGGGCTATCTGGTTCAAGCCCTCCCTACCAGTTATGTTTATTATCTCAGCAGTTGCTGGTGGGATGTCTCTGACATTATTAGCGACGATCCTCACTTCGAAATTACGCCAGCGCCCCCTAATCCCCGAAAGTACCAAGCGTGAAGTAGCCCGCTTGGTGGGTTATATCCTGTTGGCTTATATTTACATTAAGTTATGGGACTGGGCTGCGACTTCTTACTACAGCCATGCACCTGGAACAGCCAGTGCGTTAGAGATTTTGCAGGCGACCACGCCGTATACCACAACTTTCTGGTGGATCGAAATTATCATGGGTGGGATTATCCCTGCCGTGGTACTTCTCTACCAACCATTCAGACGCAGCGATCGAGCCTTGGTGGCTGGTCTCGGCCTGATTGTACTGGGGGTTGTTGTCAACCGCTGGAACGTGACCCTCTCTGGACTAGTCGCTCCTCCTAACTGGTCTCCCGGGATTTTAGGGAACGTGGTGGTAGCCTCTTATTCCCCCACCCTTATTGAAATCACGGTAGCCCTAGGTATCCTGGCTTATGGATTACTGGGATTCACCCTGGGCGCCCGATATCTTCCGCTCTACGCTCATGAGTCACCTCATCTAAGTACAGGCAATTAGCTGGCGTTGGTTAATTTGTACTGGAGTAATAAAGACCGGTCATTAATGACTGGTCTTTTTTCTCACCATTGTAATTTTGCAATGAAAACTCTTCTAATACTCGGTTCTGTCACTGTCGGCAAAATGGTAGCCAATAAGATGTCCTAACATCTGGACCCGTTAGAATGGCGAATTGTCATCGTAGATCGGGATGAATACCATTACTACCAACGCGCAGGTTGGCGAATTTTCGAACGTATCATCAGTGAATTTGGTTGCGTCGGATTACTAGAACGACACCTGTTGAGACTAAAGAGTTATACCAGCACTTCTCGAGATGTCCAGTAAAAACAGCTGCCCGAATCGCTGGTCTAGGAAATCCGACCGGAAGTATCTAATGCCAATTCAACCCTTATAATCCATAAGCAAAAAAGCTAATACCATATTATTGGTATTAGCTGGTAAGGAACCCTGAGGTGGTATTTGCATTCACCACCTCTATTTCTTCTTAAGGATGTGAAATTCATCTGGTCGTTCATATTCTTCGAAACCAGATAGTACAAAAATCGCGTTAGTCATTGAGTTTCCTGGATTAAGCCATTGGTGCTGCATCCGGGCAGCAAATAAAGGACTATCGCCCGGTTCTAATAAATATACGCGGTCTTCAACATCGTATTCTAATTCTCCCCCTAAACACATCACAAATTCATGCCCGTTGTGGACCATCTTCTGAGGCCCAGAATTTGCACCGCTTTCCAGCCTCAGCATAAAAGACTCTACCTCGCCGATAAACGATTCGCCCCCTAAGCCCTCCCACACTCCTGAAGGAAATGGTACATGAGAGCGTTGAAGGGCTTTCCGAAAAACGATATTGTCACTTGGCGTCTCATCACTAAACAAGGCTTTAATCGGTAAGTTCAGCGCTTCAACCAGTTTGTAGAGGGTACTGACAGATTGCGCTCCTTACGTAAATTCCGTAACCTTTGACTTACATTCACAGAAGGAGCTTTCTGATCCAATATTTCCACTATTTACCTCCCGGTTATCCCACGTATTTGTCCGTCTCCCAATTACTTGTGACAGTCATCACAAAAAGATATGACAGGTATCACTATCTTCTTGAAAGATCGGTAGTTAAATATATCACAAATTGAAGTATACAGTTATACGTATACATGTGAGGATGCAATGATGGACCATAGCAGCTTACCCCAGGAAGTTACCCAACTTCATGCCGATATCTGTTCCGCCCTGGCTGACCCCCGGCGTATCTTGCTCCTTTACGCCCTGGCAGAGACACCGCATAACGTCAGCGAGATCGCCAAAGAGGTCGGCATCAGTCAACCGGCTGCCTCCCGCCATCTCAAGATTTTACGCGACCGCGGCCTGGTACATGCAATTCGTCAGGGCGCCAGTATGGAGTACACCCTCACCGATTACCGTCTTATTGAAGCCCTGGATTTATTACGATCGGTTCTACGTGATCGCATCGCCTACCGGGCAAGCCTGATGGAAGAAAACGCAGGCTCGTAGGCAGCGCGGTAACCGGCTGTTTTCATTAATCCCGGCAGATCTTATTGATCGAGAAAACACTCCATGGAGGAGTAAATGCATTTTCATAAGGCTCATTTGATCATCATCATAACGCTGGGCGCGCTCCTGGTGGGCGGGCTATTAGCCTTTTGGCCGGCTGGAGATGCCAGCGCCCAATGCGGCTCTCAGGCTTCCTCTTGCAAGAACTGCCATGAGGTACAAGGCCAGGATCCGGTAAACAATGATGGAACTGGTTGGCATGAATCCCACGCTTTTGGTGATTTTTGTTATATCTGCCACGCTGGAAATAACCAAAGCATGGATAAGGATACCGCCCATACTGGCATGGTGCCGCCTTTATCAGATGTTCAAGCAGGTTGCGCCAGCTGCCATCCCAACGATCTGATGGATCGTGCCCAGGTGTACGCCACAGCCCTAGGTGTCGAGGTAGGCACCGGCGGCGGGGGCGATGCTCCCAATCCGCCTTCATCCTCCCCGCCTGCATCTGGTAGCAGCGCGGATACCTCCGGTGGAAGTTCATCCGCACCCCAAGATCCCGGTGATTCTGAAATAGTGGTAACCTCACCTGACCTGGTCGATTACAACCAGCTTTACTCGGAAACTGTATTGGGACGACGATCGGTCAATTGGGGAAATTTAATCGTCATCGCCTTGATCGTTATGCTTGGCGTTGGCGGAGGCGGGTACGTCTTCTGGAACGAGCGTCGATTGCGCATGGCAAAACTTCCTGATGGAGAACCAGCAGGAGCTACCAAAACTGATGCACCTGTCGCTCTTGAAATCGAAGGTTATACCGCAGAAGTCACTGTCTTGCTACCCAAAATCGCCCAACTAAACCCTCTCGGATTACATGCCTTAAGGCGACTCTTGGATAACCCGGAAGAAGCCTCCGAATTATTGCATAGCCTATCCCGGTTGGATCCAGAGCTGGTTCAGCGAGTTCGTACGCTTGACCGGGAATCGAAAGCCTTATTGTTGGCGCTCTCGGGCGATTAATCAAGCGAGTGAATCCTGGTTGCAGGTCAATACTGGTTCTCAAACAGCCCAATCTCTCGAAAGATACAACTTTTATTACAGGAGAATGACCTATGAAATGGTTGATCACCCAAATCCGCAAAGAAGAGTGGTCGCCCTATATCGCTGGAATATTGCTAGGCGTGATAGGCGTGCTGGCAGTAGCCTTAAGCGATAATTTATTGGGCGCCTCAGGAGCATTTGAAAACCTGGCTGGATTGATCGGCAAGGCTATCGCTCCGAAAATCTTCAATACCCTGTATTTCAACTTCGTTATGCCCCCCGGCATCACCTGGGGCGTAGTGCTGCTGATAGGCGTCTTTTTCGGCGGTATGCTGGGAGCCTGGTCCAGCGGGACCTTTAAACTTCGTTGGAACGACGACCTCCAGTGGAAGCGTGTTTTTGGCCCCCAGATTTGGAAACGCGCCATGATTGCCTTTGTAGGCGCCATAATTCTTGAATATGGTGCCGGGATCGCAGGCGGCTGTACCAGCGGGTTGGCCATATCCGGTGGAATGTTGTTGGCGCCGGCTGCCTTCATCTTCATCGCTGGGATGTTTGT
>Ga0307435_1001392_pt1 | contig 10062 bp, 6 predicted proteins | sample SalMarWE160470MG_FD_202164 | JGI IMG/M metagenome (GOLD analysis project Ga0307435, IMG submission 202164) | Salt marsh sediment microbial communities from the Plum Island Ecosystem LTER, Massachusetts, United States - WE1604-70 | ecosystem: Environmental > Aquatic > Marine > Intertidal zone >...
TTCTTAATGTGGGCACCCCCATCAACAATGCCAAAAAGCCCGACATTATCACCTATGCTAGGGGTAAATCTAAATCCTGTGATGCTATGATCATTGCCGTCAAACACCCCTTGAAAGGGTACGTCGTTGCCACCAATCGGCATGTAATCAGCCAGGTTTACGTCAGAAAAATCCAGATTATTCGTCAATCTGAAATGCTTGTCCCAATCTCCTGGATTTTGACTGATCGATATCATTTGTTCGGCCGTGTAAATCAGGTACGGGTCATTCGGCTCTCCGCTGCCACCGCCGTATTTAGCATTTGTAGTGCCGGCGAAGAAAGCTACAATCAGTAAAGGGATTGTCCGCAGAATTCGTGAATTTTTTGCAGTTGCCATTTTTCTCGACCTCCTCCCCCCATTTAAATTACTAAAAAATAAAGACAATGGGGATTATTTGCAGGTGATGTTTATCTAAAAAAGCAATATATGATATTTTACAATAATTGTCTATTATGGAAACTAAGTATTTTATAGTTAAGATATATAAATAAGTCTCGGACCGGGTTTGCCAGGAAAATATTCTTTGTTTTGTATACAGATCCGCAAACTGTGAGTGTTTATATGAGAAACTTCGATCTCCGAAGTATTCTCTCCAGATATTTTATGTCCTCTACGATACCTGAGCGGCGGCTTGGTTGACCAGGAAAAGTACTGCCATTCGGACGGCAAGGCCGTTAGTTACCTGCTGGAGAATTACACTGTTTTTGCCGTCGGCCACCTCGCTTTCCATCTCTAAACCGCGATTTATCGGCCCGGGGTGCATAACCATAATGTCCGGCTTTGCCCGTTTCATCCGTTCCACGGTCAGGCCAAAATAATGCGAGTATTCGCGGATAGAAGGGAAGGGATTGCCGCCGAGCCGCTCAAACTGGATGCGAAGCATATTTATCACATCGACCTTTTCGATAACCTTATCGAGAGAGTAGCTGACGCTGACCTGTCCTCCGAAGGCGGAGCTTGCCTCAGCCGGAATAAGCGTCGGCGGGCCGACAAATATAACTTCCGCACCGAGTTTGGTCATCGCCCACATGTCACTGCGGGCGACGCGGGAGTGTGCTATATCGCCGACTATAGCTATCTTTAGCCCCTCCAAGCTGCCCTTGATTTTGCGAATGGTATAGACATCAAGGAGGCCCTGCGTGGGGTGCTCGCAGTAGCCATCGCCGGCGTTGACCACACAAGCATTGATGTTTCTGCTCAGAAATTTCGCTGCTCCCGCGGCGCTATGCCGAATGACAACGATGTCAATGCCCATCGCTTCCAGATTGCGTGCCGTATCCAATAGTGTTTCGCCTTTGCTGACGGAGCTGCTTTTTTGGGTGAACTCTATAACATCGGCACTCAATCGACCGGCAGCCAAGGCAAAGCTGTTGCGTGTACGGGTGCTATCTTCGAAGAATAAATTCACTACGACCTTGCCGCGTAAAGGAGGAGCTTTTTTGACCGACCGTGTGCTTATCTGCTCAAAGCCTTTGGCGGTATCGAGGATATATGTAATTTCTTCTGCACTTAGCTCCCGCAGGCCAAGCAGGTGTTTGTGCTGCCATGGGAATTGTTTGCTTTTTCTTATAAACGCCATACAGAAAATTAAATATTAAAAATCAAAGTGCAAAATTAAGGAATTCCACAATTTTTATTTTTAATTTTACTACTCAACAATCACCTCGTCTTTTCCATCTGATTCGATAAGATTTACCTGTACTAATTTGCCTGGAGCAACATCGGTTTTATAGCCAGCGTAATCAGCCTGTATGGGAAATTCTCTGCCGGCCCTATCAACAAGGACAGCCAGCTTTACTGCTCTGGGTCTTCCTAAATCAATAAGGGCATCCATTGCCGCACGTGTTGAACGACCGGTGTATAGAACATCGTCCACTAAAATTATTATTTTATCGTCGATGTTAAAGCCGATCTCGGTGCTTCGCACCTGTGGCTGGTTATTACCCTGCGGAGAATTCAAATCATCCCTATAAAGCGTTATATCCAGCGCTCCATACGGAACATCTTTGTGTAGTTTCTTTGATAGCAGTTCTGATAGCCTCTGAGCGAGGATTTCGCCTCTGCTGAGGATGCCAATAATTGCAATATCCAGCTCAAGTGGGGTATCAGAGATAATACGGCTTGCTAAATCATCGAGAATTTGCTCAATCTGCTTAGAGTTTAAAATTACCTTCATAAATTTGACCTTTAGCTTAATCTGTCCAAATGCTGGATTAAATATACCAGTCTATGCACTATAAAGCAAGGTCTCTAATTTAAGTTTTCGATATCGGCCTTTTTAGTATTGAAAAAAGTCATAATTGTGAACAATGATAGATAATTTTCTTGAAAATAAAACTGTTTTTTGGTATCATATTGGCAAGTATCTGGAGGCAGGAGATTACAAACCAGGGAGGTTAGCAACGGGGTGGGTAACTTTAGCCCTTGAGATTTTATCGGAACTTTCGGAGTTTTTAATGCCACAACATGGGAATAAAACACTTATACGAGGGCTGATATCCTTTTTGGCAGTGCTGTTAATTGCTGCCGGCGTAAAAGCCGAAGGGCAGGGGCTTCAGGCGGGCAAGACGCTGCAACCACAAGGGCTAAATAACGCTGGTATTTATGCCTTACGGGAGATAGCTCCGGACTTGACCGGTACCGGCGTCTCGTACGCTGTTGTCTGTCGAAGCATTAATTACATCGACGTAGTACCGCAGAATGACTATCGACCTAATATCGGGCATAAGTGTTTTGAGGCTGTACAGTTTAAATTTCATGACCAGGGTAATCCACTACCGGGAATTTCGCCTCATTCGACCGCTGTATGCTCCATATTATTCGGTGAGGATCCTGATACGTCTGATTCCCAGCTCGGCCAATTCTATTACCAAGGCGTAGTACCACAATCGCAGGCGAGCATTTACGAATTCCAGCACTTTCTAACCAATAATGTACTTTATAATTTGTCTCCTGATGCGGATATTTTGGTCGCCGAGTTTGGCTGGCAATTTGAAGACTGGTGGACAAGAGGCATTGAATCATTGGCCGATAATTACGGCCTTGTTGTTGTGGCGGGTATCGGCAACGGTTCCAATGCATGTGATCCACCTTTATATCCCGGTGCATCAGCTAACGTCATCGGGGTAGGTGTGGTTGACTCCGTACGCACCGGAAATATCGCAACCGACCTGGCACATTTTTCTTTGGCCTATCCGGAGCATTCAAGTTTAGGACCAACCACCGATGGTCGTTGTAAGCCCGATATTGTTGCTCCCGGCAATTGCTTAGCCGCCAGTGCGAACGACGCCACCAGCTACGAACGGACAGGTAACTGGTCAAGTTATTCGACCCCCGTAGCCGCGGGAGCCGTTGGATTGTTGATTCAAAAAGCTAAGCAGGAACCTGACCTGAGCTTAGCTGTATCGCCCCTTGGGGGAAACTGCGTAATGAAAGCTGTTTTGTTGAATTCGGCGACAAAACTGCCATACTGGCATAAAGGCCAGCTCCAGGGTGACGATGATCACATGGTTCCTCTTGACTACATTCAGGGAGCCGGTATGTTGAATGCGCTTGGTGCCTACCATCAGTTAATTGCCGGGCGGAACGAGCCCGGTAATGTCTCATTGACAGGCTGGGACCTGAATCTGCTGGATAAAAGCCAGGCTTCAGCCAAGGTCTATAGATTCACTATCGTAGAGCCGGCGGATAAAATAATTACTGCTACAGTTGCCTGGAACAGGCACTACAGAAGCATTTATCCCTTTAGACCGATGCCTGAAAAAGACACCAACCTTCGGCTTGAGCTGTGGGCCGTTGACCCGGTGAACTCCAACAACAGCTATCTGCTGGATTACAGCGATAGCAGCGTTGATAATGTTGAGCATATTTACTGCAGAGCGGATACCAGGTGCACCGACTATGCGATTGTTATTTCATTCAATGATGATGGAGATCTGCAGCAAACAGGTTCAATGCAAAGGTACGGCTTGGCCTGGAATGTTAGTAAAAGCCACGATAGTGACAGCATTTTCTGGCACGACCTTAACGCCGACGGCATTGTCAATGAATTGGATTTTGCTATTTTGCTCGATAATTGGGTGGCCGGCATTAAGTCACCGGAAAGTTACCTGCTCGGCGATATTAATACCGATGGCAGAATAGATGTTAATGACCTTCAAGTCTTTATGGACCACAATACTCGCCAGGCTGATTGGTATGTAGGTAATGAAAATAAGCCTGGTTAGTCTGCATTTAAAACACATTTGTAGCTCCTTATCCACCACAGACGGACGATTCTTTAGCTGAAAAAATAAAATCTTCTTTCAATTCTCTGCCATTTCTTTAAAATATCAAAAATTAAAATGCAAAACGTAAAATTAAGGAAGTCGCTGCCCCCGCGTTTTCTTGTCGAAGACAAGAGCGGAGGCAACTCCAAAATTTTGAATTTTAATTTTTGGCTTTTGAATTTTTATGGCTGATGAGCTTCTAATAAAAAACGGAAGGGTTATAGACCCAGCGAACAATATTGATAAAGAATGCGATGTGCTTATCGTGGATGGCAAGATCGCAGAGGTAGGCAAAATTAGCCCATCTCTGCAGGCGCAGACGGTAATTGATGCCGCCGGGAGATTGGTTACGCCGGGCTTAATTGACATCCACGTTCACTTCCGCGAGCCAGGTGACGAGGAAGAGGAAACGATAGCGAGCGGCTCAACAGCGGCGGTGGCAGCAGGTTTTACTTCGGTAGTCTGTATGCCGAATACCAATCCTGTTATCGAAAATGAAACTGATGTAGAATATGTCCACCGTAAGGGTAGGCAGACAAGAAAAACTCACGTCTATGTGATGGGCGCTATCACAAAGCGCATAGAGGGTATTGAGCTGGCGGAGATGGGTTTTATGGCCGAGGCCGGGGCCTTAGGCTTCACAGATGACGGCAGAGGGGTGCAGGACCCGGCGGTTATGCTGAGGGCCTTAAAATATGCAGCTATGTTCAATGTGGTAATTGCCCAGCACTGTCAGGATGAAAGCTTTTCCGGTAATGGTGTGATGAACTCCGGTTACTATTCAACAATACTTGGCCTGCCGGGGATAGATCCATTAGCTGAAGAGGCAATGCTGTGGCGGGATATCCAACTAATTAAAAAAACTAAGGCTCGCTACCATGCTCAACACATATCGACGGCAGGGTCTGTGGAACTGATAAGGGCTGCTAAAAGAGATTCTTTGCCGATTACCTGTGAGGTTACGCCGCATCATCTGCTTTTGACCGAGGAATGTTGCGGTGAATATGATACCAATTACAAAGTAAATCCACCTTTACGGGGGACAAAGGATGTTGAGGCTCTCAAGCAAGCGATTGCTGAGGGATTAATAGATGCGCTGGTAAGCGACCATGCCCCTCATTTGCAAAGCGAAAAGGAATTGGAGTTCTTGGCTGCTCCGTTTGGCATAGCGTCTCTGGAATGTTCCTTAGCGCTTTTCATCAGGGCGCTTATTGAGCCGGGTATTCTTGATTGGCCCGGCTTAATTCGTCTAATGACCGAAAAACCGGCCAAGATAATTGGCGTTGATAAGGGCACTCTAAGCCAGGGCAAGCAGGCCGACGTTACTATTATCAACCCTGAAGCCGAGTATGAAATTGATGTAAATAAGTTTCGTTCCAAGAGTAGAAATTGTCCCTATCATGGCTGGAAGGTCAAAGGCAGGGTCGAAAAGACAATCGTCGGCGGTGAAATAAGGTTTGAATCTGGTAATTGACAGATGCCGGTTATCATTGATGGCCATAACCTTTTACATACAACCCATAAGTCGGAGGAAGGTAGTTACGCACTAAATGATGTTCAGCTATGTAGAATTGTAGGCAGATATTTGAAGCTGACCCGTGAGACCGGCGAGATAATTTTTGATGGAGCTGGCCCGCGCGATAAAGGCGGATTCGACAATATAATAAATTTGGATGTCTCTTTCGCCGGGCCTGGCAGCGATGCAGACACAGTCATTGAGAGAAAAATAAAAGCGAGCACTGCACCGAAGAGACTAACAGTCGTCAGTAGCGATCGAAGATTGAGAAGGGCGGCTCAAACAAGAAAAGCAACAGCGGTGAAATCTGAAGATTTCTGGATAGACATCCAGAGGCAGCTAAGAAAAAGAAAAACCGTCAGAGAACCGGCGGAGAAACAACTGGGTCTGACCGAGGGCGAAACCAAACAATGGCTTGAGTTCTTCGGCATCGAGCAGTAATAATATGTGTGAATAAATATCCCTTGTTTGTGCAAAACAAGGGAAAGCTTTATGCTTTGCATATATAAATTTATCGTGATGCTTATCCTCTCATAGTTAGTAATTAATCGCTCCTTCCAATGTATATGGCACCGAGTACCAACTCCACTTGGTATAGAGAGCTAATTGCCAATTGCCTGGAATTAGGTTGTAAATTGTTGTCTGTTCTACATTATTTCTGAAGTTGTTTTGATCCACCTCTTTTACCAGGGTGCCTGAAGGATCATAGATTCTTAAAACCAGGTCTGCCCAGTTGCTCCAGGTCAGTTTTACAGACATACTTGTAGCTCCAGGCGAAGCGATTGTAACGGTATGTCTATTTTCCTGCCTTCTGTTTATGGTTCCGCTAAAGGCAAATTCCTCTGTTGATAAAGTCGAATTAACGACGATTGTAAATGACTGGGTATCTGTGGCTGCGCTGGTGTCGGATACTTTGACTACTACATTATTATTCCCAATCTGCGCTTGCGTTGGTATCCACTCTACCACGCCTGTATTTGGATTTATGGTCATACCAAATGGGTGAGTGATTAGAGAGTAGGTTAAAGTATCGCCCGCGTCCGGGTCGGTAGCTTCAACATTATAAGTATATAAAACGTTTTCCGTAGCTGTGGTCACCGGCGTTGATGTTATTTTTGGTGGATCATTTACCGTGTTTACTGTGACAGAAATAGTGGCCGGTTCACTTTCTGCCTTGCCGTCGTTTACCTTAAATTTGAAGCTGTCTGACCCGTTAAAATTCGGGCTCGGAATATAAGTTAACTCCCCATTGCTGCTGAAATTCAAATCAAGTTCAAGTGTACCATGAGCAGGAGGAGAGAATATGGAGAATGTTATTGGGTTGCCATCAGGGTCGCTGGCAGTTAGAGCGATGTCCGCAGGTGTGTCTTCATCTGTTATTACTGATTGGTTATCTGCCACCGGTGGATGGTTTATCGGGGTGATATTGATAGACACAATTGCCGGCTCGCTTTCTAATATACCATCGCTGACTGTAAAGGTGAAGTCATCTGAGCCGATATAATTTGCTGCTGGAATATAGGTTACATTTGGTGCTAAGCCGAATAAAGTTCCATGTGAAGGAGGGATTACGATGGAATATGTTAATGGATTTCCATCCACGTCGCTGCCGCTGAGAGTAATAGCTACAGAAGTATTTTGGGTTGTTTCAACAGATTGAGGATTAGCTGTGGGAGGATCGTTTACATTAGTGACTGTGATGTAGACTGTGGCAATGTTACTGTTTGCTTTGCCGTCGTTAGCCGTATAGGTGAACGAGTCACTGCCATTAAAGTTCACATTAGGAGTGTAAGTCACTGTTTGATCCACATTAATTGTGGCTGTGCCGTTTGACGGCTGAGTGAGATTAGTTATCGTGAGAGGTTCACTATCTGCGTCAGTGTCATTAGCCAGAATATTGATGGTGACGGCTGTGTCCTCCTGAGTAGTAACAGTATCATCGTGGGCCACCGGTATCTTATTAGCTGGTCCAGGTACGACTCCATCGGCATCTACTAAACCATAGCCGTACCATTGGTCTCTACCGGCTGTACCTAAGTCATTAGCGGTTTCCTGAAGTCTGGCGCGAACTTGAGCGTTTGATAAACCTGGTTCATTGGCCCGGATCAACGCTGCAACACCAGCAACATGTGGGCATGCCATTGAAGTGCCGCTCATGGTCATATAGCTGTTATTCCAGCATGTCGAGTAGATATTCAAACCAGGTGCTGCCAGCTCCAAAGCCGGGCCTGTGCTCGACCAGATTGTTTTATTATTGCTGCTGTCTGTTGCACCCACAGCGATTACAGAATTATATTTGGCTGGATAGTCTACTGTGTCCAGCTCACGCGTTCTGAACCAGAGACTGTAATCATTACCGGCAGCGGCGACAAGAATAAGACCATTATTGTAAGCATTATCACAGGCATTCTGCAGAGCTTGAGAAGAATAATTACTACCAAAGCTCATGGATATAATCTGCGCTTTATTTTCAATCGCCCACTCGATTCCGGCAACTGCATCGCTTACATAACCGCTTCCAGCAAAGTCTAATACTTTAATTGCGTAAAGATGTGCTTCCGGGGCAACACCGATTACGCCAATGCCATTGTCTAAGGCTGCAACGATTCCGGCGCAGTGTGTTCCGTGGCCATGGTCGTCCATCGGCTCATCGTCGTCATTTACGAAATCGTATCCACCGTGATAATTTGCTGAAAGGTCAGGGTGGTCATAGTCAATCCCCGTATCGACAATCGCCACTTTTACTCCTGTGCCTTTGTTGTATGAATGGACGTTGCCTGCGCCTATGTGCTTAACACCCCAGGAATTATCCAGTTCCGCATCAAGGGCATATACCTTGCTATCCGCTTCAATGTAGGCGACTCTTGGGTCGTTTTTTAGCATGGAAATCTGCTTTTTAGAAAGTCTTGCGGCTACGCTGGGTATATAACGGTATGAGTGGCGCACATTTCCCCCAGACTCACGGATCCATGTTCTGTGCCTTTCAGCAGCTTGCCGTCCGGTTTCGTCTTTGAAGCCGATTATGACTCTTTCTTCAGAACTTTCTTCCTGAGCAAGATTTGCCTCGGTAAAACCTAAAAGAGCCATAATCAAAATGATTGAAGTCAAGGATTTCTTTTTCATAATAATTGGCCTTCTTAAAAAGCGGTCTTTTTTGTGCTATGCGACGCTTTGAAGAATATTAAATGGATTTTATTTGAATACTTGTTCTTCCCTTATGGTTTGTTCATATCTGACTCTTCGGCCTAAAGCCGCGAGTTTCTGTAGATTTTTAGGGCGATGATTTGTCATTGCTTGCATTGAAGTACAACTTGCCTGGCTTTGGCTTGCTTCGCCAAGTACGAGCTGGTTTTGGAATCTTGATTGTCATTAGAGAGATTAAAACGCCGAAAAAGTCGAGATATATGAATCCCGCACAAGAACCTCTAATTGAGTAAAATACAGACAATTATTTCTTAAAATATATTGGTTTATTAAATCTAATGTCATCAAAATTATGTAAGTAGAAATACTTATTGGAAATGCTAATAACCACCCTTTTAAAAGTCAATTCATTAATTTTGATGTCATCAAAAGCTTGCATGAGAGATGAAAAAGTCTGCAGCAGACTTCCATAAATTTTTCAGCGATTAGTAGTTGTTCTTCATGTCGGGAAATTTGGCAGCCTCGGGTTTTCGATTGGGTATGATAAAGCTGGAATCCACAAGCTGGTTTTTCAAGTTCAAGCTGATTCTCTTGAATTTTTATATTGCCATACTAAGTTTAAAATTGTATAAAGATTTTTTCTGGCGTGCTAATTCTTGCACAAGGGCAAATAGAATCAAGTTTATTTGACCAGACGCGCGTTATTACAGAGTTGAATAAAATGTTGTTTGTTGGCTTTTCGATGTAAGTCCTTTGTATTAGCTTAGTTGTGTCTTGTTGTTTTATGAAAGTTGGAGAAGCTATGACTCGCAAAATGGTTACAATCGACGGCAATACTGCTGCGGCATACGTGGCGCATGCTACGAACGAAGTTATCGCTATATATCCAATCACGCCAAGCTCATCTATGGGTGAAATTGCCGATGCCAGGACGGCTAAAGGCGAGCCTAATATCTGGGGAACAATTCCATCCGTTACTGAGATGCAGTCCGAAGGAGGTGCTGCTGCGGCCGTGCACGGCGCATTAGCTACCGGTGCGCTGACAACGACGTTCACGGCTTCGCAGGGGCTTTTATTGATGATTCCCAGCATG
>Ga0307435_1001402_pt1 | contig 10031 bp, 4 predicted proteins | sample SalMarWE160470MG_FD_202164 | JGI IMG/M metagenome (GOLD analysis project Ga0307435, IMG submission 202164) | Salt marsh sediment microbial communities from the Plum Island Ecosystem LTER, Massachusetts, United States - WE1604-70 | ecosystem: Environmental > Aquatic > Marine > Intertidal zone >...
AGCCTCACCCGATGGGACAGGACACTCGCTGATTCTCGCGAAGCCAGGCGCCGATTCGGAGGAGGCATCAACCTGGTCACCCAGCACATTTATCGGCGGCACACCGGGCGGGTCGGATGAGCTCCAGGTCGAGCCCGAAGGCCCGACGCTGGTGACACTCGTAGATGTAGGCCACCCCGGGCGGTATTTCAAGGGGACGCAGGAACCATCGCCTGGCCCCGGCGGCCAAGCTACGACGGCCTGGACACAACTGCAGTTCAACGACGATCCCGACACGACTGCGTGGCTCGATGGTCCAAGCGGGTACGGATACAGCAACGACCCCAGCGAGCTGCAGTTCATCGGGACAGAGCTGGATGACATGGCTGGAAACTACATTTCCGTGTATGCCCGGCTGCAGTTCACACTGACGGCAGAGCAGATCAAATCATTCTCGCAGTTGCGGGCCGAGGTCCACTACGACGACGGCTTCGTGCTGTATCTCAACGGCACGCGCGTGGCGGACTCCGGAGAGATCCTCGGCGACCCGCCTCCATTCAATCAGAGTGGGGGCCAGGCTACGGATCCACCAATCGCCAGTGTGGACCTGACCAGTCGGATGAACCTGCTTGTTTCCGGCACAAATGTCTTGGCCATTCAGGCCCACAATGCTTCTATCTCGGGTAGTTCGGACTGTCTCGGAAGCCCGGTCCTCCGGGCGGTTGTGGAGGAGCCCGGCAGCGGCTACGACCCCCACGTCCGTGTGGTGATTAACGAGCTGCTGGCCAATAGCGACGTGTCCCCCGGCATCGATTGGCTCGAGCTGTACAACCCGGGCTCGACCGCGGTCGATCTGAGCAACGTCTATCTGAGCGACGACCGGCTTGACCTGCTCCGGTACAAGATCCAGGACGGAATCGTGCTGCAGCCGGGCGAGTTCTGTGCCGTCAGCGAAGGCACGCCGCTCAACGGGTTGCCCTTTGCGCTGGACTTCTCCGGCGGGACGATTTATGTTACAGCGGCCACGAATGACTCCGTGCCTGAGCCGGTCCGTGTCTTGGATGCGCTGCGCTACGGGACCATGGAGCCAGAAGTAACCTTCGGCCGGTTCCCGGATGGGTCCGACTACTTTGGCTTTCTGACTTCAGCTACATTTGAGGGGCCAAACGCCCAGCCGTTGATTCACGACATCGTGATCAACGAGATCATGTACCACCACAGCACTCGTGATGAGCGCTACGAGTATGTCGAACTGTACAACCGGGGTACCGACACGGTCCGGCTTGATGGATGGGCCTTCACCGAAGGCATTAGCTACAAGTTCGATGAGGGCACCGAGATGCCACTAGGCTCATATATAGTGGTGGCCAAGGACCCGAACTTGCTCGAGGGCATATATAACAATCTGGTAGCCGGGTCGAATCTGTTCGGGCCGTACTCGGGGCGTCTGGATGATCACAGCGAGCGTATCCAGTTGTCATATCCGCTTGAGCAGGTGAATCCGGAAACCGGCAGGCTTGAAAATTACATGGTTACTGCGGACGAGGTGACCTATTACGACGGTGGCCGATGGCCAACGTGGGCCGACGGCCAGGGGGCCAGCTTAGAGCTGCGCGATCCACACAGCAATAACGACACGCCTGATGCCTGGGCTGACAGTGACGAGAGCGGCAAGACCACGTGGGAGCAATTCTTGTTCACCATAAACAGCAGTGATTCCAGATACACCCACGATCAGGTCGGAGTCTTTGGGCTTATGCTGCTCAATCGCGGCGAGGTACTCATCGATGACCTCCAACTAATCATAGATGGTTCTAACCGCCTAAGCAACAACGGCTTCGAGAGCGGCGAGTCAAACTGGCGAATTCTCGGAAATCACGTTCGGTCGTTTGTAACCACGGAGGATTGTTACTCCGGGTCCCGGGCGTTGCATTTGATTGCAGCCGGTCATGGTGACCCTGGGGCCAATCGTATCAATCAGTCGATTTCCAGCGTAACCGCGAGCACAGTGACTTTCCTCGGCTGGGCTAAGTGGCTGCGGGGAAGTCAATTCCTACTCTTGCGGACGACGCGGGACCGAGCGCCGGTCCAGCCGCCACGACCTGCGCATGCGTTCGAACTTAAAATGCCACTGAACCTGGGCACACCGGGTCAGCAAAACACGGCGTTTGTGTCTAACCGTGGGCCCGACATCCTCGAGGTCCGACACGCACCTATGCTGCCCACCGCCGGTGAGCCGATTGTTATTACTGCCCGCGTGGCTGACAACGATGGCGTAGCATCGGTCACGCTCTACTATCGATCCGAGGGCACCAGTGGATTCACAAGCACCACCATGGTCGACGACGGTTCGGGCGACGATATAATCGAGGGGGACGGCATCTTCACAGCTACAATCCCGGGTGCCCCGGGCGGCACAATGCGGGCGTTTTACATTGAGGCCTCCGACGGCTCGGCATCGATGCGGTTTCCCAGTCGGCTTGAACCCTCAGCCGATGTGCCCGACCGAACCTGTCTGGTTCGCGTTGGCGACACGCTGTTAAATACTCAGTTTGCCACCTACCGTGTCTGGCTCTCCGATGGTGTTATCAACACATTTCGCTCGCGTCCCAATCTCTCGAACGAGCTGATGGATTGCACATTCGTCTACGACAACACCGAGATCTTCTACAATGCTCGAATCCGCTTCCGCGGCAGCCCATTCCTCCGAAGCGGCTGGGGCCGCGATCCCCGCGACCGCTATGGCTACCGGATAGACTTCAATCCGGACCAGAAATTCCGTGGCCGCGAGGAGATCAATCTCGACAGTACCGAGGGGGGCGACCGTGGCCCCCTCCAGGAACGCGCATCGTACTGGTTCTATAAGCAAATGGGCCTGCAGTTCTCGATGCAGGAGTTTGTGCGACTGGTCATCAACGGGAGAAACCACGGCAACTACGAGGATGTCCAGAAGATCGACGGTGATTACATTGATAGGTGGTTTCCGGACGATACCGATGGCTACATTCATAAGATCGATGACTACTTCGAGTACTCAGTCGACGGCACGGGCTTCGCGAACCTTGATGAAGGGCTGAAGTATGACTATCGACATCCGCTGCTCAAGGAGACATATAGGTGGGGATTTGAGAAACGGTCGCATTACGAGGATGATAACTGGGATCATCTTTTCGATTTTGCCGTTGTGCTGAACACGCCGTCGAGTAGCCCCACGTATGAGCAGGCCATCGAGTCGGTCATCCATCCCGAACACTTCGCTCGGGTCCTGGCGCTTCGCCACGCTGTCGGCGATTGGGACAGCTACGGGTACCGGCGAGGAAAGAACAACTACTTTTACTACGCCCCAGCGGAAGGCAAATGGTACCTTCTGCCCTGGGACATCGACTTTACGCTTGGATCGGGTGATGGGGCCAGCACCAACCTGTTCTCCATGAATGTTGGCCAGTTCCCGGAGGTCAATCAATTTTTGAACTATCCCAAGTACCGGCAGATGTACCTGCAAGCATTCGCGGAGCTGGTGGATGGCCCTTGGCAGACCTCGTACGGGACGGCCGACCCACCGACGGCCTTTGATCAGTTTCTTGATGATTCTGCCAACGCCCTGATCGCCGACGGGCTTGGCGACGGCCGACGGGACGGAATCAAACGGTTCGTGCGCGATCGTCGGGCTTTCATCCTGACGCAGATTCAGTCACGGGTAGTCCGCTAAGATCAAGAAGCAGAGGGCCAAGTCTGCTCACCAGATCAATTAGCTGCTTGCGTTGTTTGTTAGCGAATGCTCATCACGCTGATGGTGTTTGACCCACGGTGCCATTTTAGCTCGCATCTTCACGCCAGTGTGTTTCCGGCCCAATTCTAAAACTCCTTCAAATCGAGAGCCAGATTACATTCCCGCTGATTGGCATTATGAAGCAGACCACGTAGCAATCTTCAACGAGGCCCTCGGGGGACGACCCCATCTTTCCAGCGACAGTTTGTGAACAACAAAAAGGTTTATAATTCGTAAAGATACATGTATTTTTTAAACAGCCCATTTAATCGAGATGAGTATTTTTATTGAATGCTATTTAGAAATACATGAGTAAGAACTGGGTGGCTGCAAAAAGGAGAGTCGGTATTTTTGAATTTTTCACGATATTGAACATTTGAAGAACCTCAGTGTCAGCAAAAACCAGTTTTCACCCAGTTCCGATACCGATGAAGTTGATGCCTCTTACGAAGGTTGGAAAAAGGCGCTGCAACATCTTTTATAATTCGGACTATATTGCAACTCGAATGGGGAGTAATCAGAATCTGTAGAGGCCTGCGCTTGCTCAACGTCTGGTCAGCCAGCCGAAGAGGGTTAAGTCTCTTGTGTCCTTGTCTGGTCTGAATAAAAAACTCGCCAGGTAACCGACAACGAAAAGTACGATGTGGCTATACACGCCGAGCATGTACTTGTGGTGGGTGAAGTTGAATTTGCCGAAATCGAGGAGCTGTTTTTTCCCAGGCCCTCCCAGATCGAACTTGGTGCTGGTCAAAAGCGCGTAGGCGGTAAAGAGAACACAGGCCGCAATGCCGACATAGAGACCTTTTCGGTTGGTACGAACCGTTAGAAACCCCAAAGCGAACAGGCCCGCAACACCGCCGGAAAAAATGGCGTACAGGGCAAAAATCGTGCCGAGAATAGCTTCACCACCAAAATGAACGTATAGGCACGCAATACCTATCGCGCAGAGCCCGCTGACAGTGACAATTAGTTTTCCCATGTTTAGGCATTGCTTGTCCGTGGCATTGGTCTTGAAATGACGGTAGTAGTCCTCCACACCGACTGCTGCCAAGCAATTCAGGTCCGAATCCAGGCTGGACATGGCTGCTGAAATCAGCGCGGCTAAAATCAATCCGGTGACGCCTGCAGGAAGTTGTGACATAATAAAGTATGGGAATACGGCATCGCCTGTGACACCTTCCGGAAGCTCAATCCCGGTGTTGCAGTAATATACCCACAACAAGGTGCCGATGAATATAAACAACGCCCATACAGGCACACACAACAGTACGCCCATGAGTGAAGCTCTGATTGCGCTTTTATTCGATTTGGCTACGAGAAATCGCTGCACTATGGTCTGGTCAGTACCATATTTCTGAATCGCGTAGAAAATGCCGTTGATGGCCATGACCCAGAATGTCAGTCGAGTGAAGTCCCAGTCGTAGGGTCCTACACTCATCTTGCCGTTTTTCCAGGCCGTTTGTATCACTGCCGCAGGCCCTTGCTCAGGCCTGAGCAGTAACACACCGGCACAGATAAGGCCTCCACCAATGAGGATGAATCCTTGAATAACATCAGACCAGATAACTGCCTCAATCCCTCCAATCAAGGTGTAAAGGATTGTGATTGCACCTAATACCAGGATCACATGGTACGTGTTTATACCCGTCATGGAAGCCAATGCCAGAGCCAGCAGGTAGAATACGGAACCCATCTTGGTAAAATGTGCCATAACAAAGGCTAAAGAGCTGTATAAGCGTGCAAAATAGCCAAACCGTTTTTCGAAATACTCATAGGCGCTAAGCCCGATAATCTGACGATACATGGGCACAATAAACCAGATAATGACCAATAGTACCACTGGCACCATTAATCCCTGAACCAGACGAATCCAGTTCCCGCTAAATCCTTCGCCTGGATAGGCCAGGAAGGTGACACTGCTGATGAGTGTGGCCAGCAGGGACATGCCCACCGCCCAGGCAGGAACCGACCGGCCGCCTACAAAGTACGCCTCTGTGGATTTTTGCTTCTTAGAGATGTGTGCACCAATGTACACAATGATACTTAGATAAAACAAGACCACCAGATAATCTAACAAATGGAGCTTTTCATACGGCATTTTAAAACCTCTCTATATCCATATCCTATCGGGCCAGGGATAACTGCCCGGCTTAATAGTGACATAATTATCTGGTTCCTGTGTGACACGCATTTGAACCACACCCGGTGCATACTCGCCGATTACATCGAATGTTTGCCATTGAAGTTCATGCAGCACAGCCTCTGCCGTTGCCCCGCCTTCGATGAATAACTCATTGATTGTTATCTTACCGACCACCCTTTGCACTAAGGCGGCAGTTTTAATACGCAGGTTTTGAGCCAGTTTGGAATCGTGCACAACCGGCTGAAGTATCGCTATGATGACACGATCAGATGTTGATAAGGCCTCCAAAACACCATCTGCCCATTGCCTGATTAGAGTATCATCAGCAGGAGTATTCTTAAACAAGATGTCCGGCATAGGACGCACAGGAATTCCCAGATAGCCGGCCTGGGCAACGGCCTTTCTTGAGGTCTGCGATGTACTGCCGCAAACAAACAACTTCTTGCCTGAGACAGCAGCAATGTCCGTCTCGGATGGTGCTCTGCTGGAAGGAAGTTTCTTATCGAGCATGGTCCTGAAAAAGTCAGAGCCGCCCGCGGCCAGCGTGTGCTCATCTACGTGCTCGGACCATCGGGCCAAATCGTTCATGCTTTCAGCTTCTGCGACGATGATACCCTGCTCATTGCCGTTGTAGGTCTGGTAAGTCCTTACATGAAGGGGACAACCCGGCGGTACATTTAATAACTCCACTATGTTGGAAGAGGCAGTAGGATATTCTGGATCGTTTGCAAAATCCGTTTCATGGAGTGGTTGACCGTTGATGAAATATTGCCCATTCGATATCACCCTTGCCTTGGTAGGATTGGCTGGGGCCAGAATAACCCTATTTTTTTGCAGAATATACATCATTGCATACAGTTCCTCGGCCACATTGCCTCGCAGCACAGAATCCACTTTTTTATAATTCCACTTGACCGAGGTCCGGCCGTAGTATGCAAGTGCCTCTTTGATGTAACTGGCTGGTTTGCTTGTCCTATAACGGGTGTCCGTATCAATAACCAAAAGGTCAGAAGATGTGCTCCTGGGGGTCTTAATTTGTATCTGAGCCGTTAGACCGAATGTCCGCCCAACCGCTGCGATTTCTGCAGCACCAGTAATATCATCTGCTACAGCAAGTATCATTACTTCGTCTTATTCGTATTCGCCAGTTTTACGGCATATTCAATCGCACTTACCATACTGTCCGGTGAGGCAATGCCCCGGCCTGCAATATCAAAGGCTGTGCCATGATCGACCGATGTTCTTACGATGGGAAGTCCCAATGTGATATTGACACCATTGACAGAAGACAATCGCTTATTTCCCTTATTCCAGATAAAACCCGTCATTTTCAAAGGTATGTGTCCCTGGTCGTGATACATGGCAACGCAGATATCAAACAATCCACCAATAGCCTTGGGAAATAATGTATCCGGCGGAATAGGACCTTCGACATGAATCCCAGTGGACCGGGCCGCTTCAATGGCTGGTACGATATGTTCATGCTCCTCGCGACCAAACAATCCTCCGTCACTGGCATGGGGATTCAGTCCTGCCACACCGATGCGGGGATGGGTTATACCGAGCTTTTGGCAGGCATCGTGCGCCAGCTCAATAACTTTTAAAACGCGCGCTTGGGTGATCATTTGGCTGACCTCACGAATAGGAACGTGGGTTGTGACATGAACGACTCTTAGGCTGGCCCCCGCGAAGCGGGAATCCTCATCATAGATCAGGAGCATTGCATAATCTTTTGTCCCGGTGTAGTGGGCAAATATCTCGGTATGCCCAGGGAAGTCATATCCTGCTGAATGTATCGCTTTTTTATTGATTGGGCCTGTCACTACGGCATGTATTGTTCCGTCCATAGCCAGTTCGATTACCTTTTCAATGGCAGTAAAAGCGGCGTGACCTGCCTGAGCCGAAACAGTCCCATACAGTAATTCTTTGACACAGCAGCCTTGCGGCTGCAGCACATCGATTTGCCCCGGCTTGAAATCGGCTTCGGTTTCGCTCTGCACAGACCGGACTTTCAATTTCAGTTGCGTAAAGGCAACGGCTTGCCTAAACACATTGACATCGCCAATGAGCAGGGGCCTGCACAGCGAATAGACATTTTCATTCGCAAGGGCTTTAACAGCAATCTCAGGGCCTACGCCGAAGGGATCACCCATAGTGATTCCAAGAAAGGGCCTTGTATTTTTCATGGCAAGGAATCTTCCTGTAACTCGTTTCGGCGGAGCGTCGAGCCGTAACCGGGAAGGCGCATTTCATTCACGGTTTCTCTGAGGGCTTGAATTTGATCTGCGGTTAAGTCACGTAAAGGTGGCAAGACTTTCGGCTCGCAAAATCCCAGGACGTGCATTATCGCTTTGAGAACAGGCAGTGCCTGACTCAAATTCCTGTTTTTTTGAAATATATCCGAAATATTATCAGCGCATCTTTGGTATTGTTCTGCATCATCCATATTGCCGTTCAGCACAGCGTTATAGAGCTTGACGAATAAATCAGGTACAATGTTACCCACACTCGGCACAACTCCATCCGCGCCCATAGCCAATGCAGTCTTGCTCAAGGACGTGCAGCCGATCAGGTATGAAAAGTCTTCCCTGTCCTTCCACAAAGCAACAGCTTGTTTCAGGCGGTCTATATCATTGACCGAGTCTTTTAATCCTATAATCATCGGAAGGTGACTGAGTTGGTCAATTACCTCTAAGGAAATTGACACACCTGTCGTTATCGGAATATTGTATAGCATTAAAGGGCCGGGAATCCGCTCGGTCAGCTTCTCATAGTAGCTTAGGATCTCATCGCTGGTCAATGAATAATAGCTTGGTACGTGTGCCACGACCACATCCACGCCCAGATCAAAAAACTGTTTAGCCATGTCCACGGAAGTAGCCAGGCAATTATCTGATATGCCGCCATAGGTCATGGTCCTGGGCTTAGACATCCCTTGCGGGAGATGCGCATTTTTTTTAACGACCGTTTCGACAAATTTAGCTTTTACCGAGTAGCTAATAGAAGCTGCTTCTCCTGTTGTACCAAGCGCGAATGGGCAAGCCCCACTACCTGTAATGTGCTCAACGATTTTCCCGGCGGCGTCCAGGTCAATATCACCGTTCGCTGTAAAAGGTGTCACTATAGGCACCACGACCCCACGATACTTTTGTTTCACCATTAAGATTGCCCGTTGTTTATAAGACTATGATAGATTCTCTCTACATTTAACACATCAGTTAGAATACTAAATTGTATGACTGGAATTTACAAGGGCAAATAAAAGCACATGGTATAAGAGCAAGGGTATGCAGAAGATTTGAGACGTAAAATAGAAGCGTTTGTATGTGGCTGGCGAATTATATTGGGTATTGCTGAACCATGTTATTTCAAATTTTCCTCAAATGTCTGTACATGCTCAATTTCCTTCCCAACATTTATTATAAAATCTATGCTTTTTTACATTGATTCCGATTGACTATATGCGTATTCCGCGTATATAATATAGGAAAAGAAGCATAAATATAGCGAAAAGACGGGGTATCCATGATAGAGAGGGTGTTATTTGCTTATGTTCTGTTCAGATACGCCGTGATTGGATATTCTATAGCAGGTTTAAAAATCGGCTTTAAATCGTGAGAAGATTTTTTGTTGTGCAGAGAATCTTATTATAAGCTGGCTGCAAAGCATTTTATGGCCACGCTTCAAAGGCTAAATGAGCAGGAGATGATAGAGCATTAATGGAGGGAGCAGATAATATAACATCGGGGGAGTGTAAAAGCAAAGCTGAATTGCTCCAAGAAGTTGAAGCTTTGCGCCATCATGTTTCCAGACTTGAGCAAGCTGAGCAGAAGCTTAAAAACTTCGAAAAGCAATTCAAAGAGCTTTTTGAAAATACACCTGTAGGTATGTGCAGAGTCACCCCGGACGGTCGAATCGCTATGGCAAATCAGACCTTTATCCGAATGCTTGGCTACTCATCTTTTGAAGAGCTTTTACAGCTTGATCTGGAAAAAGAAGGATTTGCAACAGGTTATCTACATTCAGCATTCAAGGATCTTATAGAAAAAGATGAAAATGTTGTCGATCGAGAGTTTGAGTGGATAAGACGCGATGGGACTACTTTATTTGTTATTAAGAATTCAAGAGTTATCCGCGATG
>Ga0307435_1001404_pt1 | contig 10025 bp, 10 predicted proteins | sample SalMarWE160470MG_FD_202164 | JGI IMG/M metagenome (GOLD analysis project Ga0307435, IMG submission 202164) | Salt marsh sediment microbial communities from the Plum Island Ecosystem LTER, Massachusetts, United States - WE1604-70 | ecosystem: Environmental > Aquatic > Marine > Intertidal zone >...
TCGATTAATGGTAGCCACCATTGCCACTCGATCCGAACCATATCGTTCGGAAACGAATCGAATCACTTCATCACGTCGGCGAGAACAAAGATCAGTATCTATGTCCGGAGGCGTCAACCTGGCCGGGTTGAGAAAACGCTCAAAAAAAAGATTAAGCCGAATAGGGTCAGGTGAAGTGATCCCCAGACAGTGAGCTACCAGGGAAGAGGCTGCGGAACCTCGCGAGGAAAGCGGAATGCTTTTCTCCTTGGTGAACCGGACAATTTCCTCCATGATTAAGAATAAGGGGGCATATCCGCACTTATCGATTACGTCGAGCTCATGATTTAGCCGTCTCAATACCGATGGCAACAGGCGCTCATCATTCAAAGAAGCCTGGCCATAAAGGCGGTCAGCGCCACGCCTGGCTTTTTGGCGTAACACCTGCATTGCAGTCAAACCAGAGGGGAGGTCAATTTTCGGGTAGTGAGGCACATCCAAGGGCAGGGTCAGCTGGCAACGACTGGCGATTTCAAGCGTAGCTTCTAAAGCGTCAGGGAAATCCACAAATCTGGTTTCCATTTCTTCTGGGGAAGCAAAATGCGATCCAGGCTGAGCAACTACCTCAGCAGGGATATCATTTACCTGGTGATTCTGGCGTATGGCTGACAACAGCCTTTGCAAATCAGATTGCTCGGGATGAAGGTAATGTACGTCCCCAGTGGCAACAAAAGGACACTTTAATCTTCGCGCTGACGAGACCAGCTGGTATATCAAGCTGCGGTCATCAGGTGTTTGATTCTGCAATTCCACGTACAATCTATTGGGGAAGAGATCTTTCAGGTTTCCCAGGAATTGAGTTGCAGCCCGTTGCTGCCCGAAGCGCAGTAATTTCGCTGGCCAACCCCTATTGCCTCCTGTCAGACAGATTAACCCAGACGTATGCTCGGCCAGCCGCTCAAGAGGCAAACTACCCGCAGGTTCTGTTGACCTGTCCCTGCCCAACAGGCTGCTCAATCGGCACAGACTGCCCCAACCAGCCAGATCCATCGCCAGAAGGGTTAGAGGCGCAGAAACTCGCCATGCCTGCGATCCGCTCCAGGTTCTCGTCTTTGGAAAAGATGAAATCAAAGCCACATCCGGCTTGATATCCAGGTCCAGGCCCAAAATTGGGCGCACGCCAGCCTGCTTGCAAGCCTGGTAGAACTCGACAGCTCCCGTCAGCATCAGATGATCTGTAAGGGCTAAGGCCGGCATACGGTATTGCGCGGCCTGCAAAGCCAATTCCGCTGGAGAAGGAAGGCTTTCGAGATAAGAATAATAAGAATGGGTGTGAAGGTGAATGAACATCGAGCGCCCGCCGATCTAGCCAATTGTAAACCCAAATAAATCCTATCTGCATTTATAATGAATATGCATGCTGAAACTTGTCGCTTTTTTGCTCCTATCTTTACTTATTCTGATTACATCGGCCAAATCTCTGCGCGATTGGCGTATGCATGGTTTCTTCCGCACCTTTGCTTTCGAGGCCCTTTTAGGGATGATCTTGTTAAATTTAGATAATTGGTTCAGAAACCCCTTCTCAGCCTTCCAAATCGTCTCGTGGACCTCTTTTATCGCCTCCATTTTCCTGGCAATTCAAGGATTCTACCTGCTGAAAACCCTAGGAAACCCTAAAGGGAATATCGAAAGTACCACGAAGCTGGTGAAACGGGGATCTTACAAATACATTCGCCATCCCCTCTACTGCTCTCTACTCCTGGTAGGGGTGGGGGTATTTCTCAAAAACCCCTCTTGGCTGGAAGGGCTGCTACTCATATTAACATTCGCCTCTCTAACGGCTACCGCGCGAGTCGAAGAAGTAGAAAACCTGCATCATTTTGGTAAGGATTATGCTGTGTATGTGCAAAGCACAAAAATGTTCATCCCTTTCTTGTTCTGAATAGCCCGCGACTTAGCACCGCTATATGCGTATATCTAATAGAAAAGAACTTCATAAAGCCAAGGATGCTTACTCATTTGCTTAACCCAAAGAGGTCCCCATCTAGACTGGCTTGAACGGCAACATAAGAAGGGTGTATGCAAATAGTTCTGGAGCAAATGGGGTTTGAGGTGTTGTGGGGAGCGCAAAGCGCGGCGCACAACACCTCAATTTCTCCCCAGCCTGGGGGCAGGTTGTAAACTCGCCCCGTGAGTACATACTAATATCTGACATACACCCCCACAAGAAATGAGATTTGACATCCGAGATAAGGAAAATAAAATGGATACCCAAAAAGATAATGCGAAAGAAGTCCGCAAAGAAGAGTTTCAGGTAAGCGGCGAGGCTCTCATCACTACGATTAAGGAGATCGTGCATGAAGGCAACGTGCGGCGCATAATTCTCAAGAACGAAGAAGGAAAAACTTTGATCGAAATTCCATTGACAATTGGCGTAGTTGGGGCAGTGCTCTTACCTGTTTGGGCAGCTATTGGCGCCATCGCTGCCATGGCTGCCAATCTCACCATCATCGTAGAAAAGATCGAGACTGAAGCGTAAAAGCCGGTACCTACGGCTATTGATAATACCTGGGAGGTTTTAGAAAGTGAACCGGTTTACAGACTTCTTAAAGAGATTCATCGGGGTAGTAATTCAGGGCGATACCTATCTCAACCTGATATATTTGCTGCTGGCATTCCCTCTGGGATTGTTTTATTTCATCTTTCTTGTGGTTGGCTTTGCGCTTGGATTTGGCTTGCTGATCCTTTGGGTGGGCATCCTGATCTTGCTTTTCGTCTTTGGAGGTTGGTGGGTCTTTGCGACTTTCGAACGACAATTGGCGATTTGGTTACTCCACGAAGACATTCCGCCGATGAAACCACAAACAAGCACGGGTCAAGAACTGGTCAAGAAAGGGTTATGGGATCAATTGGTCGCCTATCTGACCAATCCGGTCACCTGGACAGGTCTGCTTTATCTATTCTTCAAATTTCCTCTCGGAATCCTGTCCTTTGTGGTGAGCGTTGCCTTACTAGCATTCAGCGCGGTGTTTATCACTGCACCCTTGACATTCTGGTTTGTACAGCCAGAAATATGGTTCACCTATGACCTGGTCTGGCGGATCGACACTTTTGGCGAAGCGTTGCTGGCCTTCATCATCGGAATACCCTTGTTATTGATATCCTTGCATGTACTAAACGGGCTGGCCTGGATATCAGGGCGTTTCGCCCGGATAATGTTGGGAAGCGCCGCAGCCTATCCATCTGGAAGCACAATGGTGTCTGCGCCAGTTTCCGTGACCTCTCCCAAGGTTACGATAGAGAACCCCGCCGAACAAGAGATGGGAACAGCGACAAACTCTGAGGCCCCTTCCACCTCAACAGGAGACGCATTCAACGCGGAAACAGGCCAATCTCCGCCGGAGGAGGCCCATCCCGCTTCAAATGAAACTGCTGAGGGAGATTAATCAAAGATTGGTTCAATAAGGAGATCAAACCGTGGAAACACACGTCAAAATTCTGGGATGGCTTTACATTGTATTAGGCCTATTAGGGATTATATCTGCAGCGATCGTATTCGTGGCGGTTGCCGGAGGCGGGATAATTTCCGGAGACCGTCAAGCCATCATCATCACATCGATAGTTGCCATATGTGTGGGAGGCTTCCTGCTGCTGGTATCTGCTCCAGGCATAATCGCCGGGATCGGTTTGATCAATTTCAAACCATGGGCGCGGGTCTTGACCTTAGTTCTAGGATTCTTGAACCTGCCGGGTCTTCCGGTCGGCACCGCTCTAGGTATCTATACTTTATGGGTCCTGCTACAAGAGAAAACGACCCCGCTTTTCGAGAATGCCATCTAAGGGATGGTACAATCGCAGCATGTTAGGATTTGCATGCGAATCTGGACCAATAAATCATCTCGAACCTGGCAATTGATGGGAAGTCCCTGCGACTTCAATGGTGATGAATCAAGCCCTCTTCCACTTTTATGAGGCTTTAAACGATTTTCTTCCAAAAACTAGAAGCGACACCACTTTTGACTATACATTTGAAGGAAACCCTTCTGTAAAACACCTCATCGAAGCTTTGGGAATCCCCCACACAGAAGTCCACCGAATCTTAGTGAACGGCAATCCGGTGGATTTCACTTATCTGGTCCAAAATGGTGACCAAGTTGGTGTGTACCCGATCTCGTTGAATTCCAACACTCAAGCGCCAGATGCGCCCGAACTCCCGAAAGGAGAAGTAGGCTTTGTGGTAGATAACCACCTCGGCAAGCTGGCTACTTACCTACGCATGCTAGGGTTCGATGCGATCTACCAAAATGATTTTCAGGATGAGCAGCTGGCACAAATTGCCAGCCAGGAAAATCGTATCTTGCTCACTCGTGATCGTCGCCTGCTGATGCGCAGTGTGGTCAATTATGGCTATTGGGTAAGAGCAACTGTGCCTCGCAGGCAGCTTTACGAGATATTGAAGCGTTATCATTTGATAGCGAATATCCGTCCTTTCCAGCGCTGCTTGCGTTGCAATGGCCAGCTAGAACCTGTTAATAAATCCTTGGTTCTAGAGCGTTTACAGCCCCTGACTAAGAAATACTACGACGAATTTCGAATCTGCCAATCCTGTGGGCAAATCTATTGGAAAGGGTCGCATTTCCAAAGGATGCAGAAATTCATCGAACAAATCATCCAAGAGTACCCCCCTTTTTCCGATGACTTGACCATGCCATAGTTATAGATTAGAATCTTAGCGCTCAAGCATTTGCAGATAACTCGAAGTAAATCGTCTTGGCTGCAATATATCTAGGTGGGTTCAATCGTCTGGCTGAAATACCCGACCTCCCGCCTAATCAGATGCCCTCGTAGCTCAGTGGATAGAGCATTTGCTTGCGGAGCAAAGGGCCGCGCGTTCGAGTCGCGCCGAGGGCGCCAACAAAAGAGCGGGAGCACCCGCTCTTTTTTGTTCCTTTGGGTGATATGGACACAGTTGACCTTTTAATCATCGGGGCTGGCCCAGCCGGGTTATCCACGGCTTTACACCTGACCCAACGAGATCCAACCTGGACCGGGCGAATGCTTTTGCTTGAAAAAGCCACTCACCCTCGCCACAAACTGTGCGGAGGGGGTGTTACGCGGCTTGGCTTGGATACTCTAATAAACCTGGGTTTCAGCCTCCCGCTGCCAATTCCCCAGGCGCGAGTGGATGACGTGCGCTTGATTTATGGAACACGTGCGATCCACGTGCACGGTCGACCAAAATTTTTAATCTTCCATCGGGCAGAATTTGACGCATATTTAGCAGATCAGGCACGTCATCGAGGCATCTTTATCAAAGAGAACGAAGTAGTCGAGGCGATCCAAGAGGATGCGCAAGGGCTAACCGTAAAGACGGAAAAAGGTCTATACCGGGCGCGAACGGTGGTCGGCGCGGATGGATCTAAAGGTGTTGTGCGCCGCTTATTCAAAAAGCCAGACTCACCGAGCCGGGTCGCCCGTCTTCTGGAAGTACTTACACCCGCTTCAGAGAACGCCCCGCACTTCACCGACCACTACGCCCTTTTCGACTTTACACCAGCCAGGCATGAACTGCAGGGGTATTTTTGGGATTTTCCATCCTGGGTCGCAGGTCAACCAAAATATAACCGCGGGGTTTACGATGCGCGCTTCGCCATAGACCGGCCGCGCGCCGATCTACCCCATGTACTGGATATAGCCCTGGAATCGCTCGGCTCCGAATTGGTTAGCAAGCAGGTTGAAGGCCATCCCATCCATTGGTTCAGCCCACGCAACCAGTTTTCCAGGCCGAGAATATTATTAGCCGGCGATGCTGCCGGCGCCGATCCTCTATTTGGGGAGGGCATTGCTCCGGCCCTCGGTTATGGTCAGGTGGCTGCCGAAGCGATCCAAAAGGCTTATGAAAACCAAGATTTCTCTTTTCATGATTACCGCCGGCTTGTGTTGCGCTCTCCGGTAGGGCGTTACCTGCTTCTACGCTGGTTCGTGGCCTGGTGGTGCTACCAGCTAAGCGCTAAGCCATGGTTCATGCAGGCATTATGGTCTTTTGGCAAAATATTTGCTCTATTATGGCCTGAGCCCAGGGGTCTTGATGGGGCGTTCGATGCAGATGATAATAAAAGTCCCTCAGTCAACTTAACTCCAGAAATGGGGCTACAAGGTAAACTTGATCGATTAGAATGAATAAGTGCCAAATACTGCTTACAAATGATGACGGGATCCGCTCACCCGGTTTATGGACAGCTGCTAATGCGCTTTCTCAATTGGGATTTGTTCACGTGGTAGCACCCAGAGATCAATTCTCTGGCTCAGGGCGCAGCCTGCCTCCCACTTCCGATGGCTTGATCAGACCGCAACAAATGCATGTGGACGGGAAGGATTGGACCGTCTATGCCGTCGGGGGGACTCCGGCCCAGGCTGTCTTGCACGCGGTTCTCGAAGTTATACCAAAGCGACTCGATCTGGTCGTCTCAGGAATTAATTATGGTGAAAACCTCGGCACGGGGATTACCATTTCAGGCACGATTGGAGCCGCCCTGGAAGCAGCCTCATTAGGCATCCCAGCTCTAGGAATTTCGCTGGAAACTGAGCGAGAATACCATCTTTCTTACTCTCCTGATATCGATTTCAGAGCTGCTGGCTATTTTACGACGCATTTTGCTCGTCTATTACTGGAGAAACGCCTGCCTCCGGATGTGGATGTGCTCAAAGTAGACGTTCCATCCGAGGCGGGTGAGGAGACCTCCTGGGAGATCACCCGGCTCTCCCGCAAACGCTACTACGAACCCACTCCCCCAGAGAGAAAATCCTGGGACCAGCCGGGTGTGTTAGGTTATCGCCTTGGGGAAGATCCCAGCCTGGACGAAAGCGACAGCGATGTTTACGCGGTACGTGTCAAGCGAGTAGTTTCGGTGACCCCTCTAAGTTTAGATATGACTTCGCGGGTGGATTTCAGTCAGCTAGAAAAATTACTGCGGGGCACAGAATAAAGAAACCCGTCTGCCTAGCTAAACGCTAACTCGAACGTGTAGGTGTCACCCCATTGAGAAATCGCAGCATCTGGGGGTGGGATGGGGATTTGCTGCCAGAATGGTTTGTGGCGGAGAAAGGAAGTCTGGTCGACCGTTTACAGAGGTCAAAGTAGCGCCAGCTTCTTGGGTGATTAGGGCTCCTGCTGCAATATCCCATGAATTAATGCTCGTCTCCCAAAAGCCATCGAAGCGCCCAGCAGCCACATAACTGAGATCCAAAGCCGCCTTTATGCCTTACATCCATTTTACTGGCCGAAGCCCGCGCGCAATATTTTCCCCGCCCGGCGAGCCAGGTCTTCCCCATCGGATAGGGTGGGTTTCATCAGCTGCTGTTAACCTATTCAGATCATCCAGGGGTTTGGTCTGAACTGTCTGAGCCTCTAATATAGATACCTTCGGCTTCAAACGACGGGAAGTTTAACATTCGGATTGCATCTCGTCAATAAGGCGATCAAAAAATTCTTGCATGAAACGGTGCCGGTCCTCAGCCAAAGCCCTGGCCTTGTCAGTAAACAACCTGTCTTTTATTTTACTCAACTTGAAGATATATTCATGAAAAGAGCTGTGAGGCTCACCGGCTTCTTTTTCACCGGTTTGCAGAAAGCGTTGTGAAGGTTCAGCATAGATCGGCTGGCCTACAACTACATCGAAGGCGATCGTCCGGACGATCCCGATCGCTCCAAGCACATCTAGTTTGTCAGCGTCAAAGAGTATCTTAGCTTCTAAGGTTTGAGGCTGTTCTGAATTATCACGAAAGCGATGGGCTCGGATGCAGTGTTGTACCGCTGCGATGCGTTCTTCAGACCAGCCTTCAGCCTGCAAGACCTCTCGGGCGAATTTGGCGGAGGCGTGGTGATGGTTAACACGACCCTCATCCCCACCCGCGGTTGCGCTACCTTCGACATCATGGAGTAAGGCAGCGGCGCGCACGATTTCGACATCAGCCCCCTCGGATTGAGCCAGACAATCGGCTATGCGGTATACCCGGATTACGTGATCGAAGCCATGGACCGGATCGTTATCAGAGTACCAGGAACGCGCAGTTTCTATCGAGAGCACCATGAGGTCATCTAGAATTATCTTGGAGGTAGGAATTTAAGCGTTCTAAGGTCGTAAAAAGCGGACATCATTTTCTTAGAATTTTTATTTTAGAACCTTCTAAGGTAAGTGGCAAATAAGAGCAGCAAGCCAAGTATGAAGATCAGCAGGCAGCCACAAGTAAGGAATTTCGTGGTAAGGCGCAGGACAAAACGCAATAAGATCCAGGCAACCGCTAACCCGACCAGGATCAAGACAATGGTTAAATAAAGAGAATATTGGTCACTCATCGGTTCTGAGAATATCCAGGATAAACCTGTCCTTTTTTGATAACCCAGTGTACCAGGTTTGTCCCAAAACGATAGCCGAGATGACGGTAGTCAGAGACGGTGAGAATCAATAAATCTGCTTGTTTTCCGGGTTCAATGGATCCTATGCGATCAGCCCGCCCAATTGCAGCGGCGGCATTGATCGTGGCGGCAACGATGGCTTGGGCCGGCGTTAAACGCATATAGCGACATGCCAGCGCAATGGCGAACTGCATATTTTCACACCAGGCTGTACCGGGGTTCAGATCCGTGGCAAGAGCCAGCAATCCATTCGCTTCCAAAATTGCTCCGGCTGGCGTGTAGCGATTTTCTGCTAAACCAAAAGGCGTGCAGGGCAATGCGACTGCCACAGTATGGCTTTGAGCCAAGGCATAGATATCCTCCGGCGAGGTCGCCACCAGGTGATCAGCAGAAATAGCCCCCAATTCAGCAGCCAGGGCCGCCCCGCCCAGGTTATCGAACTCGTCTGCGTGAATTTTTAGCGGAAAACCCAGTTCCACGGCGGCTTGCAGGATGCGGCGAGATTGCTCCAGGTTGAAAACACCCGTTTCACAAAACACATCCACAAAGGGGAGCTCCCTATCCTTTACATTTTCCCGCCACCAGGTGAACACAGCCGGTAGCATAGACGTACATAAATGATCCGTGTAACCTTCTGCATCACCTTCAAACTCCGGCGGGATAGCGTGAGCCCCCAAGAAAGTTATGACTAGTTCAAGCTTACTTTGTTCATCAAGCAACAATAAAGCTTCCAGCAGGCGAAGCTCGCTCTCAATCTCAAGCCCATAGCCTGTCTTGGCTTCGGCGGTGGTGGTGCCGTGGGAGAACATTTCTTCAAGGCGCCGGCGGCTTTCTGCCAAAAGCGTTTCCATAGAAGCTGCCCGGGTAGCGCGTAGCGTGGACAAAATGCCCCCACCCGCCTCTAGAATTTCCAGGTAAGTCTTACCTTGCAGGCGCATTTCAAACTCGGCGGCCCGATCGCCAGCCCAGATCAAATGAGTATGAGGGTCAACAAAACCGGGCATAACCACCCGTCCACCCGCTTCCAGAGCCGGCTCATCCGGGTAGGTTAACCGTAAGTCCCGGCTTGGTCCGACTGCGGCGATAGTCCCATTCCTGATAAGCACAGCCCCATCTGGGATAATACCCAGATCGCCAAGCGATTTCCCTCGTTGGGGGCCACCAGGGATGGTCAGGAGTTGGGAGGCGGAGTGAATTAACATACGCAGTAAAAACTACGAGGTCGAGCGCTTAAATTATGCCACGACCCCTATTTATTGGACAAATAACTTACCCAAGACCGGCAAAGTGGATTTCTACCACGGTTTCGGGAAAATGGACAGGTCTGTTAATATTAAGGAGTACAATAAATCCAAAGAATAGGGCTGAAACCCATTTGTAAAACAGTAAGTAAGACCTCAATTGATAATTTTAGTAGTAACGCAATTCAGGGGAAAATCGGGGGTGTTTGGGCGGGCGTTGCCCAAACACCCCCATCCTCCCACCAACTGCGTAAATCCTAAAATTATTGGAATTGAAAGCCAAAGGAGTTTTATTAATGGATAAAGAGACGCGAATCGAGCGTGATTCCTTGGGTGAAATACAAGTTCCAAAGGAAGCCCTTTATGGGGCACAAACCCAACGAGCAGTG
>Ga0307435_1001407_pt1 | contig 10018 bp, 6 predicted proteins | sample SalMarWE160470MG_FD_202164 | JGI IMG/M metagenome (GOLD analysis project Ga0307435, IMG submission 202164) | Salt marsh sediment microbial communities from the Plum Island Ecosystem LTER, Massachusetts, United States - WE1604-70 | ecosystem: Environmental > Aquatic > Marine > Intertidal zone >...
AAAAAAGAGTGACTCATATGTATTAATATTTTTCAGTCCCGATTGCGATCATTGCGTCTATGAGATTGAGAGTATTATTCAGAAAGCCGATTCATTTATTAATGTAAATATTTATCTGGTTTCCAGCCAGCCGCTTAAAATTCTAAATGATATTTCTGAACATTATACATTACATAAATATCCGCAGATAGAAGTATTATATGCAGATTACCAGTGTATTAGATCTGTGTATGGAATTATTCTGTTGCCAACAACCTTCATTTATAACAGGGACTTCAGGCTGACAAAAATATTCAGGGGTGAGACAGGTGCTTCAGCAATACTGAAAGCAACCGGAAGTAAATAAACTGTGAATCTGGGGTTCTAATATTAAAAATATAAATATTGGATTTTAAAGCAATCCGGAAATCATTAGTAATGCAGCGTGATCATTCAGATTGCGGCATAGCCTGTATGATGACTATTATTAATTATTTCGGCGGCAAGGAAAATTCCGAAAAGCTTAGAGAGTTAAGTGGCACAAACAGGCAGGGCACAACACTGCTGGGTCTTCATAATGCCGCAATCCAGACAGGTTTCGTATCGCAGGGACTGCAGGCAGATGTTGAATTTCTTGACAGTATATCTGATCCTGTAATTCTGCACGTGATAACTCAAAATAAGCAGCAGCACTTTATTGTATGTTACGGCCATACCGATAATAAATATATTATTGGCAATCCTGCAGCTGGCATTGAAAAGTATACATATGAGGAGGTTCATAGAATATGGAAATCAAAAGCACTGCTTAAGCTATACCCGGGAAAGGATTTTGTGAGAAAAGAATGCATAAGATCATATAAGATAAGATGGCTTAAGGAGTTAATAAAGAAAGATATAAATATTTTATCGGCTTCCCTTTTTCTTGGCATAATAATATCAATCCTGGGAATTGCCATAGCAGTTTTTTCGCAAAAACTTATAGATGATATTCTGCCCAACTCAAAAAAGGAGGATCTGGTTGTCGGCTTGGTAGTTGTAATAATGTTCTTATTCATCCGCGCAGGGTTAACCTATATACAAAGGTTTTTTGGAATAGTGCAGGGCAGGGATTTCAATATGCGGATGATAGACCTTTTTTTTTCAAACCTTCTAAGACTACCCAGGTCATTTTTTTATAACCGTCTGACAGGTGATTTGGTCGCCAGGCTGAATGATACAAGGACTATTCAACAGACAATAGCATATATTGTCAATTCATTAATTCTTAATGTTTTGGTCCTTTTGGTTTCGGGTGCTGCAATTTTTATATATTCTGTAAAGTCCGGAATAATTGCTTTGTGTGCATTTCCATTATATTTTATTATTGCATGTATTTTTCATGATAAGGTGGTATCGGAACAGCGAGCTGTTATGGAGGCCCATTCAAAAAATGAAAGCAATTATATAAACACTATCCAGGGAATAGACATTATTAAAAGCACTGAAAAGGAAGATTTTTTTTCAGATATTAATAAGTTAATATATGGCTTCTACCAGCATACTATTTATAAACTTGGTAAAATAAACATTAATCTCGGCCTCGTAACCGATATAGCAGGAGTACTATTCTCCGTGGCATTATTATGGATGAATTCCTTTATGGTAATCAACAAGACAATTACTATTGGAGTGTTTACAGCAATATTAAGCATAACATCATCAATGCTTCCTGCAATAGCTTCGCTGGCATTTGCCAATCTTCAGTTACAGGGAGCGCGCATTGCTTTTGACAGAATGTTTGAATTCACAGGATTAGGAAAAGAAAATGACCCGGGAACTGCTGATAAAAGACCGTTGAAAGATATTTCAGCATTATCATTTGAAAATGTTTCTTTTCGCTTCCCGGGGAGAAAACAAATTTTGGAGGATATTTCATTTACTGTCAAAAAAGGAGAAATGATTACTCTTTATGGAGAAAGTGGCTGCGGCAAGACTACAATTATTAATATTATACAGAAATATTATTACCCTGAAAGCGGCAAGTACCTTGCAAATTATATTGACGCTAATAAAATTCCCATATCCTGCCTGCGAGCACATATTGCTGTGGTTCCCCAGGAGTTAAGGTTTTTTAAAGGGTCGGTAATTGAAAATATATGCCTGGCAGATATGAGAAAAGAAGCCCAAAATGTTTTAATGTTCTGCCAAAAATTCGGATTCGACAGGTTCTTCAGTCAATTTCCCCTGGGTTACGGGACAATGCTTGGCGAAGACGGGATCAATATTTCGGGAGGGCAGCAGCAGCTTGTTTCATTTGCACGTGCGTTATACCGTAATCCAAAGGTATTGTTGCTTGATGAACCAACTTCTTCAATGGACGCGGAAGCTGAGGAATTTGTGATCAGCGTACTGAACAAATATAAGAGCAATTCAATGATTATCCTTGTAACTCATAAGATAAGACCGGCAAAGGAATCCGACAGGATATATATAATTGGAAAAGGAAAAATTGAACAGGCAGGGAGCCATGAAGAACTTAAGTCGGGTAATAACATATATAGCTTGTCATACAGAACAATAGTCCGGTAGAAATAATTTTTATGTGTATGGTTCTAATTTCTTATTATGTTCTTCTCATATTCTTTGAAGTAGGATTTCAATTCAAGTTTTTGTCCGTCCAGCACTGCATATGAAAAATTGTTAATCCAGTCTCCAAGATTAATTATACGGGAGACTTCATTAAGTTTAATGTCAAAAGGTATATGGCGATGGCCGATTATAAAGAAGTCAAAGTGTTCTTTTTTAAGTTTTTCTTTTGCAAAAACAATCTGAATCTCTTTATCTTCTCCCTTAAAGGGCTCAGCGACAATACCTTTAGCATAGCGACTTGTCCTTGACCACCTGTGTCCGAATGCCATTGCGGCGTTGGGATGAATTCTGGCAAACAGCCATTGCAGGATTTTATTTGTAAATATTTTTTTAAGTATCTTATAACCATATTCACTTCGTCCCAAACCATCACCGTGAGCAAGGAAAAATTTCAAACCATTTAGTTCTTTCACTATGGGCTTACGATATAATGTCAGTCCTATTTCTTTTGGCAGATAATCATATACCCAAACATCATGATTGCCGGTAAAGAAATAGATTTGTGTTCCGTTGTCAGAAATTTCTGCAATTTTACCAAGGAACCTTGTAAAGCCTCTTGGTACTACTTTTCGGTATTCATGCCAAAAATCAAAAATATCTCCCATTAAGTAAAGTTCATCGGCATCTGATTTGATACTGTCAAGCCATTTTACCAGTAGTTTTTCCCTTACAAAGCTTTTTTCTGCAGGATGCAGTCCGAGATGTATATCAGAGATAAAATATATTTTCTTATTTGGCAACGGTTATAATTTTTAATTAAACAATTCCGACAGTTTTTTATTTAGCTCATCCGGAGAAAGATTCTTACCTATAATAGTATCCATATTCTTATTGATAAGATAATTCCATGGAAGATTATTTACATTATAGTTAAGTGCTATTACAGAGTTTGGAAAAGATGAGTCATTAACACTTATCCATGGCAATTCGTCAAACCTTACAGCATGATGCCATTGTTTAACGGATTTATCAAATGACACCTGGTATATTTCAAATCCTTCTTTATGATATTTTTCATATACATCCTTAAGTTTAATATTAGTATTTATACTTTCCTTATTCCATGAAGCCCAGAAACTAAGAAGGACATAACTGCCTTTTAATGATAATAACTTCAAGGTATCACCTCTGGTGTCAGGTAAAGATATTTCAGGCAGAATAAAATTTTCAGGCTTTGCAAGACTTAAAATTTTCTGGCTGTTATATCCCTGGAGCAGTCTGTCTGTATTTACTTTCAATACTTTAACGTGATTTGATTTAGGATATATCTTTATCAGGGAATCAGTAACAATCTTAAAAAACTTTATATCACGGGCCTTATTAAATAAAATTCTCCCTGGTTCAATCTCCTGATAAAGAGCGGCAATACTTGCCAGGGATGTACTATTATCCAGGATAAAGCCTATTGAATATTTCCTGTGCTGTTCAATAATTCTTTTGTATTGCGAGGTTAATTCTTCTTTTACCGATTCATCATCGGAATTAATAAATATTTTTGATATCGAGTCTAGTTTTGACTTTGTTATTTCAAGATTATTTAAAAGCCTATTTAATAATTCGGAGCCTTTTGATCCTTTAATGACCAGTGTTTTATGCAGATTATAAACATCACATGAAATAACAGCTTTATCATTTGGTTCCAGTAAAAGTCTGATAGTTTTATTATCAGCTAAACGAAGCTGATAAAAATCAGGAAGCTTAGCGGCAGCGGAAAAAGAAAAACGTCCATTGTCTTTCATAGTCAATGAATCAATAGGTTTGACTTTAAATACATCAACTTTTTCGAAGTAAAGAGTCTGGCTTTTGCAGTTTTTAAGTGCTCCCTTAATTTTAACCTGCCCTGTTTTAATACAGGATGTTAATATGAAAAGACCAGGGATAAATACGACTATTTTAATCTTGCTTGAAAATCTTTTTAAGATTTTTTTCGAGGTCATTTCCGTTTAGGTTTTTTGCTATTATTCTGCCGGCAGTGTCAAGCAGGAAATTAGCGGGTAATTCCTGAACCTGATATTTCATGGCGACAGGTGAATTCCAGTATTTTAAATCACTTACATTAATCCAGTTTAGTTTATTTTCTTCTATACCTTTAATCCATGATTCTTTATTACGATCCAGTGAAACCTGGTATATTTCAAATCCCTTTTCTTTGTATTTACTGTATATATCGATAAGCATTTTATTTTTTGTCCTTGATAAGGTGTTCCATGACGCCCAAAAATCAAGTAGTACATACTTTCCTCTTAACGAAGAAAGACTAACAATATTACCTTCGGGATCTGGCAATGATATATTTGGGGCAATAGCACCAACAGTAAAATTAAGCTGTTCCCTAATCCGGACAACTTTTCTGTTAAGGCTTTTTACTGCTTCTGAAGTGGGATAAAGAATGGTTAAATTTGAATCGACCAGATTAAAATATTTAAAGTCTTTCCTGTAATTAAAAAGTGGTTCATTCCTTCCAAGTTGCTGGTAAAGGACCATTATACTTACCAGGGATTTCGGATTTTTTAATATTAGTTCCTTTGAGAATTTTTTATGTTCCTCAAACAGATCATAATAAGCACTGTCTAATTTAGCTTTTTTCTGAAAGAAATCCGGGCTGCCCTTAATATTATCAAATTCATTACTGAGAATAGTTATCTTTTCTAAAGTAGATCTTTGCTTATCAATTAATTTTTTAACTAACTTTGAGTCGCCTGAACCTTCAACAATATATTCCGTACTGAAATTTTGCAGGTTTGTCAGTAAATTTATTTTATCTTTAGGGTGTATTATTAGGTGAATATAGTCACTATTTGGTGTATATAGAACAAAGAATGCGGGCTCAGCTATTTTGCCTGAAAGAATAAATTTTCCACTTGCATCGGTCTGAGTAGAGTCTATAAGTATTTTCTTAGTTGTTGTGAGCCTGGAAAGGTAGATCTTATCACTTTTATAATTTTTTATTGTTCCTTTTACTTCAAAATTATTCTTGTTTGATGAACAACTAAAAAAAATAGTTGTTAATATGGGTATAATAAAAACATATTTAAACATATAATAAAAATTTTTTCAAATATAATATACTCAAAGTGAAATGCAGGAATTTAAATAAGTTTCTTTTTAAATAAAAGATTAATAAATGTTTGTATATAAATACTTTTTTACTGGTTAATAATAAAAGGGTTAATTATTAAATAGTTCAGCACTATAATAATTAAGCAAAATTTTTCAGTTTATTTATCATAAGATTAACAATTATTTAATAACTTATATTCAAGATAAAAAAATGTTTTATGAGCTATCTAAACTTTGATAAATCGCAGTTGATCAATCTTGAATATTCCTTAAATAAGGAGATTCTCAGAAGTAATCGTGCCGGGTCCTATGCCAGTACAACTATTGTTGGATGTAATACAAGGAAGTATCACGGATTATTGATTTGTCCCATGGAACATCTGGACGGGGAAAGGTATGTCTTGCTTTCTTCTCTGGATGAGACAATTGTTCAGAATAATAGCGAATTCAACCTCGGTATTCATAAGTATCAGGGAGACAATTACATTCCCAAAGGGCATAAGTATGTTCGTGATTTTCAGGCTGACCCTGTTCCAAAGATAGTATTTCGTGTTGGCGGGACAGTAATTGAGAAGGAAAGACTATTAGTTGAAAAGGAACAGCAGTTTCTCATCAGATATAATATTATCGAAGCTGATCGTTCGACCAAAATCAGGTTCAGGCCATTTTTAGCGTTCAGAAATATTCATGGTCTGAGCAAGGCAAATACATATGCAAACACGAAAGTCAAGTTCATTTTAAACGGGATAAAATCCAGGCTATATGATGGATTTCCATACTTGCATATGCAATTCTCAAAGAAAGTAGAATTTGTTCATAGTCCGGACTGGTATTATAACATAGAATATCTTGAGGAACAAAAGAGGGGTTATAGCTATAAGGAAGATTTATTTGTTCCGGGATATTTTGAGATGAACATAAGAAAAGGAGAGGTATTAATCTTTTCTGCATCTACTGCATTGACCAATACTGATACTTTGAAGAGAAAATTTGCAAATGAGATAGAAAAAAGAATACCCAGGAATGATTTTAAAAATTGCCTTATTAACTCAGCCCAGCAGTTTATCGTGAAAAGGGAAAAGAAGACGGAGATTATTGCGGGATTTCACTGGTTTGGAAGTTGGGGGAGGGATACTTTTATTGCGTTACCGGGCCTAACGTTAAGCATTGGCGACATAAAAACCTGCAAAGCTGTTCTTGATACTATGGTTACTAAGCTGGCTGACGGACTGTTCCCAAACACTGAAAGCAATGATGAGTCCGCTTACAATTCTGTGGATGCGCCTTTATGGTTTTTCTGGGCAGTGCAGCAGTACGCAAAACATATAAATTCCCATGCACCCGTATGGGCAACATATGGTAAGCCAATGATTTCAATTCTGGATGCTTACCGGAAGGGTACTTTATTCGATATAAAAATGCAGGAGGATGGATTGATTTATGCGGGAGGTAAGGGTAACGCGTTGACATGGATGGATGCTGTTGTAAATGGCAAGCCTGTAACTCCACGCGTGGGTGCAGTCGTTGAAATTAATGCGCTCTGGTACAATGCCCTGATGTTCAGCCTTGAACTGGCAGAAAAAACTGATGATAAAAAGTTTATCAATAAATGGGGAAAGTTGCCGGCGCTGGTCAAGGAATCTTTTATTCAGAATTTTTGGGACAGGAGCAAAGGTTATCTGGCCGATTGTATAGATAAGAATTCAAAAGACTGGTCAATAAGGCCTAACCAGGTTATAGCAACATCATTGGAATATTCTCCTGTTGACAATGAAATGAAAACTTCCATACTTAACATCGTGGAAAGATACCTGCTAACGCCAAGGGGTCTCAGGACCCTTTCTCCAAAAGACAAGAATTATATAGGTATTTATGAAGGTAAGCAGGAGCAGCGTGATCTCGCTTATCATCAGGGTACAGTATGGCCATGGCTTCTTGAACATTTCAGCGAGGGGTATCTTAATTTATATAAGGAATGCGGATTGATTAAAATAAAGAAAATTATACGTGATTTTGAACCTGCCATGAATGAACATGGAATAGGTACGATATCTGAAATTTATGACGGCGATCCTCCTCATTACCCTAAAGGTGCCATATCACAGGCATGGAGTGTAGCCGCCCTTTTGAGAATAATTGACAAAGTAGAAAATTTTTCCGTGGATAAAAAGTGATTAAATAGTTATGAGCTTTAAATACAGACTTATTCTAAAATGAAAGTGTTAATGTTTGGATGGGAATTTCCCCCACACATTTCAGGAGGATTGGGTACTGCCTGTTACGGGTTGACAAAAGGCCTGTCCAAGTTTGAGGACATCCGGACTCTTTTTGTCATTCCTAAGGCTTATGGAGATGAGGACCAAAGCAATGTTAATATACTAAATGCAGGAGATATAACTTTTGGCAAGCGTATAATAAATTATGAGGGATTCTTCAAAAGAATAAATTTTATTGAAGTCGAATCCAATATCATACCATATACAAGTCCTGAAGAATATGAAAGATTAATTTCAGATTATAGAACTTCAAAAAAGAGTTTAATAAGTACGACTTTTTCAGGCAAACTAAGTTTTTCAGGGGGGTATGGATCAAATCTTTTCCAGGAAATAGCATATTATGCTGCTGTTGCATCAATTATTGGTGTGACATACGACTTTGATGTCATTCATGCACATGACTGGCTGACTTTTCCTGCAGGGGCAGCGGCAAAACAGGTTTCAGGAAAACCTTTGGTAATACATGTTCATGCAACAGAGTTTGATCGCAGCGGGGGGGATGTAAATCCTGTTGTTTACCAGATAGAGAAGAACGGGATGGAAGTGGCAGATAAAATTATTGCTGTCAGCAACCTTACACGGAATACAATAATTGAGAAATATAATATAAATCCTGATAAAGTAATTACCGTATATAATGCTGTTGAGCCCCTTACTGAAAAATATTATAACCTTAATAAAAAATACGAGGATAAGATCGTGACCTTCCTGGGTAGGATAACTTTACAGAAAGGGCCCGACTATTTTATTGAGGCAGCATATAATGTATTAAAGCGCAGGGATGATGTCAGGTTTGTGATGGGAGGAAGCGGGGAACTGTTGAACAGAATGATTACAAGAGTAGCGGCATTAAGAATTGGTGACAAGTTTCATTTTACAGGCTTTCTCAAAGGAGATTATGTGTACCAGTTATATTCTTTAAGTGATGTTTATGTAATGCCTTCTGTATCGGAACCCTTTGGTATATCGCCACTCGAAGCTTTACAGTCGAATGTTCCTGTAATTATCTCGCGCCAGTCAGGGGTATCTGAAATTCTCAGGCATGCCATAAAAATTGATTTCTGGGATATTCACGCTATGGCCGATGCAATATATGGAATTTTAAGCTATGAAGGCCTGCCTAAGATGTTTGCTAAGTACGCAAAAGAAGAAGTGGACAGGCTGAAGTGGGAAAACACTGCTTACAATGTTAAGCAGATATATGAATCATTAGTTAAATCGTAATATTGAATTTTATTATTATATAATGAGAAAAATTTGTTTATACTTTCAGGTACATCAACCATTCAGATATAAAAGATATAGATTCTTTGATATCGGGAATGATCATTATTATTATGATGACTTTATGAATGAGTCTATCCTGAGAAAAGTAGCTGACAGATGTTATCTGCCGGCAAATAAAATAATACTCGATATTATTAAAGAGTACGGATGCAAATTCAAGGTGACATTTTCATTGACAGGTATCGTATTGGACCAGTTTGAGCTGTATGCGCCCGATGTAATTGAAAGTTTTAAAAAACTGGCCGAGACAGGATGTGTTGAGTTCCTGGCAGAGACCTATTCACATTCGCTTGTTGCATTAAAAGATAATGAAGAATTCAAAAAACAGGTAAAGGAACATACAGATAAGATAAAATACTATTTTAACCAGGAACCCGATGTGTTCAGAAATACTGAATTGATATATTCTGATGAGATAGGGGCAAAGGTATATGACATGGGATTTAAAGCTATGCTGACTGAAGGTGCAAAGCATATACTAGGGTGGAAAAGTCCGAATTATCTGTACTATAATGCAATAAATCCAAGGCTCAAGGTGTTGCTCAAGAATTTTAAACTTAGTGATGATATTGCATTTAGATTTTCAAACAAGGGATGGTCAGAGTACCCGCTTACCGCTGAAAAGTACGCCAGCTGGCTAAATAAGCTTCATAAGAAGGAGGAAATAGTAAATATTTTTATGGATTATGAGACTTTTGGAGAACATCAATGGATGGATACCGGCATTTTTAATTTTCTTAAGGCATTACCAAAAATGTTATTTAAATATACAGACTTCTTATTCA
>Ga0307435_1001410_pt1 | contig 10011 bp, 9 predicted proteins | sample SalMarWE160470MG_FD_202164 | JGI IMG/M metagenome (GOLD analysis project Ga0307435, IMG submission 202164) | Salt marsh sediment microbial communities from the Plum Island Ecosystem LTER, Massachusetts, United States - WE1604-70 | ecosystem: Environmental > Aquatic > Marine > Intertidal zone >...
TAAAACCCTTTTTTGAGTTTTCAACAAGCCGTTTCTTTTATATCTTCCTGGATGATACGGCCCTGTCTCTTAAATTTAGATTTTAACTGAATAATAAAAAATATGTAAAATGAAAATAATAGTATTATTATTGGCAATATTCTCTCTGAGTATCAATATGTTTTCACAAATTGTGGAGGATGAGAATACCAGGAAAAAGAAAGATGATGAAATAAAAACACTAATAGGTGGAAGTAATGACATAGGAGGATACGGAGGATTATCAGTACTGTATTCACAGATAGATGCAAAAGATGCTGTTGTATTCGGTGCCAGGGGAGGACTGATAATGGGACATATGTTCGCTATGGGTATTGGAGGAGCAGGATTTGTGAATGATTCCCATTATGATAACACATTGGATAGAAATGTCAGTCTTACAGGAGGTTATGGAGGTATGTTCTTTGAACCGATAATCCTTCCTAAATTTCCGGTTCATCTGTCTGTGCCGGTATTAGTTGGTATTGGCGGAGTGGCATATACAAGTGTGGAAAGGAGAGCAGTGAATGATCAATATTTTGTTGAAGATTCCGAGACTTTTCTGATTGTGGAGCCAGGCGTGGAACTGGAGATGAACATAACACAATTTTTCAGGTTTGCAATGGGAGGTTATTACAGATATACTTCCGGGATTGATTTGTTAAATACTGAAAAGGATGTACTTAACGGATTTTCTTTTGGTGTTGATTTTAAATTCGGCAAGTTTTAGTTTGTAATCAGCAATGGTGCAAAAGGCTGCTTCAGTGCTTCTGATAAGAAGGTAGCAACAATGATACTACATAAAATGTTAAAAAGGGAGTAGAATAATTGTTGAATATTTATCTTCCTGCGGGAGTCCTGAAATTTTCTTTGCCTTTCTGAAGCCAATTAATAAAATCAGGAACACTCGGGTTGTAAGTATAAAGTCTTTGAGTCAGCATATTCCCTTTATCATCAACAATTGCATAAAGAGGAAGGGCATTTGATTTAAATCTCGATACCTGGAAATCCGCATTTTTCTTGCCTATCGTGTTCTTTACTTTTCTATCATAGGAAGAAGTAATCCATTCATTCTCAGGTAGTTTAGTTTTATCATCAACGTAGAGTGCTACTATGACAAAATCATTTTTTAAAATATTAAGCACCTTTGGATCTGACCATACCTTGTTATACATTTTTTTACAATTAGTGCATGAATGTCCGGCAAAATCAATAAAAAGAGGTTTGTTTTGCTGCCTGGCGCATGACAATGCTTCATCGTAGTCAAAATATCCGTTTAATTCATGCGGCAGGTGCAAAAAGTCAGAATACCTGGGGGTGTTGCATAACGGATTCACGGCTTCCGGTTCCCGAATATATAATGATCCGGGAGTTGATGATTCCCGTCCTGTCATAAGAGATTTCCGGGTTTCCATGGGAGGGAGGAGAACGGAAATTCCTTCCAGCCCGGCTCCGAATAGTCCCGGTATCATGTACACAACGAAAGAAAAAGTTATTACCGACAGTAAAAGGCGGGGCACATTTATGCTTTTAATGTCGCTGTCGTGAGGAAACTTGATTTTTCCCAGGAAATAAAATCCCAGGAGTGTAAATATAACTATCCAGATAGCAATAAATAAATGCCTGCTTAATAATTTAAGATGATAAGCCTGCTCAATCCTGCTTATGAAATAGAGAGACAATGCAAGCATAATAAATGCGAGGAAGACCTTAACAGAATTTAACCATCCACCTGATTTGGGCATATTTTTGAGCCAGGAGGGGAATATTGCAAGTAGCGTAAATGGAATAGCAAATATCAGTGAAAAGCCAAACATGCCAACAACCGGTTCCAGTACCTCACCTTGTGATGCTTTTATTAATAATGATGCAACAATGGGGCCTGTGCAGGAAAATGATAATAAGGCCATCGCAAGAGCCATAAAAAATGCTCCAATATAACCCCCTTTATCTGCCTGCCTGTCAATTTTACTCGTCAATCCGGCAGGAAGGACAATCTCAAAGGCTCCAAAAAAAGATGCAGACAGAACAACAAATATTAAGAAAAAGATAACATTGGGGATCCAGTGAGTATTTATTGAGCTTACTGCATTGGGATTTTTTAATAAGGCAACGGCTATTCCGATAACCGTATAAATAAAGATAATTGAGATTCCAAATACAAATGCTTCAGAAATTGATTTTAGCCTTGATTTTTTCCCCCTCATAAAAAAGGTAACAGTTAAAGGGATCATAGGGTAAACACAAGGGGTAAGCAATGCCCCCAATCCGGCAATTATTGAGATAAAAAGGATCCCGATAAGAGAATTATTCATCCAGCCAGTCCCGGTACCCTTAACCGGCAACCCGAATTCAACTTCGTTGGGAGGAAGGCACCTCTGATCATCACATGACATAAATTCAACGTAGCCGGTTACTATAAAATCTTCTTTTGATGTCTTTTCTATTTGTTGCTTAAACGTTGCTTTATGGCTGTATAATTCCAGGTCTATTCCAAAAATTGAATCGAACTTTATTTCAGGTTTTATTGATGAAACCGGATTGCCTTTTATTTTAAATCCGTTAGTGTCTTTAAATATTATGGATGTTGCTATCGGACCGTTTTCAGGAATGTTTAAACCGTATAGATGCCAGCCCTCATCAATTGTTGCTTCAAATACCAGGTTAACATTCCTCTCATTTATTTTTTCTGATCCGAATGTCCATTTTACAGGATTTAAAATCTGTGAGATAGCTTTTGTATTAAGCAGGGCAGTTACTCCGATTAATAATAGGATATATTTTTTCACTTGCTTGTAAATTAATAGTACAGGGCAATTATTATATCAATAAACAAGTATCTGTTAAATAAGTTTGTATTGTTATTATAATATTATTTCCTCACCATATGCGTCAAAGATATGATATTCAAGAAAATTAAATGAGGAAACAGGGATAATTTTGAACTTACAGTTGAACTGAAACCGCCATCTCAAATGAATTGGCCATATTCCCTTATTAAGGTATGCAGCAATATAGGGATGCACTTTTAATAAAAGCTTCTTATGTTTGCTGGTTTGCAATAAGAAAGCTATTTGATTTCTTATGTTATCGACAAAGAGTATACTGGGAGAAATTTCACCTGTTCCTTTGCATGCGGGACATATTTCGGTAGTACTTATATTCATTTCAGGCCTTACTCTCTGTCTCGTTATTTGCATCAATCCGAATTTACTGAGGGGGAGTATTGTATGTTTTGCACGGTCAGCAGTCATTGCATCTTTCATCTTCTCATTAACCATCTGCTTATGTTTGCTTGATTGCATATCTATAAAATCTATAACAATTATACCTCCCATATCCCTGAGTTTAAGTTGACGGGCTATTTCATCAGCTGCAGCCAGGTTAACCTCAAGTGCATTTGTTTCCTGATCACCGGCAGATTTAGCACGGTTCCCGCTATTAACATCTATTACATGTAATGCTTCAGTATGTTCAATAATTATATATGCACCGTTTTTGAATGAGACAGTCTTACCAAAGGAGGATTTTATCTGCTTGTCAATCCCGAAATGTTCAAATATGGGAATATTACCTTTGTACAGTTTAACTATTTTTTCTTTTTCGGGCGCAATAGTACTGATATAATCTGTAATCTCCGTGAATATTGTCTCATTATCCACATGAATATTATTAAAAGTAACATTAAGCATATCCCTTAAAATAGCTGATGTTCTCTTAAGTTCACTTATCAGCATGTGAGGCGGCTTTATGGATTTAAGATATTCAAAAGAAGACTCCCACTTTCTTACCAGGTGTCTTAGCTCATTATCGAGATCTTTGACTTTTCTTCCTTCGGCCACTGTCCTTATTATGACACCATAATTGCCCGGTTTGATGCTTTGCAGTAATGTTTTCAGCCTGTTTCTTTCTTCAAGGGAGGATATTTTTTGAGAAACCGAGACTTTATCATTAAATGGCATAATTACAAGATTTCTGCCGGCAAGTGATATCTCTGAGGTTAACCTTGGGCCCTTGGTTGAAATAGGTTCTTTTGCTATCTGGGTTATTACTACCTGTCCGACTGATAATACTTTTGTTATCCTGCCATTTTTATCAATATCTCTGTCACGCCTGAATTTCTCCATGGGAGGGAGTTTTCCCTTGCGTCTGTATGCCAGATTTAAATAGTTATGAAGTGATTTGAACTGTGGCCCCAGGTCGTGATAATGAAGAAATGCATCCCTTTCATAGCCTATATCAACAAACGCAGCATTCAGTCCGGGCATTAGTTTTTTAATCTTACCCAGATAAATATCACCAACTGAAAATCGAATATTGCTTTTCTCTTTATTTAGCTCAATAAGTTTTTTATCTTCAAGCAGGGCAATATTTATGTCAGAGGAAGTAACATTAATGATAAGCTCTTTATTCACTACTCCGTCTAATTAGAATTTAATGTCGGCAAAAGAGTTTACTAATAAATACAATAAACCTAAAGCATTCTAAAAGAACTTTAGGTTTATTCAAGCAAGCTAAACTATTAATTATAGAATAATTATTTCTTTTTCTTATGCCTGTTCTTTCTTAAACGTTTTTTTCGTTTATGCGTGGACATTTTATGCCTCTTACGCTTCTTTCCGCTCGGCATTTTAACTTGTATTGTTGAGAATTATTTTACTTTAGATTTTACTTTATTAACAAAAGATTTAGCTGGCTTAAATGCAGGAATAAAGTGTTCAGGTATAATAATTGTAGTGTTCTTTGAAATATTCCTTGCAGTTTTTTTAGCTCTTTTCTTAACTATAAAACTACCAAATCCTCTTAAGTAAACATTTTTATTACTTACTAAAGAGTTTTTAACTGCTTCCATTAAAGCTTCGACTGTTTTTTGAACAGTAATTTTTTCTATTCCAGTGTTTTTTGAGATTTCGTTTACAATATCTGCTTTCGTCATTTTTAAAAATCTTTAATTATCAATAATTTACATTAGTTTACAATTCTGAGTTGCAAATATATATACTTTCTCCGATAAATAAAATACAAATACATTAATTTTAATATTATTTGTAAATTTCTTACAATATTAACGTTAAAAGAGTTTCATATAGTCTCCCTCATACTGCCACTTGCTCTTTTTTTTGATCTTTCATGGTGCCTGATATATTTGGATTATTGATAAATACAAAGTTTAAAATATTAGAAATATTTATATAAATTTATTTTTTTGTATTTTTACATCTAATTTAAATCTGAATTTAATATGTCTGTAAACAAAGCTATTTTAGTAGGATTCGTTGGTGCTGATCCTGAAGTGCGGTATTTAGATAGTGGTACTCCGGTCTGTAATTTTCGTCTGGCAACAAGTGAAGTTTACAAAAATAAAAATGGAGAGAGAGTAACAAATACTGAATGGCATAATATTGTATTATGGAGGGGTTTGGCAGAACTGGCTGAGAAATATGTTAAGAAAGGAACTCAGCTATATGTTGAGGGCAGAATTAAAACCCGCTCATGGGATGATAAAGAAGGCAACAAACGGTACACTACTGAAATCATAGCTGACAATATGCAAATGCTGGGTAAAAGAACTGATGAACCTCCCGAGTCTCTGAAACAAGAGAAAACAAGTTCTTTGGAAGATAAAGAGGATAATGGTCCTGAAACTGAAGAATCAGATGATCTCCCGTTCTAAGGCATACTTTCTTTAAATATACACCTGTCTATTTTGGAAGCAGAACCTTATTATCCGGCATTATTTGCTAGTTTTGGAATTACCTTAAAGCAATTTTCCTTTGAGGTATTCATTGCCCTGGTTGTTGTTATTTTTTTGCTTATATCATCTGCCCTGATATCGGGCTCAGAGGTTGCATATTTTTCTCTGTCACCGGCTGAGCTGAATAAACTGAAAAGATCAAAATTTAAAATTGACCAGGCTGTCATCAGACTTTTAGGAATACCCGACAGGTTACTAGCCACAATACTGGTGGCCAATACATTCATAAATATTGGCATAGTAATAATCTCAACATATGTTACTTCAAAATTATTTGAGTTTTCAGGATCAATGGCTGTCGGATTTATAATGCAGGTTGTAATAATAACTTTTTTATTGTTGTTTTTCGGAGAAATATTACCTAAAGTTTACGCAAGCCGGTATGCCGTTAAATTTTCCAAACTCATGGCAAAGCCTTTGGATATTTCTGAAAGAGTATTCAGACCCATCAATTCCTTTTTAATTTATTCGACATCAATTGTAAACAGAAGGTTTATGCAGAAAAGAAAAAACATATCTATAGCCGAGCTGTCTGATGCTTTGGAACTAACCCAGCATGATATATCAGAGGATAAAAGAATCCTGAAAGGTATTGTGAAATTTGGCAATATATATGTAAAAGAAATTATGAAATCAAGGGTAGATGCTATTGGTGTTGATATATCCATGAAATTTAAAAATTTAATGTCGGTAATTAATAATTCGGGGTATTCAAGGATACCTGTATATGAAGGCACTTTTGATAACATAAAAGGAATATTATATATTAAAGATCTTCTTCCCCATATTCACAAATCAGGATTCTTTAAGTGGCAGTCTTTAATAAGACCACCATACTATATTCCTGAAAGCAAAAAAATAAATGATTTATTAAAGGAGTTTCAGGTTAATAAAATCCATATGGCCATAGTGATTGATGAATACGGGGGTTCCTCAGGCATCATTACACTTGAAGATATTCTTGAAGAAATTGTAGGGGAAATTACTGATGAATATGATGATGAAGAGAGTATATATACAAAAATTGATGATAACCAGTACATTGTTGAAGGCAAAATACTTCTGAATGATTTCTATAAAATCTTTAATGTTGACGAAAACATTTTTAATGATGTTAAAGGCGAGGCTGATACCCTGGCTGGCCTTATACTTGAATTACGTGGTGAGATACCATTAAAGGATGAGATAATATCGTATAAGAATTTTGTTTTTAAGGTTATTTCTGTCGATAAGCGCAGGATTATAAAAATTCATGTTACAGTAACCAGGAAATAGTCAATGCAGTTGAGTCCAAAAACTATACATAATACATTTAATTTCTTAATAGGCAGCAGCTTGTTTTTTTTTATTATTATTTTATCTCTCGCGGCATGTAAAAAAAAGTACTTGCCAAAACCAAGAGGATATTTCAGGATAGATTTTCCCGAAAAGCAATATCAGAAATATAAAAGCGACTGCGGGTACACTTTTGAGTATCCTGTTTACGGGAAGATAGCCGGATACGATAATTATAATACCAGGCCTTGCTGGATTAACATAGAATTTCCTTCCTATAAAGGTAAAATACACATAACCTACTGGGCTCTTAAAAACAACCTGGACGAGCATATTGAAGATGTAAGGAGTCTGGCATATAAGCATATAATTAAAGCTGATGATATAATTGAGAGTCCGATTATATTTCCCGAAAGAAATGTTTTTGGAATCTTTTATACTATAAAAGGTAATACAGCATCATCGGCCAGTTTTTTTATTACAGACAGCACCGATAATTTTCTCAGCGCAGCACTATATTTTAGTGTCAGGCCCAATAGTGATTCTTTATCCCCGGTAATTAATTTTTTTAAAAAGGATATGCAACATTTAATTGAAACATTTGAATGGAACTAAAAAAATTATCAAATTAGAGTTTTTTATTAGAAATGGGGCTGCTTATAAAACAATATATTGAAGATGATTGTGTCCTTGGAATCTGGGAAGTTAAAGAGGATTATGATTATTTATTCTCAAGACTGTCATTATTGCCTGAAGAAATAAAGACTTTAAACAGCTTTCAGAATCATTTGAGAAGCATTGAATGGCTAAGTGTAAGGGTTTTGCTCAAAGAAATTGCCGGTAAAAGTTTGTCGGTATATTATAATGGAAATCGCAAACCTTTTATTAGAGGCAATTCATACAATGTCAGTATTTCCCATTCCAGGGATTTTACATCCGTACTACTTAGTAAAAAAAGAAAAGTTGGCATTGATCTGGAATATATGTCACATAGAATAAGTAATATAGAGTCAAAATTCATTAATGAAAATGAAGTAATTACAAGGAATAGTTCGAGAAAGAAATATCATTTATATATACACTGGTGTGCAAAAGAGGCTCTATATAAAATTTGTGATAAGCAGGATATTAATTTTAAGAAAAACCTTACTATTGAACCGTTTGTACCAAAAGAAAAGGGATTTATCAACGGGTGGGTAAATAATAAATATATGGATGAAAAATTTCAGTTATATTATTTTACTATTAAGAACTATATAATTGTATGGACAATAAGGTAAAAAAGTCTGTTTATAATTCTGTAATTTTAAAGAATAACAGGAAACTTGCAATACTTATAGATCCTGGAAAGCAGAATGATGAATCGTTAACCGAAACAATAAAGATTGCAAATCAGTCCAGGGTAGACTTTATTCTTGTGGGGGGCAGCCTGGTAACGGGTTTTGTGGGTGATGTTGTTGAAATTATCAAAAAAAGCACCGGTATACCAGTAATTTTATTTCCCGGAAATCTTATGCAACTGTCAGATAATGCAGATGGCATTTTGCTCCTTTCCCTGATATCGGGGCGCAATCCGGATTATCTTATAGGTAATCAGGTGCTTGCAGCCCCCTATCTTAAAAAATGCGGGCTTGAAATAATACCGACAGGATATATACTTATTGATACTCAATGTACTTCATCAGTAGAATATATAAGCAATACAAAACCTGTTCCAGCAGACAAAACCGAGTTAATTGTGGCAACAGCCATAGCAGGTGAACTGATGGGCAATAAGATAATATACCTTGAAGCAGGAAGTGGTTCCAGTCAGATAATTAAAAGAGATACAATATCTGAAGTAAAGAAGAATATATCAGTGCCTTTAATAGTAGGGGGAGGCATAAAAACCCGCGATGATATCAGAGATATATTTCAGGCAGGTGCAGATATAATAGTCGTTGGTTCTGCTATTGAAAAAAATCCCTCTATAATAAAAAGTTTTGCCGAAGTGGCATGGCTGTTTTAGCAACTATGTCAGGAAGCTTTTCTTTTACCGGTGAATAATCTGGCTATTATACCTCTCCTTCTATCATCGGTATAATACTTATTATCATAGCCATACTTGTATGATTCCCTTTTGATATTAATATCATTTAACAGAATAGACACATTAGTGAATTTGTTATTTTCAAATGCTTTTGATGTATTGACAAAGGCTTCTCTGATAGTTTTGTCCATCCTTACAACAAAAATGTTAATATCCGAATATTTCATTAATACGAATGTCTCAGCAATAATTCCTGCAGGAGCCGAGTCGATAATAATATAATCGTACATTTCCTTTAATTTCTCAATAAATTCCCCGGTTCTCTGCGAACTTATCAATTCAGCAGGATTTGGTGCCGCAGGTCCTGCAGATATCAGATCAAGATTCTCAATTTGTGTAGGCATGATTATATCTTCAATAATAGCTTTTTCTATAAGATATGAATTTATGCCAATCATGTTACTTGAGCCAAATTCTTCATGAATCTTGGGACGCCTCAGATCAAACTCCAGTAACACCGTTTTGTGACCGTTTAAGGCAAATACAGATGCAAGATTAATTGAACAGAACGTCTTTCCCTCACCACTTGTGGCCGATGTAATCAGCAAAACCTGTTTTTTCCCGCCATCCGAGAAAAATTCAAAATTGGTTCTTACTGCCCGGAATGATTCTGTGACAGATGAGTTTGGACGATCATTAACAACAAGCTTTGTTCTCCTGAAGTTGTGAAATACGCGGCCAATAATCGGAAATTTCGTTCCAGATTCCACTTGCTCAGGATCCGTAATTTTATTATTAAGGAAGTCTTTTAACATAACCACTGATGTTGGTAATAACAAGCCCAGGAATAATGCAACGATGTAATTTAATTTCTTTTTAGGAGATACCATTTCAGCAACTGAAATACGCGCAGGATCGATTATTTCATAGTCAG
>Ga0307435_1001414_pt1 | contig 9978 bp, 8 predicted proteins | sample SalMarWE160470MG_FD_202164 | JGI IMG/M metagenome (GOLD analysis project Ga0307435, IMG submission 202164) | Salt marsh sediment microbial communities from the Plum Island Ecosystem LTER, Massachusetts, United States - WE1604-70 | ecosystem: Environmental > Aquatic > Marine > Intertidal zone >...
TTAGCCTCTGCAGGAAATTTAATATCACTCGCTCTGCACTGAGCATGGAATCCAGAGGGCCTTCGATGGTGCCAATTTTTCGGCCTATGTGAGCAGATTCACCGTCCTTTATGTGTATCTTCAGCTTAAGTCTTTTATTATAAAGTCTGAGGACTTCTTTTACCACAGGCATTCCACAGACAACTATTTCCTCACGAGAGATAATGTTTGCTTTGTCAATGGTATCATCTTTGAACAGAAGATCGCTGGTTAAGTCACCTTTTCCGAGGTCCTCCTCGATGGCCATGTTAAGTTTTATCATCGTGTTCTTGCCCTTTATATTTATAAAAAAGTACAGAGTACATAATCTTAGACCTTGCCTCTGTACTTCCTCGTGTCCTCCGCGGTTAAGATTTATTTTTTCTTTGCTGCTTCTTTTCAGCCAAGAAGTTACTTTTCTTTCTTTTTGAGCCGGTGATTATTAGCTCGGGCAGCTCCTTCAGTTCTCGTAACTGGTCACGCAAAAAAGCAGCCCGCTCAAAATCGAGAGTCTGTGCTGCCTCGAACATCTCTCTTTCGATCTGGTTCGCCAGCTCGACCTTGTCGTATTCGTGGTCGGCGAAGCTCACCGCCTCGCGGGCAGTATGCCTGGCTTTTATCCGCTCTGTCAGGCTTTTGCGGATTTCCTTCTTAATCGTTTCCGGCGTAATATTATGTTTCTTGTTATATTCCAACTGAATTGTACGGCGTCTGTTCGTTTCGTCAATAGCTTTTTGCATCGATTCTGTAACCACATCCGCGTACATAAAGACGGTGGCGTTGATATTCCGGGCGGTTCTGCCGATAGTTTGTATCAGCGAAATCTGGCTTCGCAGAAAGCCTTCCTTGTCCGCGTCGAGGATGGCGACGGCTGAAACCTCCGGCAAATCCAAGCCCTCCCGCAGCAAATTTATTCCAACAAGAACGTCAAATTCACCGTTACGAAGATCACGAAGTATCTCAATCCTTTCGAGGGTGTCAATCTCGCTGTGCAGGTAGCGGCACTTGAAACCTTTATTCGCGATGTAGCTCGAAAGGTTTTCCGCCATTCGCTTGGTCAGGGTCGTAACAAGCATTCGCTCCTTTGCCTGGACACGCTTTTCTATCTCGCCTAAAAGGTGCGGTATCTGGCTGCTCGCCGGATACACAAAGATTTTCGGGTCCAAAAGCCCTGTAGGCCGAATAATCTGCTCGACCACCTCGTGGTTACATTTTTCCATCTCGAACGGTCCAGGTGTAGCTGATACAAAAATAACGTTCGCCCAGTTTTCCTGAAACTCTTCAAAACGCAGGGGCCTGTTATCTAATGCGCTGGGTAGTCTGAATCCGTGCTCAACCAGAACTTCTTTCCTGCTTCTGTCACCAGCCCACATCGCCCGAAGCTGTGGGATGGTGACGTGTGATTCATCAAGAAATAAAAGAAAGTCCTTCGGGAAATAGTCGATCAACGTATAGGGTCTTGCTCCGGACGGCAGGCCCGAAAGATGTCCGGCGTAATTTTCGATACCGCTGCAATAGCCGACCTCCTGAATCATCTCAAGGTCATAGCGTGTGCGAGCCTCCAGCCGCTGGGCCTCAAGGAGCTTGCCCTGGCTCCGCAGTTCAGACAGCCGCTCTTTCAGCTCAACCTTGATGCTCTCCACTGCGGAGGTAATTCTGTCGCCGGGCATTATGTAGTGCTCCGCTGGATAAATAAAGACCTGCTCCTCAACGGCCAATACATCGCCGGATACAGGATTAATATAGCTTATCTGTTCTACCTCATCGCCGAAAAGCTCAATGCGAATCGCGAATGATTCATACGAAGGATACAGCTCAACCACGTCGCCGCGAACCCTGAATTTTCCTCTTTGGAAGTCGATATCGTTTCTTGTGTACTGGATGTCCGCCAATCTGCCGAGAAGAACATTTCTATCTATATTGTCACCTGTTGTGACTGCTACCACGCTGGCTTTATAATCTTCAGGTGAGCCAAGCCCGAAAATACATGAGACGGATGCGACGATAATACAATCTCTTCTTGATGAAAGGCTGGTGGTGGTGGAGAGCCGAAGCCGGTCGAGGTCAGCGTTTTTCGAGGCGTCTTTTTCAATGTAGATATCTCGCTGCGGAATATAGGCTTCCGGCTGATAGTAGTCGTAGTAGCTGACGAAGTACTCGACTGCATTTTCCGGGAACAGCTCCTTGAATTCTTCATAAAGCTGAGCGGCTAAGGTTTTATTGTGAGATATGACAAGGCTCGGCTTGTCGAACCGGGCGATGACGTTAGCCATCGTGAATGTTTTTCCGCTGCCGGTAACGCCCATCAAAGTCTGGTATCTCTTAGCCGAGCGTAGACCTTCCGCCAGCCTTTCTATGGCCTGTGGCTGGTCGCCCGCAGGGCTAAACTCTGTACTTAGCTTAAAAATACCCATAACTACAGAATACAGAAAACAGAAGATAGAATACAATTTACCCCGTTAGAGAACTTTGTTCTCTAATGGTCTGCAACGGTGGCATTAAACCACCATTAGCCTTAAGCAGTGATGACAGTCGATTAACACCATTAGAAACTATTGTACCTTGTGTAGTTATTGCTCCCAAAATAAAAAACAGATTTTTGTATTGTTTCTAACGTGGTTAAAATTGGTGGTTCTCTCTAACGGGGTGAACAGAACGCAGAATACAGAAAAACAATGAAAAGGAATGATAAATAGTGAAAATCCCGTTATTCGTTTATCGGTTGCGCGACTCGTTTCGTTTTAAGTAATTCGGTTTTCGTCTCAAATGCCGATTTACGTTAGACGCAACCGTAACGAGCAGCGTAACCGCAACCGTTCAACGTAGTTGAAGGGACGAGGCTATGGTGCCGGTTATATTAGCAAAGTGAGATAATTTTCTGATTTTTCAGATACTATAAATTGCCTTTCCGCCGTCGGGTCGGTATAATCACGAACAACAAATCCGTGCCGCTCTTATATATTGCCTTGAAAAGAATTATATTTATGGCCATTCGAAACAGAGCATTTTGGGGACTTGTCATTGGAGTTGTTTGCGGTATTGCTCTCGATGCCATGAAGACTTGGTGTTTTATTAAACTTGATAACGGCAGTTTTCTACCTCGTTATTGTGTTTTGATACCGATTCCATGGCCAATCCTGATATTAGCTTTGGTTATTATTCCATCACTCATCTATATTTTATCCTTCCGACGACAACGAAGCTTTTCGGATACGTTAGTTCTGACTCTTGCGACGGTTTTTTCGATGTCGTTAACCGCAATGTCGGTTGGAATGTATTCGGGGAATGAACCGTCGCGCTATTGGTGGTATACTATTCTGCTCACAGTATTTGTCTCTACTATCTTCTATTCTATTGCTATTTTGGTAATTTGTTTTTTTATTGGATATGTACATAGGTTCATTAGGAAGCAAGGTAAACGGTGCCAGTCAGTAGGGTGCGATGAATCGCACCCTATAGGAGCTCATAAGGATATGAAGAAGGTAAAGCTGTGAAGAACCGAATAAAACGAATGGGGTTAGTTTGCATAGGAGTCGGGATTTTAGCACCTGTTTTTCTCCTGGTTGGAGGAGGCTATCTGACTGCTACAAATGCAGCCGAGGGCTGCTTACTTTTCTTTAAAAGTTATGGAATTGGGCTGCTATTTCCAGGACTGCTTTTCTTTTTCGCTGCGCTCTGGCTTCCAAATGAGAAAGGGCTAATTCCCGGCATATTGACACTAATCTTCGCCATCCCGGCAGTCACTTCTCTTATCGCCATCCTGGCGAAGTTCACACACTGGCCAACTATTTTCACAATAGGTCAAGGTGTCTCATGTGCAATCGTTTTAATGCTTGGCATCGGATTGACCATACGGCAACTGATGCAGCGCTCGAAGGGCCTGCCACAATTTCATTGATAATCAACTACCAGATTCGTGTTTTTGGTACTTTACTGGTAGATTTTCAAATAATACCTAAGTATCTTTGGTATTATTTTTATATTTATCCTTCAAATAGATGATTAAAGGTGTCTAGGGGGACAGTCGTATTTTTTAAGAGCATTGGATCATGGAAGGTGAGTATTCATTGAACTGGACACGACTTGTCCGCCGTTCGTATGGTGGATTTACCCACCCAAAGAAAATATCATCCCGGACTTGATCCGAGACAGCTTCGTCTTTCTCGGTAAGCTGAGATTTGATTAATTTTCCTTGAAAATAAAAAAAAAGACAGAGAAACAAAATTCAGGATTTGAGGATTGTTTATATAACATTGTATTTGTGTTTTATGCCAATAGTCTTTTTGATTAGTCAAAAAGACTATTGACTTTTTTCTATCTAATCTGGTTTAATATTCCTTTGTAATTCCAAGGGTTTAAATCCGTGATTCTTAAATTGGCCGAAAAGTCAGCCTTTGTTGGAGATAAATGATATGGTTTTCAATGTAAAACAGTGGGATTATCTAAAGAAGTGCTGTCCCCTCACGCCCAGAGAGGTTCAAGTTGCAAAACTGGTCTGTATGGGATTGGACAATAGCCGGATCGGTAAAAAACTTGGTATTTCATATAATACTGTACGTGCCCATCTTGTAAACATATTCCGTAAGATGGCTGTAAGAGGAAAAGCTGGTTTGATTCTCGGATTTGTTGAAGCGGTTCAAAAAGCAAAACTTTAAGGCGTCTGAAATAACCTGTGAAAAATTATGTTTATGCGACCCAAAAAAGATCCGAGTGTTTTATGCCAATAGTCTTTTTGATTAATCAAAAAGACTATTGGCCTTTTATTACCTTCTGCTAATGGGTCGATGTTCTGTTGAGTTCTGTTTCATAAGAGACTAAGAATAATGTAGTATGTTACATTGCGTCAGCAATGAGCCATAGCTTTGGTCCAATGAGTTATTTGGCCATTTGCGGATAGACGACGGCTGCGAGCAGAGCCGAGCCATACTGCTGCCAGAGGTAGTCCCGATTGTACTGGTCGGCGTCACGAGGTAGTTCGAGAGTTATTGTGGGAATACGTAAGGTCAGGCCTGCGTAAGAACCCAGCGAACCAGATTGTGCACCGAGCTTGCGTATGCGCAAATTACAATGCTGGGCCAGGTGGTCGGCCAATGCCCAGGCGGGGCCATCATAATCAATACAGGCCAACGGCTGATGAATACTGACGATTCGGTCAGGAGAATATTGCCGTATGACCGATGCGATGGCGGCAGCTTCCGGCTCGGAAAGTGGGGTGTATCCATTCTGTGCACTATTCTGCCGATTAGCGGCTGCGAAATTGCGGTTTAAGTCCACGCCCTTAGCGTTGTAACGGGTATTGTTGGCCATACCATCTGGATTAGCAACGGGCATGATAACAACCTTGCGCCCAGCTAAAAGACTGGGCTTGCTTTGTAGGTAATCTACCAGCTTTTGAACGAGGGGCGTACCCGCTGGCTCATTACCATGGATTGTTGCCAGGATAAGAGTCACATCTTGCCCTTGGCCGAGCACAGTGCACATGATAGGCCGGCCCTGCACCGATGTGCCTATAATGTGATGCTCTATCGAAGGTAAGACAGTAGTGGTCCGCCGCGGCGGCTCGGTTACTATCTCAGGCGGAAGGACAGGCTCACCGCAGCCTGCAAAGCTCAGGACAGCAAATAGAGCTAAAAATGTTGAAATCATGTACAATTTCTTTTTCATTTCACTGTACCATCGACAAAGTCGGTCGTTTCTCTATAAATTTTCGAGCAGGCAGTGGCATATATTCTTTTACTTTGGTCAACAACTGAAGCAAGAAAGGTTGTAAAACATTAACTTTTTTAGCCGGAATACAACGAAATACTTTTTTCGTCAATTCTGACAGGAAGCGCTCTTTTCACTTTTTGGATTGTTTTTAAGTGCGCCGCCGCTATAATTAGGTATTGATTAAACTTTGCAGATAAAGGAACAAAATTGACCGTTAATTGGCAGAGGAAACAGTGAGATTTCAGGTTTTTAAAGACGGCAAAGCTATTGATAAATTCAGGTTGTGCGGTGCTTATCTTTTCGGTACCGACGGCATTGGCATTCGCCGGACTAAAATAAAGTTTAAGAACGGCATTATCGAATGTGAAAGGCCGAACTTGGAGACGGCGGGGCTGGCCTTATTGTGGCCCGTTAACGGTTTGGGAAGAATGCTTTTGCCTACAACGTGCCTTCCTGAAAGAAAGCGTCCATATAACTTGAATCTGGAGATAGCACGTGCCAAGCTGATGCAGATCATAATCAAGCGGGAGGATTGGTCGTTCTTTGATAACTTGGCTGATTTGGAAGATATTTCCAAACAGGCCCAGGGATTATTTATTCAGGCGATTCAAAATATTTCAGACCAGGAAGCCGCATCACAATTTGCGGATGAATCACTTAAAAAGGCTATCATTATTTCTGAAAAGATGGCCATAAAACAGGCAGAGTCGTTTTTCCGCACAAGAGCTAAGAACAGCGGCTTCGGTCGGGGCTGCCTCGGCTGTAGTATAGACCCCACGCAGATAAATAAACCGGAATATGTCAATAAACTGTTGCACGTATTCGGCTCAGTAACTATCCCCTTAAACTGGGCCCAAATAGAGCCTGAGAAGGGTAGTTTTGATTTTTCAGCGGTTGATAATTGCATTAGTGTGCTTGGCAAAAAGAAGCTGGTAATCGGGGCGGGCCCGTTGCTTCGTTTTTCCAAAGAGTATCTTCCCAAATGGCTGCTCGGGGGCAAAATCGGATTTGAAAAAATTCGCGAAACCGCATATCAATTTGTATTACGGATGGTGGCACGCTATTCAGGCATTATTCACAGGTGGGTTGTGATAAGCGGTTTGAACGTATTCAACTATTTTGGTTTTAGCTTTGAACAGATTTTGGGAACGACCCGTGCGGCCAATATGGCTGTTAAAGCAGCCAGTAACAGGGCGTTGCGGATAGTGGAAATCAGCAATCCGTGGGGCGAATATTTTGCGATAGTTCCGAATACCATACCGCCGCTGGCATATATGGACATGATTGTGCAGAGTGGGATTAACTTCGATGCGTTCGGTTTGGCTATGCGGTTGGGCAAAAATCTGGCAGGCATGCACGTCAGGGATATGATGCAGGTATCGGCAGTTCTTGATTATTTCGGCCCTATAGGCAAATCCTTGTATGTAACCGGTGTGGAGGTTCCAAGCCAGGATGGCGATGGCTTGCACAGCAGCAAAGTTGCCGGTGCCTGGCATCATGAATGGGATCAGTCACAGCAGGCGGAATGGATTGAACAATTTTATAAAATAGCGCTCAGCAAGCCCTATGTTGACTCGGTGACATATTCAACACTGGCAGATATGAAGAATAGCATCATAGCAAATAGTGGCCTGTTGACAGAGCAGCTTGAGCCTAAAAAATCGTTTCAAACTTTGAAAAAGCTTCGTGGTGAGATTTACAGCCGATAAATGGTTTTGTCACGCGTCCCCTCAACTTGGTTCGAGGCGGGCATGAGTGACGGGACCCCGTTTTACGTAGAAAAGATGACATAGTAGCACATGACAGAGACCAGACAAAGCAGGATTCAGTCATTTGCATTTGTTATTAGTGGATGTGTGTGTGTTTTATTTTCAATTTATTTTGTGATTTCGATTTTTGCCGTATCCGGACAGCCATGTGAAATCCAGTTAGAGCAGGTAATAAATCCAAACAATGCTCCTGTGGCGAGTCTGGCGAGATTGCCGGGTATAGGTCGTGTACGAGCCCAGGCAATAGTGGCTTATCGTGAGAGTTTTTTAGAGGAAAATCGTAACGACCTTGCTTTTCGAAACTATAATGATTTGCAGAAAGTTAGTGGCATAGGACCTAAAACGGCACAAAACATAAATAAATGGCTAAGGTTTGAGTAGTATATAAATTATAAACATGGACGAATGGGAAATTGATAAGCCGGTTGGATGCTGTTACGGCACCGGTAAAAAGATTGAGTACGGTGAAGAGTATTTCGGCGCTCTTGTGGAGACCGAGCAGGGATTGGCCCGTCGGGATTTCTGCGCCGATTACTGGCAGAGCCAAAAGCCGGAGGTGTTCTGCTTCTGGAAGACAAAGTTGCCGCGGCCGGGCCAGAAAAAAGCACAATTCATCGATGATGATATGCTGTTGGCATTTTTCAACCGGCTGGAACAAGAGACCGAGCAGGAAAAAATAGACTTTCGCTTTGTATTGGCTTTGATTTTGATGCGTAAGAGACGCTTAAAATACGATTCATCAGACGTTCAGGGCGATAAAGAAACATGGCGGCTAAGAATTACCGGCGATAAGGAAATTGTCACGGTGTTAAATCCTCATCTCGATGAGGAGCAAATCGAGCAACTATCCTCGCAGATAGGCGAGATTCTGCAAACGGATTTATAAAAGGTGCATTACATGCAATATAAAAATCGTCTGTTTATTCTTTTCTGCGCGGCGATACTAATTCTTGCCGGCTGCGCCGAGCAAATTCGACAGCCGACGCGTATTTGTCCGGGCAAAAAAACCGCGGACGAAGCATTGTCCGCGCTTGGATCACATTCGGCAAAAGCGGTTCCGCTAAAGGCCATTGGCCAGTGTCGTCTGGAGTATTATACTAAAGGCAAGCTTCAGAAGGAAAATTTTTGGGTGAAACTTTGGTTAAATCCGCCGAGCGAAATATATCTGCAGGGCGATGTGGCTTTTGACCCGCGAGGACTCATCCTCGGTTCAAACAAAGATGAATTCTGGCTCGCTATAAGGCTTAAAGAAATCAGCAGCTATTGGTTGGATAGGTGGACCGAAACGGGCTCTGTTGATGGACTTTTGCTCGATCCAAGAGTGGTGCTTGAAGCTTTTGGAGTTATAGCGGTGGACACCGATGAAATTGGTCTGGAAAATTGGTCATTATCGAAGGAAGGGGCCTTCGATGTTTTGACGAGACGTAGTGACAGGGCGGGGATAATCAAGAAAATATTTATCTATAACTGCGATTATTCTGTTCGAAAAATTCAGTATCTTGATATAGATGAAAAATCCGAGCTTGTTGTGGAGCTGGACAAATACAAGCAGGTTGTCGAGGGTTTTTTTGCACCGAGTATCATCAAGATTTCAAGCCATGGTGAAAATATGGAGGGGCCGACAACCGTTTTTGTTAGTATGACTTCTATAAAATCAATGAGCTTTAATGCGAAGCAGCGAAATGTACTTTTCAATCCTCCTGAACCGACTGGTTTCAAGCACTTTTTTGTAAATATTGATGGAAAGTGGATTGAACAGTGACAGGGTTGAAAGGCCGAGATTTTTATGCCTAAGATAAATCTGAGAGAAAGAATCAGGCAGGGAGTATTTTTATTGGATGGGGCGATGGGAACCGAGTTGTTCACCCGCGGGATTGAGGCAGGCACATGTAACGACTATCTGAATATCGAGTCGCCTGATATCGTTTTAGATATTCACAATGCTTACTTGCAGGCGGGTAGTGATGCGGTTCTTACCAACACATTCGGTGCTAATAAATATGCTTTGGCTCGGCATGGGCTTGCCGACAATGTTGTTGAGATAAATACCACAGGCGCTCAAATAGCTCGGCGGGCGGCAGGAAAAGACAAATATGTCTTAGGTGACATTGGACCAAGTGGCGATTTTTTAGAGCCTCTGGGAAACATAAAACCAGAAGAGCTAAAAGATGTTTTCGCCAAACAGGCAAAGGCGCTTTTGGAAGGTAGTGTCGATGGCTTTATTATCGAATCAATGACTGCTCTGGATGAAATAGCAATTGCAATTGAAGCAGTAAAATCAGTTAGCAGCGGCTTGCCCGTTTTTGCATCGATGGCTTATGGTATGGGCAGTAATGGTTTTAGAACAATGATGGGTGTTGATGTCGAGTCCGCGATTTCAAAGGCCGTCTCGCTGGGAGTCGATGCAATAGGATTTAATTGTGGCACAGCAATGCTTGATGACTATCTTGTACTTGCAAAAAGATATGTCTCTGTAACACGG
>Ga0307435_1001416_pt1 | contig 9970 bp, 6 predicted proteins | sample SalMarWE160470MG_FD_202164 | JGI IMG/M metagenome (GOLD analysis project Ga0307435, IMG submission 202164) | Salt marsh sediment microbial communities from the Plum Island Ecosystem LTER, Massachusetts, United States - WE1604-70 | ecosystem: Environmental > Aquatic > Marine > Intertidal zone >...
GGTTTCTGTGATTTCTTCGTATGATCCATCCACAAAGATAATAGAATCGGAACGGTAGGAGAACCATTTCCTGTGGGGCATAAAGCCGGATTGTTTTCCGCTGCCGAGCAATCATCGGCCAGCGTCGGATAGTCTATGCAGGGCCTTGGATCTTTCCCATCTATCATAAGAGAAAAGGGGCTCTCCATGATAAACTCGATGAATGCCCCTTTTACTACTTAGACTATCTCGAGCTAGACTACTTTTACATGCACTGCGGCAGGGCCTTTATTGCCTTGCTCTATGTCAAAGGTAACTCGGTCGCCTTCATTGAGAGACTTGAAACCTGCTGCGTCGATTCCGGAGTGATGAACGAATACATCACCACCATCTTCTGCCTCAATAAAGCCATAGCCTTTGCGGTCATTAAACCACTTTACAGTTCCGTTGGACATAGTGACATCCTCCTTTCCTATATATTTTCATGGTTTGACACGTGAGGTTGCCACTTCTGACACATGAATACGCCCTCAGATCGAACCGGCCTGCCAACAAAGGCAAACCTTCATGATGCATTCCATTTTAACCTCTTTTTTGCTAAAAGCAAGTAATTTAATGCTGAATTGAAAAAAAACGCTCAGCATGCAAAATCCAAACAAAGAGCCGACGCTGGTTGATATGATCCCTCTATCCTCAGTATCATCATTCACTCGCCTCAGCCAGGATGCCCCGCGCGGAAGCGCGGAAAGCTTCATTATCGGGTCATTCCAACCTTCCTCTTTGCTCCTAATGAAATCTGCTGAGTTCAAGATGGAATACCGTGAAGGATGCAAACTCTCGATATCTAATTCGCATTATTCGAACCTGATATGAAATCATCGAGTACGTGTATGCGCAACCGCATTCGCGCCTATCTCACAAAGAAGAAGACAACCCTTATCTCACCTTGGCGAATCGATAAAAAAGGCTACCCAGTCACACTCCATTGATGTATAGTTTTCAGTGATTGAGGTAGGCTTAAGGGCGAGACATTTCTCTAGTACTACATAACTCGGGGCTAAAACCATGGGTCTGCGTATCAAGATTTTGGCAGGATTCCTGATCCTTACCACGATGTTGGCGGTGGCCGGCGTATGGTCGATCTATGAGCTGACTACTGTGGGAACGTCTGTGCAAAGGCTCCTCGACGAGAACTATAAGAGCATCAATGCCGGGAAAATGATGATTGAGGCCCTCGAAAGAGAGGACAGTGCCGTATTGCTTCTCCTTTCCGGCAAGTGGGAGCAAGGCAGATCGATCATCGAGTCTGCTGACGACCAATTTCAGAAGGGATTTATGACAGCTCAAGGTAATGTGACAATTCCAGGGGAAGGTGCCTCTATTGATGAGATTAAGGCAAGATACAAAGCGTATAAAGAGTTGTGGCTGAAGCCCATCGTGGATACCTCGAAGCAAGGGAATCTGGACTGGTATTTCCAGGAGATGCATCAGGCATTTCAGGATGTAAAGCTTTCCGTTGGAAAACTCGTGGCCCTCAACCACCAGACGATGTATCAGACCGCATCGGACCTGAAGAACAGGACTCACAGGGCGATAATGCCGGGGATTGTCGCCATCCTGGCGGCCCTCATCTTTACGGTCATCTTCAACTTCCTCATCAACTACTATGTGGTAAGTCCCATAATCAGCACCACAAAGGGCATTCAGCGCTTTATGGAAACCGGTGAGCTTCCTGCCATTCAGGTTGAAACCGAAGACGAGCTGTTCCATCTGGTATCCTCCATTCAGAGACTGGTGGCAGAGGTTCGCACGGCTGAGGCGCAAAAATGAGGCCGCAGATAATCCTCAGATATGTGGGGCTTGTGCTCCTGTTTAATGCCGCCTTCCTGCTGATCTCCTGTATCATTTCAGGATTCAACGCAGATTCCGCATTCTTCCCGCTCCTTTACACCGCGCTGATCTCTGCCCTGTTTGGGGTCTTCCCCATGTTATTTGTGCCCCCCACAACCAAGATCACCAATAAAGAGGGATTCATTATTGTAGTCCTCAGCTGGCTCTTATCCTGCCTGGTTGGTGTCATACCGTATATAATGTGGGGCGGTGAATTTAGCTTTACCAATGCCTGGTTTGAGAGTGTATCGGGATTCACCACCACGGGCTCATCGATCCTCACCGATATCGAGGCCCTGCCCCTGGGATTGCTCTTCTGGCGTTCGGCAACCCACTGGATCGGCGGCATCGGTATCATCATCTTCATGCTCGCAGTGCATCCCTCTATGGGAAAGTCGGGGATGATCCTGTACCGCACCGAGATGTCTTCCCTGGCCGCGGATAACTTTCACTACAGGACCCGGAAGACCTTGCAGATCCTCGTCGTTATCTACGTGGGGCTGACCCTCGCGGAGACGATCTCGCTGCTGCTGTGTGGCATGAGTATATTTGACGCTGTTACCCATTCCTTTGCCACCATCGCCACGGGAGGGTTTTCCCCGAAAAACCCGAGCATTGGTTACTACAAGAGCACGGCAGTAGAAATCGTAATCATCGTGTTTATGATTCTCTCAGGCATACACTTCGGTCTCCTGTTCGCCGCCTTTACGGGAAAAATCACCGATCTCTGGAAATCGTCAATCGTCAGATACTACCTTGCGGCGCTTACAACAGGGGTTATCGCGGTAACGGTCAGCCTCCACGGAAGCCAGGTCTACTCCTGGGCTGATGCTCTCCGCTATGCGGCATTTCAGGTCCTCTCCATTGGGACCTCAACCGGCTTTGCAACCACTGATAGCTCCATTTGGCCTTCCTTTGCCCGGTTAGTGATGATCTTTTTCACCTTGCAGTGTGCCTGCGCCGGATCAACCTCGGGGGGAATCAAGGCCGACAGAATGGTGCTCTTCTGGAAGGCAATCGTAAAAAGGGTTAAGAAGATACAGCACCCGGCAGCGGTCATCATGGTGAAGATTGACACGGCGGCATTCGACGATGAGGTGGTGGATGCGAATATCCTGTTTCTATCTTTTTATATCGGCATTGTCTTCTTCTCAGCCCTTATCTTGACCGCTCTCGGAGTGGACATCCTCTCCGCCTTTTCCGGGTCAGCCGCAACTATGGGAAACGTAGGGCCGGGTTTCGGAACAGTTGGCTCCGCAGGCAATTTCAGCCAGATCCCTGATGTGGGGAAATGGGTCCTTACCGCCACGATGCTCCTTGGGCGGCTGGAGATATTCGGCTTGCTCTTGTTCGTCACCTTCAAGTCGTGGAAGTAAAGAACCCGTGCTTACCCAAGGGGCATCCAGGGCTGGTTTTTCGTGAAACCAGCCGGTCATGGCTGCATCTAATGCTACGAGCCCTCTTTTGCATGCTTGAACCTGGTGCCGAATTTCTTGATCCCTTGACCGAGGCCTTTCAGGGCCTCACGAAGCCTATCGGGTGACCATTTCTCACCTTGTTTTACCTTCCTGGCAATGGCGCGAGCCTCTTTCGCGGCAACGGCATCATTCTGATCCAATTCCCTCCCGGCCCAGACCGAACCGTACATCAAATGAGTGGCTGCTGCGTCAAGGGCATAGGTCGCTTTTTCATAATCCCCCTTTGCACCATAGTCTAAAGCCTTCTGGTGATGGTGGTACGCCAGGGCATACTCGGCTTTGGCAAAGGCTTCTTTCAGCACCTTGTTCGTGGGGGGGAACCCATCTTCAAGCGATGTTATCAGCGCTTCCAATTCCCTGATCGATGTCTCCAAATCGTCCCTTGCCTCCGTTTCGGCGCGATAGGATTCGAGCTTCAGCCATGCCTTAGCTCTTCGGATATGATATGCCGCATCCTGAATGTCTCCATCAATAAAGTTTTCCCAGGCATCGTGGAGATAACCGGCCGGATCATGCGCGAAGATAATCCATATCTCCTCCTCAACCAGATTCTCTAGCGTCCCGGGTTTCTGATCGGCTGCCCATATCCAGGTTGGGCACATTGCAACTAAGGCGGCCAAAATAATAGCAAATAGTATACGTCTCATGAGAAACACCTCCTATCTTAACGAAAAATTGTAAATATTCTTTCATCTATAACCCTGAGGCGCCATTCGGCCTCGAGCCTCTCGGCCATGAGCTCAAGGCCGAGAGGACGCGCCAGGGTCAGTTGCTAGAATGTATAACCAATTGAAAAGTGGATCCTACCGGGACTTTCGCCCTCCTCCGGCGCAAGCTTGATTCCGTAAAGAAAGCCAATGGGTCCAACCGGTGTAATATACCGTAGACCCACCCCCACTGAGGAGCGAGTATCATTTGAAACGCTCTCTACGTAGGTGCTGCTTACGTGTCCCACATCATAGAACAGGGTAAACTCGACATTACGGCCCAGATCGATCCTCGCCTCCACACTCCCCCCGAGCATCGAAAGACCCCCCACCGGGCTTCCATCCGGATCAATACGAAGCATATTCTCCCTGAAGCCCCTCACATCTGAGGTTCCACCAAGGTAGAAAAGCTGGTCATCGGGAATCCTTTCAGCCGTACCGAAGGGATCGATGTAGCCTGCGCGTCCGAGGCAGGCAAAGGTCAGCCGATCAAAAGGGGTGGTGTAGAGGCGCACGTCATAGCGATATTTAAGGAAATCATCAAGGGAGTTGCGGATCCCTTTGGAGACGTCTACTGAGAGGGAGGAAAGGATCCCTTTCCTGGGGCGAATAAATGAATCCCGGGTATCATAGCGTATCGAGGGAGTGGTTACGAGTATGCTTCTCGGTTTGAGCATATCCTCATCTTCAAAATAAGCCGCATCTCCTGTCGAATCCCTTACAAATTGCTCTTTCCGTTCAAACCGAAAGCTCAGCCCTGTGCTACTGTGCTGAAACCACGTGCGGGAGAATCCGAGGGATGAGCCAAGCGATCTCGTCCCGAAATCCTGATTAAACTCCTCCCTCCGCTCCGAATAAAGGCCGAATGTGGTTGCGATTTGGGTGCCGAACAGCCTTGGCTCCGTGATCCCCAATTCGCTGCGATACCCAATCTGGCTTACCTCTCCGGCTATCCATGCGTCTTTGTTGGTGCCGAACAGGTTGCTGTCTCCCGCCTTGGCATGGAGGTAGAACCCCTTATTGGTCTCATACCCCCCGCCTGCCTGGATGAAATAGGGCTTCTTCTCCTCCAGATCTACCAGGAGGTGGACTTCCTCCCTCTTTTCCTTGAGGCCGATTGCCCTGAACCGAACGGAGTTAAAGATTCCCATGTTTCGTATGCTTCTCTGTGACTGGAGCAGCTTGTGCAAGGAGAATGGTTCCCCCGGCGCCATCTGGAACTCCCTCTGGAGGATCCTCTTCTCGGTCTTAAAATTGCCCGTGTAGTGAATATGGCCCATCGTGACGCGCAGTCCCTCATCGACATAATACGATACCCGGGCTTTTGATCTATCCTCACCTATCCCGACCTCTCCCGTTACCGTGACATGGGGATACCCTTTCCTGGAAATCAAAGCGGACAAGGTATTCTCATCGCTTTGCAGCATGTACCCTCGAAAGGGCTCCCCCTCTTTCATCTGGAGCGTGACATATGCCTCTTCTTTTGAGATGGCGGTAATTCCAATGACTTCAATCGAAGCTACGAGGGTCTGGACCTTCTCCTCAATCTCGAGGGTAATTTCCACATTCCTTTTATCTGCGCTCCACGTCACCTCTTTTACGATCTCCGTATCCATAAACCCGTGTTTGCGATAGAGCGACTTGATCGCGCGTATGTCGTCCTCGAGGATTTCCGGCACGAAAACCCCCCTTTCTCGAACTCCCGGCACGCGGGTGAGCATCTGTTTCTCGAGCTTTGTGTCATCAAAGGCCTTATTTCCCATGAACTTGATTGAGCTCACCATAGTCTGGGGGCCCTCCTCAATAACAAACCCGATCATACGGATTGTCTCGTCTTCCCCGGCAGCTCTCCTCTCTTCTTCAATCTTCACTGTGGCCTCAAGAAACCCGGCCATCCTATATCGATCTTTGATCGCCTTCACGCTCTTTCTCAACCCGAGATCATTCCTATTCCCCTCTTTGAAGAGGATGACATCCTTTCTCAAGGTATCTTCTCCAAATGCCTCATTGCCCGTAAACTCAATCACATACCGTAATCCTTCGTTAACTTTGATAAAAACGGAAACAGTCTCTGTTTCTGCATCTTTTGTGATCTCGCGCTCGATCATAACATCGGGGTATCCCCTTTTTCGGTAGTAACTGGTTACATCGCTGATGTCCCTAGCAAGGTCTCGCTCGATAAAGCGTCCCGAGGTTCCCGGGAGCAATGAGGCACGCCAGGCCTTCATCCCGGATTTGAGCTTCATATCGGAAAACGCTCGATTACCCTTGATATCAAGCCGTGCGAGAGCGAAGTAAGGGCCTTTATCTATATCTACAATAAGAATGAAATTGCCATCCTCGGGATCTTCCGCGGCCGTTACCTCCACCTTCGGATTCGCGAATCCCTCGCCGTTAAAAACGTCCGCAATCAATGCGGCCTGTTTGTGGAGCTCTTCATCGCTATAGACCTCTCCGACATAAACCGTCATCGCCTTGAGGATCTCTCGCTCGAAAAGGGGAAACTCACCGTATATCTTGATGTCCTTGATGAGCCGAAACGCATTCAGGTGAAACAGGAGCGCAATCCCCTCGCTCTCGGGCTCGGAATCAACATGGATTTCCCGGAATCTTTTTGACATCCTCAATGCCTCGATCGACTCCTGAACCAGATCAGGGGAAAAAAGATCCCCTTCTCGAAGAACGATCAGGTTCCTCGCCAGCTCTGCCAGCTCAGCTTCGTAATCGGGAAGATCACCAACCTTCACGATGATTCGGGTAATACGCTGATCAAGGTTCGCCGGGGAATGAAGATCGGCCTCTTTCTCCTTGGCATGACCGTAAGAGGTGGATCCTATAAGGGCATGCAGGAGCCACATGAGCGTCACGATAATGGAGCATTTTCGTCTCAATCGCCTGTAATTCAAAATTCTTACCGAAACTCGAGCCTGAAGAATATCTCCCCGCCGGAGGTTCCCTTATCATCCTGAAAGCCGCTCAGCAAAATGCCCTCAAGCAGTTTATACTCCGCAATCGCGCGTTGGCTCAACTCGCTGTCTTTGGATTCCACCGCGTATTTTAGCGTCATACGCCTGGAAAGCTCCTTGCCTATGGTAACCTTCACCTGATCGGACACCTGCTCTTCCTCCTGTGCCTGGGTCTCGACCTCAAGTATATCAAGCCCTGTGGCCTCTTTGATATCATCCCCGAACCTTGTTGCGAGGATTCCTGCGAGCATACTCGCTGCGGACTTTGTTGTTCCTTCCTCTGCCTCAATCAACTCATGGGTGGTTTTTCCGAACAGGAGAAGAGAAAGTATGTCCCCATCCTCCTCCGGGGGCTCGGAGGTTACGGTAAAGGAGAGATTATCAGGCGGGCCGGAGATCGCCAGCAGTATCATCCACTTTCGAACCTGGACCTCTCCTTGGATGTCAAACACAGGCTCGATCTTATAGGGGTTCAAGAAGTCGATCTCCCCCTTTTTAACGGCAAAAGTCCTCTTCCGGTAGCTGACCGTTCCCGACTCAATGGTGGCCCTTCCCGTAATGATTGGATTGCTCAAGGTGCCTGAGATTCGAAGATCGGGATTGATATCCAGGTGAGCGAGGTTATTGTCAACAACAAAGGGGTACCTGCTCCTGAGCGAGATATCCAGGCTCATATTTTTCAGAAAGGGCAGGGTTACCTCCTTGGACTGTGGAGCTTCTTCCCTCTTTCTCTCGCCCACAACCTGGAGGAGGCTGAGGTTCACGTCCTTGTAGTAAGTCCCGTCAAGGATAATGGCTTCTCCTTGAACCAATGATCTATCGGGAGTTCCTTGAATCTGTAGCGTGGCGTTCAAGAGCACATCCAGCATGCCAGGTACCTGGAGGGGAAGAGCATGTGCATCTATCGACAGCTTCACCCCGGCAGGCCGGATCCCCTTCAGATCCATGGTACCTGCCGCCCTGAACCTGCCGGTATCCATCCGGCCCTCGAGCGTATCGATCGTTACCATCTGGGGGGTGATCCGTATCGTTCCACTCAGATCGTGTACCTTCTGGCCGCTATTTGGGACGGTAAAGCCGACATTGTTGAGCTCCATCTCACCCTGAATATCGGGGTGAGACCAGGTACCGGTTACCGCGGCAGAAAGGCTCACGTTTCCCGTGATATCCGGCAACTCATCGATGAACAGGCGAGCCACCTGCAAGGGGATGGTGCCCTCAGCCTGAAGGGAGAGGGTGCCGTTGACTTTTGCCTTTCCCTTGATATCGATCTTCCCCTCTTTGAAAAGAGAGCCCCTGAGTGAGAGGATCGTGATTTCGCCATCCTCCATTGCGGCCTTGACATCCCGGCCGGAAAAAAGCTCCGTTTCCTTGTAAAAGAGCTCGGCCTGTGAGAGATCAGCAACAACATGGGTTTGACGGAATGCCCGGGCGTTGCCCCTTGCTTCAATCTTGCCGCTTACCGTAGCGCTCAGGTGTTTCTGTTCCATGAGCCTGAAGTAGGGCTCAAGCTCTGTCTGGCGACACTGTATGATTGCCGAAAAGTCCCCTTTTTGCACGTGGTAGGATCCCTTGAGATCGAAGTCCAGCTTTCCCGAGATATGGGCCACCTGATCGTGAAGTTCCAGTTGAACCTGGAAGTCGTCAAATGATCTGCCCTTGAACCGGGGATTCTCCACGGTAATCTCCCCTGTAAGCTGCGGGTTTTCAAGCGTACCATGCCCGGAGATATGGAAGAGGATTCTTCCTTCGCCGATTTCCCGTTCCCTGATCTTCTCTATATTGCCCAGGGAAACCCCCTTTGATACGAGGTCAATCTGATATGCCTTCTCAAGGGTAATCCACCCCGATCCCTCAATCAATTCCCCCGGTGCCACCGCGAGTTGCAAGGCCTTGAACCGCACTTTTTCCCCATCAAGAACGCAAACCAGTTTCATCTCGTGAAAGCGCTGAACCCCCAGATCCACGTCTGTTGCATGAAGATCGACAGTACCCCTTGGTTTTCTTACGCTCCCCTCCAGGGTTGCAGCCAGCGCTACCTTTCCCTTCAGACTTTCGACGAAATCCTCGATGAGGAGAGAATCCCCTTGGATGTTGAGCGCATAGGTGGGATCTTTCAGCGGTTTCATGGTGTTTTGATCCAAAACCTGGGCGGCTCCCGAGACATGGAGCATGGATGTATTCTTACGAACCTCTATTGTATCAATAAAGAGCTTTCCTCCAGAGAATCGAAGATCGGCTGCCAGATCGCCCATACGAATGCGATCGAAGGCCACGTCTTTTCCCTTCAGAGAGCCCGCTGCCTCTAAGGATTTGAAGGTTCCCTTGAGATCTATGTTCCCCTCAAGCGTACCGCTTGGGAGATCTCTTTTCATAAAGTCTCTCATCTCAACATTGCGAAGCGTGGTGGTAAAGTCCAGGGCAGGTTCGGGATCGATGGTCAAGATCGAATCCTTAAAAAGCTTGATAAATCCCTTTCCCTTGATAAGGGACCCCTGATTTTCAACGGTAATCCTAGGGATATCCAATCTTCCCGACTGATCAAGGTTGGCAGCGAGGCGAACACTCCCGATTGATATCTCTTTATAGCGGAGATCATCCCCTTGAATGGAAAAGGCAAAGCTCGGGTTTTCTAGTGGGCCGGAAGCCCTGCCGTTGACCTTACATTCCCCAGAGAAATGATCCAAACCGAGAAAGAAAAACGCCTTGTCGAGGCTTGCCACCTCCAATGAGAGGTTTGCGGCAATCTCCTTTGAAGGAAAATCGAGTTGACCATCTGACCGGAGCGCCATGTCGCCCGCTGTTGCCTCGAGCTGTTTGATGGTGGCAACTCCCCCCTTGAGGGCTACTTCTGTTCTCACAAACAGATCAGCTGGTATCCTCAATGGACCGGCGCCCAGCCCTTTGACATCCGCTTCAAGTACCGCATTTGCGGAAAGGGTGCGAAATG